>Ga0302311_10000629_pt1 | contig 43449 bp, 39 predicted proteins | sample III_Palsa_N1_3_FD_200449 | JGI IMG/M metagenome (GOLD analysis project Ga0302311, IMG submission 200449) | Peat permafrost microbial communities from Stordalen Mire near Abisko, Sweden - III_Palsa_N1_3 | ecosystem: Environmental > Terrestrial > Soil > Palsa > Peat permafrost | place: Sweden... | reverse complement strand
CGATATTGAACGGCAGACCGAGAAAGATATCGCCCGAGCGCTGGTACAACTGACAACTGAGCTTCCCATCGGCAACGTAGAACTGGAACAGGCTGTGGCAAGGCAGCAACGCCATCTTCGGCAGCTCGCCGACATTCCACGCGCTGACGATCAGCCGGCGCGAATCGGGGTTGCGCTTGACCTCATCGATCACCCATGCAATCTGATCGACCACGCCGCCATCGGCCGTGGGCCAGGCGCGCCACTGTTGTCCGTAAACCGGACCGAGATTGCCATCCGCATCGGCCCATTCATCCCAGATACGCACGCCATTTTCTTTCAGGTAGGCGATATTGGTATCGCCGCGCAGAAACCAGATCAGCTCGTGCACGATCGATTTCAAATGCACTTTCTTGGTGGTAACCAGCGGAAAACCCTGTGCCAGATCAAAGCGCATCTGCCAGCCGAACACGCTACGCGTGCCGGTACCGGTACGGTCGGACTTTTCGGTGCCGTGTTCCAGCACGTGGCGCAGCAAATCGAGATAAGGACGCATGATCAGGCTTTCTCCATGACGGGAGTCAGCGGCAGCGTCGGCGCGCGCCTCGACAACGCAATCAGCCAAATACCGATCGCGATCATGGGCAGCGACTGCAGCTGCCCCATCGTCACCCAGCCAAAGGCCAGATAGCCAAGTTGTGGATCCGGCAGGCGCACGAATTCGATCGCGATGCGGAAACAGCCGTATAGCAGTCCAAACAGGCCCGACACCAGGTAACGGGGGCGCGGCTTCAGCGACACCAGCCAGATCACCAGAAACAGCACTGCACCTTCCAGTGCCATTTCATAAAGTTCCGAAGGATGACGCGGCAAACCACCCAATTGCTGCCATGTGGATGCCCATGTCGGATGGCTATCGGCATATGCCATATCGTCCGCGCGCGCATTGGGGAAAATCATGCCCCAGGACAGCGTGGTCGGCTTGCCCCAGAGTTCACCGTTGATGAAGTTGCCCAGCCGACCAAGACCCAAACCAATCGGCACGAGTGGTGCAACAAAATCGATCGTGTCGAAAAAATGCAGCCGCTGCCGCCGCGACCACCACCAGCCTGCCGCCAGCACGCCGAGCAGGCCGCCGTGGAAGCTCATGCCACCATCCCACACCTTGAACAACGCGAGCGGCTCGCTCCATATCCAGTGAATGCCGCCAGCGTAATAAAACAGCATGTACCAGAGGCGGCCGCCAATGATCACGCCCATCATGCCGTAGAAAAACAGGTCGCCCAGCGTCTCTCGACTCACCGGCAAGCGACCGCGCCGACGGCGATACTCGCCCAGCACTGCCACCGCCAGAAAGCCCAACAGATACATCAAGCCATACCAGTGCACCTGGATCGGGCCGAGCCCGAAGGCCACCGGGTTGAATTGGACGATGAAAGGCTGGGTCATGAGGGAAACGCGCTAATTGCAAACCCCGATTGTAACTTGACCAGACCAACAAGCTGACGTCGGAGCCGCTCGTCAGAGCAGTACGGGCCGATCCGGCAGTTCGTCAGGATTATCGGTACCGTCGCTGGGAAAGTGTTTCGCCAGCAGGGCATGCGCGGCAGCAATGCCGGCTAGGCTGCCATCGTGCCATCGACCGCTGGCATAGCTGCTGCGCATGATGGCGCAGATATCGTCCCATTCGTTTTGCGCAACGCGGCCGGCGATGCCGCGGTCGGCCACGATCTCGATACGCCTCTCGGCCATCAGCACATAAAAAAGTACGCCGGTGTTGTGCTCGGTATCCCACACCTGCAGCTGAGAAAAAACCTGTCGCGCACGAGTCGCCGTATCGACGCCTTCGAGTACCAGCCACGGCGCTAGCCGGGATTCAACCGCAAACCGGACTTCACCCAGATGGCTCTGCTCGCCGCGGGCAATCGCCCGGGTCATCTCATCAAGCAGTGACTCGGGAAAGCGGCGGCGCATGGCAAACCATTGGCCGAACAGGTTGATGAGCAATCGCTGCAGTCGCGCCATCACCAGCTCCCCGACGAACCGCCGCCGCCGAAGCTGCCGCCGCCACCGCTGAAGCCCCCGCCGCCTCCAAATCCCCCACCGCCGCCTGAACCAAACCCACCACCGCCGAATCCGCCCCAGCCACCGCCGCCAATGAAACCGCCCGCACCACCCGGCAGCAGCATCAAGATACCGCCCATCAACGCACCGATAACGCCAGCACCCGTCGATACCAGCAGCCACAACAAGCCGCCGGTAACCAGCGCACCAATCGGCGCACGCACCCAACCGTTTGCCCGACCCAGCACGCTGCGTAGAAAAAGCGCCAGAAACAGGCCCATCATCAGGCCATGCTGCAATCCGAAGCCGGAGCGTTGATGCTGCGGGTTGCCCCGCACAGGTGGCGGCAACGGCTCGCCGTTGATCAGCTGGGTCAGTGCACCGACGGCGTCATTAATGCCGCCGAAGTAGTCGTTGACACGGAATTTTGGCGTGATGTACTCACGACTGATGCGCGCCGCTGCCGCATCGGGGATCGCGCCTTCAAGCCCATAACCGACTTCGATGCGCACCTGCCGATCGTTTTTTGCGACGAGCAAAAGCACCCCGTCATCAGTGCCCTTGCGGCCAATTTTGTTGGCCTCGGCAACGGCAATCGAATAGGCATCGATATCCTGCGGCTGGGTGGTCGGCACCATCAGCACAACCAGCTGCGCGCCCTTGGCCTTTTCCAGTGAAACCAGCTGGCTGTCCAGCTGATCGACCTGCTGGGCGGTAAGCGTCCCCGTCAGGTCGGTGACATGTCTTGTCAGCTGGGGCAACGCATCGGCAGCGTATAGAAGGCCTGGCGACAGCAGCGCCAGCGCCAGAACCCACAGCAGGCGCAAGCGGCGCCGGGGCATCATTAATGTGCCGAGGCGGCAGGCGCTGGCGTACCGGTACCAAAATCAACCGTTGGCGCCGTCGAGATCGCTTTCTCGTTATCCACACTGAAATTCGGCTTGATCTGGTAGCCGAACATCTTTGCGGTGAGATTGTTCGGGAAGGTGCGGATCATCGAGTTGTAATCGGCCACCGCCTGGATGTAGCGATTGCGTGCCACGGTGACACGGTTTTCGGTACCCTCGAGCTGCGCCTGCAGGTTCTGGAACAGACCGTCGGCCTTGAGCTGCGGATAGTTCTCGCTGACTACCATCAGTCGCGACAGCGCACCGCCCAGCTCACCCTGCGCCGCCTGGAACTGCTTCAGCTTTTCCGGATCATTCACGGTATCGGCATTGACCTGCAGGCTGCCGACCTTGGCGCGCGCGTTGGTCACTTCGACAAAAACCTTCTCTTCGTGCTGTGCATAACCTTTGACTGTGTTGACCAGGTTAGGTACCAGATCGGCGCGGCGCTGGTACTGGTTAAGTACCTCGGACCAGGCCTGCTTGACCGCCTCGTCCTGCCGCTGCATGGCGTTGTAGCCGCAACCGGATAGGCCACCGATGATCAGCAAAAGCACGAACGCGCGCAGAATTTTCATCGAGGATGCCCCATTCCGGATAGGGCACCATTGCAGCACCCCAGCCGCACAGACGCAATGAATCACCGGGTGATGGATCGGTCGATGCCGATCTGCCTCAAAAAGCTGGTATCAAAACCAGCGCGGCAGCAAGATCAGGCCCCAGCTCAGCGCCACCAGCACCAGCAGCACGAATACGGCGGCCGAGCCCATGTCCTTGGCGCGGCCGGCCAGTTCGTGGAATTCGGGGCTGACTTTGTCGACCACGGCCTCGATGGCGGAATTGAGCAGTTCGGCCGATAGCACCAGCATCGGCGGAAAAACCAGCGCCAGTTTTTCCAGTGCGCCGTTACCCAGCCACAGGCCTAGAGGAATAAGCGCAATCGCCAGACAGGCTTCCAGTCGAAACGATGCCTCGTGACGCCAACCGGCACGGAAGCCCTTCATCGACCACTGAAACGCCATCCAGAGCTGCTTGGGACCGCGAAAACCTTCGGCTGCCATCGGTCGCGAACCGGTCAGATAACCGCTGGCGAGAACGGGCCAGCGCAATGACGATCAAAAAAGCCTGAACAGGCGATCGAAGGATCGACTACCGGGGCCATCAGCGAAACAAAAACAAAGATCGACATGGCGAGGCAAAATCCCTGATGGCGTTGGCGCCGTTAAAGCAACGGGCTATTAAAGGCGGGTTCAATCGCCCAATACAAGCGCGTAATCATGCCACATGCCCGGCAGCCCAGATTTTCAGAACTCCCCGCTGTAGCAGCCGACTGCCAGCCCCGAAACCAATACAGAACGACTGCCCGGCATGCTGCAGTGCTGCTACACCCGCGTGGCGAATGGGTTACGCTTCGTGGGTTGTGACTTGCTCCAAGGTCGCTTTCAACAGGGGATGCCGCGGCAGCGCCGGGGCTAGAACCGCGTCATTTTAAATCCCGAACGGAAACTCCATGGCACTTCAGAATCCGCCCGTCTCGCAAAACCGCTCCTTCAGCGCCGTCTTCCTGATCGAAATGTGGGAGCGCTTCGGCTTCTACGGCATGCAGGTGCTGATGGTCACGTTTCTGATGAAGAAGCTCGGCTTCGTCGATACCAAGGCCAACCTGGTCTGGGGCGCGGCAGCTGCACTGATCTACGCCACGCCGGCAATTGGCGGCTGGGTCGGCGACAAGCTGCTCGGCACGCGTCGCACCATGCTGATTGGCGCCACGGTGCTGGCGCTTGGCTACGCCATGTTGTGGATTCCCACCAACAACCCGTACATGGTCTATTGCGCGCTCGGCGTCATCGTCGTCGGCAACGGCTTCTTCAAGCCGAATGCAGGCAACCTGGTACGCAAGATCTATGAAGGCGACGAAACCCGCATCGATAGCGCATTCACCATCTACTACATGGCGGTGAACATCGGCTCGATGATCTCGATGACCCTCACGCCGTGGATTCGGAATGTGGTCAGCGCCCGCTACGGCGACGACATGGGCTGGCATACCGCTTTTGGCGTCTGCTCGATCGGTCTGGTCCTCGGCTTGGTCAACTACATTTTCATGAAGCGCGCACTGGCGCATATCGGCTCGCCCGCCGACGAGCACCCGATGGATATGCGCCGCGCCCTGCCCGTTTTTGCCGTGGGCATCCTGCTGGTGTTCGTGGTGGCTTTCATTCTGCAGAGCCAGGCCGTGGCCAGAGCATGCGTGTATACCGCGGGCGTCATCATCCTTGGCGTATTCGCCCACTTGATCCGCAGCAGCCAGAAGAGCGAGCGCGCCGGCCTAATCGCCGCGCTGGTGCTGACGGTGCAGACGATCTTCTTCTTCATCTTCTACTCGCAGATGGCGACTTCGCTAAATCTGTTCGCGCAGCACAACGTCAATCTGTCCTTCGATCTGTTCGGCATGCACCTGTTTAACTGGATTCCAGAGCAGTACCAGAACCTCAACGCGATATGGATCGTGATCCTCAGCCCAATCCTGGTGCTGATCTACAACACGCTCGGCCGCGTGGGCAAGGATCCTTCCATCGCCTTCAAGTTCGCGCTCGGCTTTGCTGCGGTCGCGGTCGGCTTTTTCATGTACGGCGTCGGCGGCCACTCAGCCGTCAATGGCCAGGTATCGTCGTGGACGATGGTCTGGGGTTACGGATGGTATTCGCTGGGCGAGATGTTGGTCAGCGGCCTTGGCCTGGCGATGATCGCGCGCTATGTGCCCTCACGCATGGGCGGCTTCATGATGGGCGCCTACTACGTCGCTGTCGGCCTGTCGCAATATCTGGGCAGCATGGTGGCCAACGCGGCGCATATTCCGGACAACATCACCGACCCGGTGCAGTCGCTGGCGATCTACGTGAGCCTGTTCAACAAGCTCGGCTTCGTCGGCATCGCCTGCGTGGTGATCGCGCTGATCATGTTGCCCGTGATGAACCGGCTGTCGGCCAGCCACTCCGATCCCGCAGTCAACCATCATCCGCTGCCGGCCGTTCACAGTGAGGAGTTCGACAATCGCGCCTGATGCCTGACAACCCACCGTTCGCGCGGCGGGTTTTGCTGGATGATGATTTGCCCATGAGGAGCCCATGACGCGACGTCCAGCCCAGCGCATCGGTCCCTTTGCGCTCACGCGCACGCTGGCATGGCTGCGCATCTGTGCCATCGCCGGCCAAAGCGTTGCCGTGCTGTTTTGCGCCTGGTGGATGCAGTTGCAGATCCCGCTGCTGCCGCTGCTGATCGGCATTGGCCTGCTCGGCGTATTTGCGGTGTTCGCGGCGTGGCGGCTGAGTCAGCCTTGGCCGATGCGCGAGCGGGAAACGCTCGTTCACATCGCGATCGACATGCTGGTGCTGGGCTATCTGCTGTATTTCACCGGCGGCGCCAGCAACCCCTTCATCACCTTGTTACTGGTGCCGATCGCGTTGACGGCAGCGGCACTGTCAGCCCGTGCATTGCTGACGGTTTCGGCGTTGGCAGCGGTGGCGTACGTGATCCTGCTCAAGTGGCACGTGCCGTTGCCGGTACCGATGCACGATGACTTCCACGAAGGCATGACGCTGAATGTGGCGGGCACCGGCGTGAACCTGCTGATCAGCGCGCTGCTGCTGGGGTTTTTCATCAACCGGCTGTCACATGCCTTGCGTCTGCAGCAGCTGGAAGTACAACGCGTGCGCGAGCGTGCTCTGCGTGACGAAGGCATTCTGGCCATCGCTACCCAGGCTGCCGGCGCGGCGCACGAGCTCAACACGCCACTATCGACCATGCGCACGCTGTTGCCCGAGCTGCGTCGCGACTATGCCGCCGACAACTTGCTATCCGAAGACCTGCTGCTGCTGGAAGATCAGGTCAATCGCTGCCGCACGATTCTTCGCGAGATGGTCGCTTTCGGCAAGGCGCAGCTGTCGCAGGAATCCGAACGACTGACGGTCGCCCAGTTCATCCATGGCTGCCTGGAGCGCTTTCAGCTGCTGCGACCGGAAGCCGATGTGTCCCTGGTGCTGGACGACAGCACATCGCGTACCGTGCTACGCACGCCGCCGGGTTTGCGCCATGCGTTGCTCAACCTGCTCAATAACGCAGCCGATGCATCCGCCAGTCGCAATTCACAGGTGGTGGCGCTGATCGTGGCTAACGAAGGCAGCTGGCTGCAGTTGTGCGTGCGTGACGAAGGGCCCGGCTTTGCCGTCACGGGTGAACTGGCACTCCTTGGTGATTCGCAGAAACAAGGCGGCCTGGGCATCGGTCTCGCGCTGGCCGAAGCCACGGCTGAACGTCTCAATGGCGAACTGATCGCCGGCAATACCGAACACGGTGCAGAAATGTGCCTGCGCCTGCCGCTGGCTGTGATCGCCGACCGTTAGATCGGGTCATAACGCCGCACGGCCTGTGGCGACAATGACGTGAAAGCGGCAGCGCATCGGTCCACAATAGGTATTGATCCATCTGAAAGAAGCGTCGCCATGAACGATTCCCTGCATCCTGCATCGAGCGCTCCCGCATCGAACACAGCCGCGACGACTCCTGTACCCATCACGCGACCGCTGCTGCTGCTTGATGACGATGCCACGTTTGTTCGCGTACTTGCTCGTGCGCTGGCCTCACGCGGATTCGAAGTGCTCACCGCCACCAACTTCGATGAGGCGCGCGCGTTGACGCGCCGGCATCATCCGCGCTACTGCGTGCTCGACCTCAAGCTGGGTGAAGAGAACGGCTTACGCCTGATCCCCGAACTGCACGCGCTTGTGCCCGATATCCGCGTGCTGCTGTTGACGGGTTACGCATCGATCGCTACCGCCGTGGAAGCCATCAAGCGCGGCGCGCACGATTATCTGGCCAAGCCGGTCGATGCAGACGCCGTGGTCCGTGCTCTGCTGGATGGCGATAACGCCGAAGGCGAAGACAACGATCCACCGGAGGCCCCCGAGGCGCCGCTGGCGCTACGCCGACTGGAATGGGAACACATCCAGCGCGTGCTGACCGAGTGCGATGGCAATATTTCCGAAACCGCGCGCCGGCTTGGCATGCATCGCCGCACACTGCAGCGAAAGCTGAGCAAACATCCGGTCCGCGAGCGACCAGATCGCGACGATCAGGATTTACGCTGATCGTCGCGAATTCAAATTCGCCTAGGTTCAGCACAAGCTGACTGACCATCGATTGATCCGTCGTATCCTATGCAGCTGACTCTTCCTGCAGGAACTCCGGTAATGGACAAGGTGTTTGCAAACGCGGCGACGGCTCTCGACGGACTGTTGGTTGATGGCATGACCATCGCGGCCGGTGGGTTTGGCTTGTGCGGCATTCCGGAAAACCTGATTGGCGCGCTGCTGGCGGCAGGCACCAAGGAACTGACCATCGTCGGCAACAACGCCGGTGTGGACGACTTCGGCATGGGTCCGCTGCTGAAGACGCACCAGGTCAAACGCGTCTACGCGTCCTACGTCGGCGAGAACAAGGAATTCGAACGGCAGGTGCTGGCCGGCGAGCTGGAGCTGCATCTCACGCCGCAAGGCACGCTGGCTGAGAAACTGCGTGCGGGTGGTGCCGGCATCCCCGGTTTCTATACGCGCACCGGGTTTGGTACGAAGCTGGCCGAGGGCAAGGAAACCAAGGTCTTTGGCGACAAGGAATACGTGCTGGAAGAAGCGATCCATGCCGACCTGTCGATCGTCAAGGCGTGGAAGGGCGACGCGCACGGCAACTTGGTGTTCCACGAAACAGCGCGCAACTTCAATCCGATGATCGCTACCTGCGGCACGGTCTGCGTGGCCGAGGTCGAACATCTGGTCGCGGTGGGTGAGCTGGAACCCGACAGCATCCATGTGCCGGGCATCTACGTCGACCGCATCATTCAAGGCGAAAAGTACGAGAAGCGCATCGAGTTCCGCACGGTTGCCGGTGCTAATACCGGCAAGGAAAGCCCGGTGCGCACGGCGATGGCTCAGCGCGCGGCGAAAGAGCTGCAAGACGGTTTCTACGTCAATCTCGGCATCGGCATTCCGACCCTCGTCGCCAACTTCATCCCGGACGGTATCGACGTCACGCTGCAGTCGGAAAATGGCCTGCTTGGTATCGGCCCGTTCCCGACCGAAGATAGGATCGACCCAGACCTGATCAACGCTGGTAAGCAGACCATTACCACACTGCCAGGCTCGAGCTTTTTTTCCAGCGCCGATTCGTTCGCGATGATCCGCGGCGGCCATATCGACCTGTCGATTCTTGGTGGCCTGGAAGTCTCCGCCACCGGCGATCTTGCCAACTGGATGGTGCCGGGCAAGATGGTGAAAGGTCCCGGCGGCGCGATGGATCTGGTCAGTGGTGTGAAACGCGTGGTGGTGCTGATGGAGCACAACGCCAAAGACGGCACGCCAAAAATCCGTACCGAATGCGAACTGCCGTTGACCGGCAAACAGGTGGTCGACCTGATCATCACCGACCTGTGCGTGTTCAAGGTCGACAAGGGTCAGGGGCTGACACTGATCGAGCTCAATGAAGGCGTGACGGTGGAAGAGGTGAAGGAAAAAACCGGCTGTGGCTTTACCGTGGACGCGTCGTTGCAACGCTGATTATCTGAACATGGATATAGCAGCACGACGCATGGCCGCTGGTTTATCTAAAGCCGTATTGAATTCGGCTTTCTCTGCCGCTTTCAAAAAGAAAGCCTGACAATAGCTCAGGCTTCGACTGGCTCGGCTGGCAAAGGCTTCGGGAAGCGAATACGGGCGACGTTCTCTTGGCCCGGTCGCGTTTGCAGCTCCAGCGGCCACGCAAAGCGATCGCTGATGCGCTGGGCAATAGCCAGCTCAAACCCATGGCGATCGGCACCCAACATGCGCACGGGATGCGCCGCCAGTCCAACCGGGCTGGGGTCAGCGTGATTGCTGACGGTGACCGCACCAGGTAACACCGTGATCACCACGCGGCCCTGTTCGGTCTGCTGACACGCGTTGCGGATCAGCTGCCAGCACAGCACCGAAAATACGCGGCGGGAACCCTGCAGCGCAAAGCGCGCGGGTTCTTCCAGCTCGAGCTCAATCGGCCGGCCGGCCAACAGCACGCGCGCGGCGTCCAGCTCATGCACGAGTACGTCATTCACCACAAAGCGCTCGGTGTCCATGCCCATGTCGGATTCGCGCGCAAGAATCAGCAACGCGTCGACCACCGTTTCCATCTCGCGGGTGGCTCGCTGGATACGACGCACCGAACGCTCGCCGAACTCGCTGAGATTTTCTTCGTCGGCCAGCATGTCGACCGACATCTTGATCACGGTGAGCGGACTACGCAGTTCGTGGCTGGCATCGCGAGTGAAGTTGCGCTCGCGCTGGTTGTAGTCGGCGATACGGGTCACAAAACCGTGCAATCCCTTCGAGAGCGAGGCGATATCCGCATCCGTGCCGCGCGCCAGCAGTTCGGGGCGAAGGGCGTCAGCATTGCCTTGCGAGTCGTCCCACCCATTGATGATTGCAGCGAGCGCACTCACCGGACGCCACTCGCGTTGCGTCGCCATCCAGCCAAGCACGATAACGATGACGATAACCGCAAGCACCGCAGCCAGTGGCGCGACGTTGTAAGCACCCATGACGCAGGTAATCACCACGGCCGCCAGCTGCAGGCCAAACACCCACGCAATCCTGCGCTTGAAGGCGCCTGCACGAAATGCGGTTACCGGGTCGCCTTTGCTCGTCATCAACCTAACCCTTGTGGACATGCCAACATAGGCATCAAGCCGATTGCGTGGACGATGCCACCTCCGACTCGAGTTCGGCGAGGCGATAGCCTGCCGAATGGATCGTGTGTAACAGGGGCTGCGCGAAGGGTTTGTCGATAACGCGACGCAGGTTGTAGAGATGCGAGCGCAAGGTGTCCGAATCCGGCAGCGTGTCACCCCAGATTTCGCGTTCGATATCGCGACGGCTGACCACACGCGGCGACTCGCGCATCAGGATGGCCAGCAGCTTCAGACCAATCGGCGACACCGTGAGCTCCTGACCTTCACGGGTCAGACGCAGCGTGGCGGTATCGAGCGTCATGTCGCCCACGGTAAGCACTTCGGTGGAAACCTGACGACGGTCACGACGAATCAATGCACGCAGGCGCGCCTCGAGCTCACGGACTTCAAACGGCTTGACCAGATAGTCATCGGCACCCGCTTCCAGACCGACCAGCTTGTCGTCCAGGGTGTCGCGCGCGGTGAGCATCAAGACCGGCGTGGACTTCTTCGCCTCCTTGCGCAGTTTGCGGCAGACCTCAAGGCCGTCGAGGCCCGGCAACATCAGATCCAGCACGATCACGTCGTAGCTGTTGGATACCGCCAGATGCAGGCCGCTCACACCATCGGCGGCATAATCCACCGAGTAACCGCGACGCTCAAGGAATTCACCTACCATTTCCGCGATCTGGCGGTTGTCTTCCACTAACAGAATCAGGCCGGCTTGATCTTCATGTACGGTCATATCTCGTCCTCATCGCTTGGCTTCGGCGGTCTAGGGTTTCACAAATGTGAAGGCCAGAGAGTAAACGCCCGCACGGTGATTGCAATGTGAATCGGCCGGAGAAGCTGCCCGCGGCCTATGCCAAGCGAAATTCGCCCGACCCCATCACTGCAGCAGCGGCTGCAGCTGCGGCCATACCGTATCGAGCACTTTCGGCTCGGCGCTGGCGACGGGATGCAGCCCATCGTCTTGCATCATCGCCGGATCCAATGCCACGGCGGCGAGCAGGAACGGCACCAGCCCGGTGCGCTTCGACTTCGCCAGATCAGCGTAGACGGCCCGCAGGCCGTCGCGATACTGCGGGCCGTAGTTCACCGGCAGCTCGATGCCCAGCAGCAGCACGCGAATTTTCGCCTTTTGCGCCACATCGATCATCGCCGACAGATTGTCCTTCAGTGCCTGCAACGGCAGCCCTTGCAGGCCGTCGTTTGCTCCCAGTTCGATCACAAGCACCGATGGATGATATTTCTGCAGCAGCGCCGGCAAACGGTTGCGCCCGCTCAGCGACGTTTCACCGCTGATGCTGGCATTGACCGCGGCCGCCTTCGGCACCATCTTGGATAAACGCGCATCCAGCAGCGATACCCAACCGGATTCAATCGGTATGTTGTGTGCGGCAGACAGCGAATCACCCAGCACCAGAACCGTTTTCATCAAAACCGTTTTCACCGCTGCGGTTTTCGGCACCGCCGCCTCGGTGCTGCCGATACCGCCCAGCAACAGCCCGCAACACACCATCCAACCAAGGCATCGACGCATGACTGATTCTTCCCGCGCGCTTCTAGAGACCCGCGATGTTAGCAAGTCGGTCAGCGGCCCCGAGGGAAAGCTCGACATCCTGCAGAACGTCAGCCTGCAGATTCAGTCCGGGGAAAGCTTTGCCATCGTCGGCGCCTCCGGCTCCGGCAAGACCACCCTGCTCGGCCTGCTCGCCGGACTGGACACGCCGAACAGCGGCAGCATCCTGCTCGATGGCAACGCACTGGAGCAGATGGACGAGGAGGCGCGCGCGGATCTGCGTCGGCGTCTGGTCGGCTTTGTGTTCCAGTCATTCCATCTGCTGCCCGCGCTCACCGCCGAGGAAAACGTGATGCTGCCGCTGGAACTGGAAGGCAGCAGCGACGCGCGCGCAAGGGCACGGGCCGCGCTCGAAGCGGTGGGACTCGGGGCACGTCGCAAGCACTATCCGGCCCAGCTTTCCGGTGGCGAGCAACAGCGTGTGGCGATTGCCCGCGCCTTTGTGCACAGCCCACGCGTGCTGTTTGCCGACGAGCCTACCGGCAACCTCGATCAGCGCACCGGCCACCATATCTGCGACATGTTGTTCGCGCTCAACCGCGATCACCATACGACGCTGGTGCTGGTTACCCATGACGCCACGCTGGCGGCGCGCTGCGATCGACGGATCGAGCTGGAAGAGGGCCGCGTGGTGCTTTCGTCCAATCCTGCAAATGTTGCGAGCGCCCGCGCATGAAATTGCTGCTGCTCGCCCTGCGTACTGTTCGGCGCGAATGGCATCTGCCGGAGCTGCGCACCTTGGCTGCATCGCTGGTGTTGGCGGTGGTCGCACTTGGCGTGGTCGCCACGCTGTCGACGCGGATCGAACGCGGCATGCTGGCCAGCGCTGCCGAACTGATTGGCGGAGATATCGGCATCGAATCCCCGCAGAACCTGCCCGATACGTTTGCCAACGAAGCGCATCAGCGCGGATTGAACACGACGGTCACGGCCAGTTTTCCCAGCGTCGCGTTCGCCAACCAGAAAACGCAGTTGCTCGACGTACAGGCCAGCGACTCGCACTACCCGCTTCGCGGGACGCTGGAGCTGGGCGACGCCAGCGGCCATTCGCACAACGGTCACGCGCCACCTGCGGGCAGCGTCTATCTCGATCATCGCGCGCTGATCGCGCTCAATCTCAACATTGGCCAGCAACTGCAGCTGGGCGGCCGCCAGCTGACCATCGCCGCTGAACTGCTGCGACAGCCCGACGGTGGCGAACTGTTCGCCCTCGCACCGCGCGCACTGATGAGCCTGACCGACGCCGAGCAGGCCGGGCTGCTCGGCGTCGGCAGCCGTGCGCGTCATCGCCTGCTGCTGGCCGGCGATCCAGCCGCCGTGCAGAGCTGGCGCGACTGGGTGCAGTCGACAAAGCTGCCGCAAGGCGCCGAGCTGGTGACGACCGAACAGACGCAGGAGCGCATGCGCACGGCATTCGATCGCGCCGGCGCGTTTTTGCGACTGACCGCATTGCTGTCGGCGCTGCTGGCTGGCGTGGCGATTGCGCTGGCGGCGCAACGCTACGCACGGCGCAAGACGGCCGAAGTCGCGTTGCTGCGTGCCTTGGGCACATCGCGCAAACGGGTGCTGGGCTTGTTGGTTTACACGCTCGCTGCGCTCGCCATCCCGGCAGCCGCCCTCGGGTTAGTGCTGGCACTCGGCCTGTCCCAACTGGCATGGCTGTTCGCCAGTCAGCTATTCGGCAGCGTGCCGACCGTGCTGCCGATCGGGCCATCATTCGCCGCCGCCGCCATGGGCATCGCGGTGCTGATTGGCTTCGCCCTGCCGCCGCTGGCGCGTCTGGCCGAGGTGCCACCGGTCGCGGTGTTTCGTCAAAGCATGGAGCGGCGCGTGCGGCGCTTCGATGCGCTCTACCTGATTCCACTGATGGTCGCGCTGCTGCTGATCTGGACCCAGAGCGGCTCGGTGCAGCTGGCTGGCATTCTTGCTGCGAGTCTGTTCGGCGTCGCCGTTGTTGCGGCATTGCTGGCGGCGCTGCTGTTGTTTGTCGCTCGACGCGTCGCGCCCGGCGCACATCCCGCGTTACGCCTCGGGCTCGCTGCACTGGCGCGGCGGCGAACATTGAGCCTGATCCAGGCAACGGCGCTGAGCCTTGGCTTGTGTGCCCTGCTGCTGCTCGCCGTGGTGGCGCCGTCGCTGCTGCAGGGCTGGCGGCAGGAATTGCCGACCGATACGCCCAACTGGTTCGCACTGAATCTGCAGGACGACCAACGCGCCGGCTTCGAGCACGCGCTGGCTGGTATCGGCGGCGAAAAGCTCAACATGGCGCCGCTGGCGGTAGGCAAGCTGACGGCGATCAACGGCAAACCGGTCGATTCGATCACATTCCCCGACCAACGCTCCAAGGACTCGGCCGATCGCCAGCTGCGTCTGTCATGGGCCAGCGATCTGCCGCCCGCCAACCAGATCGTCGCCGGCCAGTGGCCGCCGGCGCATCCGGCGCAGGCGATGGTCTCGATCGACACGATGTGGCGTGACATGTTTTCGCTGAAGATCGGCGATACGCTGAGTTTCAACGTGGGCGAAGGCAATCTCGACGCGAAGGTCAGCAGTGTTCGCAAGGTCGACTGGAGTTCGTTCCGGGTCAATTTTTTCCTGTTGCTCGATCCCGACCACGCCAGCAGCCTGCCGCATACCTGGCTGGCCAGTTTCTACCTGCCGCGCACACAGGCCACCCAGCTGGCGCAGCTGTCGCGCGACTACAGCAACCTCAGCCTGGTTGACGTCGACTCGCTGCTCGACCGCGTGCGCGAAATCGTCGATCGCGTGGGCAATGCGGTTCGCTGGATTCTCGGCTTCAGCCTGCTTGCCGGCGCACTGGTGCTGTCAGCCGCGCTCGCTGCCAGCGCGGCGGAACGCAGGCATGAAGCGGCGTTGCTGCGCACACTGGGCGCACGCCGCAACCAACTGCGCGCGGCCGCGGCGTGCGAGTTCGCCCTGCTTGGTCTGGTGGCTGGACTCACAGCAGCTGTCGGCGCCGCGGGTGCCGGCCTGTGGATGGGTCACGCAGTGTTTCATATCGACGGTTTCGTACCGCCGCTGTGGCCGCTCGCACTTGGCGCACTCAGTGCTGCGATCGTGGTGATGCTGCTGGGCTTGGCTGGCACGCGCAAGGTCACGCAGACTTCACCGATGCGTTTGTTGCGCGAGGGCTAGGTAGAATCTGGTACGGATATTCTCTTCACCAAGCCCGCCGTCGCATTCCGGAAGCACTGCATGTATACGCTCTATTACTCCCCCGGCACCGCCAGCATGGTGGTGCATCTGGCCCTGCTGGAAATTGGTACACCGCATGAGCTGCGGCTGGTCGATTTTGAGGCGGGCGAGCAACACGATGCCGACTATCTGAAGCTGAATGCCGGTGGTGTGGTGCCGACGCTGCTGATCGATGGCCGTGCGCTTACCGAGTCGGGTGCTCTGCTGATGATTCTGGCCGAGCGTCATCCAGCGGCGAAGCTGGCACCTGCGCCGGGTACGCCGGCACATGAGGCGTGGACGCAGTGGATCGTCTATCTCAGCAATACGCTGATGTCGACGTATCGGCTATGGTTTTATCCGCCCGAGCTTGGCAGCGACGAGCACGATCCGGTGATACGCGCGGCGTTGCAGAAAAAAATCGAAGGCGTGTGGGATCGGCTCGATGCTCACTTGAAAGCCAACGGCCCCTATTTGCTGGGCGACGAATTTTCCGGCGCCGACCTGCTGCTGGCGATGCTGATGCGCTGGTCGCGCAACATGCCGCGACCGGTCAGCGAGTGGCCGGCGTTGAATCGATTGGCCGGCCTGATCCGTGCGCGCCCAAGCTGGCAAAAGCTTTATGAGATTGAAGCATTGAGCGAATGGTGATCGCGCATTTTGTGATGGGGACGCGATCGCATGAGTGAGACAAAAGCTTCAAACGTCACACCATTTTCCTGGCGACAGAAGCTCAAAAGCGAATGGCTGCTGCTGGTATTCGGTGTATTGACGCTCGCGCTGGCAGTGCTCGATCCGCAGCCGCTCGGCGACTATCGTCGCTGGCTGCAGTTGCCCACGCTGGCCGGCCTGATGGGTCTGCTTATTGCGATTCAGGGCATTCGCGACAGCGGCCTGGTGCAGCGCGCCGCCATGCTCGTGGCCGCGCGTGCGCATTCGATGCGTGGACTGGGTCTGCTGCTCGTGTCGGCCACAGCACTGCTATCCATGGTGCTGACCAACGACGTAAGCCTGTTCCTGATCGTGCCACTGACGGTAGCCATTGGCGGCATGTCGAACCTGCCGGTGCTGCGCATGGTGGTGCTGGAAGCGCTGGCGGTGAATGCGGGCTCCACCCTGAGCCCGATCGGCAATCCGCAAAACCTGCTGCTATGGCAGCATGCAAAACTGCCTTTTCTGCATTTCGTTGTGGCCATGCTGCCCACGGCTGCGGTGATGTTTGCGCTGCTACTGCCGCTTACATGGCTGTGGCTGCCGCGCGACAGCGTCGAACTGACCGTCGGCGATCTGGACGGCCAAACGACGTCGAAGCAGCTGGGCATATGGTCGACACTTGGCTTGATCGGCATGGTGGTACTGATGCAGTACGAGCAGGCGCCGCTGGCTGCAGTGTTTCTCATCGTGCTGTTTGCGCTGCTGGCACGCGCCAGCCTGGCGCGGATCGACTGGTTGTTGCTGGTGACCTTTGCCGCCATTTTTCTGGGACTGGGTCACTTCGCGGAACTACCGCTGGTCAAGCATGGGCTGGATCAGCTCGATTTCAAACAGCCGTTGACAGTATTCATCAGTGGCATTCTTGCTTCACAGCTGATCAGCAATGTGCCAGCGACGGTGCTGCTATTGGACCGCACGCCTGATGCGATTGCGCTGGCGGTAGCGGTAAACGTGGGTGGCTTTGGACTGGCGATCGGCTCGCTGGCCAACCTGATTGCGCTGCGCCTCGCCAAGCAACCGCACGGGCTGCGACTGCTGCATCTGGTCTCGATTCCGTTTCTGCTGGTGAGCGCGCCACTGGTCTATCTAGCTTGGCGCTGGCTGGCTTGATTCGACAGCGCCTCACGCTTCTCAATCATCATCGCGTGGCAGGCTGAGCTTGCCTTTGACACGGGCATGCGTCACATCACCGCTGCCCATCGCACCCAGACTGAAGCTGCCGCCGACATCCTTGACGCCCAGATCGCCCGAGCCGAGCGTGTCCGCATGCACGCTGCCGCCGACCCGGCGCAACATGACATCGCCAGAGCCAATGCTGCCGATCTTCGCATCATCCTTGATGCCCTCGATCTTGACGTCACCGGAACCGACCGAGCTCAGGTCGAGGCTGCCGATGTCGTTTGCATCGATATCGCCCGCGCCCAGGCTGGCGGAGAACTTGCCCGACGTGTGCCGCACATGCAGATCACCGGAGTTTACGTGGCTCTGCAGCTGCTGCATGCCGCTTACCGTGGCGTTGCCGGACCCAACACCCAGCGTCAATGGTATGCGTGCTGGTAGCTGCATATTGATGTCCAGATAGGCATACGAACTGCCGAACAAATTGGAGGGCGCCTGACTATTGGCGCCTATTTCGATCAGCAGCTGATCGCCAGTGAGCTTCTGGGTAACCTGCAGACTGTTCATCACGGCCTTGTCGGACGAGCAGGCGTGGCCGGTGATGATCAACTTCTGTGTCGCTTCACTCGCGGTGAGATGCAGGTTGTGACTGTGCACATCGATTTCCACCGCGCGTACGCCGGCCAGATTGACTTGCAGATTGCGCGGCGCCTGGTATTTGCAGGGAGCCGCGGCGAACACGGACGCAGGGGCCAGCAGTAAAACGGCGATAAAAAGGCGGCGCATGGTGGAATCCGTGGAAGGTCGACACACGTAGGATGCCACTGTCGGCGGAAAGGTTGCACGCTCTCGTGTTGCAGCAAGCGTCGCATGCATCTCCACCGCAACCGCAGACTGCTGTTGATGCCCGATCACTCGCGCTCGATCGCCTTGGCGCGTTGCCATAGCGCTTCCTGTGCCGCGAGACCCTGCTGTGCGAAAACCTCGCCATCAGCTACAGCCAACTGCTCCATCGCACGAAAGCGACGCTCGAACTTGCTGTTGGCGTGACGCAGCGCGCGCGAGAAGTCGACCCTGGCATGACGCGCCAGATTCACCATCACGAACAGCACATCGCCGATCTCGTCCTCCAGCCGCACAGGATCGGCGCCATCGGCGAACTCGGCGCGTACCTCGTCCACTTCTTCAGCCAGCTTGGCCAGCACCGGTTCCGGCTCGGCCCAGTCAAAGCCGACGCTTGCAGCACGTTCTTGCAGCTTTCGCGCGCGCTGCCATTCCGGCAGCCCCGCGGAAATGCCGGCGAGCGCGCTGGTATCGGCGGGCGCGCCCTTGGCTGTGCGTTCCGCCGTTTTGATGTCTTCCCACGCTTGCCTGCGCGCGGTGTCATCGACAAATTGCGTGTCGCCAAACACATGCGGATGCCGACGCGTCATCTTGCTGCTGATGGCATCGGCAACATCGGCGAAGTCGAACAGGCCTTTCTCCCGCGCCATCTGCGCATGGAAAACCACCTGCAGCAACAGATCGCCAAGCTCGTCGCGCAAGTCGTCCCAGTCGCCGCGATCGATGGCGTCGACGACTTCGTAGGCCTCCTCGATCGTATACGGCGCGACGGAGGCAAAGTCCTGCTTTACGTCCCACGGGCAGCCGTTGTCGGGATCACGCAGCCGCGCCATGATCGCGAGCAGATCGTCGAGGCTGTAGCGCTTGGTTTCAGTCATCGATGACTCGTGGGTGAGTGTGACGGAGTCCAACCGATTACACGTAGCCGGTCGTGCGCAAGCGTGCAGCCCAGTCCACGCTGGTGTCGCCGACGGCAATGAATTCGGGATTGAGCAGCGACTCGCCACGGTTGTAAGTGAATGGCTTTCCCTGCAGATCGAGCACCGCGCCGCCGGCTTCCTGCAGCACGCATTGCGCGGCAGCCGTATCCCACTCGCTGGTCAGTCCCAGGCGCAAATAGACGTCCGCCGCGCCGCGCGCGATCAGACAGAATTTCAGCGACGAACCGAGCGGCACGCGTTGATGGTCCTCGCCCAGCAAGGTCTGCAGCATGGCCGTCTGCTCGCTGCCGTGCGAACGGCTGCCAGCCAGCACCGGCGGCTGCGCCAAGGCGCGCGCATGGATGCGCTGCCAGTCAGCACCGGCATGCGTTTGCAGCCACGCGCCTTCGCCCTGCTCGGCGACATACAGCTCGCCGGTGACGGGTGCCAGCACCACGCCAAGCACCGTGTGCCGATCATCGATCAGCGCGATGTTGACGGTGAACTCGCCGTTGCGCTTGACGAACTCGCGCGTGCCGTCGAGCGGATCGACCAGCCAGTAGCGCGACCAGTGCTGGCGCTGCGACCATGCCAGCGCCTTGGCTTCTTCCGACAGAATCGGCAGCGGCGGGTCGAGTCTGGACAGGCCATCCATGATGACCTGCTGGGCCGCGAGATCAGCAGCCGTCAGCGGCGAGGTATCGGCTTTGGTCTGCACCGAAAAATCGCTGCGGTAGATCGCCATGATGGCTTCGCCGGCGGCGTGCGCGATCTCGCCGATTTGCCGGGCGAACTCAGGAACTGAACTCATGCGCGCCGACTCATTGACGCTTGAAGCGGCCGGCGAGATATTCGCGGGCCATGAACAGTGCGGCGATCGAGCGGCCTTCGGTAACGTCATCGCGGCCGATCAGCGTGTGCAGTTCCGACATCTTCCACGGCACCACGTCGAGTTCTTCCGGCTCGTCGCCGACCAGCCGCTCGGCATACAGATCCTGCGCCAGCACGACGTGCGCCATGTGCGTCATGTACGACGGCGACAACGAGAGGTTGTGCAGAATGGTGAGCTTGCGCGCGCCGTAGCCGACCTCTTCCTTCAATTCGCGATCGGCGCCCTGCTCGGCAGTCTCATCCTGATCCAGCCGACCTTTCGGCAGGCCCAGCTCATAGCGCCCGACGCCAGCGCCGTATTCGCGCACCAGCAACACGGTTTCATCGTCCTGCATCGGCACGATGATAACGGCGCCGAGTCCACTGCTTTTCAACCGTTCGTAGGTGCGGCGTTCGCCGTTGGAAAACTCCAGATCAAGCTGTTCGGCACGCAGGAAATGGCTGCTATCGATATCGCGCTTGGCGTGAATGATGGGTGGTTTGCGCATTCAACCATTCTAGCCTGCTGCCGCCAGAATTCGCCGACGCTGCATGCGACAAAACCCGGATATCCAGACACTGGCTTTCAAAGACGAACGTGTGCGTATGCACATCGCTCGGGCGACCCGTATCGACTGGCAGGCGTCGCAAGCGACAGCCTCGTTATTTTGCGACGCACCATATAAATCACGGATATTTATGGAATTTTCGTTTGACCGCCCCGGCAAGCAAATAGATACTCCGCCGTACGGACAGTGACGCTGACGATGGTCAGGGGACAGCGATGCGGTGGCCGTGGGGTCCAACTGACATCCATAAAAGGGGAATTGCATGCGTTCGTTACGTCGCGCCTTCCAGGCCTTGTTGATCACGTTGCTTCTTTCGTTTGCCGCATCAGCCGGTGCGAAAACCACCGCCACCAGCAGCAGCGACTACACCCAGACCCGCTATCCGATCGTGCTGGTCCACGGGCTGTTCGGTTTCGATCAGCTGTTTGGCACGATCGACTATTTCTACGGCATTACCGATGGGCTGCGCAGTGGTGGTGCCACGGTTTATGAAGTCGAACTCAGCCAACTTGGCGACGACGTCACCCGGGGCAACCAGCTGATTGCCCAACTGGAAAACCTACAGGCGGTTTACGGCTATAGCAAGTTCAACCTGATCGGCCACAGCCAGGGCGGCCTGGATATCCGCTATGCCGCCGCGGTGCGTCCCGATCTGGTTGCCTCGGTGAGCACTTATGGCACGCCGCACACCGGCAGCGCAGTGGCTGATGGCATCGCCACGCTTGCGCCCACTGGCAGCGCACAACGCGCGCTGGCCGTTGCGTTTGCCACCGCACTGGCGGATCTCATCGACACGTTTTCCGGCGGCAACAATCCGCAAAATGCGCTGGCCGCTCTAAGCCAGCTGTCAACTAGCGGCACGGCGCAGTTCAATGCGGAATTCCCGGCCGGCATGCCCACCTCACCCTGCGGATCAGGCCTAGCGGTAGTGAACGGCATTCGCTACTACTCATCCGGCGGCACATCGGTGCTCACCAACGTGCTTGACCCATCCGACGCACTGCTCGCCGCTGGCAGCCTGTTCTTCAGTGGCACGGCCAACGACGGCCTGGTCGGGCAGTGCTCAAGCCACTGGGGCACGGTACTGCGCGACAACTACGGCTGGAATCATCTGGACGAGGTGAACCAGTTGCTGGGGCTGCGCGGCGTGTTCTCTTCCGACCCCGTGGCGGTCTATCGCGACCAGGCCAATCGCCTGAAGGGCTTGGGCCTGTGACAGCAGGCCGCCCGCTTGCATGGATTCTTGGCCTGGCGGCCTTAGCGGGTGCTGGCCTGTTGATGCGCAACAGCCCGGCCACGATTTCCACCGCGGCAAAAACCGTGGCCACTGTCCCTTCCCTGCCCAGCGATTCGCCACCGCGGGAATCGCTGGCGCCCGCGTCGCTCAACCTGCTTCGTGATCCTCGCTTCGTGCTGAAAAATGGCTCGCTGCGCGGTACTGAGCCTGACGGCGGTGTGAGCATCGGCTTTGGCGGCCATCTCAAGCCCGACATGGCGCTTCGTCATCTGTTCGACTACTACCTGGTGCTGCTGGGTGAAACGGATTTACCAGGCATCCGCACCCTGTTGCACGATGATCTGCTACAGCGGCAGCTCGCTGCGCCCTTGATCGACGAGGTAATGGCGAGCTTTGATCGCTACACGCGCTATCAACAGGCTGCCGTAAACCTGGCCAATCAACCAGGCTTGTCACTGAACGAACAGCTGATGCAGATCATCGCATTGCGTCGGCAGATGCTGGGTGATGATGTTGCCGAAGCTTTCTTCGGCGATGAGCAGCGACAGCAGCAGCTGGCCTTGCAGCGCCTCGCCATCCAGACCGACCACAGTCTTTCGGCCGCTGAAAAAGCCCGGCGGCTGCAGGCAGTCGATGCCACCTTGCCGGCAGTGGAACAGGAAGCGCTGGCGCAAACATCGCTTGGCAATACGGTGCAAACCCAGACTGACGCGTTCGATGCCGCGCAGACCGATCCTGATACGCGCTACGCCGAACGTGCGCAGGCTTATGGCGATGCCGCAGCTGAACGGCTTCAGCAGCTCGATCAAAACCGCGCACAATGGCAGGCACGACTTGATGCATACGCACAACAAAGCCAGGTCATCCAGAGTGATGCATCGATGGACGGAACCCAGCAACAGGCCGCGCAGCAGCAGCTATTGAGCAGCAGCTTTCACGGCACCGAGCAGTTGCAGGTCCAAGCAATGCAGAGCAACGGCCTGTTGAAAACCACGCACTGAAGTTTGCGCGACATGTCGCTACTCGGTTAAAGCTAGCGTCGCAGACGCTCCAGCGCCTGAGCATGAATGGCTGGTGTACCAGCCAACACACTGCGCGTATCCAGCGTGATCGGGCCACCATCGAGATCGGTAAACACGCCACCCGCCTCGCGCACCACCACCACCAGCGCGGCGATATCCAGAATGTTCACGTCAGACTCGATCACCAGATCAAGGCTGCCACGCGCCAGCAAATGGTAGTGACAGAAATCGCCGTAGCCGCGGATGCGATTGCTGTCGCGAATCAGCTGACCGAGCGCATCCCATCGCGCATCGGCGGTGAGCGTCTTGATGTTGCCGATCGAGATTGATGCCTGGCTGATGGCACTCGTCTCCGCCACCTGTACACACTCGCCGTCGAGCCATGCACCATTGCCCGCGCTGGCCCACATGGTTTCGCCGTAGACCGGGGCACTGGACACGCCGAGCACCAGATCATCCCCATCCATCAACGCAATCTGGGTCGAGAAAAACGGCGTGCGTCGGACGAAGCTCTTGGTGCCATCGAGCGGATCGACCAGCCATAGCAAGCCGCCATGTTTACCTTCCAGGCCGAACTCCTCGCCGTAGATCGCCGCCTCGGGCAGCGCCGCCTGCAGGATTTTCCGGATGGCCTGTTCGGCTTCGCGATCAGCAATGGTCACCGGTGTGGCGTCGGATTTTATTTCCACCTCAACGCCGCGCCGCCAGTAATGCCGGATGATCTCGGTCGCCGCCTCGGCGGCCTCGCGTGCAGCCTTCATGGCCATGGATGCGATATCAGGTTGCATGCTCAGTGGGATGTCCTCTCGGAAGTCGATGCGGGCAAGCCCATGGCCATGCCACCGCTGCGTTGAATATGTAGGGTGCCGCTGCTATCTGGTTTACCAAATTGGTCCAGCCAGTGGCGCAAGGCCGGATCAGTCTGTCGGGCCAGCAGCGTCGCGTCCAGTCGCCAGCCCAGCGGACTGAGCTGGAGTTGGCCACTAGCCTGCAGCGGGCCGTGTCCATCATCCTGCAGCTGTGCGGATAAGACGCCGTTCTGCGCCTGCGCCTGCAACTGCAAACCGCCCAGAACAATATCCCCGTCACGCATTTTCAGGGACGCCTTCGACCACTGCGCATTTGCCTGCAACTGCAGCGGCCAGCCAGCCTCCAGCAGAGCATGCGCCACGCTCAGCTGGAGTTCGCCGCGCGGTTGGCCCTGCGGCAGCTTTGCCGAATAGGCATTCAGCACCGACAGGTCCATGCGCGCGCGAACGTTATGCCACTCGACCTGGCCCGCCGGCAGTTTTTGCATCACGCCGGAAAAATCCAGCTGTGGCCCGGTAAAGTCCAGCTGCAGCTGGACCTTTCCCAGTAAGGCCAGACGGGATAGTTGCCAGTGCAGCTTGCCGAGCACCTGACTATCCGCTGTCGTCACCTGACCCGCACGACCATCCCACAACAGGCCGTCGACCTGCTGCAAACGCAGCCCGTGCAGTTGCGGTGCCATCCACAGGATTGCCAGTCGCGCAGGTAGAAACCACACCAACAGCAATACGGCCAGCACCAGCACACCAAACCCGATCAGGCATTTTTTCAAAGTTTTCAATCAACCATTCCCGGTCGTGTCTGTCAATGGACTTGAGCGTCCAACGTGCAACGTCGATGATAGCCGGATGACCAACTCCGCAAGCAGCAACGCCGCGCTGGCCGCGCGCGACCTCAAACACCTGTGGCATCCATGCACGCAAATGCGCGATCACGACCTTGCGGGCAACGTTCGTGTACCGATGGTGCCGATCGTTCGTGGCGAAGGCGCGTGGCTCGTCGATGCGGACGGCAAGCGCTATCTCGACGGCATCAGTTCCTGGTGGACCAATCTTTTCGGCCACGCCAACCCGCGTATTGCTGCCGCGCTGGCCGAGCAGGCGCGCACGCTGGAGCACGTCATCTTTGCCGGCTTTACGCACGAACCGGCGATTGCCTTGGCGGAAGAACTGGTCCGCATCACGCCACCGGGACTCGATCGCGTATTCCTTGCCGACAATGGCTCGGCGGCGATCGAAGTGGCGCTGAAGATGAGCTTCCACTACTGGCTCAATCAGGGACACGGTGAGAAAACGCGCTTCATCGCCTTGACCGGCAGTTATCACGGCGAAACGCTCGGTGCGCTGTCGGTCAGCGATGTCGCGCTCTACCGCAAGACCTATGCCCCATTGCTGCTAACGCCGTTTCTCGCGCCTTCGCCAGATGCGTACGAAGGTGAACCCGGCAAAAGCCCGGAGCAGATCGCCACGCGTCGGCTGCAGGATCTGCGCGTGCTGCTCGAGCAGCGCGCGCATGAAACCTGCGCCGTCATTGTCGAACCGCTGGTGCAATGCGCCGGTGGCATGCGCATGTATCACCCCAGCTATCTCCGCGGCCTGCGCGCGCTATGCAACGAGTTTGCCGTGCATTTCATTGCTGACGAAATCGCCGTGGGATTTGGCCGGACCGGCACGCTGTTCGCGTGCGAACAAGCCGACATCACGCCGGATTTCCTGTGCCTGTCGAAGGGCCTCACCGGCGGTTTCCTGCCGCTCTCGGCTGTGCTCACCAACGACGCTGTCTATCAGGCGTTTTATGCCGAATACAGTGCGGGCAAAGCCTTCCTGCACTCGCACAGCTATACCGGTAATCCACTGGCCTGCCGCGTGGCGCTGGAAACGCTGGCTATCTTTCGCGATGAACCAGTATTGGAGCGCAACCGGAAGCTTTCTGCGCATATGGCCAAGCGGCTGGCGCCGCTGCGTGATCACCCGCATGTGGCCGACGTGCGTCAGACCGGCATGATTGCGGCCATCGAGCTGGTTGCTGACAAGACCACACGCCGACCTTTCGCTGCCGAAGATCGGCGCGGTTTGCGTGTATACCTGCATGGGCTGAAGCAGGGCGTGCTGCTGAGGCCACTCGGCGACGTGATCTACTTCATGCCGCCCTACGTGGTTACCGAGTCGGAACTTGATCACCTGATCGACACCGCCATGGCCGGCATCGAACTCGCGGTGGCTGAGTGAGCGTTATCGCGCAGCGTCGGTTGAAGCGACTCAGTGTCCGAGACTGATGCTCGGATCCAGCATCTGCAACGCGTGCGCATTGTCGATAGCACCGGTATTCCGCAATTCATTGCCACCGTTACGCCCGGCCACCGGAAGACAGTCATCCTTTTTCGGCGGGATCAAACTACCGGTATGACGCAGGCAGCCGCGATCACCCGGCTTGATCAGCGGATGATCGGCAGCTGGTGCTTCTGCGCTTACCGACGCCTGATCCGTGCCGGGCGTCGATTGCGGCATCTTCGGCGAGGTCTGTGCAATCGAGATCGCACTGATGCTCAGACCGGCGATCAATACAAATGCCACAACGGACCACTTCGACAGCAACGCTTTTGAAGAAAGGAATTTGGACATGCTCAAGCCCTCGACCGCTCCCGCAGGGAGACGGGCACCATGCTGCGCCGGTCGCCGGCAACTGGCAATAAAACACCGCTGTTCATCTCGCTGACATTCAGTTTCCCGCTGCATTCGGCCAGAGGCAACAGCTCGGCTATGCTTCTTTTTTGTCACGCGAGCCGCGCATGCGAAACATCCGACTGCATATCGACCAGCCGTTAGCTGTCGGTGCCGAACTGCCGTTGCCGGCGCAGGCCAGCGAACACGCCGCGCGCGTGCTGAGGCTTGTCGCCGGTGATCCATTGACGCTGTTCAACGGCGATGGCCACGACTACGCAGCGACAATACTCACGGTGGGCAAGCGCGAGATAACCGTCCGTATCTCCGGAAAGCTCGCCCTCGAAAATGAGTCACCATTGCCGCTGACCCTCGCACAAGGCGTGGCGCGCGGCGACAAGATGGATTTCATCGTGCAGAAGGCCACCGAGCTGGGTGTGGTGCGCATTGTGCCGCTGCTGACCGAGCGCTCCGAGGTGAAACTGGATGCGGCACGCGCCGAGAAACGCCTGGCACATTGGCAAGCCGTTGCCGCCAGCGCCTGCGAACAAAGCGGCCGTGCGCGACTGCCGGAGATCGTCGCTGCATTACCGATACAGAAATGGCTGGACGATCTTGCCGACGACGGCGCGCTGCGTCTCGCGCTGCTTCCCGATGCGGCCACCTCATCGCGCTCACTGCGCTTTGCGCAATCGGGTGGCTTGCTGGTGGTCGGACCGGAAGGCGGCCTCGGCGAGCGCGATATCAGCGCCCTGACCGCGGCAACATTCCAGGGCCTGCGACTTGGGCCGCGGATTCTACGCACCGAAACCGCTGGCTTGGCTGCACTAGCCGCGTTGCAGGCCATACACGGCGACGGCTGATCGCTACGCTGCCGTCGCTATTTGCCGCACAAGAACAAGCTCGGCTTCTCAGCCGCCGGTACCCGACCACTCGGTGACATCGTGCGGCGCGGGTGCTTCGGTCAGGTCGGCATCGTCGAGCAAACCCAGCAATTCCGCTTCGATCCACTCCAGATCGGGAATCATCGCCACGTCATCGCGCACCAGCACCTGGGCACGCACGCCCGACGGCAGCGGACTGCCGTCGTGGGTCGGGATGATCAGCTCGGCATTCAACGTCGTCAGACGCGGGAAGCCCTGCGTCAAGATCGCGATAAAGGGAAGCTTTGAGTTGCCACCGAGCGCCTTGAGCACGGCCACGCGGACGCTGGCTTCGCTATCGCCCACTTCGCTGCCAGCCAACTGGGCGAATGACACCAGCGGCACGCGCCAGCCTCGCCAGGCGATACGGCCCAGCAGCCATTCCGGCGCGTCAGCCACCGGCTCGGGCTTGCTGTAAGTAATCACTTCGGCGACGGTGGCGTTGGGCAATAGCAGACGTAGATTGCTTACCGGCACCAGAACGCAGCGGATTTCACGCGGTAGCGGCTGTTCATCACTCATGGAAACACCTCGATCAGATGCGCCGCCAGCTCGTGGGGCGTACCGGAAAAACTGACTAGCCGCTCAGCGGATATGCCGCTGACCATATCAGCGTACTGTTCAGCGGACGACGATTCGACCCAGACCTTGCCGCCACGATCGTGCACTGCCTGCGCGCCAGCTACCGCATCGGTGCCGCGCCCGGAAAACACGATGGCCAGCGCCTCGCGACCAAATACATTGGCCGCCATGCTGAAGCTCGCGTCGATCGACGGCCCCTGCGATGCACTGGCGTCGATCGGCACAAGTTCGACGCTGCCGTCACGGATCAGCAGCAGCTGTTGCCCAGCGGGCACCACCAGTACCTCGCCGACCCGTGCCCGACTGCCATGCTTCGCCACACGTACCGGCAACGCTGAATGCGCGGACAAGGTTTCCACCAGGGTATCGACAGGTGTTTCGCCGAGATGCTGGGTATGCACGAAGGCCAGTTTTGTAGCCGCCGGCAATGCTTTCAGAAAACCGCAGACAGATTCGCTGCTTCCCGCCGCCGCGCCAAGCAGCACGATCTGGCCAAGGCTGTTGGCCCGAATCTGTTCGGCATCTTCGTAGGCCATGGGGGCGATGGCTTCTTCCATGGAGAGCAGTTGCAGGCTCATCACCAGCTCATCGTCCGGCTCGGCCGGATCGGCCTCCGGCGCCAGAAAATCCGCGGCGCTGACCTTGTGGATGCCAAAATCTTCCGCCGCAGGTTCCACGGCGGACACGCTCGCGGTTTGCTCGTCTTCGTCCAGCAACGCCCAGCTGTCAGGCGCGCGCGCCTGGGATACCAGCGCATCGACCGGAATCTGATCCACTGCCGCCGCAGGAATCGTTGCCATCGCGATATCCGTGAGCGGCGCCAGTTCCAGATGATCAAGCTGGAAAACCGGCGGCGTTACGTTACTCGGGCTTGCACCCGTTTGCGAAGATGTGATCGCATCGGTGTTGTGCGACGAAAAGGCGGAATCGTTATCGGTCTGCTCGCCTGCCGGCGGACCAAAATGGCCATCGTGCAGTGGCGGCAAATCTTCGTCACCAGTGAAGCGCAGACCAGAGCCGGTAGGCTCTTCCTCGTCATCGATCAGCTCGCCGGATGCCAGCAGCGCTTCGAGTTCGGCGGCGAGATTTTCGGACTCCTCACTGGCTGCATGTGCGTGCAGCTCCTCGGTAGTCGCATAGGCCGGTCGATCCGATTCCAACGATGGCGGCTCATGCGTCAGCGACTCGGCCTCGCTTTCCACCGGAGCCTCGGCCACAACCTCTGGCTCGGACGCTGGCGCGGAAACTATCTCAACCGCCGATTCCCTGGCGATAAGTGCCTCAAGCGTCTCGCTGGTCACGGCTTCGACACCACGGGCATCCGCAGGACGTGGCGGATCAATGTCACCGATCTCCAGCACCTTGACCGCCAGATGCCTGGCCCAGCGGGCGCGATCCCAGCCGGTCAGCTTACGGCTGGCCTGGGCGTCGTTGAAAACCACGCGCGGATTGTCGCCATTGATGACTTCGTAGAGCCGGTCAAGCGCGTCGTCGGCCGAATCGTCCAGGTTCACTACCAATACCTGGGCGCCTGACTGATCCAGCAGCTCGCGTGTGAGGGTGGCCATGCCTCCCTCATGCACAATCCGCGCGCCGCGCTCGTTCAACGCCTCGCGCAGTTGTTCACCCAAGTCGACATCATCAAACAAAAGTGCAACCGCAGGTGCCGCCTGACTCATGATTCGGCTCCGACGCGCTGCTCAAGCACCTCGGTGATCTGCACCAGAAGCTCGGCTTCCTGATAGGGCTTGCCGAGATAGCGATCCACGCCGATATCGAAGGCTCGCTGACGATGTTTGTCACCGCTGCGCGAGGTAATCATGATGATGGGTACATCACGCAGGCGCGGGTCGGCCTTCATGTGCATGGCCAACTCATAGCCATCCATACGCGGCATCTCGATATCGAGCAGCATCAGATCCGGCACGCGTTCGTGGAGCTTCTCGATCGCATCGATACCATCCTTGGCGGTGCTGACATCGTATTCGTGGCGCTCCAATACGCGTCCAGTGACCTTGCGCATGGTGATCGAGTCATCCACCACCATCACCAGCGGCCGCACCCGCACTTCCTCGATCACCGGCGCCTGCACAGCGCTCAGTCCGTCGGCGATGCGATGCTGGCGGCGCGTGATGCCGTGACGGACCAGCGGCGCCAGATCAAGAATGATCAGCACCGAACCGTCGCCCATGATGGTGGCGCCGAGCAGGCCGGGCACCGAACTGATCTGCGGGCCGACCGACTTGACCACGATTTCGCGTGAACCTAGTACCGCATCGATGCGGATGGCGGCCCGCAGGTCACCGGCTCGCGTCAGCAGCAGTGGCTGTTGTTCGCCTTCGGCCGGCAGACCGGGCGGCAGGCCGAGCAGCTCGGCCAGATCGTGGATGCCGTATTCCTCGCTACCGTACTGGAACGTCGGCTCGTCCTCGGCCAGGCGCACGGCCAGGTCGTCGGGGCTGACGCGCGCTACGCCCTGTACCGAGGTCATCGGGATGGCGAACGTTGCTTCGCCGATGCGCACCAGGATGGCCTGCGTCACTGCAAGAGTGAACGGCAGACGCAGCACGAACACGCTGCCTTTACCCGCCTCCGATTCGATCGACAGCGAACCGCCGAGCTGCTTGATCTCGTTCGCGACGATGTCCATGCCGACGCCACGGCCCGCCAGCTGAGTCACCGTGCTGGCAGTAGAGAAGCCAGGCTGGGTGATCAGTGAGAGCAGCTGGTTGTCAGTCGGCTTGGTATCGGCGCGCAGCAATCCACGCTCGATACCGCGCTTGAGAATCGCTTCGCGATCGAGGCCGCGGCCGTCGTCGCTGACGCGAATCACCACCTCGGTAGCTTCACGCGCGACCCGAATATGCACGGCGCCTTCGCTTGGCTTGCCGGCGTTGCGACGCTCGTCCGGCGACTCGATGCCGTGGGCAATGGCGTTGCGCAACATGTGCTCGAACGGCGCCTTGATGCGGTCGAGCAGGTTGCGGTCCATTTCGCCGTGCGCACCGTCCACATACAGCTGCGCGCTCTTGCCGTCTTCCTGCGCCGCCTGGCGCAAGGTGCGACGGAGATTCGGCACCATCGTGTCGAACGGCAGCATGCGCGTACGCAGCAAACCGTCCTGCAGTTCGGTACTGACGCGCGACTGCTGGATCAGCAGGGTTTCGGCCTGACGGGTAAGTTCGTCGAGCAGGGTCTGAATGGACACCAGATCGGAGACCGACTCGGCCAGCGCACGGGAGTACTGCTGCAGCTGCGAGTACCGATCGAGCTCGAGCGGATCGAACACGGTGAGGCCCGCTTCGCGATGCTCGCGCTGGAAGCGCGCGATGATCTGCGCCTCGGTTTCGATTTCCAGCATGCGCAGCTGGCTGCGCAAACGCGAAACCGTCTGTTCGAGCTCGACCAGGTTGAAGCGGTAACCGGCAACCTGCTGTTCCAGACGCGAACGGTAGATCGCCACTTCGCCAGCATGGTTGACCAGGCTGTCGAGCAGGTCGGCGCGAACGCGGATCTGTTCCTGCGACGAGCGCACCTCTTCCTGCACTTCGGGCAACAGATCGGGGAGGTCTGGCAGATCCTGCGGAATGACCGTGGCAATCGGTGTCGTCGGGAACACCAGCGCGCTGGACGCTCTTGTCTGCGGCGCGGCATCGGCAATCGATATGGCATCGTCGGCGAGATTCGTTTCGCCAGCCAGCGCCAGCAGGCGATCAATCATGTCCTGCGGGTAGTCGGCCGACTGGCCTAGCGAAACCGATTGGACCTGCTTGTGCAGCCGATCGAAGCTGGCTTCCAGCGCTGCGATCAGCGGGCCGGTCTTGGCCGGATCGCGGATGGGCTTTTCAAGCAGTGTTTCCACCGCATGGGTAAGATCGCCCACGCCCATCAGGCCGGCAATACGGGCACCGCCCTTGAGTGTGTGCAGGTCACGCTGCAGCTCCGAAACATAGGAAAGCTCGGTTGGCGCGTCGTGCCACTGCGCCATCACACCATCGGCGTGATCGAGAATTTCACGGGCCTCGTCGATGAATACTTCCAGCAGATCGGCGTCGATGTGGCCCGACCCGGCTAGTGCATAAACATCGTCCTGAACTATCACCGGCTCGTCGACTGCACGGTCGACTTCAGCCTCTTCGGCGACAGCATCAGCCGCGGTATTCGAAACAGCGGCCTCTTCAGTCGCACGTGCCTCGGCCTCGCGCTTCTCGGAAGCCAGCAGCTCGGCCGCAATTTCATCGGCCGCCTGCTGCGCCGCCAGTTCGGCGGCGTGCTCGGCCGCAAGCTTCTCGATGGCGGCCTGCTCGGCTGCTGCTTGTTCGGCCGCAGCCTGCTCCGCGGCGGCCCGCTCTGCCGCAGCCTTTTCGGCAATCAACTGCTCGGCGGCAGCACGCTCGGCTGCGGCCACCTCCGGCTCGAATGCACCCAGCGCAGCGACCATCTCGGCAGCGAGCGCCGCATGATGCGCATCGTCAGGGTGAACTACCGTCGAAGCGTCTGCCTCAGGCGTACTCGTCTCGCTGGCCGCGTGCGGCGACTCATCCACTTCGCTTTCGACGGCTTCAGCGGGCGTGATGCGTTCGTCCACGGTGGTTTCGGGCGTTACATCGAATTCGGCATCATTGATCGCCGTATCGATGTGCGCTGCCTGCGGCGACACTTCGGTCTCGGGTTCGACGTGCTCATCGTCCTGATCGATGTCTGCTGACGCCCCCGTCGCATCAACCTCTTTGTCTTCCTCGTCGGCATGGCGCTCGTAAACAACGTGAGCGATCTGCGATTCCGGGTAACGATCGCGCAGTGCGGTGATCTGTGCGGCGAGAATATCGGCATTGGGCAGCTCTGGCTGGACAGCATCGAACTGGTCCATGACGTGATCGACCAGATCCACCGTTTGCTCGAGCATGCGCACGCCGTCGGACGACAGCGCGATGTTCAGTGCACGCAAACGCTTGAAGAGGCTTTCGAGCGGCGACAGCAGCTGGGTCAGCAGCTGGATATCGACCATCGCAATCGCACCGTGCAAGGTGTGTACGGCACGCAGGAGATCTTCACCAATCGGCAGTTCGATGTCGCTGCGCTGGATGGCTCCGCGGATCGTGTGCAGATATTGCGCCACTTCGCTGCGCAGGATTTCCAGCAGCACCGGATCAACCGGCGGCATGACCGGCATCGTCATCGTCGGTTCAAACGATGGTGCCGACTCGAAGGCCGCGAGATTGTCCGCGGCGGTATGCACGTCGGTGAGGCTGGCTTCGGGCACGGCGTCCACCGCGCTCTGCGACCGCGGGATGCGTCGACGCACGACGCGACGAACCATTTCCGTGGCCGTCGAAAGGTGATCCTCGACGCGGGTCAGCTGACCGCCAGCCACTTCCTCGGCTGTCTGCATGATCGCGCCCAGCGGCGCATTGGGGGTGCCTTCACCCTTGAGCGCTTCGAGAAGACCCGGCAGCGCAGCGATCGCATGGTGAACCACCGCCTGCACACCTTCATGTGGCTGGATGGTACCGTCGAGCACGCGGTTGAGCATGTCCTCCACTTTCCAGGCGAACTCGCCCAGCACGCCGGCGCCGACCAGTCGGCCCGAGCCCTTCAGCGTGTGGAAGGAACGGCGCAGCGTGATCAGCGAGGAGAGCTGCGCCGGATCAGCCAGCCAGACTTTCTCGCCGTTACGCAGGCTGTCGATTTCTTCCTGCATTTCTTCCAGGAAGATCTCGCGGATATCGTCATCGATACCTTCTGCGTTGAGATTGAAGTTGGCGTTGGCCGCGAGCGCGTCGCGCATCGGCACCTCTTCAAATTCCTCTTCCTCGATCTCGATCCAGTCATTGCCCTGATCGTCAGATCCGAAGTTTTCCGACACCGGCGGCGTCGTGGTTTCGGTTTCCGCCAGACGCAGACCATCGACGTTATGGGCAGGAGCGGTGTGCTGCTGGCTATCACCGACGAACAGATGACTCAGATCGTCGCCAGGCAACATACTGACCGACTCGGTCAGTTCGGGATGGGCTTCATGTGCAAAGTCATCGCGCATTGAATCATCGGCTGCGGGGTCAGCTTCGCGCTCGGCGACCTTGGTATCCGGCACGATGACCGACAGCAGCGACACCGCGCGTGCCACAGGCAGCGGCCAGTAGCCAAGCAGACCCAGGCTGTGCTCGGCCACGTCGAGAATGTGCTCGAGCCCACCGCGATGCTCGCGTGCAGCTTCAAGGTAGTATTCCAGCGCCGCCAGCGCATCGGCAAGATGGTCCATCTGCGCACCGGAAGGCACGCGACGATCGATCAATAGTTCTTCGGCGACGAAGCGACCCACGCCGTCAGCCAGATCCGCCGGGCGTGGCGCGGAAAGCATGCGCAATGCGCCGGCAACCTCGCCCATCAGGGACGGAGCCCCGACCAGGTGACTGTGTTCCCAACCGGATTCGACGAACGCAACAATCGCTTCCTTGACGTTACCGGTATTGGTGATCGCTTCCTGCATCAGTGCCGTGACAACACCGAGCGCTTCGCTGCGAGGCAGGCCCTGCACGGCTTCGCCGGCTTCCACTTCCTCTTCGGAGCCCAGGCTTTCGATATGGTCGTCGAGCGACGATTCGACGTACAGAAGCGCACCGGCCACATCCAGCAGGGTTTCTTCGTCCGGCTGACGCATGTTGTTGGCAATTTCATCGAGCACGCGGCGCTGCTCGATGATGACCCGGCGTGGCACGTTCAGCGCCAGCATGCCCAGCGTGTCGCCAACGCGCTCGAGCATCTCACTCTGCAAGGCAAGCTGCGACGGATCGGCATCCTCCTGACGCAGGAAGAGATCGAGCGCTTCCTTGATGCGCAACAGGTCGTCCTTCAGCGCGCGTGAGACGGAATCAAGCAGGGCGCGGTTATGACCAGCCATCGAGCCGCGGGCATGTTCCAGCTCGGCCGCATCCGGCAGCAGGCTGTCGAGCGCGTATGTGGTGCGCAGCTGCTCCATCAACGGGCTGTGTTCTTTTGCCTGCGCCACGATGTACAACATCTTGCAGGACACATCGTCGGCATCGCCGCCACGCAGGCTGATTTCACCATGCTCGATCAACTGGCGAATGCTGCGATCAACCTTGCCGATCAACTGGCGAATCTCGCCGGCAAAGCTTTTCAGCATGCCCTGCTCGAGACCTTCCAGCACACCGGCTGAAATCCACCACAACCGGCGTCCATGCACGTGATAACAGCGCGACGCAATGGACAGCAGCGTATTGCGCATCCCGATCAACTGCTGATCGGCATCCTGCCCGCGGAACCAGCTGAGCAGCTGCTGCTGAAAACGTAGCCGAAGATCGACCAGCTCGCCGCGATGCGCATCGGCATACGACTCACTCATTGCCGCCGGCGCCTGCTCCGGCAGGAACGCATCGAGATTCGGATGAAACATCGCCGAATCGGTCAGTGGCGGCTGTTCGCGACTGGCGCGAAGGTCGTTCAACAACGGCAACAGCACCACCGGTACATCGCGATGCCCGCTGGACAAGCGCTCGAGATAATCGGGCAACTGCATCAGACCGCGCATCAGCGAAGCATAGGCTTCTTCACGATGAGTGACCTGATCCTGCAGCAGCGCGACGGCCAGCGTTTCCATCTCAGCCGTAACCTGCGCGGCGCCGTAAAGCTCGACCATCTGCAAAGTACCGCGCACCTGATGCAAGTGATCTGCACACGAACGCATGGCATCGCGATTGGTCGGATGCTCGACGTACGTTGCCAGCGCGTCGCGGGCGGTCGACAAGGTTTCGTCGAGCTCCGGCTTGACCCACTGCAGCGTGGTGAAATCGATGTGGTCTTGAAGTCTCATGCGCCTCTCTCAACGATTGCCCAACAACGCGTTACGCAACCGACGAGAATGCCCCCCGTCAAAATGCTTGTATTCACCGGACTGCCCTCAGCCCGACGGACATGTCTGTCAACCCGGCAACTTGAAATGCGCCACCGAGCGGCGCAGATCACTCGCCAGCTGCGCCAGCGTACCGATCGAGTCGGCCGTCTGGCTCGCGCCTTGCGAGGTCTGCGAGGTAATTTCCTGAATCGCGTTCATCGATACCGAGACATCCGTTGCCGCGGCCGACTGCGCGCGCGCGGCGGTGGAGATGCTCTGAATCAGCGCCGACAAGTCATGCGAAACGCGCTCGATATCACCCAGCGCGCTACCAGCATCCTCCGCCAGGCGCGCACCGGCGACCACCTCGGCGGTGGTCTGCTCCATCGAGTTCACCGCTTCGTTGGTATCGGACTGAATCGTCTGCACCAGAGTTTCGATACGCTTGGTCGCGCTGGTCGAACGTTCGGCCAGTCGCTGCACTTCGTCCGCCACCACCGCGAAACCGCGACCGGCTTCACCGGCCGAGGCTGCCTGGATGGCAGCATTCAATGCCAGGATGTTGGTCTGCTCGGCAATGTCGTTGATCAGTTCCACGATCGAGCCGATCTCCTGCGAGGATTCGCCCAAGCGCTTGATGCGCTTCGAGGTTTCCTGGATCTGATCGCGAATCGAGTCCATGCCGGAGATCGTTTCGCGCACCACTTCGGCGCCGCGCGAGGCGATTTCGACCGAGCGTTCGGCCACGTCGGCCGACTCGGCGGAATCCTTCGATACGATGTCCATCGAGCTCACGATCTGGTTGATCGCGGAGGTCGCCGAGCTGATCTGCTGTGCCTGCTGTTCGGCTGCGTTGGCCAGGTGGCGCGCGGTGGTCTGCGTTTCCTGCGCTGACGACGATACCTGCTCGGAGGTTTCGTTGATCGTGGTTACCAGTGATCGCAACTCGTCGATGGCGTAGTTCACCGAGTCGGCGATCGCGCCGGTGATGTCTTCGGACACCGTGGTTTTTACGGTCAGGTCACCTTCGGCGAGCGAGCCCATTTCGTCCAGCAGGCGCATGATGGCCTCCTGGTTACGCTGGTTGAGCTCGGTACTGCTGGCGAAGCGGCGGCGCTGATCGCCGACCAGGGTAATAACCAGGGCGACCGCGAACACGACCGCTGCGATGGCGCCAAACAGACCCCACCACACATTCGGGAATAGACGGCGCAGCGGCAACTTGCCCACCTGCTCGGACAAATCGTTGGCGCGCAACAGCACCGTTTGCGAATCCAGCGAAGCCTGGTTGCCAGCGTGCTTCACGTCGGCAAGATTGCCCGCGGCGGCAACCAGCTTGGCGAGTGGATCGGCCAGCTTGTCCCAGCTGTCCGTCATGTCGGTGAGGATCTTTTTCGCGTTGGGGTCGCCGATCGGTTTGACCCCGCTTTCCGAATTGCCCTCCAGCAGGCCCTTCAACACGTTGCCGTAAAGCTGCGCATCGCGGGACAGGCCATCGGCTGCCGACTGCGCGTTATCGCCACCCTGCAGCACTTCCTGCACGCGGCGGATGATTCGGTCACCTGACAACATCTGACGGGATGTGCCCAGCATCTGGTCGGAGCTGCCATTGTGCTGCTGCAGAATATTGACCACCTGCTCCATGCTCGAGTTGAGCAAGGGCATCTGCTGCGCCAGCGTGTTCGCACGCACGCCGGAGTCGGTCACCACCGCCTGGTTGGAAAGGATCTTGCCAATATCGCCATCAAGCTGCTTCCACGAGTCGTTCAGCGCGACCACCGCGCGACCGGTGAGCGTAGTGTTTTTGTCGTCATACGCCGGCATGCCGGTATGCGCATCGCCCTTGATCAGGCGCTGCACGGCCGAGTCGATCGAGTTGCGGTTGGCGGCGAGTTCATTGAATGACTCGGCATTGCCGTTCGCCGCTTCCAGCGCGGATTTGGCGGTCTGTTGCGACAGCACCTGAATCTGCGTGGTTAGCGCGATGGCCTGTCGGTCCTCGCTGTTCTTCTGGTTCAGCAGACCGAAATCGAGCGCCGCAAAACCAATCGAAATCACAAGCAGGACGATATAAACGGCATAACTCCGTTCCCTGCTAACGCCCCCGGTAGTGCTCATGTTCACCTCGTCCGTCTGACCTGACCTGATCGGCCGCGTTTTATTGAGCGGACACCGACCTGGGACTTGCTAACCAAAATCCGGCCACCATCGGCGCCGGCCCTTCGTGTCCAAAACGCGATCGAAAATCAGGCCGCAGCCTGACGAAAATCCGGTGCGCGTACCAATCGATGCATGCTGAAGATCGCCAGCTGCTGTTCGCCGACACGATTTTCGACGAAGCGCGTCAGGCGCGGATCGTCCTCGCGTCCGGCATCGCGCCGCTGCTCCTCGTCTACCGTGCGTTGGCCAAATACCTCATCGACCAGCAGCGCCACGCTGCCGTTGCCCTGGCGAACGATCAGCAGACGGGTGCGATCGGAATGCTGCGTGCGCTCGCCAAACAGGAATCGCGCAAAGTCGACCACCGGTACCAGATTGCCGCGCACGTTAGCCACGCCGAGCAGCCATGGCTGGGTGCCAGGCACCGGCGTAAGCACCGGCACAGCCAGCAACTCGTTGATCTCGTCGATACCGCTGACCAGCAGCCTGGCACCTACGCGAAAACCGATGCCGCGCCACAATCCGGGTGCTTCCAGCTTGTCCTGCGTGTCGGAAGCATGCGCCAGCGACAGCCGCTCGTAGCGCGCCAAAATTTCGAACGGCGTCTGATTAACGGCAGGCAGGCGATTGGCAGGCTGGTTCATGCCGCACCTGGCAACAGATCGTTGATGCAGCTAAGCAACTCTTTCTCGTTCACCGGCTTCGTGATGAATGCGCGCGCACCTTGGCGCAAGCCCCAAACCCGATCGGTTTCCATCGACTTGGTGGTGATCATCACGATCGGTACGCCGGCCGTGATCGGATCGCGGGTCAGCGTGCGCGTGGCCTGAAACCCGTTCATGCCCGGCATGATCACATCCATGATGACCAGGTTGGGCAGATCAGCCCGGGCCCGTTCAATACCTTCTTCGGCGCTGCTGACAGCGGCCACCTGATGACCGGCACGCTCAAGCAGCGTGGTGAACACACGCACGTCGGTCGGTGAATCGTCAATGATTAGAATATTTGCCACAGGCTCCCCTCAGAATCTGCAGTCAGCGGCTGGTAGGCACGATGCTGACATGGCGATGGATGGCACCAAGCAACTCGTCTCGCGTGAATGGCTTGGTCAGATATTGTTCGGCACCGACAATGCGTCCGCGCGCCTTGTCGAACAGGCCGTCTTTCGAACTGAGCATGATCACCGGAGTAGCACGAAATTGCGGATTGTTCTTGATCAGCGCGCAGGTCTGATAGCCATCCAGCCGCGGCATCATGATGTCGACAAAGATGATTGCCGGCTTCTGATCGGAGATCTTGGCCAGCGCCTCGAACCCGTCAACCGCCGTCACCACGTCGCAACCCTCCTTGGCCAGCAGCGTTTCTGCCGTGCGGCGGATCGTTTTCGAGTCGTCGATCACCATGACCTTGAGACCGGTCAAGTCATTGGTACTCACGTTCAAATTCACTACTCCCCCCCTGGTGCTCGCACGAGCTCAGGTCAATCACGAAATCAAGCAACTTGTATGCCGTCGTTCGTATAAGTAAAAAATCACAAAGACAAAATGCATCCAAGCCCGCTCTGCGGCGGCGCTCATCAAGCTTTGTTGTGTACCCTCTGCCCGCCGAGACTGTCAAGCAATAATGCGCAGACTCAACGAGCAACGCGCACAACGTGACCTATATTGGCACCATCGGGCCCATGGCGACAGCTTCGGCCAGACCGAGCTTGTCGCCATCGACCGTCTCGGCGACCATCGCACCTGATGATGTCAATCTGACGAATCCTAGTCGCCTAGGCGGCGGACTTTTTTGCCGAATGCCGCATTTGAACCAACGGAGAATCGCAATGACCCTTTCGGTCGCCGTGCTGATGGATCCCATCGGCGCGATCAAGGTAGCCAAAGACACCAGCCTGGCCATGTTGCTGGAGGCACAGCGCCGAGGGCATGCGCTGCACTATTTCGAACAGGGCGATCTGGCATTACGCGACGACACGCCTTGGGCACGCATTGCCACGCTCAGCGTACGCGACGATCCAGAAGACTGGTACACGCTGGGCGACGCGCAGTGGCGTGACCTGCGCGAGATCGACGTGGTGCTGATGCGCAAGGACCCGCCGGTCGATGCGCAATTCATCTACGACAGCATGGTGCTGGAAATCGCCCAGCGCGGCGGCGTGGCCGTGATCAATGATCCGCAGTCACTGCGTGACTGCAACGAGAAACTGTTCGCGCTGCAGTTTCCACAATGCATCGTGCCAACGCTGGTTTCCCGCGATGCGGCCGAACTGCGCCGTTTCACAGCCGAACACGGCGAGGTGGTGCTGAAGCCGCTGGACGGCATGGGCGGACGCGGCATCTTCCGGGTCAAGGCCGGCGACAACAATCTCAATTCGATGCTGGAAACCCTGCTCGCTGGCGGCCCTCACGGCGAGGGCCGCCAGCTGACGATTGCGCAGAAATACATTCCCGAGATCACTGCGGGCGACAAGCGCATCCTGGTGATCGACGGCGAACCCGTCCCCTACGCGCTGGCGCGCATTCCCCAGGGCAATGAATTTCGCGGCAATTTGGCCGCCGGCGGTCGCGGCGAGGGGTTACCGCTGTCCAATCGCGATCGCTGGATCGTGAGCCAGGTCGCGCCCGAACTGCGTCGGCGCGGACTGCTGTTCGTAGGCCTGGACGTGATCGGTGATTACCTGACTGAGATCAACGTCACATCACCGACCTGCGTGCGCGAGCTCGATGCCCAGTTCGGGCTTAATATTGCCGGTCAGCTGTTCGACGTCATCGAACAGCGCGTCTCTGGAAATCGCATCGCGTGAGTCAGCCTGCAATTGTTCCCCTCAAGCCGACCGGTTCGATAAAAGGGGGCGGCGAGGCGCCCAACCCGATCAGCGCCACCTTGCTGTTTTCACTGCTGCTGCACGGCGTGTTGTTGCTGGGTATCACCTTCCATTTCGCCAAACTCAAACCGAGCCTGCCTACGCTGGACGTAACCTTGGTTAACGTCGCCAATCAGGAGGCGCCAGACAAGGCGGATTTTCTGGCCCAGGCCAACAACAGCGGCGGTGGCCAGAGCGATCACGCCGCACGACCGTCAGATCTTTTCTCCGGCCCGCTTCCGCAGCCAAACCCCGGCACCGCGCCAACGCCAGTCGAAGCCGCTGTAGCGCAACCTACGGATGCCACGCCGAGCCGCATGGTCACCACCAGCGGCAACAGCAAATTTTCGGTCGATAGCGATACCGCAAAAAAGCAGATTGATCCACAGGATCAGGCCGCCACCGTCACTGAATCGCAAACTGAACAGGCCATCGCGAAACTCACCGCCGAGGTGAATCGTAAAAAGGTGGCCTACGCTAAGCGCCCCAAGATCAAATTCCTCACCGCCAGCACCAGGGAATACGCCTACGCCGCCTATATGCGCGGATGGTCCGATCGCGTCGAGCGGGTCGGCAATCTGAATTATCCGGAGGAGGCGCGTAGGCGTGGTGTGCATGGCGACGTGCTGCTTACCGTCGTACTCAACCTGGACGGCAGCATCAAGAGCATTGACGTCATCCACAGCTCGGGAGAAAAGCTGCTTGACGCGGCGGCGGAGCGGATCGTACGGCTGGCCGCACCATTCCCGCCGGCGCCGCAAAGTGGCGAAAAAATCGACGAACTCAATATCACCCGCACCTGGCAGTTCCAGCCGAACAACGTGCTGCAGACCCGCTGACGCGCAAAGCGTGTGACGTGCTTACAATGGTGCCATGAGCACCGTCGTACCGCACATCCTCACCGGCCATTTCCTGATCGCCATGCCCAGCCTGGCGGACCCACCCTTTTCGCGCGGCGTGGCGCTGCTTTGCCAACATGACGAGGACGGCGCAGTCGGCTTGCTGGTGAATCAATTGTCCGAGTACCGCTTCGGTGATGTGCTGGCACAGATGAAGCTCGAATGCCTCGACAGTGACCTGGCCGACGCACCGGTACTGATCGGCGGACCCGTACAACAGGAACGTGGCTTCGTTTTGCATCGCGAGCACGGTTACTGGGAATCGAGTTATCGCATCAACAACGAGTGGTCGGTCACCACCTCGCGCGACATCCTCGTGGCCATGGCCGCTGGCGAAGGCCCGAGTCAGGCGGTGATGGCGCTTGGCTACGCCGGCTGGGACGCCGGCCAGCTCGAGCAGGAGCTGATGGACAACGCCTGGCTCACCGCCGAAGCCAGCGGCAGCATCGTGTTCGACACGCCGCTGGGGGATCGCTGGAGTGCCGCCGCCAGTCTGGTCGGCATCGACCCGCGCCAACTATCCAGCTACGCGGGTCACGCATGAGCTGTGTGCTTGGTTTCGATGTCGGCAGCAAACTCACCGGTGTCGCGGTCGGCAATCGTTTTACCGCCAGCGCCAGGGCGCTCACCACGATTGCCGTGCGTGACGGCGAGCCGGACTGGCATCGTCTCGACGCCCTGCGCAAGGAATGGCTGCCGGATACGTTGATTGTCGGCCTGCCGCTAACCCTCGATGGCGGCGAACAGCCAGCCAGTCGCGCCGCCCGCCGTTTTGCCGGACAACTGCAAAAACGTTACGACTTGCCGGTGGCCTTTGTCGATGAACGACACAGCTCGCAGGATGCTGCCCATCGTTTCGCCGAAGCGCGGGCATCCGGCCTCAGACGTCGACGCGACGCGGCCACCATCGACGCCGAAGCCGCAGCGGTGATCATCGAGCGCTGGCTGATCGAAACGCCGGCAACCCCTGCCGATCACTGACACCCTACCCACTTGCCGAATTGACACCATGAGCCCTCGCCTGCGCCACCTCACCACACTGGAAAATCTGCCACGCGACACCATCGAGCGCCTGCTCGATCGCGCCGAGGCACTGCGCGACGCATGTGCGCACGGCACGCGCAAGCTCAACGTGCTGACCGGGCGCACGGTGCTGAACCTGTTCTTCGAACCATCGACGCGGACGCGCACCTCATTCGAACTGGCGGCGCGACGGCTGGGTGCGGACGTGGTGAACTTCGATATCGGGTTCTCCTCCACCAGCAAGGGTGAGGAGCTGTTCGACACACTGCACACGCTCGAAGCCATGCATCTCGATGCAATCATCGTGCGGCACAAGCAGTCCGGCACGCCGGACGAACTGGTGCGGCATGCGATGAGCGGCGTCTCAGTGATCAATGCCGGCGATGGCAACCGCGCCCATCCGACCCAGGGGCTGCTTGATGTACTGACCATTCGCCAGCATCGACCGGATTTCGAGAATCTGGTCGTGGTGATCTGTGGCGACATCAAGCATTCGCGCGTGGCGCGTTCGGATATCCACGCACTGAGTGCACTGGACACCAAAGAGATCCGCGTCTGCGGCCCGTCCACGCTGATGCCGTCGGCGGAGGAATTTCCCCAGGTTCACTATGTCGAGAATTTCGACGAGGCGATCCGCGGTGCAGACGCAGTGATCACCCTGCGCCTGCAGAAAGAGCGCATGGCCACGATCGACTTGCCGGACGAGGCCGCCTACTTCAGCCACTACGGCCTGGATCAGCGTCGCCTGGCGCTGGCCTCAAGAGGCTGTCTGGTCATGCACCCCGGCCCGATCAATCGCGGTATCGAGATTGCCTCGGACGTGGCCGATGGGGCGCAGTCGCGCATTCTCGAACAGGTCGGCAACGGCGTATTTGTACGCATGGCGGTACTGAACGAGCTGCTGGCGCGCTGAAAGACCGGGC
>Ga0302311_10000628_pt1 | contig 43463 bp, 43 predicted proteins | sample III_Palsa_N1_3_FD_200449 | JGI IMG/M metagenome (GOLD analysis project Ga0302311, IMG submission 200449) | Peat permafrost microbial communities from Stordalen Mire near Abisko, Sweden - III_Palsa_N1_3 | ecosystem: Environmental > Terrestrial > Soil > Palsa > Peat permafrost | place: Sweden... | reverse complement strand
GGCCCGCTGCTCAACCAGATCCTCATCGATCCACGCGACTCGGCCCACATGTACCTCGCCACCTCCACCGGCGGGGTGTTCGAAAGCCTGGATCGGGCGGCCAGCTGGGCGCCGCTCAACAAGGGGGTGGAGGCCAGCTTCCTGCCCGATCCCTATCCCGAATACGGCCAGGACGCGCACTACATCGCCTTTGCGCCGGGCAGACCCGATCGGCTCTGGCAGCAGAATCACTGCGGGGTCTATCGCCTCGATCGCCCTGGCGAGACCTGGGAACGGATCGGCAAGGCCATGCCGGCGGAGATCGGCGACATCGGGTTCACCATCACCCCGCACCCGCGCGATCCAAATACGGCTTGGATCTTTCCGATGGACGGCACCGACGTGTGGCCTAGGACCAGTCCGGGGGGCCGGCCGGCCGTCTACCGCACCACCGACGCCGGCGCGACCTGGACCCGTCTGGACCGCGGTTTCCCCGGCGAGCAGGCTTGGTTCACCGTCAAACGACAGGCGTTCTGCGCTGACGACGGCGCTCCGGCCGGCCTCTATCTCGGAACCACGAGTGGGGAAGTGTGGATGAGCCCTGACGAAGGCGAGAGCTGGCGCGCCATCGGCGCCCACCTGCCGGAGATCTATTCGGTGGCGGCCGCCCCGGCGCCATGATCCGGGTCCTCGCGCCCTCGCAACTGCACGCCTACACAGGCGGCGAGAGCCGGCTGACGGCGCAGGGGGCGACCGTTGGCGAAGTGCTGGCCGACCTCGACCGACGGTTTCCTGGCCTCAGGTTTCGCGTGATCGACGAGCAGGATCGGGTCCGGCGACACATGCGAATCTTCGTCGGCGCCCGAGAGACGCGGGATATCGCCGCCCCGCTCGCCGACGGCGAAGAGGTGCTGATTTTCGGCGCGCTGAGCGGCGGCTAGCGCCCGTCGTCGAGCGCCAGTTTGGCCCCGAAGGCCAGGAACACCGAGCCCGTCGCCCGGTCGAGCCACTTGGCGACGCCGGGTCTGGCCAGCAGGCGGCCGAGCGGCGCCGTCGCCACGGCGACGAAGGCCAGCCAGGCGAAGCTCATGATCACGTGGGCGAGACAGAGGCCGAACAGGGTCGCGCCGACCGGCCAGCCGTGGGGCACGAACATCGGCAGAAAGCTGACGTAGAACACTCCGCACTTCGGATTGAGCAGGTTGGTGCCGAGCCCGCGGCCATAGGCCCCGAGCCGGGCCTTTGGCGCCGGTGCGCCGTTCGCCGGGGAGAAGCGTTCGCGCGGCTTAAGGAGCAGGTTGACGCCGAGCCAGGCCAGGTAGGCGGCCCCAGCCCACTTCACCAGCGTATAGGCGGTGTGAGAAGCGACGAGCAAGGCGCCCAGGCCCAGGGCCACGCTGGTTCCCCAGACGAGACAGCCGGTGCAGATGCCGGCCACGGTGGCGAGGCCGCGTCTGTGCCCCTCGACCGCTGAGGTGCGCAGCACCAGGGCCGTATCCATGCCAGGCGTTATGATCAGCACCATGGCGGCGGCGGCGAAGGCGAGGAGGGTGGCGATGGGACCCATCACAGGCTCGATCCTTTCAGAAACAGCCCCACGGTCAGCACGACGCCCAGCACCACCACGAAACCCCGGATCAGCCGCTCGTCCACCCGTTTGAGGAGGAGTGCGCCGGCGAAGCCGCCGAGGATCGCGCCCACGCAGACCACCGCCACACGCGCCCAGGGGATGTGGGGCGTGAACACGAAGACAGCGACGGCGCTGGCGTTCATTACCGCCGCCAGGATGTTCTTGGTCGCTCCCGCCTGACGCACCGCCACGCCGGCGGCGGTCAGGGCGGCCAGCATCAGAAATCCGATGCCACCGCCGAAATAGCCGCCGTAGATCGAGATCAAGAACTGCAGGCCGGCGGCGACACGCGGCGGCAGGCCGACCCCGTCCCCGCCCTGTTTGCGGAAGAAGCTGCCCCAACAAAAGAGGGCGGTGGCGAACAACACCAGCCACGGCACCAGACGCGCGAAGAAGCTGGAAGGCGTGGCCAACAACAGGCCCGCGCCCAGCGCCCCGCCGACCAGGCTGATCAGCACCAGGGTGCGAAATGAGAGCCCGGCCGCGCCGCCGGCCAGCTTGCGGCCCACCCAGCCGGTGGTGCTCTGGCCGGGGAAGAGGGCCAGGGTCGAGGCGATGTTGGCCGAGCGTGCGTCCAGGCCGGTGAGGATCAGGGCCGGCAGGGTGACGAAGGACCCGCCGCCAGCCAGCGCGTTCTGGACGCCCGCCCACAGGGCGGCGGCGAAGAGAAGGGCGAATGTGGCCACGCCTTCCTATGGCGCGGGACTGCGGCTCGCAAAAGCGGAAACCGGATTTGCGTAAAGGTCGCGCTCAATCTTGAGAATCCGGAGCACGTCGGCGCGGGTTTCGCCGGGTCGCGACGTGCTCCAGGGGCTGTCAGGCCAAGGCGTCAGACCTCTTCGTCGTGCGCCTCGACCTCGAGTTCGGAGTCGGCGGTTGGGCGCAGGGCCGGACCCTCCGGGTGATCGACCTTGCGTTTGGCGTCGTCGCGCGCCTTCTTCTCGGCCGCCTTCTTGACCAGGGCGTCGAGCTCCAGCTGGCCGACCAGGCCCAGCGACACCGGGTCCACCGGCTTGATGTTGGTGGAGTTCCAGTGCGTGCGGTTGCGCACCTGGTCGATCGTCGACTTGGTGGTGCTGAGCGCCTTGGCGATCTGAGCGTCGCTGACCTCGGGGTGGTTGCGCACGAACCAGGCGATGGCGTCCGGCCGGTCCTGGCGGCGCGACACCGGCGTATAGCGCGGACCTTTGCGCGCCGGCTTCAGCATCTCGGCGTGGCGGCTCTTCTGGGGCTTCATGCGATATTTCGCATCCGCCTGGGCGTGGTCCAGTTCCTCGCGGGTCAGCTGGCCGTTCGAGATCGGATCGGCGCCGCGGATGTCGCGCGCCACTTCGCCGTCGGCGATGCCCTTCACTTCCAGCGGGTGGAGGCCGCAGAAATCGGCGATCTGCTCGAAGGTCAGGGAGGAGTTGTCGACCAGCCAGACGGCGGTCGCCTTGGGCATCAGGACTTCGTGCATGTTCGGCTACCTAGAAACAGCGGCGCCCGGCCTTGCGGCCGGGCGGGATGAACTACTCATATAGGCCGTCCGGGTGCGGAAGGGAACGCTTTATGCGTTCAAGCCCCCACCGTGAGTTCTGGCCAGCGGCGGCGGACGCCGTCCGCTATCCGTGCGAAATTGGTCGTAGGACGATGCGGATTGGGCCGCAGGCGCAGGCTGAAGAGGTCGTCCAGGCCGAAGGGCGCGACGATGTCGAAGCGATCGCCCGGCAGCAGCCGCGCCCCGACGCAGAAGGCTGGCGAGACGAAGCGCGTCAGCGCCTCCGCCGTTGAGGTCAGCGGCGCGTAAGCCTCGCCGAAACGGCCTTCGAACCACAGGTGGACGCGGGCCTGGTTGCGGACTTCGACCGGCGCCGCGGTCCAGCCATCGAACACCGTCGCGGCGCGCTGGATGAACACATCCTCGGCGTCGTAGCTGAGGTCCGATGCGTCGAAATAGCCGAGGTCATAGTCCTTGAGGCCCTGGCCGAGGGGCTGGCCGGTGAGGTGGTTCCAGACCGGTTGGTAGATCGCGCCGGAGAAGATCAGCCAGTCGGGCAGATCGAGGTCGCGGGCTGCGCGCATCACCGCCATCAGGCCGGGCGTCTCGGCCAGGATCGCTTCGAGGCGCGTCGTCAGTGGACTCATTTCGGCCTCAGCGGCCAGGCGTGGTCGAGCGGGCCGGCTCCGGCCCCGAAGCCCGGCGCGCGGCGGATCGCCTCTGCGACGTAGGCCCAGGCGCGGGCGACGGCCGCCTCCAGTGAAAGTCCCTGCGCCAGGCCGGTGGCGCAAGCAGACGCCAGGGTGCAGCCGGTGCCGTGGGTGTGGCGGGTTTCGATCCTCGGCCCTTCGAAGGTCACCTCACCCTGTGCGGTCATCAGAACGTCGATCAACCGCTCGCCCGTGATGTGGCCGCCTTTCATCAGCGTCGCCGGACAGCCCGCGGCCAGCAAGGCCTCGCCGGCTCGGCGCAGGTCGTCTGTGGTCTCGACGCGAAGACCGGTCAGCGCCGCGGCTTCCGGCGCGTTGGGGGTGATGAGCGCTGCGAGAGGCAGGAAGCGGCGTCGCAGGGTCTCCACGCCACGGGCATCGGCGAGCTGGGCGCCGCCCTTGGCGATCATCACCGGATCGAGCACGACGGGAATGCCGGGCCACGCCGCGAGCAGGTCGGCGACAGCCGCCGCCGCCTCGCCGAGCATGCCGATCTTGATCGCGTCGGCGCCGATGTCGGTCAGCACCGCTTCAGCCTGGGCGACGACGATCGCCGGCAGGATCGGGTGGACGCCCGTCACGCCCAGGGTGTTCTGCACCGTGATGGCGGTGATCGCCGTGGCGGCATAGCCACCGAGCGCCGTTACCGTCTTGATGTCGGCCTGGACGCCGGCCCCGCCGCCGCTGTCCGAGCCGGCGATGATCAATACACGCCCTCTTGGGACCCGGCTCTCAAGCATGGAGGGCGGACTCGACGGCCAGCGCCTGCACCGTCTCGCGCACGTCGTGAACGCGCACCATGGCCGCGCCGCCGCGGGCGGCGGCCAGCGCCAGGGCGACGGAGCCGCCCAATCGGTCGGAAGCCGAGGCCGCCGACGGGTCCAGCTTGCGGATCATGCCCTTGCGGCTGGCGCCCACCAGGACCGGGAAGCCGAGGGCCGTGAGCCGGGGCAGATTGCGAATGAGTTCCAGGTTGTGCTCGAGGCTCTTGCCGAAACCGATTCCTGGGTCGAGCCAGATGCGGTTCGGCGCGACGCCGGCCGCGATCGCCGCGGCCGCCCGTTCGGCCAGGAACGCCGCCACCTCGGCGACAACGTCGTTGTAGCGAGGATCGTCCTGCATGGTGGCCGGCTCGCCCTGCATATGCATGAGCACGACTTCGCAGCCGAGCTCGGCCGCCGTCTCCAGGGCGCCAGGCGCGCGCAGGGCGGAGACGTCGTTCCACAGGCGCGCCCCGGCGGCGACCGCGGCGCGGGCCACGGCCGGCTTCATGGTGTCGATCGAAATCGGCTCGCCGCATCGGGCCCGGATCGCCGCGATGGCGGGAATGATGCGGGCGAGCTCTTCCGCCTCATCGACGGGCGCGGCTCCGGGACGGGTCGACTCGCCGCCGACGTCGAGCCAGTCGGCGCCGGCCGCGACCAGCGCCTCCGCCCGCGCCGCCGCTGCCTCGGGTCCGGTCAGAGCGCCGCCGTCGGAGAAGCTGTCGGGCGTCAGATTGACGACGCCCATGACCAGAGTGCGCAGGCTCAGCTTGTCGCCAGGCCCGGATCTGGCCGCGGGGCCAGCGGCACCGAAACGCGCGGACGGTCGAGCGGCTTCACCGTCGGCTCGTCGCGATTGGGGATCACGCCCTTGAGCACGCCGATGATCTCGTCGCCGCCCAGAGTCTCGTACTCCAGAAGCGCCTTGGCCAGTGTGTGCAGGTCGTCCAGCCGTTCGGTGAGGATACGACGGGCCTCGTCGTGGGCGGTCTGGATCAGGCGGCGAACCTCGGTGTCGATCTTCCGCGCCGTCTCCTCGGAGACGTTCTGGGTGCGGGCGACCGAGTGGCCGAGGAACACCTCCTCCTGGTTGTCGCCGTAGGAGACCGTGCCGAGCTCGTCGGAGAAGCCCCAGCGGGTCACCATGTTGCGGGCCAGCGAAGTGGCCGCCGAGATGTCGCTAGACGCGCCGGAAGTGATCTTGTCCTTGCCGAAGATCAGCTCCTCGGCCGTGCGGCCGCCCATCATGATTGTCAGCCGCGAGGTCATCTGCTCGTAGCTCATCGAATGGCGGTCGCCTTCCGGCAACTGCATGACCATGCCAAGCGCCAGACCCCGTGGAATGATCGTCGCCTTGTGCACGGGGTCGGCGGCCGGCACCGAGAGCGCCACCAGGGCGTGGCCGCCCTCGTGGTAGGCGGTCAGCGCCTTTTCCTCGTTGCTCATCACCATGGAGCGTCGCTCGGCGCCCATCATCACCTTGTCCTTGGCCTCTTCGAAGTCGCGCTGCAGGACCATCCGCCGGTTGCGGCGGGCGGCCATCAGGGCGGCCTCGTTGACGAGGTTGGCGAGGTCGGCGCCCGAGAACCCCGGCGTGCCGCGGGCGATGACCCTGACATCGACGTCGGAAGCCAGCGGGATGTTGCGCATGTGGACGCGCAGAATTTGCTCACGGCCGCCGACATCTGGATTGGGCACCACCACCTGGCGGTCGAACCGGCCGGGGCGCAGCAGAGCCGGGTCCAGCACGTCGGGGCGATTGGTCGAAGCGATGACGATGATGCTCTCGTTGGGGTCGAAGCCGTCCATCTCGACCAGGAGTTGGTTCAGCGTCTGCTCCCGCTCGTCATTGCCGCCCCCAAGGCCCGCGCCGCGATGGCGGCCAACGGCGTCGATCTCGTCGATGAAGATGATGCAGGGGGCGTTCTTCTTGGCCTGCTCGAACATGTCGCGCACGCGGCTGGCGCCGACGCCCACGAACATCTCCACGAAGTCAGAGCCGGAAATGTAGAAGAAGGGCACACCCGCCTCGCCGGCCACGGCGCGGCCGAGCAGCGTCTTGCCGGTGCCGGGCGGCCCGATCATCAGCGCGCCCTTGGGAATCTTCCCGCCCAGGCGCTGGAATTTGGCGGGGTCCTTGAGGAAGTCGACGATCTCGGTGAGGTCGTCCTTGGCCTCGTCGACCCCGGCGACGTCCTCGAACGTCACGCGGTTCTTGTTCTCGGTCAGGAGCCGCGCCTTCGACTTGCCGAAGCCCATTGCGCCGCGCGCGCCGCCCTGCATCTGGCGCATGAAGAAGAACCAGACGGCGGCGAAGAGCAGGATCGGCAAGAACAGATTGAGCAGCGCCGCGGTCAGAATGCCGCCGTTCGGCGACTCGAAGTCGAACTGCGCGCCGTGATCTTCCAGTCGCTTTTCGAGCCCCGTGGTGTCGGCGGGACCGGTGGCCGTGTAGGCCGCTCCGGCCTTGTCGTAGGCATCGATCGACTGGCCGTGGATGTGCACGGTCTTGATGTCGCCCTGGTCGACGCGGCGCAGGAGTTCGGAATAGGGGATGGGGTGGCTCTGACCGCCACGGGCATTGCTGGTCATCACGCTGTAAAGCGCGATCAGGACCACGGCGATGATGCCCCAGGTGGCGGCGGTGCGGAGTTTCATAGTCGGTCGATATCCTTCCAGCCGCATAATCTAGGACAGAGCGAAGCGTTTCGCCACGCGGTCCGTGGTCGCGGTTGCGCCGAAAGCGCCGGTTCATGGCCGGTTCATCGGCCATATCCGATGCTTAGCCTGTCTTCGCCGTGTGGATTTCCAACCCGAGGCGTGTGCGGCGGGACGGTCGAACATAGGAGTCCGCCCGATGAAAGCCCTACTGCCCGCGGCCGCTGCGGCCGCCGCCCTGGTCGCCGTCGTCGCCAGTCCCGCGTCGGCCAGTTGCGGCTGCGTCGTCCATCACCATGCCGTCCGACATCACGTGGTCTACCGCCATCGCTACAACCGGCCGGCTTCGACCTACGCCGCCAACAGCTATTCCGCCCCGGCGCCGACCTACACCTACTACAACTACCCGGTCTATCGGCCGTACTACGCCTACTACCCGGTCTATTACCCGGCTTATTACCCGGGTTACTACGCCCCCTACTACTATGGTCGGGGCGGCCCCTACGTCGGCTTCCGAATCGGTTTCGGCCATCGCTGGCGTTGACGCGCCAAGCCGATTCTGGCCCCATCTCACCGCGGCTGAACCGGGAATGATTTCAGCCGTTTGAGGCGGAGATTCGATGGCGCGCGGCTACGACCGGAACATCTGGCCGGCAACTGCGCTGATCATTATCGCCGTCGCCGGCTTTGCGGCCGCCGTCGCAGCGGGCTGGCCCGGCCACTTCCCGCCGGACGCCATCTTCCAGCTGGCCCAGGGTCGCAGCGGCGTCTTCAGCTTCGCCCACCCGCCGGTCATGGCCTGGCTGCTTGGACTGGCCGACCGGCTGACCCCGGACGCCGGCGCGTTCATGGTCTTGGACGCGGCCCTGTTCTTCTGCGGGATTGCAGCCCTGGCCCTCGCCGTCGGCGCCCGCTGGCCGGCCGTTCTCACCCTGGCGGTGCTCGCCACCTCGCCCCTGGTCCTGATCTACCAGGGCCTGGTGGTGAAGGACGTCTTCTTCGCCGACACCATGCTGGCGGCCTTCGCCGCTATCGCCTGGGCCGGCCGGCTATGGCCTAAGACCGGCGCCCGCCTGGTGCTGTGCGCCCTGGCGATCGTCCTGATGCTGGCGGCGGCGCTCATCCGGCAGAACGGCGCGGTCGCCGCAGCCGTCGGGGTCCTGACCCTGGCCTGGACCGCCTGGGCGCGCGCCGAGCGCGGCGGCCGGGTGCGCGCCTTCATCGGCATGACGGTCGTTGCGGCCGTTCTGCTCGCCGGGGCGGGCGTGGCGGCCATGCTCGCCTTCCAGGCCCACAGCGACAAGAAGCCCGAGATCACCGCCCAATGGATGACCCTGCGGGTATGGGACCTGTCCGGCGCCGTCCACGCCGATCCGGCCCTGCCCCTGCCGATCCTGCGTCGGCGCGCGCCCGGCGTCGAGCGGTTCGTCCGCCACACCGCCGCGCCGATGTTCAATCCCAAGACTCTCGACGCCATGGCCGTGCGCATGGAGGGCCTGTTCGACCCCGCGAAGGTGGGAACGCCGGTCTCCGACGAGTGGCGGCGGCTGATCCTGAAACACCCCAAGCTCTATCTGCAGACTCGCTGGGGTGATTTCTGGCAGGTGTTCGGCACCCCCGACGTGAAGGCCTGCGCCCCGGTGCTGGTCGGAGTCGACCCAGGCGATCCCGACATGCTGGCCGACGCCGGCCTCAAGGCGCGGGAGACCGACAAGGACGACTGGGATTCAGACTATGCCCAGCGGTTCCTGGGCACGGCGGTCTTTTCGCACCCCTTCTACGCCGCCCTGGCCGCGATCCTGCTGCTATGGGCGTTGCTGGACGTGGCGCGTGGCCGACCGGAAATGATCGCCGCCGTCGGCCTGCTTGTCGCGGCGTTCGCCTTCGCCGCCAGCTTCTTCGTGATCACCATCGCCTGCGACTACCGCTACCTCTACTTCCTCGACGTCGCGGCCATGGCGGCGCTCGTCCAGCGATTGGCCTTTAGAGCTGTTTCGGACCGAGCGCCTCGATCGCGGCCGCCACCGACGGGAAAATCCGGTCGGCGCCGATGATGTCGATGACGCCCAGCCGAGTCAGAGCTTGCTGCGCGAGCACGGATTCCAATCTCGCCATGGCGAAGGCGATACCGGCGGCCTTGTAGGCCTTCGCCACCTTGCCAAGGCTCTGGGCGGCCGTGAAGTCGATGTCGATCAGGCCGGCGGATTCGAGCACGCCCAATTGGATGTGCGCGGCCCCCGGTGCGATCACCGCCATCATGTCGCGCTCGAACCCCTCGGCGTTGAGAAAATTGAGCGGCGCCTGGAAGGCCAGGACGGCGACGCCCGGCAGGCTCTCACCGTCCCGGCCGGGCGAGGCCGGCCACCAGATGCTGGTGTTCGGGATGCGGACCATCGGTCTGACGTGGGTTCGGGCGCCCGCCCACAGGCCGTGGAGCAGCGACAGACCGATGCCCAGCGCCACGCCTTCCTCGATGGGCAAAGCCACGAGCGCCGCCGTCGTGGCAAGGATAAGGATCGATTCGATCGGCGTGGCCTTTACAACCTCGAGTATCTGACCGAGCCGCACGATGCGCGCGGCCACGAACAGCAGAATGCCGGCGAGCGCGGCCTCGGGGATCGCGGCCAGCAGGGCGGCGCCGAACAGCAGCAGCGCCATGACGATGGCGGCCGCCGCCAGGCCCGCGGCCTGTGTGCGCCCGCCGCTCTCGGCGACGACTCCCGTGCGCGGCGGGCTGGCGTTGACCGCGAAGCCGCCGGTCAGGCCAGACAGGAGGTTGGCCGCGCCCATGCCGATAAAGTCACCGTCCTCGTCCGGCAGGCCGCTGGGCGGCGGAAAGGCGCGCGCGGTCGCCGCGGTCTGGACCATGATGACGAGCGCGACCATGAGGGCCAGGGGCGCAAGGTTGAAGATGTCCTGACCGCTGAGCGCGGGAAGGGCGAAGTGAGGCAGGCCGCCGGTCACGTGGCCCAGCACGCTCACGCTGGTCAGGTGGAGCACGCGGACAGCCAGGGCGGCCCCGACGACAGCCGCCAGCGCGCCGGGCAGCCGGGCGCTCAGGCGATGGCAGATCGCCACCACGGCGATCACCCCGGCGCTGACAGCCACCGCCGCGAGGTTGGCGTGGGGCGCCTCGGCGACCAGGGCGGCGATCTTGGCGAGGTTGGGGCCAGCCGGGGCCGGAACGCCGAGGGCCGCCGGAAGCTGGGACACCGCGATGCGAACGGCGATGCCGGCCAGGAATCCCAGCGTCACCGGCGTGGATAGCAGGTTGCCGATCCAGCCCATCCGCAGCACGCCGGCCCCGGCCACCAGGATCCCGACCATCAACGCCAGGCCGGCCGCCAGGGCGATGTAGTGTGGCGACCCGGCCAGGGCGAGCGCGGCGAGGCCGCCGGCGAAGATCGGCGCGATGGTTGAGTCGGCGCCGGCCGAGAGTTGGCGGCTGACGCCGAACACGGCGAAGGCGAGGCTGGCGGCGATAAAGGCGAAGAAGCCGATTTGCGGCGGCAGGCCGCCCAGGCGCGCGGTCGCCATCTGCTCCGGCACGGCGATGGCCGCCAGTGTCAGGCCGGCCATCAGGTCCGGCGCCAGGAAGGCGCCGCTGTAGCCGCGGAGAGAGGCCAGCAAGGATGGCGCCCGCAGGCGCCAGTGGCTTGTCTGCTGCGCCGGAATCGCCGTCATGGATCCTCCTCTTTGGCCTCAGGTTAGTGCGTTCAAGGACGTTTGTCCGCGCCTTGCGGCCCCGCCTCGCGCCGCTGGTGGGCTTCGCTATAGTGACGCCGCCATTCCCAGACGTCGGATCCTGCCGCCTTGCGCCTCGCCCCATTGATTGTCGCCTGTCTGTTCGCGACCCTCCCCGCCTGGGCCCAGACGCCGCCGCCGGTCGATCCCACCATCGTCCAGCAGCTAGCCCAGGCGCGCGGCGAGCTCCACGACGCCCAGCTCGGTCCCGGCGCGCGTGAGCTCAGCGACGCTCAGATCAAGGCCAAGCTGGCGCTGTTGCCGGACGTCCGCAACAAGGTCTCCTCGGCGCTCGCCGCGCTGACGCCGCACCTGCAGGATCTCGACGCGCGCCTCGTCCAGCTCGGTCCGGCGCCGGGCCCCGGACAGCCGGCGGAATCGCCCACCGCAGCCGACGCCCGCAAGCGCATTGTCGCGGCGCGGGAGGCGGTCGACAGCGAGGCCAAGCTGGCCCGCCTGATGTCGGTGACCGCGGATCAGACCGCCAAGGCGCTCGGCAAGCAATTGAGCGATAACTTCTCGGCGCGTCTTTGGACCCGCAGCCGTTCGATCGTCGATCCCGGCCTGTGGACAGACCTTGCGCGCTCCGCGCCCGATGATGTTTCGCGTCTCGTCCAGGCGGCGAGCGACGAGGGCGACCGGCTTGCCGCCACAGTCAGTCAACCCGGCCGGGCGATTGTCATGGTAATCGGCGCGATGCTGGCCTTCGCTCTGTTCGGGCCGGCGCGGGTCGTGCTCAACCGCCTGGGCGTCCGTCGCGCCAACGCCGTCGCCGGCGGACGTCTGCGCAGCTCGGCCGTGGCCTTGTGGCTGACCCTGGTCGCCGCGCTGACGCCCTTCCTTGGCGGCCAGATCTTGCGGCTCTCCTGGCTGGGCGTGGGGGCGCTCACCGCCGACTTCAACGACCTTGTGCGGCTGGCGATACGCTCGGTGGTCTTCGCGGCCTTGCTGGAGGGTCTTGGGCGCGCTCTGCTTTCGCCCAAGCGCCCGGGCCTGCGGCTGGCGCCATTGAGCGACGAACTGGTCCGGCGGGTCGCGCTCTACCCGGGTCTGGTGGGCGCATCGGCCGGACTGGCGGCGTTCGTCGCCGGACTCAACGCCGCCCTCGGCTCCAGCCTCGCCACCTCGGTCGCCAGCGATTGCGCCACCTTGCTCGTCGAGATGGTCGCCACCGGCGGCGCCTTGCTGGCGCTCGTCCACGTCCGCCGGGCGCGGCTGGAGACGGTGACCGAGTCGTCCCAGGCGCCTGAGCAGCGGCTCCCCTGGGTCGCCTCGGTGATCGGGGCCTGGCTGGCGTTGGGTGGCGTCCTTGTCTCCGTGCTCGCCGGTTACCTCGCGCTGGCGACGTTCCTGATGCGCGAGACGGTGTGGATCGGGGCGGTGCTGGCGGCTCTTTCGCTCACCGTCCAGTTCGTCGACGACCTCTTCCCAGCCCTGTTCTCCCGCAAGGCGGCCCCCGGCCAGGCCGTGCGGGCCGCCACCGGCCTTTCAGAGTCGGCGGTCGAGCAGATGGCCGTGCTGGCCTCTGGCCTTTGCCGCCTGGCGCTCCTGGCGCTGGCCTGCGCCGCCATCGTGGCCCCGTTCGGCGCCGACCTCGGTGACGCGTTTTCCCGCGTCGGCCAGCTGCGCTTCCAGCTCAAGATCGGCCAGGTGGTGGTGTCGCCCGCCTCGATCCTGGGCGCCGTCGGTCTGTTCCTGGCCGGCCTCGTCATCACCCGCGGCGTCCGCGGCTGGCTGGAGAGCGAGTACCTGCCGAAGACCGAGATGGACCTCGGCGTGCGCAGCTCGCTCGCCACCGCCATCTCCTACGCCGGCGTCGTACTGGCCGTCATCCTGGCCTTCGCCTACCTCGGGTTGTCGTTCACCCAGATCGCCCTGTTCGCCAGCGCCCTCTCGGTCGGCATCGGCTTCGGCCTGCAGTCGATCATTGGCAACTTCGTCTCCGGCCTGATCCTGCTGGCCGAGCGGCCGGTCAAGGTCGGCGACTGGGTGGCGATCGGCGACCTCGAAGGCGACGTGAAGGCGATCAGCATCCGGGCCACGGAAATCGAAATGGCCGACCGTTCGCGCCTCATCGTCCCCAACTCCGATCTGGTGTCCAAGACCGTGCGCAACGTCACCTACGGCGGAGCGCTCGGGCGGGTGCGGATCGTGCTGCGGGTCGACGACAGCGCCGACCCGGCGGAGGTGCGAGAGACGATACTCGGGAGCCTCACCGCCCACGCCGACGTGCTCGCCGATCCGCCGGCGGCGGTCTATCTGACCGACGTGCGCGACGGCGCGCTGGAGTTTACGGCCTACGCCTACGTCGGCTCCCCGCGCTACGCCTTCCGCGTCAAGAGCGAGCTTCTGTTCCGCATCGTGCCGGAGTTGAAAGCCAAGGGAATTGGCCTCGCCAACTCCACGCCGGTGGTCAATGTCGGATTCCCCGATCGTCCCATCGAGCCGACGACCGATCCCAAGTCGGCGTGACTTGGCGCGCCGCCGCGCTGGGCCTACATCGGGAGTGCGAAGAACGGACAAGGGGATACCTCATGCGCATGCTCGCCTGTCTTGTCGCCGCCTCCAGCCTGCTTGCGGCTGCGCCGGCCCTGGCCGAGGTCATCAAGTTTACGACCAAGCTCGACGGCGCCTCGGAGACGCCGCCCAACGACAGCAAGGGGGCCGGGGAGGCCAAGGTCATCCTCGACACCGACAAGCACACGGTCAGTTGGGCGGTGACCTATTCCGGCCTGACGGGCCCGGCGACCATGGCCCACCTGCACGGGCCGGCCGGGCCGGGAAAGGCGGCGCCGGTCACGATCCCGCTCGCCGCTCCGCTCGCCAGCCCGATCAAGGGTTCGGCGGCGATCAGCGACACCCAGATCGGCGATCTCAAGGCCGGCATGTGGTACGTGAATGTCCACACCGCGGCGCATCCGGCAGGCGAGATTCGCGGTCAGCTGGTGGCCCCGCACTAACCTCGGTTTCCGCTGGCGGCTTAATCTTAGATTCAAGTTTGGGGCGGAGTATGCGCTTCGAATTCATGCTCAGCGTAAAGGCCGCCCGTGCCCTACGAGCCTCTCCAGATCGCCACGAGGTGGCCGAGCGCGGTCACCATGACGGCGAACGCGATCAGCATCAGCAGTCGCCACGGGGCCAGCCTGGGCGGTCGGCCAGGGATTGCCGGTCGCGCACCCAGCCAGCCGCAGACGCCGGCGGCGATTGCCGCCAGAGCGGCCACCACGAGCGTGGTTTCGACACTCATGCCTTCATCCCGCACTTCCACCCGCTGAACAGGAGCTCCGAGTCCCCATGGCCGCGGCGCAGAGACCCAAGTGGATCGAACCCAACACAAGCTGGGACGACGAAGACAAGGGCCAGGTGGTCGAAATGAACCGTCCCGAGTCGTCCGTCGACCGCTTCCACAACCATGAAGAGATGTCGCCCGAGGGCATGGCCCGGGCGCTCAGCGACCTGCAAGCCTCGGTCGAGGCGATGTCCGGCCGGCTGGCGGCCGCAGAGAGCGGCGCGGCGGGCGCCGCCCAGGCAACCAAGGACCTCGGCGCGAGCATGTTCAAGATGGGCGACGCCGTCTCCAGGCGGGTCAAGACCCTCGAGGATTCGACCGCGGCGGCAAGGGAAGCCGCCGAGGCGCTAGCCGCGGCGGAAAAGAAGCGCGCGATCGCGGCTGCCAAGCGTCAGGCCGGGGATCGCCGGCTGATGTTCGGCGCCCTGGCGGCGGCGGTGGTGGCGATCGCCGTGGCTGGCGGGTCGGTGATGATGTCCAAGCAGGCGGCGTCGCACGCCCCGGCCGCCCCGGTGCTCTATAGCCCGAGCGCCTCCGGCGGAAATTGAGAGCGCGGGCATAGCGCCCGCGCTCACCTCACAGCGGAATGATGTTCTGGTGGCGGCTGTAGGCCAGGTAGCCGACGTTGGCGCCGAGCCTCAGACCCACGCCCGCCCGCATCGGCGCCACCGTGATGCCGTCGGCCCGCTGATAGTTCACGCCCATGCCGCCAATGAGGTAGGCGGAGCCTTCGACGCCCGGGAACCGGCGATAGATCGCGTCGGGATATTCCAGGTCGTAGCAGAGCACGAAGACGCGGCTGGCGTTGCCGCCGAAATCGAATCCGGCCGAAGGGCCTTGCCAGTACACCGCCTGGGTCGGCCGGTCCTTCATGTAGAGCAGGCCCTTGCCGTAGCGCAGCCCGAAGATGAAGGCGGCCGAGCCTTCCTGGCCGGCGATGTAGCCGGTGGGCCGGCCGTTTTCCTTGAACGTCCGCTCGACGACGGCCCCGGCCGATTCGGCGGTCACGCCCATGAAATCCGAGACGCGATGAACGATCTCGTCGTGCGAATAGGGCTGAGCGGGGGCCTGCTGGGGGCCCTGAGGCGGCGGCCCTTTGGGCGCCGGCTGCTGCTGCTCATAGGGCTGTGAGTAGGGCTGCTGCTGAGCCAGCGCCGGTCCGGCCAGGAGAGCGAGGCCGGAGGCGAGAAGGGTGCGGCGTTCCATGGGGGTGGGATCCTGATTGCGGCCTGCAAACGCACAGGGCGGGCGCAGGGTTTTGTAGCCTGAACGTGGTTAACGGCGGCTGAATGGCCTTTCCCTCGCGCGGCGCAGAAATGGTTGATACAGAGCGCGCCCTATGCCGACGCCCCTCGCCCAGATCCGCAATTTCGCCATCGTCGCTCACATCGACCACGGCAAGTCCACGCTCTCCGACCGCCTGATCCAGGAAACCGGCGGTCTGACGGCGCGCGAGATGCGCGAGCAGGTGCTCGATTCCATGGAGCTGGAACGCGAGCGCGGCATCACCATCAAGGCCCAGACCGTCCGACTCAACTACCGGGCCGACGATGGCCGCGACTACGTGCTCAACCTGATGGACACGCCCGGCCACGTCGACTTCGCCTACGAGGTCAGCCGATCGCTCTCGGCCTGCGAAGGCTCCCTGCTGGTGGTCGACGCGAGCCAGGGCGTCGAGGCGCAGACCTTGGCCAACGTGTACCAGGCCCTCGAGCACGATCACGAGATCGTGCCGGTGCTCAACAAGGTCGATCTGCCAGCCGCCGAGCCGGACCGCGTGCGGGCCCAGATCGAGGAAGTGATCGGCATCGACGCTTCCGACGCCGTGGAATGCTCCGCCAAGACCGGCCTTGGCATCCACGACGTTCTCGAGGCCATCGTCACCCGCCTGCCGGCCCCCAAGGGTGAGGAATCCGCGCCGCTGAAAGCGCTGCTGGTCGACGCCTGGTACGACCCTTACCTCGGCGTGGTGGTGCTGGTGCGGGTCATCGACGGCCGCCTGCACGCCGGAACGACCGTCCGGATGATGCAGACCGGGGCGAGCTACCGCGTCGACAAGATCGGCGTCTTCGAGCCCAAGCCCACGGACGTCGCCTCTCTCGGACCTGGCGAGATCGGCTTCCTCACCGCCCAGATCAAGGATGTCGCCGACGCTGCGGTGGGCGAAACCATCACCGACGAGCGGCGCCCCACGGCCGCCGCCCTGCCGGGCTTCAAGCCCGTGCAGCCGGTGGTGTTCTGCGGCCTGTTCCCGGTCGATGCGGCCGACTTCGAGGATCTCCGCGCCGCGGTCGGCAAGCTGCGGCTCAACGACGCCAGCTTCACCTACGAGATGGAGACCAGCGCCGCGCTCGGCTTCGGCTTCCGATGCGGCTTCCTGGGGCTGCTGCATCTGGAGATCATCGAGGAGCGTCTGTCGCGCGAGTTCAACCTCGACCTTATCGCCACCGCTCCGAGCGTCATCTACCGCATCACGCTGACCAGCGGCGAGACGATCGAGATGCACAATCCGGCCGATATGCCCGATCCGGTGCGCATCGCCGCGATCGCCGAGCCGTGGATCCGGGCGACGATCTTCACCCCCGACGAATACCTCGGCGCGGTGATCAAGCTCTGCCAGGACCGCCGCGGCGAGCAGAAGGAGCTCTCCTGGGTCGGCCAGCGGGCCATGGTGGTCTACGACCTGCCGCTCAACGAGGTGGTGTTCGACTTCTACGACCGGTTGAAAAGTATCTCGAAGGGCTACGCCAGCTTCGACTACCAGATCGAGGACTACCGGGTCGGCGATCTGGTGAAAATGTCGATCCTGGTCAACGCCGAGCCTGTGGACGCCCTCTCGATGCTGGTCCATCGCCAGCGGGCGGAGATGCGCGGCCGCGGCATGGTCGAGAAGATGAAGGAGCTGATCCCGCCGCACCTCTTCACCATCCCGATCCAGGCGGCGATCGGCGGCAAGATCATCGCCCGCGAGACGGTCCGCGCCCTGCGCAAGGACGTGACCGCCAAGTGCTACGGTGGCGACGCCACCCGCAAACGCAAGCTTCTGGACAAGCAGAAGGAGGGCAAGAAGCGCTTGCGACAGTTCGGCAAGGTGGAGATCCCGCAGGAGGCTTTCATCGCCGCCCTGAAGATGGACGCGGACTAACCTAGGCGATCTGGGCCGGCTGTGCGGCCGCCGGCCACCGCCGGTTCACGAACACCCAGACCAGGGCGAAAGCGACCACAGACACGGCCACGTCGAGCCAGGCCAGATCAGGGGCGGCGACCGTGAAGACGCCGGGGCTGCCGCGCAGCACGTCGTCGGTAGAGACGATCAGTATCGCGCCGAACAGGTTGTTGGCCACGTGCATACCCCAACCGAAGCCAAGGCCGCCGGTGCGCATGGCGATCATCGCCGTGACAATCCCGAACACCAGGGCGCCGGCGGCCTGCGGCCAGCCGTTTGGAATGTGCAGCGAGGCGAAGATTGCGCCGCTGATCAGCGCGGTGACCAGCGGCCGCTTGGTCGCCAGCAGCACGCCCTGCGTGACATAGCCCCGAAACAGGAACTCCTCGCAGAAGGTCTGCAAACCCAGCGAGGGGATCGCGAATAGCGCCAGCACCGCGGTCTCTGGTCCGAGTGTGAGGCGGAAGGCGCCTGGGCGCACCGCATAGTCGACGAGGGCCCCGACGATGCAGAGAACCACCCACAGGCCGGCGCCCAAGGCTACGTCCCGCCAGCGCCAGGCGCCGACGATGTCTCCCGGCCGCTTGCCCTGGATCGCCCAGGCCGCCAGCCCGACGGCGACGGCGAAGCCGGCGAAGACGACGCCGGTGAAGCCATAGAAGATGGCCGGATGCGACGGATCCTTGGCCAGGTCGCTGAAGTTGGCGGGCAGCAGATGCAAAAGCATCGCACCCACGGTGAAGGCGACGATCACGATCAGCCAGACCACGACGGCCGCCACCGGGGCCAGCACATACCGCCACCAATCGTTCCGGCCACGCCGGGCGTATTCGAGAAATTGCGACACGGCGCGACCCATCCCCTCGGCAGGCTCTAGTGGAACCCGCGACCTCTAGTGGTGTCCGAGCGGAAGCGCGAGTGCGTGAGCGATCTGCAGCGGCCCGAGCGTGAGCCATAGCGTGAGCATGACGCTGTAGAGCGAGGCCAGAACCGGCCGGCCGCCTCGGAAGTTGATAACGATGCCGGCGGTGAGCGGCCCCGAGATGGGACCGAGCGCGAAGTAGGGGGCCAGCCGAGCGAAACGGCCGGCGCCCAAGCGCTGAACGAAAGACGGGCCAGGGGACTTGCTCACGCGGTTTTTCTCCGGTCGCCCTGCCCGAGGAGTTAATTCGCCATTGGCTTAGCTGTTCCAGGCCCAAGCAGAAAAATTGCGACATTTTGTCGCGGGGGGTGATTGGCGTTCTCAGCCAAACGACCCTATGCAGAAGCAACGGCCCGGTCGAAGCCGCAAGGGAGTAACGATGGACGCCTACGCCGCGGCCGAGGTTGCAACGTCGGCGCCGGCGCCTGTCCGTCCAGGCGCCGGCCTGCTGGGCGCGTACTCTGCGGGCGCCCTGACCGAGACCACGATCAATTTCACGCTCGGCCAGTTCGCGCTCTTCTATCTGACCATCGTCTGCGGCCTGACTGGCGTGGAAGCCGGCTTCGTCGGCTTAATCTCGACGCTGGTCGACGCCTTCATCGACCCCTGGGTGGGGTCGCTGTCTGACAACTTCCGCTCAAGGCACGGGCGGCGACATCCGTTCATGATCGGCGCCACCCTGCCGACCGCCGCGGCCCTGGTTCTGTTGTTCTCAATTCCGGCCGGACTGCACGGCCCCGTGTTGATGATCTACGCCACGGTCCTGTCCCTGGCCCTGCGGATCGGTCTCTCCTTCTTCCAGGTGCCCTATTACGCCCTCGGTGCGGAGCTCACCGACGATTACAGCGCCCGCTCGACCGTCGTCGCCGCGCGCGCGATCGTAGCGGTGGTCGCCACGATCGCGGTGACGCTGCTCAGCTATCGCCTCTTTCTCTCCGCGCCAGGAGCAACCGCCACGCGCAGCGCCTATCTGCCCCTGGCTCTGTGCCTGGGCGCGATGGTCGTCGTGGGCGGCTTGGTGGCGAGTTTCGGCACGCTGTCAGTGCGCGCCCGCCTGCATGCGCCGCCGGCGGGCAAAGGTTGCTTGAAGCGACTCGCCGCCGAGGTGCGCGAGGTGTTCCGCAGCGCCTCGTTCCGCGTCCTGTTTTCGGGCGTTCTGCTGTTCTTTCTGGCGGCCGGCGTCTCCACCTCGCTCACCCTCTACGCCAACACCTATTTCTGGCGACTTTCGACCGCCGACATCGGCACCCTGACGCTCATCTACACCGCCGGGACCACCGTCGGCATCGTCCTGACCGGTGTGGTTTCCCGCCGCGTCGAAAAGCGGTCGCTGGCGCTCGCCGGCCTCGTCATGATCTTCGCGAGCCAGCTGATCCCGGCCCCGCTGAGGGTCGCTGGCCTTCTGCCCAGCCACGCGAGCGTCATGCTGGTCCTCACCCTGGCGGTCATTCTGCTGGGATTTGGCGTCAGCGCCGCGGCGATCGGCTACCAGTCGATGATGGCCGATGCGGCCGACGAACACGAACATCTGTTCGGCGGCCGTCGCGAAGGACTCTACTTCGCAGGGGTCAACTTCTCGGCCAAGGCCACGAGCGGTTTTGGCGTTCTCGCCGCCGGCATCATCCTCGATCTGATCGGATTTCCGCACGGCCTCGCCCCCGGCCACCTCGCCAACCTGTCGCGATCCACGGTCAATGAGTTGGGCCTCATATACGGCCCTGGCGCAGCACTGCTCTCGCTGGGGTCAGTGCTGATCGTCATGCGCTACCGGCTCGACCGCAAGGGACACGCGGCCGTGCTGCTGGCTCTGGGGCGCATGCCGGCGACCCCGAACCTGCCGCACTAGCTCGCCAAGCGACTACAGCCCGGCGATGATGGTGCAGCGCCAGCCTCGCCGTGACGGCTCCTGAGTTCGCGCTCTCAGCCTTCGGCCGGGCGGAAGCGCGGCGGACGCTTCTCGCGGTGCGAGGCGAGGCCTTCCCTGGCCTCCGGTCCGGTGAAACCGAGAAACTCCAGAGCGAGGGAGGCGTCGAAGATGGGGCCGGCGGCGCGCAGCCAGTTGTTGAGTGCGTGCTTGGTCCAGCGGATGGCGGCCGGCGCGCCATCAGCGAGCTTGCCGGCGATCTCGACCGCCTTGGCGTCCAGCTCGTCGTCCTCGGCCAGCAGCGAGATCAGGCCGATCCGCTCCGCCTCCGCTCCGGTCAGCGGCTCGCACAGCAGCAGATAGTACTTGGCCTTGGCGAGACCGCAGAGCAGCGGCCAGACGATGGCCGCGTGGTCGCCGGCCGCGACTCCCAGGCGGGTGTGGCCGTCGATGATCCGCGCCTGCGGCGTCGCGATCGAGATGTCGGCCAACAGGCCGCAGACGAGGCCGGCGCCGACCGCCGGCCCGCGCATCGCCGAGACGATGGGCTTCGAACAGTCGATGACGTTGTGGACGATCTCGCGGGCTTCGCGCATCACCCGCGCCCGGGTCACGAAGTCGTCCATGATCTCCTCGATCATGGCGAAGTCGCCGCCGGCCGAAAAAGCCTTGCCGGCCCCGGTCAGGACCACCGCCGCGACGCTGTCGTCGCGATCGACATCGCGCCAGATGTCGGCCAGTTCGGCGTGCATCACCGCGTCAGCCGCATTGAGGCGGGCGGGGTTGTTCATGGTGATCCGCAGGACGTCGGGCCGCGGTCGGTCGAAGGCCAGGCGCTGGTAGCGGCCGTAAGCGCTCATCGGCCGGCGAACGCCGCCGGCCGCTTCTCGAGAAAGGCCCGCACGCCCTCGGCGAAGTCGGCGCTCTTGCCGGCGATGCGTTGCGCCACGCGCTCGCGATGCAACTGTTCGGCCCAGTCCGAGTCGAGCGACTGGTTGATGATCTGGCGGGTGAGGCCGAGCGAGGCGGGCCCGGTGGCCAGGGCCTGGGCGAGGCCCTTGGCCTTGGTCATCAGATCGGCATCGGGAACCACCCGATTGACAAGGCCCCATTCCAGCGCCTGGGCGGCGGGGATGCGTTCGCCGAGCAGAGCCATCTCCATGGCCCGGGCGCGGCCGATCATGCGCGGCAGCAGGTAGGTCGAGCCGCCGTCCGGCACCAGGCCGATGCGGCGGAAGGCCTGCAGGAAATAGGCGCTCTCGGCGGCGACGATCAGGTCGCCCAACAGGGCGAGCGAACAGCCGACCCCGGCCGCCGCCCCATTCACCGCCGTGACGATCGGGACCGGCGACTCACGGATGAAGGTGACGAGCGGGTTGTAGAGCGTCTCCAGCGCGCCGCCGGCGTCGGGCTTGCCGTCGCCGTCGGCGCTGCGCCCGGCGGGGCCGGCGCTGAGGTTGGCGCCCGAGCAGAAGCCGCGGCCCTCGCCAGTGATCAGCAGCGCCCGGGCCGGCGTTTCGCCCATCGTCGCGCCTTTGAGGGCGTGCAACAGCTCACCGGCCGTGTCCATGCCGAGCGCGTTCATGGTCGCAGGGTCGTTGAGGGTGATGATCGTCACCGCCCCGTCCGCGACCACCTTGATCTTCTCATAAGCCATGCCGTCTCTCCCGTTAGCGTCCGCCGTGCTCAATAGATCGTGTAGCCGCCGTCGATGACCATGCTGTCGCCGGTGTGGAACCGCGAGGCATCGGAGGCGAGATAGACCGCCAGGCCGGCGAAATCCCCAGGCTCGCCCCAACGCCGCATCGGCACCCGCTTGATCACCTGCTCGTTGAACTTGTCCCAGCCCTGCAGGCCGGCAGTCATGTCCGAGCGGATCCAGCCGGGCAGCACCGCGTTGGCACGGATTCCGTAGCGGGCGTACTCGACCGCCAGGCCGCGGATCATCGCCAGCACGCCACTTTTGGTGGACGCGTAGGCCTGATTATGGGGCGCGCCGTCGATGGCCGAGGTGGAGGAGGTGACGAGTAGCGAGCCACCGGCGTCGCCGGCCTTGGCGCGCTCGGCCATGTGTTTGCAGGCCTCGCGGAAGGTCCAGAATACGGCGTCGAGATTGACCGTCGTCACCCGCCGCCACTGTTCGGTAGTGAACTGGTCGAAGGACGCCGCGCCGCCGCCGATACCAGCATTGGCGGCCACGAAATCCAGCCGCCCGAAGGTCTGCAGCGCCTGGGCGACGCCGTCGACGACCTGCTGCTCGTCCGAGACGTCGACCCGCTGGACGAGCACCTCGCCGCCGTGGGCCTTGAGCGCCGCTTCGGCGGCGGCGTTCTTCTCGGGATTCAGTCCCCAGACGGCGACCTTGGCCCCGGCCGCCGCCAGGCCCTCGGCCATGCCCAGTCCGATGCCGCCATTGCCGCCGGTGACGAGCGCTGTCTTGCCTGTCAGGTCGAAAGGCTGGAAAGCCATGGCCGCGTCTCCTCGTCTTTGGCGGCGAGTTACACGGCGGCGCGGCGGCCGGGTCAACCTAAACGTGGCGTCAAGTTCCCCACCCTGATGGGGAGGTGGTCAGTTCATCGCCGGATCAGCCGGCGAGGCAGGCTTGCAAGGCCTTGTTCGCGGCCGCCACCCTCGCCTTCGCCGGAGTCAGATAGTCCTTCTCCTTCGCGGCGATGTCAGCAATGCAAGGTCGCCACCCAGCTAACCTTAGGGAAACACTGAAGCTCGCTAAGGGTAATGGTCGGTTCGACTGACATGAAAAACCTCGATTTGGGCGGAGTTGGACAAACATTCGTATGCGACGATCAGCACATACAACGGGGTGTTTATTGTCAATCAGCTGGCGTATTCAAACCTTAGGTCTGGATCGACTCAGGCCACATTGGGCGGATATTCTGATCTGATATTGGGGGCGCGTGCTCAAGATATTCCAACTGCGCCCGCTATCACGGAGCTATCCAGCCGCGCGCGGCTACGGGAGGCTGGTCGGTGGATTGATTCAGCCAACTGCGCATTGAGTGCAGCGCCACCGACGGCCAAATTTCCACAATGGACGCCCTGACCGCCTATGGCCTGTTCGCCGTATCCGCCATGCTGGTCTGCTACGCGCTGGAGGCCCGCTCGACATGGTGGACGCTCGCCTTTGCCGGCGCGTGTCTGCTCGGATCGTCCTACGGCTTCCTGCAGGGCGCCTGGCCATTCGGTCTGGTCGAAGGCGTCTGGGCAGTAATCGCGGCCCGGAAGTGGTGGGGCTTGCGAAATCGTTTGGGAAACTGAGACACTCCCCCAGCCCGCTCAATCTTGACGCGCGGGGGCGCCTTCCGGTATGTGCCCCGCTCTTCGCGCGCCAGCGCGATCTCAAGTTTTTGGAAAGCGCCATGTCCCGCCGTTGCGAACTCACCGGTGTCGGTCCGATGACCGGCAACCGCGTGAGCCACTCGAACATCAAGTCCAAGCGGCGTTTCCTGCCGGCGCTCGCGCCCGCCTCGCTGCAATCCGACGCGCTCGGCCAGACGTTCAGGCTGCGGATCAGCAACGCGGCCCTGCGCACCCTGGATTTCCGCGGCGGCCTTGACCCGTTCCTGATGAAGGCCAGCGACGAGAATCTCTCGCCGCGCGCCCTGAAGATCAAGCGTCAGCTCAAGGCGAAGCTCGCCAGCTGACGTCGGAGCGCGTTCCGCAAACGTGTGAAGCGCTTTTGCGAAACGAACGCGCTCAAGACTTTAGAATCGAGAGCCCGATTCAACGGCTCAGGCAGAGTTGCCTGAGCCTGTCGTGCTCTCGACGAGGCCGCGGTCGGCGTCTCTCACATCCGTGCAGCCGGTGAGCGACATCGCCACCTTGAGTTCGCTGCGCAGAATCTGCAGCACGTGGGCGACGCCCGCTTCGCCGCGCGCACCGAGCGCATAGGCCCAGGCGCGACCGATCAGGCAGGCCTTGGCGCCGAGCGAGAGGGCGCGCAGCACATCGAGGCCGGAGCGCACGCCGCCGTCCATGAGCACGCTCAGTCGGTCGCCCACGGCGTCGGCCACGCCCGGCAGGGCGGCGATCCCCGAGCTGACCCCGTCGAGCTGTCGCCCACCGTGGTTCGAAACCACGATCCCGTCGGCGCCGATTCCGGCGGCCTCGCGCGCGTCCTCGGCGTCGAGCACGCCCTTGATCACCAGGGGACCTGGCCAACGTTCGCGCACCCAGTCGATGTCTTTCCACGTGACCGACGGATCGAAGTTGCGGCCGATCCAGGTCCAGAACTGGGTCAGGGATTTCAGGTCCGGCGCGACGGCGGCGACATTGCCGGGGGTCAGCGGCCGGCCATTCGCCCACACGTCCCACATCCAGCCGGGGCGCGCGAGCGCATCGCGCGCCTGCCTGAGCCGGGCGGCGAAGCTGTCGGCCGCCATGCCGTTGCGTGCGTCGCGGTAGCGGGCGCCCGGCACCGGCAGGTCGACGGTAAATACCAGGACCGGGCAGGCGGCTTCGCGGGCGCGCGCCAGCATTTCGCCCATGAAGCCGCGGTCGCGGATCATGTAGAGCTGGAACCACGGCGGACTTGCGCCCTCGGCCACCTCTGCGATGGGACAAAGGCCCACCGTCGAGAGGGTGAACGGGACGCCCGCCGCCTTTGCGGCTCTCGCCGCCTGGACCTCGCCGCGGCGGGCGTACATGCCGGCGATGCCGATCGGGGCCAGGACCACCGGCATCGACAGACTCTGGCCGAAGAGCTCGGTCGCCATCGAGAGCTTGGCGACATCGCGCAGCACGCGCTGGCGCAGTTTCACGGCCCGCAGGTCGGCGACGTTGGCGGCCAGGGTCTGCTCGGCGTAGGCGCCGCCGTCGATGTAATCGAACAGGATCTTTGGCAGTCGGGCGCGGGCGGCGAGGCGATAGTCGTCGACGCAGACGGGCCTCACGCCGGCTCCCGCACCTTGCGGACCGGCCGGCCGGGCACGACGCTCGGCGGCGGCTCCAGCATGGCGGCGCTGACGCGTCCCGTGACCGCCGCAGGCTGCTCCTCGAACAGAGCCGCGAGTTGCTCGGTGATCGCCCCGCCCAGTTGCTCGACGTCGACGATGGTCACCGCCCGGCGATAGTAGCGGGTGACGTCGTGACCGATGCCGATGGCGATCAGCTCCACCGAGCTCCTGGCTTCGATCTCGGCGATCACCCGCCGCAGGTGCCGCTCGAGGTAGTGGCCGGAGTTCACCGACAGGGTGGAGTCGTCGACCGGCGCGCCATCGGAGATCACCATCAGGATGCGCCGCTGCTCCGAGCGGCCAACCAGCCGCTGGTGAGCCCACATCAGGGCTTCGCCGTCGATGTTCTCCTTGAGCAGGCCCTCCCGCATCATCAGGCCAAGGTTCTTGCGGGCCCGCCGCCACGGCGCATCGGCCGACTTGTAGATGATGTGGCGCAGGTCGTTGAGGCGGCCGGGCGTCGGTGGCTTGCCGGCCTTGAGCCAGTCGTCGCGTGAGGCGCCGCCCTTCCAGGCCCGGGTCGTGAAGCCGAGGATCTCCACCTTGACGCCGCAGCGCTCGAGGGTGCGGGCGAGGATGTCGGCGCAGACCGCCGCCACCATGATCGGCCGGCCCCGCATGGAGCCGGAATTGTCGATGAGCAGGGTGACCACCGTGTCCCGAAACTCGGTGTCCTGCTCTTGCTTGAACGACAGCGGGGCGGTGGGATCGACGATCACCCGCGTCAGACGGGCGACGTCGAGGATGCCTTCCTCGAGGTCGAAGCTCCAGGCGCGGTTCTGCTGGGCCATCAATTTGCGTTGAAGGCGGTTGGCGAGCCGGGAGACGACGTTGGAGAGATTGGCCAGTTGCTGGTCGAGATAGGCGCGCAGGCGGGTCAGTTCGTCCGGATCGCACAGCTCCTCGGCCGAGATGATCTCGTCATGCTCGGTAGTGAACACCTTGTAGGCCGGCTCCGGCTTGCCGGAATCCTTGATGTCCGGACGGGCCGGCTTCTCACCCTCGGAAAACTCCGCGTCGTCCTCGCCGGCGGGGTTTTCGTCGGAGTCGGAGAGTTCGGCCTCGGCGGTCTCGCTCTCGCTGGACGACTGCTCGGCCTCATCCATGGCCTCGCCCGGCGCGGACTGGTCTTCGCCCTCGCCTTCGCCGGAGGCCTCCGGCTCGCCTTCCTCGTTCTCGTCCTCCTGGCTATCCTGCTCCGGCGCGTCGGAGAGATCGTCCGAAAGCTGAAGATCGCGGATCACCGCCCGGGCGATGCGGGCGAAGGCCTGCTGATCGGCGACCGCTTCGGTCAGGCGGTCGAGATCCGGGCCGGCCTGGGCTTCGATCTGCTCACGGAAGGAGTCGACCAGTGCCTTGGCGGCCGGCGGCGGCGGGCAGCCGGTCATGCGCTCGCGGGCCAGCAGGGCGATGACGTCGGCGATCGGTGCGGTGGCGCGGTCGCCAAGGTGGTTCCAACCCTTGCGCAGGGCGGTGTGGTCGAGCACGGCCGAGAGGTTGTCGCGTACGCCGAGGAGCGCATTGGCGCCGATGGCCTCGATCCGCGCCTGCTCAAGGGCCTCGTAGATCTGCCCTCCCTCGACCGACTTCGGCTTGGATCTGGCGTGGACGACGCCGTCGTGGTGGGCGACGCGCAGGGCGATCTGGTCAGCCAGGCCGCGGATGCGGCTGGCTTCGGGCCCCGAGAGCTCGCGCGGCGGATGCGGCAGCACCGCGCGGTGACCGACCAGCGCCGGCCCGTCGCCCGAGAACACCACCTCCAGGTCCGGCTGTTCGGCCAGCGAGCGGGCGGCATTGGCCAGCGCCCGCTTGAAGACCTCGCTCGGGCTCTCCTTCTGAGACATGCGGAAGTCCTAGGGCCGGGCGCGCGCCTTGGGAAGGGGAGGGCGATCATCCGCAGATGGCGCGGATGGCAGCTCGCGGGTATCTCTACCGCTATGCACCACAAGCGCCGACGCAATTGCAACGCCCGCGCGGGCTGCAAGCTCTGCAAGCCTTGGAAGGCTAACGGCTTTGCGACCGCGCGCCGGGACGGGGAGAAGTTCGGCGATCACCGCCGCAGGGACGCGGCCCGCCGGTCTTTGGGCAGCAGCGCGGCCGAGTAGGCCTCTCGAAGACCCCTCTCCCTCGAGGGAGAGGTGAAGAGGGCGCTATTGCGCCGCTGCGCGGCCGCGCTTACCCAGAACGTGCCTGATCAAAAGGAACGCCCCATGTCGCGGCTGAAGACTTGGTCGATCCATGCCGGCGTGTGGGTGGTCATCGCCCTGGTGGCGGCGGGCGGGACGGCGCTGTGGCTGCTGACCGCGCCGATGCGCTCGCCCGCACCGGTCCTCACCGCCGGCCTGGCGGGAAGCTGGTCGGAGCAGAGCGTCACCTTCGACAAGCGTGTGCGCGCGCGCTACGCGATCGGAACCGCCGACCAGAATCTTGGCGCCGATCTCGACAAGCAGGGCTTCGTCCGCAAGGACTGGAGCTCATCGGCGTCGCAGGAGCACCTGGCCAGCCTCACCCGCAAGGGCCTCTTCTGCCGCGATGTCTACAACGTCTATTGGCGGGCCGACGAAGCTGGCCGCCTGTCGTCGGTGCGCGGCGAGCACCCGGCCTCGACCTGCCCCTGACCCTTACTTGCGCGCCTCACGCCAGGCGCGGCCTTCCTCGCGGACCAGGGTGACGAGGTTGCCCATGTTGAGGTTGGCGTCGATCAGATGCAGGCCCCAGTCGCTCATCACATGGCCGCCGACCACCACGTCGCCGTTGATATCGCTCGTTCGGCCGCCGGTCGGGTCGGGGGTGACGTGAATGGCGAGGTAGTTGAAGCCGTCGGTGGTGACGCACTTGGCCGACAGCATGCCGGGCAGGCTGACAAAGGGCGTGTCGATGGTTTTGCCCTTTGCCCACTGCGGGGCCGGCGCGGCCCCGGCGGCGATCTGATGGGCGCCTGAGGCAAGGTAGGCGTGCAGTTCGCCCGAGCCGCCGGCGAGATTAGCGGGATTGACGCAGGCGGCGACGAGACCGGGCCTCGGCGTGCGCGGCTTGCCGAACCGCGAGTTGGCCGGCGGCGGGCTGGTCTCGCGGAATGAGGCGAAGGCGATGGCGCAACCGGTGTCCTTGGCCGAGTGGCAGAGCGGCATCGACTTGAAGTCGCCGCCGACATCCTTGCCGTCGGGTATGGCGAGGCTGGTCCCCATCAGGATGGCGGAGATGATCTGCTTCTGGACCGGCTTGCCGTCGATTTCCTTCTTGATCAGTTCGGTGAGCACGCCCGAGCCCTGCGAGTGGCCGATCAGGACCACGCCGCGGCCATGGTTCTCGTGCGCCAGGTAGTAGTTCCAGGCGTCGCGGACGTCGTCGTAAGGCGTTGTCGGCCGCTGGCCGGTCGAACCCGGCAAGGGCTTGCCGGTCATGAGAGCGAAGAGCGCCGTGAGCGTGAACTGGCGATAGACTGGCGCGAACTGCCGGCAGCTGGCGCCGAGCCTGGCGAATTGCTGCGCCACCACATTGGTCTCGGCCGGCTCCTTGGCCATGGTGGCGAGGAGGCCCGGATCGGTGGAGACGGTGGGATAGACGTAGAAGCAGTCGATCGGCGGGTTGGCTTCGGCCTTGTAGGTCTCGGCGTGGGTCGCGCCGCCCGCGTCGACGACGGTTGTCGAGAGATCGACATCGCAGGCGTTGGGCGTCGCCCCTGGCCAGCACAGCCAGTTGGCCTTGTCTGCATAGTCGTTGGGCGGCAACGGCGCAGCGGGCGCCGGCGAGGCGGCCGGAGCGGTCTGCGCCCAGGATCCACAAGCGAATGAAACGGACGCCGTCGCCAGCGCAGCCGCAAGCAGTCTTCGCATGTCGCCTCCCCTTAATGTGGGTGGCGCGTCAGGCCACCTTCACGCGCGCCGCGCTCTCGGGCAGGTCGCCGCCGAACGCACGCTGATAGAATTCCGCCACCGTCGGCCGCTCGAGCTCGTCGCACTTGTTGAGGAAGGTCATGCGGAAGGCGAGGCCGAGATCGCCGCCGAAGATCTCGGCGTTCTGCGCCCAGGTGATTACTGTCCGCGGGCTCATCACCGTCGAGATGTCGCCGTTCATGAAGGCGTTGCGGGTCATGTCGGCGACGCGGACCATGGCGGCGATCTTCCGCCGGCCCTCGGGCGTCTTGTAGCTCTGCGCCTTGGCCAGCACGATCTCGGCCTCGACGTCGTGAGCCAGATAATTGAGCGTGGCGACGACCGACCAGCGGTCCATCTGACCCTGATTGATCTGCTGGGTGCCGTGATAAAGGCCGGTGGTGTCGCCAAGGCCGATGGTGTTGGTGGTCGAGAACAGCCGGAAGAACGGGTTGGGCCGGATCACCCGGTTCTGGTCGAGCAGGGTCAGCTTGCCCTGGGCTTCCAGGACCCGTTGGATGACGAACATCACGTCCGGCCGGCCGGCGTCGTACTCGTCGAAGACCAGCGCCATCGGCCGCTGCAGGCACCAGGGCAGCATGCCTTCGCGGAATTCAGTCACCTGTTTGCCCTCGCGCAGGACGATGGCGTCCTTGCCGACGAGGTCGATGCGGCTGACGTGGCTGTCGAGGTTGACGCGGATCATCGGCCAGTTGAGGCGCGCGGCCACCTGTTCGATGTGCGTCGACTTGCCGGTGCCGTGGTAGCCCTGGATCATCACCCGGCGGTCGTGGGCGAAGCCGGCGCAGATGGCCAAGGTCGTCTGCGGATCGAAGCGATAGGCCTCGTCGAGATCCGGCACGTGACTGTCGCGCTCGCTGAACGCCGGCACGAGCATGTCCGAATCCACGCCGAACATCTCGCGGATCGAGACCAGACGGTTGGGCTTCAGCGCCAGCAGGGCGTCGTTTTCGGTGGCGATATCGGACATGACCCGCGATCACTAGATCAAGGCGCGGGCCGGCGCAAACGCCTCCGAACCTTCCCTAGTGTCAGGCCAGCTTGGCCTTACGCAACGTCTTGTAGGCCCGAATCACCCGCTGCAGCTTGTGCTCCGCGGAGCGGTCGCCGCCGTTGGCGTCGGGGTGGCAGCGCTTGACCAGCTCGGCGTAGCGGGCGCGGATCGCGGGCCGCTCGGCCCCGGGCTCCAGATCGAGGTCGGCGAGCGCCTGGCGCTCCAGTCGGCCGAGATCCCGTTCCTGCGCCGCCTTGGCGCGGGCCCGCGCCGCGCCGCCGAAGAGGCCGAAGGTGTCGGTGAAGCCGCCCCGCGCGCCGGACGCCTCGCGGCTCTGGGCGCTGGCCTTGAACGGCCAGGTCGGTCGGCCGCCAGTGGTCAGATCCTCGGTAACGCGATCCCGCACCTCGTCTTCCGTGAGGCCGGCGAAGAAATTCCATGACCGGTTGTATTCGGCCGCGTGGGCCTGGCAGAACCAGTAGTGGTCGCCCAGCATGTCGCGCGACTTCGGCGCACGCGCCGAGCCGGGCAGTCGGCACTCGGGATGATCGCAGGGCCGCTCGCCCGGCTTCAGGGCGGTGACGTCGTCGTCCGAGCCGTCGTCCGCGGGCGGGCGAACGCGGATGTCGACAAAGCGCGGTCGGTACTGGAATTGGGCCGGCATGGCCTCAACTTAAGGACGCGTCGCGCTACAGTTCAAGAATTGACATGCAATGAAGGGAGTCGGCTAATGGGTGAGGTCGCAGGCGCCATCGAACGCAAGCTGCGCTCAGCGCTCAATCCCTCAAAATTAGAACTCCGCGACGACTCGGCGCGCCACGCTGGCCATGCCCACGCCGGTATGGAGACTCATTTCGATCTGACCCTTGAGGCGGCGGCCTTCGCAGGCCTGACGCGGGTCGCGCGACAGCGGCTGGTGATGGCCGCGCTGACCGAAGAACTCGCCGGCCCCGTCCACGCCCTGGCCATCCACGCAACAGCGCCGGGAGAGGGTTGACGGGACTTCCCTGTCCCGCCTGCGGGGGGAGAGAGTCGTTCCTAAGACGCCCTCGGCTCGCCCAGCGCCTCTCGCAGGGCCGCGGCCAGTTCGCCGGCCCGGAACGGTTTGCCGAGCACCGGCGCGCCGCGGTCGACCTCGCGCAGGCCGCTATCGCCGTAGCCGCTGGAGAAGATCATCGGGACGCGGCGGGCGCGAAGGGCGTCGGCCACTTCGAACACCGGCCGGCCGGCGATGTTGACGTCCAGAATGGCGACATCGATTGCCGCCTCGCTGGAAGCGAGGGCGAGGGCGGGGGCGATGGCGTAGGCCGGCCCGACCACCTCGCAGCCGAGATCGCCCAGCATATCCTCGAGCAGCATGGCGATCATCGCCTCGTCCTCGACGAGCAGCACCCGACGACCTTCGAAAGCCTTGCTCATCAGCGCTCGCCCTACGCTCGCAAATTCGCGCGCGACTTCCATGCCATTATGGGTCTGCGCCCAGGGCGGCTCAATCGTCAACTTCTGTTTCCGGCGGGCTGACCGCCAGCTGCGTGATCTGATTGCGATGCCGGCGCAGGATGCGGAACTGGTGACCGTGAAAACGGAAGATCTGGCCGGGGTCCGGAATGGCGCGCGCCTCGTGGATCACCAGCCCAGCCACAGTGACCGCGTGGTCGTCAGGCAAGTTCCAGTCGAGCGCCCGGTTGAGGTCGCGCAGGGTGACGCTGCCCTCGACGCTCACCCAGCCATCGGACTGGCGGCGTACGCCCGGGATGGCGCTGTCATGCTCGTCCTCGATCTCGCCGACGATTTCCTCGAGGATGTCCTCCAGGGTCACCAGGCCCTGCAAGGCGCCGTATTCATCGACGACCAGGGCGAAATGGCTGTGGCGCTTCAGGAAGGCGTCGAGCTGGTCCCTGAGGTGAGTGGTCTCGGGCACGAACCACGGTTCGCGCATCACCGCGGCCAGGTCTATCGGGCCGGCGCCGGCCTGCGGCATGGCGCGGAACAGGTCCTTGGCATGCAGCACGCCGATGATGTCGTCCGGCTCGCCGCGATAGAGCGGCAGTCGCGAATGTTCCGAGGCCTGGGCGCGGCGGATGATCTCGGCGGTCGGCAGGTCGGCGTCGATCACCTCGATGGCCCGGCGGTGAACCATGATCTCGGCGACCGTCATCTCCGAGAGGTCGAGCACGCCCCCTAGCATGCGCCGCGCGCCGCTCTCCACCGCCCCTTCGGAGTGGTGGTACTCGACCGCGCCGCGAATCTCTTCGTGAGCGGCCGCCTCGTCCGCCTCCGGCGCGAGATTGACGCCGAACAGCCTGAGCGCGGCGCGGACGACGACCTGCACAGCCCAGACCACCGGGAACAAGCCGCGCACGGCGATCTGGACCGGCCAGGAAAGCGCGCGCGCCACGCTGTCGGCATGGGTGATGGCCAGCGTCTTCGGCAGCACCTCGACGAACACCACCACCAGCACGGTCATCACCGCGGTGGCCACGGCCACGCCCTCCGCCCCTGGGATGACCCGGGTAATGAAGGCCGTGGCCAAGGCCGAGGTCAGGATGTTGATGACGTTGTAGCTGAGCAGCAGGGCCCCGATCATCCGCTCCTGGTTGGAGATCAGCTCGTTGACCCGGGCGGCGGCCTTGTCGCCGTCGCGCTCGAGTTGGTGCATGCGTCCGCGGCTGGCGCGGGTCAGGGCCGTCTCGGCGGCGGAGAACACCGCGGCCACGGCCAGGAGGGCGACGATCACGAGGCTGAGGACCCCGAGGCCGGCGATCACGGCGCGGCCCCCTCGGCGATCAGGAAGGCGCGAACGGCGTCCGGCTCGACATCGCTGGCGACGAAGGCCTGGCCAATTCCGCGCGCCAGGATGAAGGTCAGCCGTCCCGCCTGGACTTTCTTGTCCTGCGCCATGTGGGCCAGCAGGCGATCGGCGCCGAACGACCGGCCGAGGTCGGCCAGCCGCGAGGGCAAGCCGCTCACCGCCGCCAGGCCGGCGGCGCGGGCGCTGTCTGCTTCGCTGCACAGGCCCAGGCGCGCCGACAGCCGGAAGGCCATGGCACAGCCGAGCGCCACCGCCTCGCCATGCTTCAGCGCCTCGCCGAAGCCGCACTCGGCCTCCAGGGCGTGGGCGAAGGTGTGACCGAGGTTGAGCAAGGCCCGCACGCCGCCCTCGCGCTCGTCGGCGGCGACGATCTCGGCCTTCATCTCCACCGACCGCCCGACCGCGTGGAGCAGCGCGTCCTCGTCGCGCGCCAGCACCGCCTCGCCGTGCGCCTCCAGCCAGGCGAAGAAGTTCTCATCGCCCAGCAGGCCGTATTTCAGCACCTCGGCGAAGCCGCAGCGCATCTCACGGTCGGGCAGGCTGTCCAGCAGGCCAAGGTCGGCCAGCACCAGGCGGGGTTGGTGAAAGGCGCCGACCAGGTTCTTGCCCCGCGGCGTGTCGATGGCGGTCTTGCCGCCGACCGAGGAATCGACCTGGGCTAGCAGCGTGGTCGGGATCTGCACGAAGTCGACTCCGCGCTTGTAAATCGCCGCCGCGAAGCCGGCCAGGTCGCCGATCACGCCGCCGCCGAACGCCAGGATCAGGTCGCCGCGGTCGAGCTCCAAGGCCAGCAAGTCATCCAACAGGGCCTCGAGGCCGGCAAAGCTCTTGGTCCCTTCCCCGGGCGCGACGACGATCGTCCGCGCCTCGATACCCGCGCTGGCCAGGGCCGCCTCGAGGCGAGCCCCGTGCAGGTCGCGCACCGTCTCGTCCATGACCACGGCGGCCAGCGGCCGCTTCAACAGTCCGCCCAGGAGCGCGCCGGTCTCGACGACGAGGTCTCGGCCGATGACGACGTTATAGGCCCGGCCGGCCAGGGCGACATGGACCCTGCGCCTCATGGCGTCGCCACCGCCCGCTGCTTGAGGGCCGTGATGATGGCGTCGACGGCGGTCTGATGAAGCGACTCGCCGGTCTCGATGGTGATGTGGGCCTCGCCGTAAGCGGGATAGCGGGCGTCGGCCTGGGCGCGCAGCACGTCCATCGGGTCCTTGCCGATCAGCAGCGGGCGGGTGTCGCGGCGGGCTACGCGGCGGGCCAGGATTTCCAGATCGGCCTTCAGCCACACCGAAACGGCGCGGGCGTTGATGAGGGCGCGGGTGTCGTCGTCGATAAACGCCCCGCCGCCGGTGGCGAGGACATGCGGCGGCTCCTCCAACAGACGGGCGATGACCCGCCGCTCGCCGTCGCGGAAGGCCTTTTCGCCCAGGTCGCGAAAGATCTCGGCGATCGTGCGTCCGGCCGCCGCCTCGATCTCGGCGTCGGCGTCGCGGAACGGTAGGCGCAGCTGGTTGGCCAGGCGGCGGCCCACCGTGCTCTTGCCGGCGCCCATCAGGCCGACGAGCGCAATGGTCCGTCCCCCTGGAGCTGCGGTCATGGCCGGGCTTTACACGAGGGGGCTGCTGCGCGCCATGTTCGCGCTGGACCCCTAGTGTCCCGATTCCGAGTTTGCTGTTGCTCGTGGTTGACGTGGACGAACTTCGGAATCGATCAGGACACCAGTAAGTTTATGCTTCTAGTGTGCCGGTTTGGATTTGAAGCTCGCCCGCTGGCCGACCCCGCCAAATGGCGAACTTCAAATCCGGCACACTAGCGAGTCGGACAGAGATGTGAGCGGCTGGACGGAGGCGTTCCTGGAGATGATGGCGGCCGAGCGCGGGGCCAGCCGCAACACGCTCACCGCCTACCACAACGATCTCGTCGATCTCTCCGGCTTCCTGGCCAGCCGCGGCGAGGCCCTGGAGACCGCCGGGCCGCCGGACGTCGAGGCCTATTTCTCCGAGCTTGGCGCCCGCGGGCTGGCGCCGGCCACCGCGGCCCGCCGCCGCGCAGCCGTCCGTCAGTTCTACCGCTTCGTGGTCGGCGAAGGCTGGCGTCCGGACGATCCCTCGCGCCGGGTGGCGGCGCCACGCCAGGGCCGGCCCTTGCCGAAGGTGCTCTCGGCCGCGGAGGTCGAGCGCCTGATCGCCGCCGCCGGCCAGGAAACCGGAGAGGACGGCGAAGCCCGCGCCGCCCGGCTCGTCGCCCTGGTCGAGCTGACCTACGCCGCCGGCCTGCGCGTCTCCGAACTGACCGCCCTCACCCTCGCCGCCGTGGGCGGCGACCCGGCCTACCTGATCGTCAGGGGCAAGGGCGGCAAGGAGCGCCTGGCCCCGCTCGGCGAGCGCGCCCGCGCCGCGGTCAAGGCCTGGCTCCCTTATCGCCGCGACTTCCTGCCCAAGGGCGTGCGGGAGAGCCCGTGGTTGTTTCCCTCGCGCGGCAAGGCCGGCCGGTTGACGCCGCGCCGTTTCGGTCAGCTGCTGGAGGCGACGGCCCAGGCGGCCGGCATCGACCCGGCCCGCGTCAGTCCCCACGTCCTGCGCCACGCCTTCGCCACCCACCTGCTGGAAGGCGGCGCCGACCTGCGCGTCGTCCAGACCCTGCTCGGCCATTCCGACATCGCCACCACCCAGATCTACACCCACGTCGCCCAGGAACGCCTGGCTGAGGTGGTCAGGACCCGCCACCCCCTGGCGCGCAGACCGCGCTGACGATTGCGGGCTGATCAATGCGAAGAGCGCTGTGCCGTTTGACCTCGCGGGGGTTTGCTCTAGGTTCGCGCCCGATTTCGAGCCCCCCAAGGACCTGATGGCGGCGCATTACCTGGATTTCGAGCGCCCGATCGCCGAACTCGAAGCCAAGATCGACGAGCTTTCGCGGCTGTCGGAGACCAGCGGCCACGGCGCCTTCGACGCCGAAATCGCCGCCATGCGCGCCCGCGTCACCCAGCAGCGCGTCGAAACTTACAGTCGCCTGGACGCCTGGCAGAAAACCCAGATCGCCCGCCATCCGGAGCGGCCGCACTTCGTCGACTACCTGAAGGGCCTGATCGAGGAGTTCGTCGAGCTGCGCGGCGACCGCGCCTTCGCCGACGACCAGGCGATCATTGGCGGCCTCGGCCACTTCCGCGGCCGGCCGGTGATGGTCATCGGCCAGGAGAAGGGTCACGACACCACCAGCCGCATCAAGCACAACTTCGGGGCCGCGCGGCCGGAGGGCTACCGCAAGGCAGTGCGGCTGATGGATCTCGCCGAGCGCTTCAACCTGCCGGTGCTGTCGTTCATCGACACCGGCGGGGCCTATCCCGGCATCGACAGCGAAGAGCGCGGCGTCGCCGAGGCCATCGCCCGCGGCATCGAGCGCGGCATGACGCTAGGCGTGCCGATGATCGCCACCATCACCGGCGAGGGCATGAGCGGGGGCGCGATCGGCATCGGCGCCGCCAACCGCGTGATCATCATGGAGCACGCCATCTACGCGGTGATCTCGCCGGAGGGCTGCGCCTCCATCCTGCTGCGCGACCGGGCCATGGCAGAGGGCGCCGCCAAGGCGATGAAGATCACCGCCCAGGATCTGCTGCAACTCAAGATCGTCGACCGCATTGTCGAGGAGCCGGTCGGCGGCGCCCACGCCGACCCCGGCCTGGCGATCAGCCGCGTCGGCGACGCCATCGAGGCCGAGCTGAACGATTTGGCCGGCCTTTCGCCAGACGCCCTCCGCGACCAGCGCGCCGACCGCTTCTACGCCATCGGTCGGGGGTAGGACCCGCGCTCCAACTCCCCTCCCATAGGGAGAGGAAGGGTGCCATGGCGAAGCCATGGGAAGGTGAGGGGTTAAGGCGCCGGCAATTCGGGCGCCGAGCATCTGGGTCGATGGGGCCGTGCATCTCCCGCGAGCGCCGCCCCCCCTCACCCGGACGCGCCTGTGGCGCGTCTCGACCTCTCCCTATGGGAGAGGTGGTCTAGTGCTGGCTCTCCGGCATCTTGACCACCAGCCCGTCCAGCTCATCGGTCACCTTGATCTGGCAGCTGAGGCGCGAGTTGTCCTGCACGTTCTCGGCGAAGTCGAGCATCGACTCCTCCATGGCAGACTTCTCGCCGGTCTTATCGAGCCACGGCTCCTGGACATAGACGTGGCAGGTGGCGCAGGCGCAGGCCCCGCCGCAGTCGGCGTCGATGCCCGGGATGTTGTTCTTGACGGCGCCCTCCATCACCGAGAGGCCGGGCTTGACGTCGAGGACGTGCTCCGCGCCGTTGAATTCGATGTAGGTGACCTTGGCCATGGACCTCCCCGCGCGAGCGACCGTCTAGGCCGCGACCTCTTTCATGGAAACCGAAACATCTGCAAGCCTTGCCGGATCGACGGGCTTGCGCTGGCCGATCAAGAGACGGCCGCCCATGAACTCGGCTGGGGCGTTCACCGCCTCGACCGCCTGGATGACGCCGCTCTTCAGGTGGAACACTGCGAACTTCGCCTGGTCGGGGTCGCCGCGCACCAGAACGTCGTCGGCGTCGAGCGGCAAGCCGGCGAACTGATACTTGAGGTCGTACTGGTCGGACCAGTTCCAGGTCACCTCCGGCGCCGGGGCCGGGCGGCCGGTGAGGGCGCATGCGGCGTGGCGGGCCTGCTCGAGGGCGTTGGCGACGCTTTCCAGGCGGAACATCCGTCCATAGAGCGGCATCGGCCGGCGGGTGACGTCGCCGATGGCGAAGATCGACGGGTCGGCGGTGCGGGCCTCGAGATCGACGACGATGCCGCCGTCGCAGGTGAGGCCGGCGTGAGCGGCGAGGTGATCGTCCGGCGGCGCGCCGATCCCGACCAGGGCCACGTCGCAGGCGATCAGCCGCCCGTCGCCGAGGCGGACGCCGACGACCTTGCCGTCCGCGCCTTCGAAGGCGGTGACGTCGGCGGCGACCTCGAAGGCGACGCCGTGATCCTGATGGTAGCGGGTGAAGAAGTCCGACAGCGTCTTGCAGGCGACGCGGGCCAGGATCCGTGCCTCCTTCTCGATCACCGTGGCTTCGGCGCCGAGATAGCGGGCCGAGGCCGCCACCTCGAGGCCGATGTAGCCGCCGCCGACCACGGCAATGCGCTTGCCGGGGCCGAGATGGGCTTTCAGCGCCTCGGCGTCGGCCGCCGAGCGGAGCGTCAGGACGCCGTCGAGATCGGCGCCGGGAATGTGTAGACGCCGCGGCTTGGCCCCGGTGGCGATGATCAGGTGGTCGTAGGGAAAGCGCTCGCCGGTCGCCAGCCGCACCGCCTTGGCCGCCGGCTCGATCGCCGCCACCCGCGCGTCCATCATCAGCTCGATGCCGGCCTCGGCGTAGAAGCTCTCCGGCTTGAGGATCAGCGCCTCTTCGTCGGCCTCGCCTTTCAGCCACGCCTTGGAGAGCGGCGGCCGCTGGTAGGGGGCCAGCGGCTCCTCGCCGACCAGCCGGATCGGCCCTTGCCAGCCGTACTGGCGCAACAGGGCCGCGGCCGTGCCGCCCCCATGTCCCGCCCCAATGATGATGACGCCCGCGTCACTCATGGCCCGCCTCGTTGCCGACAAACCGCGCCAGCGTCAATGCGGCAAGCCCGCCGACTTGGCGGGCGGCCGCCCCCCCTTTATCACCGTGACCATGTTCGCCCGCCAACCGCAGACTCGCCGGGGCCGGCTCGCAGGGCGGCTTCGCGCACGGCGTGCTCTGCGCATGGGCTGGATCGTCGCGGTGGCCGTTCTCGTCGGCGTGGCGGCGTCGCTGTTCGCCCATTTGAGCGACCTCGCCATGCGGGCTCACGAGCGGCTGTGGCAGGCCTGGCCGCTGGCGACGCTGCTGCTCCTGCCGGTCGGCTTCGCCGCCGGCGCCTGGCTCACCCGCCGCTTCGCGCCCGAGGCGGCCGGCAGCGGCATTCCACAGGTCATCGCCGCCGCCGAACAGCGCTGGACCGGCCGCTGGGGCGGCCAGCGGGTAACGCTGAAGACCGCCGGCTGGAAGGTCATCCTGGGCGCCGCCCTCCTGGTCTGCGGCGCCTCGCTCGGACGCGAAGGCCCGACCGTGCAGGTCAGCGCCGCCCTGATGCGGGCCCTGACCCGCGGCCTCAAGGGCGGCCCCGGTCGCCGCTCGATGATCATCGCCGGCGGCGCGGCCGGGGTGGCGGCGGCCTTCAACACCCCCATCGCCGGCGTCGTCTTTGCGGTCGAGGAGCTGGCCAAGAGCTTCGACTTCCGCACCAACACCATGGTCATCCTGATCGTGGTCATCTCCGGCCTCGCCGCCTACGCCCTGCAGGGCGACTACGCCTATTTCGGCGTTCTGAACGGCGAGGGGCAGCTGACCTCGGCCTGGCTGGCGGCGCCCGTCCTTGGCGTCGTTGGCGGGGTCCTCGGCGGTCTCTTCGCCCGCTGCCTGACCTTCTTCATCGGCGCCGGCTCTAATCCGGTCGCCAACTGGCGGCGGGCCCATCCGGTGCTGTTCGCGCTCGGCTGCGGTCTGGTCGCCGCCGGCGTGGCGCTGGCCTCCGGCGGCTTGACCTTCGGGGCCGGCTACGCCGAGGCCAAGTCGCTGCTGCAGGACCACCCCGGCCGCGGGGCGGGCTTCGCCATCGCCAAGTTCGTCGCCACCCTGGCCGCCTCGGCCGCCGGCGTGCCGGGCGGCCTGTTCTCGCCCTCGCTGGCCACCGGCGCGGGGATCGGCGCCGCCTTCGCCCGCCTCGGTTTCACCATCGCCGGGCGCGACGCTGTGGTGCTCGGCATGTCGAGCTATCTTTCCGGCGTCACCCAGGCGCCCCTGACCAGCGCGGTGATCGTCATGGAAATGACCCGCGATCCGGGCCTCGTCGGGCCCCTGCTGCTGGCCGCGCTCCTGGCCCGCTGGGCCTCCGGCTGGGTGCAACCGGAGCCGCTCTATCACGCCTTGTCTCGGGGCTGGCGTCTGCCCCGCGAGGCTTCCGCATGACGTCACCGACCCGACGGGGCGTCGCCGGCGGCCTCATCGCCGGCGCGCTGGTCGCCCGCGGCCGGGCGCGGGCGGCGGCGGCCGGGCCCGCCATCGGGCCGCCCGAACCCTTCTCGTACGAGATCCTGAAGGCGCGCGCGAAGGCTGACGCCGCCCAGCCCTATCGCGCCCCCACCCCGCGCGCCGGGCTGCAGACCCTCGACTTCGACGCTATCGGCGCGGTGCAATATCGGCCTGAGGCGGCGCTGTGGCGCGACCTGCCTGGCGAGACGGCGATCGAATTCTTCCATCTCAGCCGCTATGCGGCCGCGCCGGTGAAGATCCACGTCGTCGACGGCGGGACGGCGCGCCAAGTGGTCTACGCCAAGTCGCTGTTCAACATCCCGTCCGGAAATCCCGCCGCGCGCCTGCCGAACGACCTCGGTTTCGCCGGCTTCCGGGTGATGAACCGCGAAGGCGGCGGCGACTGGCTGGCCTACCTCGGCGCCGCCTATTTCCGCGCCGCCACCCCCTTCAACCAGTACGGGCTCTCGGCCCGCGGCGCCGCCATCGACACCGCCACCAACAAGACCGAGGAGTTTCCGAGCTTCACCGAGTTCTGGCTCGGCCACGATTCCGACGGAAACCTCGTCGTCTTCGCGCTCATGGACGGGCCAAGCGTGGTCGGCGCCTTCCGTTTCGTCTGCCGCAAGGGCCCTGCCGGTCTCGTCCAGGACGTCGAGACCGAGCTCACCTTCCGGGCCCCCGTTAAGCGCCTGGGCCTCGCCCCCAACACCAGCATGTACTGGTACGGCGAGGCCGACCGCGACCACGCCGTCGACTGGCGCCCGCAGATTCACGATTCCGACGGCCTGGCCCTGTGGACTGGGGCCGGCGAGCGCATCTGGCGGCCGCTCAATAATCCTCCAAGAGTGGTGACCAACGCCTTCCAGGACCACGATCCGCGCGGCTTCGGCCTGATGCAGCGCGACCGGGTGTTCGCCGACTATCAGGACGACGGGGCCTTCTACGACAAGCGCCCGAGCATGTGGGTCGAGCCGGTCGGCGCCTGGGGGCCCGGCGCCGTGCAGCTGGTCGAGATCCCGACCTCGATGGAGACATTCGACAACATCGTCGCCTTCTGGACCCCGGCCAGGACTCCGGCGGCCGGCGAGACCCTCGCCGTCCGCTATCGCCTGCACTGGTGCGATCAGGAGCCCGATCCTGTCGGCGTTGCCAGGGTCACGGCGACCCGCGTCGGGGTGGCCGGCCGCCCCGGCCTGCCGCCGCCCCCCAATGCCCGCAAGTTCGTCGTCGACTTCGCAGGCGGCCGCCTCGCCGGTCTCACCCGCGCCAGCGGTGTCGAGCCTGTCGTCACCCTCAGCCATGGAACAGTCACCAACGTCGCGGCCTATCCCGTCGTCGGAACCGGCGGCTGGCGGCTGATGTTCGACGCCCCGATCGCGCCAGGGAACACGCTTGACTTGCGTGCGTTCCTGCGTGTGAACGGTGAGGCGCTCACCGAGACGTGGGTCGGCCAGGCCTTCGGCTGACATTGTTTCGACACCGGGAGAAGCGAGCGCTCTGGGGTCTGGGGCAGTTTACTCCTCCACTCGGTGCGCCGGGGTGAGGGCGGCATGGAGCGTTTGTTGTCTGACAGTCTAGCGGTCGCTGACGTGGCGACCTTGTTGCGTGGGTCGCGGTGCCCGGCCGACCTGCCGCCCGCCGCGCCGCTCGTCATGCCGGTCCAGTCGTTCTCCCAGGCCCCGCTCAGCGTCCGCTGGCGGCTCGGCTGGCGCGCCTGCCTCCTCATCCTGGCGACAGTCGTCGCCACCGGCTTCGCGGTCAGCGCCTTCTACGACGTGCTGGCGGTCGACACCTTCGGCCTGCTCGACTTCGTGGTGCTGGGCGTGTTCACGCCCCTTTTCGCCTGGACAGCCTTCTCCTTCGCCAGCGCCCTCTCCGGGTTGTGGGCGTCATGGTGCGACCGTGACGAATTCGACCTCGAGGGACCGACGCCGGTCCTCGCCAGCCGCACCGCCATCCTCTCGCCGATCTACAACGAGGCGCCGGACGATCTGGCGGCGAGGCTGCTCGCAATGTGGCGCTCCGTCGACGCCGCCGGCGCCGCCGACGCCTTCGACTTCTTCATCCTCAGCGACACCACCCGCGAAGACATCCAGCGGGCGGAAGTGGACTGCTACCGCGCCCTGCGCCGCCGCCTGCCGCGGCGGGCTCGCATCTTCTACCGCCACCGGCCGAAGAACATCGACCGCAAGGCCGGCAACATCGCCGAGTGGGTGCGGTCGTTCGGCGCCGCCTACGACTACATGGTCATCCTCGATGCCGACAGCCTGATGGAGGGCGACACCCTGGCGCGCCTGGCCAGGGCCATGGAGCGCAACCCGCGCCTCGGCGTCCTGCAGACCGTGCCGGTGGTCATCAACCGCCACAGCCTCTTCGCCCGCACCGAACAGTTCGCCAGCCGCCTCTACGGTCCGATCCTCGCCCGCGGCATGGCCTGGTGGTCGGGCGATCAGGGCAACTACTGGGGCCACAACGCCATCATCCGCGTCGCCGCTTTCGCCCGCACCGCCGGCCTGCCACACCTTTCAGGCAAGCGGCCGTTCGGCGGCCATGTCTTGAGCCACGACTTCGTCGAGGCGGCCCTGATGCGCCGGGCCGGCTGGGAGGTCCGCATGGCCGCCGGCCTTGGCGGCAGCTACGAGGAGAGCCCGCCGACCCTCGCCGACGCCATCACCCGCGACCGCCGCTGGTGCCAGGGCAACCTGCAGCACCTCAAGGTGCTGGGCGCCCGGGGATTTGCCCCGCTTTCGCGCCTGCACCTCGCCCGTGGCGTCTCCTCCTACCTCACCGCGCCCCTGTGGCTGCTGCTGCTGGTGACCAGCGCCCTCCTGGCCCTCAAGCCCGAATGGGGAGTCGCCGACCCCGAGCTGGCCGATCTGCAGTTGCTCGACCCCTCGGACAGCACCACGCCGATCCTCTACATCTTCTGCGTCTCCATGGCCTTCCTGCTCGCCCCGAAGGTCATCGCCTTCCTGGCCATGCTCGCCTCGCCGGCCGAGCGGCGGCGCTTCGGCGGCGCCTGGAAGGCGCTGGCCGGCATGGCGCTGGAGATCACCCTCTCGGCCCTGGTGGCGCCGGTGCTGATGCTCAACCAGGTCTGGGCGCTGATCTCGATCCTGGCCGGCCACGACTCCGGCTGGGCGGCTCAGCACCGCGACGAGGGCGGCCTCACCCTCGACGAGGCCGCGAACCAGCACCTCGGCGACACCGCCGTCGGCATCGGCCTGGCGGTGAGCGCCCTTGGCGTTTCGCTGCACACCTTCCTGTGGATGCTGCCGGTGATCCTCGGCATGGTGTTCTGCATCCCGATCGCCGCCTTGAGCGCCCGCCGCGACCTCGGCGAAGCGGCCCAGCGCCTCGGCCTGCTGGTGACGCCCGAGGAAGCCGACCCGCCCCCCGTCGTCCGCGCCTTCAACGCCCTCCGCGGCCAACCCCTGCCCGCCGCCGAACCGGCGACGCCGGTGCTGACGCTGGTGAGAACCGCGGAAGCCTGAGGCGGTGGCGCGAAGGTTTCTATCCGCAGATTACGCAGATTTCGC
>Ga0302311_10000625_pt1 | contig 43582 bp, 34 predicted proteins | sample III_Palsa_N1_3_FD_200449 | JGI IMG/M metagenome (GOLD analysis project Ga0302311, IMG submission 200449) | Peat permafrost microbial communities from Stordalen Mire near Abisko, Sweden - III_Palsa_N1_3 | ecosystem: Environmental > Terrestrial > Soil > Palsa > Peat permafrost | place: Sweden... | reverse complement strand
TCCCTGAGCAGCAATCCGAATCTGGCCGCGCCGAACGGAGGCACGATCGCAAACGGTTCAATCTCCAACACCGACGCGTCGCTGCCGGCCGTCAGTTACATTGATCTGACCGCTGCGATCAAGGTGGTCGACAAGGTGCAGCTGCGCTTGGGCTGCAACAATCTCTTCGACAAGGATCCGCCGCTCGTCGGCGCGACGAACATCGCGGCACCACCGACAGGCAACGGCAATACCTTCCCGGGGTATTACGATTCTTTGGGGCGCTACCTGTTCGCCGAGCTCACCGCACAGTTCTAGCCTAGCTCGGTCGAGGAATAGAGGCGGCAGGCTTCAAGCCTGCCGCCTTTTTTTCCCCTCACGGCGCGCGATGCGCAAATCAGATGCTGCGTGGTCTGCAGCGCGTGGTGCGCTGCTGGCGCATTCGACTGCGTGTGCAAGCAGCTCCAGAACTGCTGCGAACCTGCTGTCGGTGTAGCTGCAGGCAAGGAGGCTTCCCAGGGGCGCCCGCGGGCGTGATCACTGGATCATCAAGTCGCTGTGCTTCGGGTGCGCGAGCATCTGCACTTCACGGCGCTGATAGTCGAGGACCAGCGTATCGAGCCTGCCGATGAGATCCATTCCTATGACGACGGCAGGCTGCGCCTCCAGATTCCATAACTGAAAGATATAAAATCGTCCGAACACGATGCTGAAATGCACCGCGTGCACGTCGCCCACCTTGATGGCGATCACCGGCCAGCGCTGACCGGGCTGCAGCGCCAGGGTTTCGCCACGCACTTCGACCGCAGGGTAGGGCACATTCGCGCGCGAAGGATCCTGCAAAGCCGCGTACAGCGCCGCATTGCCGAGGGTGTATTCACTTCCGGTGTCGATCACCGCCTTCACGCGCACGTGCTCCACGTAGGCGTCGACCACCATCAACCGGCCGAAACGCAGTTGCGCCGGAATGCGCGCGGTACCGTTGAGCGGCTTCTCATAGCGGGAGTTTCTGATCTCGATCCTGCCCGTCTTGAAGTCCACCATGACGCGCTTGCCCGCCAAACCGTCGACGCCGAGTACGCCGTCGATGTCGTTCGTCAGGGCATTGGCCACCGGCAACCGTTGACCGACGAGCGTCACATCGCCTGCTGCGATTTGTTCGACGAGCGCCGTCGGCACGACCGCCGAGCCCGTCGTGCCGTTCATGGTCACCCGGTTTTCGGCCGCGACCGCAAGCCCGAGCGCCTGCGCCAGGTGCGGAGAGAGCACGGTGCGATTGGCGCCCGTGTCGAGCGCGAACGAGAACGGCCCCTGGCTATTGACCATGACGGGCACGACGACCCGGCCGATCTGATCGGGACTCGTCGGGGCCTCGTAATCGGGTTTGGACGGTGCATCCGCAGGCACACTTCCCGCTGCCGGCGCCGGCGCGGGCGCCGGCGGCAGCGCGGGACCAGCATCCAGAGTGACGGGTTCGCGGGCCTGCACGCGCACGCATCCCGACCACGCCAACGCCACGATGAGCACCGCGACGAACGTCGCGCGTCCCTGGGATCTGCCGTTGGCGCAACTGGCTTCCATATTCAAAAGATGCTCAGACGACCCGCGATGTCGCACCCCTCGTGGTCATAGCCGGGGCAGGCGGGCGCTGCAATCGTCATTATGGATTCCCCCAAAGTGCACAGTCTGCAAGGCCGCTGGCTCGCCGCCGCAGCTTTAAGGCGTTGCGCTGCAACGCGCACCCGGCAGTGCCGAATCAGACCTGCGTCAGCGCGATCAGCTGTGTCTGCGCGCCCCGATCTGCCCAAACCCTGCGCTGCGGTCCCGTATTCAAGGCATGTCCCAGCGGTTCGGTTCAATCGGCGATTTGCCGCCGAGCGGCGGCAGCGGCAGCCGCCCGGCTCTCGGCGTAGGCCGGAACTCACGGTGCAGAAACATGGACGTGGCGCAGCGGTAATGGTGCGAGGGCCTGAAGTCATGGAAATCGACTTGCATGAGATCGCCAGCCCTTAGGACACCGGCAGCGTTGGGATACCAGTCGGAATTGTCGAGCACGATGAAGCCGCCCGGTTTGAGAATGCTCAGCGCCGCTTGCGCACACGCCACGCGGTTTGCGGCGACGTCGATGATCACCGCATCGAAAGGCCCGAATTGCGCGGCCGCAGCCGGGAGGCGGGCGTCTTCGACGTGAGAAACTTCCAAATTGGCGGGCTTGTTGTGGCTGAGCCGCCCGGCAATTTCGGAGTCGGTCTCGAGGGTCAATACCCTGCGCATCCGCCTGGCCCAGAACTGGGTCGAATGCCCGCCTCCGAGTTCCAGGCAATCGAAGGCCTGCAGAGCCAACCCCGAGACGTATTCGATAAAGCCGTACGACATGAGCGGAATGGGCTCGCCATTGCCCAGGGCCGCTGCGTCCGTTTCCGCCGACTGCAGAAAACCCAGATCGCGTGCAAGGATGTTGGTCGCCGAGGCCATGAACATCGCGCCCCGCGACAGCTCGTGTACACCGACGTTGTTACGCAACCCGTCAGCGTCTTCGCCGCGGCGCGTTCCCGGGATCAAATGCGTCCAGAACATCTATCAGCCTTGCGCGCTTCTGCGGCGGCGACGAGGTCCTGAAGCTGCAGGAACTTCGCCCATCCAGTAAGTTCCAAATTAGTCGGGGAGCAAGTATAAACTGTCACCGCGAGTGCCGGGGTCGCCACCCGCGTGCGTAAGCCCCGACGGGCGCCTCACCGCCCAATGAGCGCCTGATTTTCGGCCAGGCCGCTACAGGCGCAACTGTTACAAATTCTTCCGGCCGTTCCCCACGGTCCCCAGGGCTGGGAAGCCGTGGCCTGCCGCTGGCGTGCAAACAACTGCACTTCACAGCGCTGGTAATCAATGACCATCGAGTCGAGATTTCCAATGATATCCATGCCGATCACGAGCGCAGGCTGCGTGTCCAGATTCCAAAGCTTGAAGACATAGAACTCGCCGAACACGATATCGAAGTTAGCGGCCTGCACGTCGCCCACTTTCAGGTTCTGAACGCGCACGCGCTCGCCTTCCTGCGTCTTCAAGGTCTCGCCAACCACGTCGATCTTCGGATCTTCGCGCCGCGCTTGCGCGGACGCGGACAGTGCGGCGCGCAGCGCATCATTGCCAAGTGTGTATTCGCTGCCGGTATCGATCACGCCCTTTACGCGCACGCCATTGACGTAGGCGTTGATGACCATCAGGCGGCCGAAGCGCATCTGTGCCGGGATGCGCATGGCGCCCTCGAGAGGACCTTCGTAACGGGCATTGCGGATCTCAATCCGATTCTTCGCAAAGTCGACCGTCACGCGCTTGGAGTTCAACCCATCCACGCCGAGGATCCCGTCGATCCCGCTCGTCAGGGCATCCGCCACCGGCAGGCGCTGGCTCTTGATCGCGAGGTCTCCGGCGGCAAGCAGTTCGACGAGCGCCGTCGGCACAGCGGCCGATCCGGTTACACCGTTCAGCTCGACATCGGCACCGTCATCGGTATGCAGGCCGAGTACCGTGAGGAGGCGCGGCGTGAGCACGGTGCGATTGGCGCCGGTATCCAAGGCGAACTGAAACGGTCCGCGCTGATTCACCATGACATTGACGATGATCCGTCCAATCTGGTCGGGCCGCGTCCCAGCTACGTAGTCAGCCTTGCCGGACATGTCATGCGGTACAAGGTCGAGTGGGTGCGTCGGAGCAACGATGGGTTGCGGCATGCTCGACGGCATCGAACTCGTGCGCCCCGAGGCGGCAGGCGCTGAATCCACCGAACCCCACGGCGCCAGTGCAAGAACCAGGGCCGCGGCAATAGTGCACCGCCCGCCCGCAGCGTGCCCATGTCCGATCGCCGATCCAGGCTCATGCATAGCTTGCCCCGATTCGATCTTACACCCCATACCGCTCACCGGCGCAAAGCCGCGTAGGCCCCAGAAATTGGCGCGAATCCGGCCCGCAGGCCGATTAATGTGAACTGCCGCAACGCGGTGGTAAAGCGGCTATCTATCCTCAGCCATGCCCGGTGTCGGACGTGGCACGGCGCAATGCGCGCACAACACCTGGGCAAGCAGGCGATCCACACCGAGGGAGTTGACGCGTTGGCCAGTTCCGCATTGAAAGCAGCTCACCCGCCGGGCGCGGGCGGCAACGCCGCCGCATCCGGTGCGGCGCTCGCGCCGGGAGCGCATGCGCTCGCCGACATCGTCGCGATTACGACCCGGGATGATTTCCTCCTTGAATTGGGTGCGGTGCTCGGTGCCAAGGCCGCAGTGCATCGGGTCGAATCGCTGAGCGCGGCGCTCGAGCCGATCGGCGCATCGCGCCGTGCGCGCATTCTGGTTTTCGACACGCGCGGCATGGCCGATCTGCGCAACTGCGTCGGTCGCGCGTACGCTCGCGCCGCAGATGCCGCCATCGTGCTTTTCACGCATGCCGCGGATGCAGAGAACATGCGCCGCTCGTTCAAGGACTCGAAGGTGTTCGCGGTCCTGCCGCTTCCCATGGACACGGCGAAAACTGCGCTCGTCTTTGCCGATGCGCTCACAGACGCCCTCGCCAGAAATCAGCCGCTCGCGCCCCGCGTTGCAAGCGCGCCCCGCGTCGCGGCGAGTGCTTCAACGCCGAACTACGACCGCTGGGGACTTGGCGCGGTCGTTGCGGTGCTGGTGGTCGCATGCGCCTGGTTCATCGCCCGGAATAAAGAGATCACCGTGCCTGGAGCGCCCGCCGCACCGCCGGCTCACGTCAATGATCGCGCCGCGCGCACGCGCGCCGCAAAAGACGCGGCTGCATCCGCGCCTGCGGCCGCCGCGCAAGCGCAAACTGCCGCGGCGCCGGCCGCAAGCGCAGCGCCAAGTGCCGGCGGTGATCCATCGCAGCCGCAAGCGAGTCTCAATCTCATTCACTACGTCGCACCCGAATATCCTGCCGCCGCGCGCGCACACAGTTTGGGCGGCGCCGTCATCGTCGCATTCACTGTGGATGTGCAAGGCGCCACGCACCATGTGCGCGTGATTTCCGCAGAGCCTGCGGGAATCTTCAATCACGACGCCGTCGAGGCCGTAAAACGCTGGCGTTACGCCCCGCTGATGGCCGGCGGCGCGGCCGTACCCACCCGTACAACGATCCGCTTCACGCCGCCATAGGCGCACGGCCGGGACTGGCAGCACATGAAATTCCGCGTCGCATCGCGCCTTCAAAGACTCGTTACGGCCGCTCTCCTGCTTGGGCTGACGGGAATCATGGGCGCCGTCATGACCCCGAGCGCACACGCCGCGAGCTCCTTCGCGAGCGCGTCAATGAACGCAAGCGCGCCGCAGAGCTACCCGAACGCAGGTGCGCACGCAGCTGCACCGCAGCTGCAGAAGCTTGTGCAGCAGGCGGCCGACGTCGCGCAGCGCGCGGCGCTTGCGAGTGCGGCGCAAGTGCGCCTCGTCCTGAGTGCGGTTGCGCTGGCAATTCTTGCGTTCGCCGCGCTCGCCGTGTACCTGCAGATCATGCGTGCGCGCCACGAACGCGCCGCCCGCGAGGCACGCGAGCAGCTGCGCACCATTTTGCAGACCGTGCAGGAAGGCTGCTTCTGGCTCGACGTCAACCTGCGCATCGGCGCGGCCTGGTCCGCCGCCTTGGCGCGCATGTTCGGCCGGGAGGACTTTACAGGGCTTGCCTTTGAGGAGCTTCTGCAGGGAATCCTGCCAGCGGCCACCATTGCAACGGCCGCCCGGGAAATCAAACTGCTGTGGGACGAGAGCGCGCAGGAGAATTCGCTGCAGAGCATCGATCCGCTCGGCGAACTTGAGATCCGTGTCGATGACGGGCGTGGCGGGCGCGACACTCGCCGCCTGCAGTTCAGTTTCCATCGCGTCGTGGGCGCAAGCGGCGTCAAGCAGGTGCTCGTGAGCGTCGCCGATGTGACTGCAAGCGCGCTCCTCGCGCGCGAGCTCCTCGAAGCGCAGCATAACGCCGACTCGCAGGTGGACACGCTGCTCGGCGCGCTGCACGTCGACCCGCTGCAGCTTGCGGCCTTCCTCGATGCGACCGAGGCAGGGCTGCAGCTCGTCAACGCCGTCCTGAAGGAGTCCGCGCGCAGCGACGGCGAGTTCCGCATCAAGCTTGATAGGCTGCTGCGCGAAATGCATGCGATCAAGGCCGACGCATCCGCGCTCGGCATTGCGGGCGTGGCGCAGCGCACGCATAAAATCGAGGATCTCCTGAGCGAACTGAAGGAGCGCTCCGAGCTCTCGGGAGTCGACTTCCTGCCGCTCGTCCTCAAGCTCGACGAGCTCCTTGCGCACTTGCGCAGCGTCCGCGAGCTCACGGTGCGCATCGCGGAGCTGCAGACAGGTCAGGAACGCGCGCTCCCCGCTGATGATCTCGCAGCGACGCTGCAGGGGCTCGCAGCGCGCCTGGGGCAGGATCAGCAGAAGAAATTCCGCCTCTCGCTGCATGGCCTGGCGCAGATTCCGCCTGAGTATCACACGACGGTACGCGATCTGCTGATCCAGCTCTTGCGCAACTCGGCCGTACATGGCATCGAGCCGGCAGAGGCGCGCCGCGCGCACGGCAAGCCCGAGGCGGGCCTCGTGCACGCCGAGTTCCGCGCCAATGCCGAAGGCTACGAGCTCGTCTTCGAGGACGACGGGGCGGGTCTTGCGCTCGAGAAGTTGAAGACCGCCGCGATCAGGAAACACCTGACGACCGCAGCCGAAGCGGCGCGCATGGATACGCGCGCTGCCATGGGGCTCATCTTTCGCGCGGGCGTGTCCACCTGCGAGCGGGTCACGCTGGACGCCGGCCGCGGCGTGGGCATGGAGATGGTGGCGCGCAGGATCGCAGCACTCGGCGGCAAGATTGTGCTGAGCACGGATCGACACAGGTTTACGCGCGTAAAAATTGCGCTGCCCGCGCTGCAGGCGGCGACCAGCGCCGTCGCCTAGGCCGAGCGCTCGCGGCACGCTCATGCCAGTCGGCACATGAGGAACGCTTAGATGCTGCATGAGCGGGAGCTGAAGACCTTCGTCGACGGCACCACCCAGTATTTCGAAACCGCCGTACAGCAGCCGGCCTCGATCGGCTCGCCATACCTCGCAAGCGGTGCCCCGACGATATTGGACTACACCGGCGTCATCAATATCTCGGGCAGGCGTGAAGGCGTCGTCTACTTCACAGCACCGCGCGCCATGCTGACGGTGCTGCTCATGAAGATGCAGCAGAACGACTTCAGCCACGAGCACATGTGCGATCTGGTGAGCGAGGTGGCCAACACGATCTGCGGCAGTGCGCGCCGCGGTTTCGGCCGTGATTTCGTGATCTCGCCGCCCAACGTCGTGCACGGCGAGCGCGCCGAAGTCAGCGTCGTTCCCGGCAGGCGCTCGTTCGTCATACCCATCAACTGGCGCAGCCACTCGGCGAAGCTGGTCGTCGCCCTGAAATAGGTCTGTCCTACGCAGCCGGGCCGCCGTGGGTCAGTCCAGGCGCTGCACCCGCAGTGCGTGCAACGCACCGCTGTCTTCAATCTCGATGCTGAGCGCCATCGGCCGGCAGCACACCTGGCAGTCCTCGATGTACTCCTGAGCGCCTGCACTCACCTCGATGCGCGCCTCGAAGCGCTCGCCGCAGTACGGGCAGTAGGCGGCGACGAACTGCTCAGCTGCGACGCCTGCGCGCTGCGCCGCAGGATCGTAGACGGGCTCCAATCCGTAAAGCTCGTCGATCTGGTGCGCATCCGGGCTTGCAAGACGGCGTGTCAGGGTTTCGACTTCAGGAATCTTGCGACGGGCCATGGCGAGTCATTTTATACTCCTGCTGAGTTCCGCGCCGATCGGACCCAACCCGAGGTACCGCAGTGAATCCCGTTCGCCCGAGGCAACGACTTCTTGCGTACGCGCTCCTGTGCGCGGGCCTTAGCGCCTGTGGAGGAGCCGGCAGCCTCGGCCCCGATGTGCCGTCGGGCGTGAATCTCGCCGGCACCTGGAAGCTGGATCGCGCCCTGAGCGATGATCCTGAGAAGATCTACGGCAAGATCCTCAAGCAAAGAGCGGAGCGCTACGCCGAGCAAACCGGCGCGCCGCCTCCGCGCGGCGGCGCAAATCCTGACGCTGCCGATCCGAATAACCCGCTGTCCGCCGAAGCCCAGGCGGCGACGATCATCGGCGCAAGTCATCTCGATCCCTTTGACATGGGAGTCTTTGGCACCATCCCCCGCGGGGATGTGATCACGATCCGGCAACGGCCGGATGAGATGTACATGTCCGACGGCACGACAAACCGCAGCTTCACGCCCGGCGTGAAGAGCGTGGTGTCGGTGCCCGAAGGCGTCGCCGATCAGCACTCCGGATGGAAGGCGCGCGCATATGTGATCGATGTCAGAGCTCAGGCTGGACCTGAAACCATCGAGGCGTACCACCTCTCGGATGATGGCCAGCATCTGCTCGCGGACATTCAGTCACATGGCGGCAATCTGCCGAGCATCAAGATCAAGCGCGTCTACGATCGCCTGGGCGGCGGGCTCAACGTTGCGCCCACCAATGATTGAGCCGCGTGCCGCGCGTCAGATGCGAATTGCCTGCCAGGCCGCCGAGCGCCAGCGCGCGAACAGAATGGTGCCCAGGAGAAGCACGTACAAGACCATGGCGCTCCAGCCGCCCACCGCTCCCCGGCCCGCCTGCGGCAGAAATCCAAACCAGCCCTGCCCCGGCGCGAATGTGAGCGCATGAGCCACGGGCAGGAACACGAGCCAGCACACGCCCAACACGATGACCGCAGGCACCGCCACGTCGCCCGCGCCGCGCAGGCACAGCGCCGAGCCGAAATTCAGGCCGTCAAAAAACTGATAGGCCGCGGCGAGCCATAGGATCCGCGCGCCGAGCGTGATGATGGGGACGGCCTGCACATCCTGCGTGCTGACGAAGAGCGGCAGGAGCCACGGTCCGCCGAGCGCAATCAGCACCCCAGCGCCGCCCATGTAGCACGCCGCAAGCATGATGACGTAGGTGCCGATGCGCCGCGCCCAGGCGCGATCGCCCGCGCCGATCGATTGGCCGACCAGCGTCGTGCCGGCCAGAGCAATGCCGAAACCCGGCATGTATGCGATCGATGTCAGCATCATGACGATCTGGGTCGTCGCGCCGTCGATCGTGCTCAGGCGCACCTGCATCATCTGAAATATCGCCGCTCCAATGAGGTCGGCCGCGGGCAGGAGCCCGGTGGGAAATCCGAGCTTGAGCTGCCGCCAGATCCGCTGCGCGTGCGGACGCCAGGTGAGATGCGTGCCGTAGCGCTGGCGGAATTCCGGACGCAGAAATATCCCGAGCGCCACCGCAAAGCCTATCGCCTGCGCCACGGTCGTGGCCATTCCGGATCCGGCCACGCCCCAGCCCAGAGTGAATATGAAAAGCGCATTCAAGGGCACGTTGGCGAGCGCCGTGATGGCCGAGATCAGGGCCGTGATGCGCGAGCGGCCAATGCCATTGAAGAAGCTGAGCACCGCCCACAGCGCCATGCCCCAGGGAGCGCCTCCCAGGCGCGGCAGCCAGAAGCTGCTCGCGAGATCGACGATCTCTTCCTTGAAGCCGAAGGGCGCGAGGAGCCATCGCCCTGCCAGCGCCACCGCCAGGAAGAGCGGTACCGCACACAGCATGCCCCACAAGGCAGTCCACGCCGCCTGCGAAGCGCGCCAGTAACGCCGGCCGCCGAACGCCTGGGCAACGAGCGGCTGCACGGCCATCGCCACTCCGCCCAGCAGCATGACGAAGACGAGGACCAGCCATTGCACCGCGCCCACAGCAGCGAGGGCCTGCATGGAGATGTGGCCGATGAACCAGACGTCCGTCAGATTGAGAACAACCTGCACTGCGCTGTTCGCGATCAGCGGCAGCGCCAGCGCCAGCACGGCGGACAGATCGACATGCGGCGCTCCGGCCGCGTCGAGGCGCTGCGCGGGCAAGCCCCGCGGCGGCGCGGAACGATTTTCCAGGGGGGTCTCCATGGTATGAGGAGCTCGGACAGAACTTCGGCAGCGGGAAGGCGCATTTTCGCACATTGGCCTTTACGGCAGAGCCTAAGCCGGGCAAGTTAGGATCCGTGGCCAAGCGAAAATCATCCTCAGCGCCCGGCAAGCCAGCGCGCTTGCGAAGAAAAGCCGGCAAGCTCGCGCCGAGCCGCAGCCAGCGCGGCCCGACCGCGGCTGAGATTGCCTGCGGCGCCGACTCCGACGCGCTAGCGCCGCTCGCGGCGCTCATTCGCGAACTCGGCGGCGCGGCCCTCGGCGGATATCTCGAGCCGCTCGGCGGCCGGCCGGTGCTGCTCGCGTCCCTGCCGCTGGCGGCCGTGCAGCCGACGCCCTTTCAGCGCGACCTGTCTCCTACGCACGCCAAGCGCCTCGCCGCGAAGATCGATGAGACGGGGGCCTTCCTCGATCCCCTCATCGTGGTGCGCGGCGAGGACGGCCGGCTGTGGACACCCAACGGACGCCACCGGCTCGCGGCCGCGAAAATGCTGGGTCTCCGCCAGATCACCGCCCTCATCAGTCCCGATGAGTCGCTCGCCTATCGGATCCTCGCGCTCAATACCGAGAAAGCGCACAACCTCAAGGACAAGAGCCTCGAGGTGGTGCGCATGGCCCGCAATCTCGCCAAGCGCGACGGCCGCAGGCACGAAACCGAGTTTGGCGCGCAGTTCGAGGCGGCAGAGCTACTCACCCTTGGCCTCTCCTATGAAAAGAATCCGCGCTTTGCCGGCGGCGCCTACAGCCCGTTTCTGAAGAAAGTCGACCGCTTCATCGACCGCCCGCTCAGCGCGAGCCTGCGCGAGCGCGCGGGCTTTGGATCGCGACTGCAGGAGATCGACACGCAGGTGAAACGCATCATCGCGGCGTTGCAGGCGCGCGGCTTCAAGTCGCCGTATCTGCGCAATTACGTCGTCGCCCGCATCAATCCCGTGCGCTTTCACAAAGCGAAAAAAGGTGACCCCAAGGCGGCCATGCCGGTCGCGCAGGCGCTCACGCGCATGGCCGCGGCGGCGAAAAAATTCAATCTCGAATCGGTGTCGGGCTCGGATCTCGCCTGGGTCGCCGTCGGCGCCCAGGAGTAGGCGCCTTGCATCATAAGCGTGCATGCGCGGCGCGTGGCGCGCCCTCTTTGGTGCAGGCGGGCGCTCACGGGGCGAAGCGCGCGGCCGGGACTCGGCACAGCGCCGCCGTAAGCGCCTGATCCGCCGACAACACAACGCATGCGTGCGGCCGCGCACGCGCGCCACGCACGAATCTTGCACCTTGCATGGGTTCCATTGAGGACTTCGGATGAGCCCTATGAGCGCACGCGCCCTCGACCCTCAGGACGCCCCGCGCGTTGATGCCGAGCGCCGCGGCGATGAGCGGATCGCCCTTGGAAAAGAGGCGTTCAAGCACGCCCTGCTCGACAATCTTCTGTATGTGCAGGGCAAGACGCCCGCGCTTGCAACGAAGAACGACTATTACATGGCGCTCGCCTACACGGTGCGCGATCGCATGTTGCATCGCTGGATCAGCACGGCGAGCGTGTACACGCGGGAGGGCTCGCGCACCGTCGCCTATCTGTCCGCCGAATTTCTGATGGGCCCGCACCTGGGCAATAACCTGCTGAATCTCGGTATCTACAGCGAGGTGCGTCAGGTGACCGGCGAGCTCGGTCTGGATTTTGATGAGCTCCTCGGGCTCGAGGAGGAGCCGGGCCTGGGCAGCGGCGGCCTCGGCCGGCTCGCCGCCTGCTTTCTTGATTCCATGGCGACTCTTGAGATCCCGTCGGTGGGCTACGGCATCCGCTACGAGTTCGGCATCTTCCAGCAGGAAATTGCCGAAGGCTGGCAAGTGGAAAAGACCGACAAGTGGCTGCGCTTCGGCAATCCCTGGGAGATTGCGCGGCCGGAGTGGGCGGTCGAAGTGAAGCTCGGCGGCTATACGGAACGCTACACGGACGAGCACGGGCGCACGCGGGTGCGCTGGATTCCGCACAAGATCGTGAACGGCGTGCCCTACGACACGCCGATACTCGGCTATCGCGTGCACACCGCCAATACCTTGCGCCTGTGGCGCGCCGAGGCGCCGGAGTCTTTCGATTTCGCGGTGTTCAATCGCGGCGACTACTACGGCGCCGTCAACCAGAAAATCGTCTCCGAGAACCTAAGCAAGATCCTCTATCCCAATGACGAGGCCGTGCAGGGCAAGGAGCTGCGGCTCGAGCAGCAGTATTTCTTCGTGTGCTGCTCGCTGCAGGACATGCTGCGCATTCTGCGCGTGCAGAACATACCGCTCGCGCGCTTTCACGAGAAATTTGCGGTGCAGCTGAACGATACCCACCCGGCGATCGCTACGGCGGAGCTCATGCGGCTCTTAATCGACGAGTACGCCATGGACTGGGAGAGCGCCTGGTCGATCACGCACAGGACCTTTGCCTACACGAACCATACGCTCTTGCCCGAAGCGCTCGAGCGCTGGCCGACCGCCATCGTCGCGCGCGTCCTGCCGCGCCACCTGGAAATCATCTACGAGATCAACGCACGGTTTCTCGATGCCGTGCGGCTGCGCTTCTTCGCCGACGAGGAGCGCGTGCGGCGCATGTCGATCATCGATGAAGGCTCCGGGCGGCACGTGCGCATGGCGCACCTCGCCTGCATCGCAAGCCATGCGGTCAATGGCGTTGCCGAGCTGCATTCGCAGCTCCTCAAGGAAGAGGTCTTGAGGGATTTCCACGAGTTTGCGCCTGAGAAATTCAGCAACAAGACGAACGGCGTCACCCCGCGGCGCTGGCTGGCGCTCGCCAACGAGCGCCTCTCGGCCCTCATCTGCGATGCCATCGGCGACGGCTGGATCAAGGATCTCTCGCGCCTCGCGGAGCTTGAGCGCTTCGCGCAGGTCGCCGAATTCCGTGCGCGCTGGCGCCAGATCAGACGCGCCAATAAGTGTGATTTCGCGCAGTTTGCATGCGCGCGCACCGGCATCGTGATCGATCCGGACTCGCTCTTCGATGTGCAGGTGAAGCGCATCCACGAGTACAAGCGCCAGCACCTGAACATACTGCACGTGGTGGCGCTGTATCATCGCCTGAAATCCGATCCGGCCTTTGACCTCGAGCCGCGCACCTTCATCTTCGGCGGCAAGGCAGCGCCTGGCTATCAGCTCGCAAAGCTCATCATCAAGCTCATCACCGCGGTCGGCGACATCGTCAACCGCGACCCGCAGGTACGCGATCGCATCAAAGTCCTCTTCCTGCCCAACTTCAACGTCACAAACGGCCAGAAGATCTATCCCGCTGCGGATCTTGCGCAGCACATCTCCATGGCCGGCAAGGAAGCCTCCGGCACCGGCATCATGAAGTTCTGCATGAACGGCGCGCTCAGCATCGGCACCCCGGACGGCGCCAACATCGAGATCTGCAACGCCGTCGGCAGCGATAATTTCTTCATGTTCGGACTGTCGGCGCGGGAGGTCGCCGCCTTGCAGGCGCAGGGCTATCGTCCCGCGGCGTACTACGAGGCAAATGCCGAGCTGCGCGCGGTGCTCGACCTGATTCGTGACGGCTTCTTCTCGCGCGGCGACACGGCTCTCTTCAAGCCGCTCATCGAGAGCCTGCTGCATTGGGACCCGTACATGGTGCTCGCCGACTACGAGTCCTACGTCGACTGCCAGGCGCGCGTCACGCGCGCGTACCGCGAGGGGCACAGCTGGACCGCGATGTCGATCCTGAACACGGCGCGTTCCGGCAGCTTCTCTTCCGACCGCACGATCCGCGAGTATGCGCAGTCGATCTGGCATGTTCCGAGCGTACCCATCAAACTCCTGTCGCAGCGCGATTTGAGCTTGCGCATCGCGCACTCGAACTGACTCACGCCGCGACAATACTCAGTGCCGCGGGCTTTCCCCCGGACGGCCCTGCAAGTCGACCTGAAATCCGCAGCAGCAACGGCGCAAGCCGGGCTAAGCGCGGGCGGCGCGGCCAAAACTCGGCGCGAGCGCGGCTGAATGAGCTTCGAGTCCTGATCGGCGTTTCCCCCCGGACAAGTACGCGGGCAGCGCGCCAAGAGCGTGCTCGCGTACGCCGCTTCATTGCCGAACCAGCTGCTCATACCTAGACTGGAGTGCGCCTCCAGAAGCGGAGCGGCTGATGAGTACCTTTGACAAGCACTCTGCCAGTATTATGTCCAAAGTGGCACTGCTGATCCTGCCGCTGGCATGGGCGGGCGCTGCGCTGGCAGATGACTCCGATCCCGCGGGCCGCGTTGCACGCTTGGGACTCGTGCAGGGTCAGGTCTCCATCGCACCGGCCGGTCTCGAAGACTGGGCTGCCGTCGACGTCAATCGCCCGGTCACGAGCGGCGATAAGATCTGGACGGACGCGGACTCGCGCGCTGAACTTGGCATCGGCTCCGCGGTGGTGCGCTTGGCAAGCTCGACTGGATTCTCTTTCCTGAATCTGGATGAGCACATCGCGCAAATGCAGGTCACGGCCGGCACCGTCAGCGTCCACGTGCGCAGCATGAGCGATGCGCTGGAGCTGGACACGCCGAATGTCGCTGTAGCGCTGCTCGGCCCCGGCGACTACCGCATCGAGGTCAACGATGCGGGCGATACGACCGCGGTCAAGGTGAGCGGCGGCACGGCCGAAGTCACCGGCGGCGGCCAGGATTTTGCCGTCCATCCCCAGCAGCTTGCGACCTTTACGGGCACGGGGGATGTTTCCGAGGACGTCGCCTCGCTGGGTGCGCCGGACGCATTCGACAACTGGGCGTACGACCGCGATCGGCAGGCGCAGGACGCCGAGGCGTGGAGCTATGTTTCTGCGGACGTCGTGGGTGCCGAGGATCTGGATCAAAACGGCACTTGGCAGCCGACGCCGGATGATGGCTATGTCTGGGCGCCGAACACGGTCGTCGTCGGCTGGGCGCCGTACCGCTTCGGCCACTGGATGTGGATCTCACCCTGGGGCTGGACCTGGGTCGATGCCGCCCCGTGGGGATTTGCGCCCTTTCACTATGGCCGCTGGGCGACCTTCGGCGGCCGCTGGTGCTGGGTGCCCGGCCCACGGCGCGGGAATGCCGTGTATGCCCCGGCGCTCGTCGCCTGGGTCGGAGGAGCCCAATTCGGCGCCGCGCCCGGCTTCGCAGGCACGGGTGGCGTCGCCTGGTTTCCGCTCGGGCCGCGCGAGGTCTATGTTCCCGCCTATCCGGCAAGCCAGACTTACGTCAGAAACATCAACACTTCCAATACGGCAGTGAGCGGCGCGTACGTCATGAGTGTCTACAACCACGCCGCCGCGAACATTCATTACGTCAACCGCAATGCGCCGGGCGCGATTACCGCCGTCCCGCAGACGGTGTTCACTTCCGCGCAGCCCGTGGCCAGAAATGCGCTGCGCATTGGTGCGAACGAGACCGCCACGGCAACGCTCAGCGCCACGGCCCCGCCGATCACGCCTGAGAAGCAGAGCCTCCTCGGCGCCGGTGCCTCCGGTCCGGGCATTCACCGGCCGCCTGCCGTGCTGCAGAACCGGGTAGTCCTCGCCCGAACACGGCCACCGCCGACGCCCATCCCATTCGCCCTGCAGCAGGAGGCGATCCGCGCCAACGGCGGCAGGCCGCTTGCCCGCTCGGAACTGGCGGTGATGCAGATCCTCGCTCCGGCGCCCCATGTCAGGATCGCGGAGCCCGCCGCGCGCACCGAGTCCAATACCGGAATGGCGCGGGCCGCCGCCCGGGTGAACCCCGCGCCGAATGCGAATTCCGCGGCGACATTGAATCGCCCGATCCCGCCGGCGCCCGTGGCCCCGCCACGGCCCGTGCCGCCGCCTCAGGAGCTCAGGCAGCGCGAGCCCGAGCCGTCGATCCGCTCCGATCGGCCGCCCACCGCCGCCGGCCAGCCAGCCATCGAGGAACGCGCGCGGGTGAATGATGCGCGCCCCGCAGGTATGGTTTCGGAGCCGGACGCGCGTGGCGGGCCTGCCGCGGCCGCGAAACCGCTACCGGTGCCGGTGCCGGTGCCGGTGCAGCCGCCGCCGCCGGTACATGTCGACAATGCAGCGCCGCCCAAGCCAGCCAAGCCCGCAGCGCATGCCACGCAGCCTGCGCCGCCGGAGCGCAGCACGGGAAAATAACTCGGGGGGCCGCGAAGCTAACCGCGACCAGAGGATTTTGAGAAGCCCCGGCCAGGAGAATCCCGGCCGGGGAGATACGCGTAGGGTCGCGAATCAGTAGCGGCGCGGGCCACCGCTGTTGCGGTTGCCGCCACCACCACCGCCCGAGCGCTCACGCGCCTGAGCTTCATTCACCTTGAGGGTACGGCCCTCAAAGTCCTTGCCATCGAGCGCCTGCATGGCGCGGGCAGCGTCTGCGTTAGACATCTCGACGAAGCCGAACCCACGGGGCCGGCCAGTGTCGCGATCGTTGATGAGGGCGAGCGTTTCGACGGTTCCATGGGGCGCGAAAAGCGCACGTACGGATTCTTCGGTCGCCGTAAAGGGCAAATTGCCTACAAATAGTTTGGTCACTGCAGATTTCTCACAATACAGAATAGAACATCGGCAGGAAGTCCCTGCCTCCTGGATCGACGACGCTTTTCGAAGTGGCGGGCTTTGGCGGAAGGAGGCACCGGGGTGGCGCTACGAGCCAAGGACTGACAGAACGGATAGGTCACGAGCCGAGGTCAGATTACAGGAGTTTACCGGCGCATGCACCTTTTCCGCGATTTAACGGGCGAACCGCCGCGGACCGAGCGCGCTAGAAAACGAACATGCCGATGGCCGCCCCGAACATGAGCAGCGTGGTCAGCACCACGACCACACGGGTGATGGGGGAGCTCACCTGGCCGTGCATGATGCGCGGATCGCTCGCGACCAGAAGCAGCGCCACCAGCACGAAGGGCGCGAGGACCCCGTTGATGATCGCCGACCACAGGAGCGCCTTGATCGGGTCGACGTCGAAGAAGTCGAGCGCCGCGCCAACGACCGTCGCCAGGATGAATACGGAATAAAACGACACCGCGTTCTCGAACCTCTCATCCATGCCATAGGCCCAGTCGAAGGTTTCGGCGATCGCATAGGCCGCCGAGCCGGCAAGCGTCGGGATGGCGAGGAGTCCGGTGCCGACGATGCCTAGCGTGTAGAGGAAGTACGCGTAGTTGCCCGCCAGGGGCCGCAGCGCCGTCGCGGCGTCCTTGGTCGTATAGATCGTCAGAATCCCGTGCCGGTGCAGCGTGAGAGCGGTCGTCAGAATGATGAAAAACATGACGAGGTTCGAGAAGAACGTGCCCACCCCCACATCGATGCGGCGGTCGACGATCTCGCGCGAGGTGGCGCCGCGGCGATGCACGACCAGGCGCCGCCCCCTCGCCCGCTCCTCTTCGACTTCCTGCCCGGCCTGCCAGAAAAAAAGGTACGGACTGATCGTCGTGCCCAGAACCGCCACGAGAGCCGCCCAAGCGGCCGAGCCGCCGGGCCAAGTGGGCAGCACCGTGTCGTGCGCCACCTCGGTCCAGTTCGGATGGACCAGGAATGCCGTGATGACATACGCGAACAAGGCGACTGCGAGCCACTTGAGGACGCTCGCCAGCTGGTGGTAGCGCAGAAACACCGTCGCGGCGCAGATCCCGAGGCCGAACAGCCACACGTACAGGTGCGAAGGTCCCGCGCCCAGCATTTCAGCGGCGTAGGCCATCCCGGACAGATCGGAGGCAATGTTGATCGTGTTGGCAAGCAGCAGGATCACGGCAATTGCGCCCACGATCCAGCGCGGAAACTTCTCGCGCATGGCTCCGGCGAGCCCCATGCCGGTCACCATCCCGACACGGGCCGACATCATCTGCACGCAGCCCATGAGCGGCCAGGTCACGAATGCCGACCACAGGAAAGCGGTGCCGAACTGCGCCCCGACGACTGAATAGGTCGCTACTCCCGACGGGTCGTCATCAGCCGCGCCCGTCGTCACGCCCGGGCCGAGCGCCTGCAGGACGCGCCTAAAGCCCCTGGCGATTCTCGCGGGAGACACGAGCTGCCCTAGAAGAGCTCTCCGGCGTCATTCCCCATCATGGCCTTGCGCACCATGGGAATGGGCGGGCCGCCGTAGGAAAGAAACCGGTCGTGGAATTCACGCCACGCCGCCTGCCCGCCGCGGCTGCGCGTCCAGTCATCGCGCAGCTTGCGGATCATGAGCTTGCCCATGGTGTAGTTGAGATAGGCCGGATCGTAGGCGCCGCGCTGCGCCTGCTGCCGGGCGCTGCCGGCATCGGCATATGCCTCGTCGCGAAACAGCCTCTCGGATTCGGCGAGCTTCATGCCATGCGTATGCATGCCGATGGCGGAGATGAAGCGCACGTTACGCAGCAGCGCATTCATGAGCTGGCCGATGTGCGTCTCCGGGTCGCCGTTGCCCAGGCCCTCCTCCCACATCAGCTCCTCGCCGTAGTGGGCCCAGCCTTCCGCAAACGCGTAGCCGACGAACACGCGGTTGACCATCGCGCCGTTGCGGTTCGAATGCAGGAACTGCAGGAAGTGCCCTGGCCATACTTCGTGCACGGAGGTGAAGAGGAGGTCCGCGCGCCCGGGAAGATAGTCGTGCTGCATCTTGGGCGTCCAGGAGGGATTGGGCGGCGCGATGTAGAACACGGACGCCGTGCCCTTCTCGTACGGGCCCGGGATGTTGATATAGGCGAAGTTATCCCGGTTGTAGGGGGGCGCTTCCTCAACCAGAGCCTGCTCGGAGCCGGGAATCGACACAAACCCCTTCGTCTCGATGAAGCTTCTAAGCTCGGCGAGCTGCTTGCGCGCGGCATCCACCGCACCGCCCGCGGCTTTGTCGCGCGCGACCTTATCGACACAGGCCTGCACGGGTTTTCCCGGCAGGAGGGCCGCACAGGCGGCGCGCAGGGCCGCCGAATTGCGCGCAAGGTCCGCCGCGCCGATTTTCTCAAGCTCGGCGAGCGGCGTCGTCACGCGCTCGGTTGCGGCAAGCATCTGCGCGAACTTATCCGCGCCCAGAGCGAAGTCGTCGGTGGCGGTGCCGCGGTTGGAGATGTACCAGGCGGAAAGATCACGCATCGCCGCTTCGGCGGCGGCGTTGGCCTCCTTGAACTGCGCCTGCAATGCCGCGTCAGTAATGCTTGCGAAGGCCTGCCCCACATTATTGTGGTAGAAATCGGCGAATCCATTGCTCGCGGACAGGCCGCGCTCCAAAAGCGGCCGCGCGAGCGGCAGCCGCAGATTCGCCTTCATCTGCGCAACTGCCGTCACGATCGCGCGCTCATACTTTATGTAGGCGCGCATGCGCGTCTCCAACGGCGCATAGGCACGGGTGAGATACGCAGCCGGGTCGAGGTCGTCGATGTAGTAGGCAGGATTTTTGAACGGCTTCTCGGCCGTTTCCTTCCAGAAGAGATCGTTATCGATGCGCGCGACTATGCTGTCGCGCTCGAAGCGCTCCGCGTCACTGAGCGATGCGTCCTTGAATGCGCCGGCGCGATCGCGCTCGGCGTGCAGTGTCTTGATCTCGCGGGCGATCGCGGCGGAACTCCAGTCCGGCATCTGCCCGTCGAACTCGTGGCGGCCGGATGTCACGGCAAGCGCCGGCTCGGCCTTGAAGTAGGACTCGAGAAAGCCATCGCGGAAGGCCGTCCAGCCGTTATCCCTTGCGGGCGGCGCGGCAGGAGCCGCGGGCGGCGCTGCAGGCGCGGGGGCGCGCTGGCAGCCCGCAGCCCCAACCGCCAGCAAACACACGAGCAGGACCGTACTTTGGCGTTGCGCTCGCATCCATCCCCCCTCACTGCGAGATCGTTCCGGCGCGAATATACCGGATACCCGATGTAAAACGCGTCAAGAAAGTGCGCTGTTGCCGGGCGTCGATCGCAGCGACATACCGCTTGGGCGGCATGGCCGGCATGCAGCGGTCGGCACACCCCGAGCGGTTGACATGCTGCGCGCAAACGCCTACTGATCTCATGACTCAGAAAGTCCCAATCAGATGGCTCTGGTACGCGTATGCGACCCCGCTGGCTGAACCGCACGGTCCTCGGCATTGGACTTACCTCGCTCCTGAGCGATTGGTCGCACGAGACGGCGACGACGCTGTTGCCCACTTTTCTCGCCACCATGGGAGTGGCGGCGGCATGGCTCGGCCTCATTGAAGGGGTCTCCGACGGGCTCTCGAGCGTCGCCAAGATGGCCTCCGGGTACTACACCGACCGGCTGCGGCGGCGCAAACCCATCGCCGTTGCCGGCTACATCGTGACCGCGCTCGGCACGGCAGCATTCGGGCTGGCATCGAGCCCGTGGCATGTGCTCGCCGCCCGAGCGGCCGCATGGTTCGGACGCGGCGTGCGCACGCCGGTGCGCAAGGCGCTGCTGGCAGGTTCGGTGACTGCGCAGGCCTACGGACGCGCATTCGGCTTCGAGAGGGCGATGGACACGGCCGGTGCCATCGTGGGGCCGCTCAGCGCCTTCTTTCTCCTCGCGCTTCTCAATCATCGCTACGCGCTGCTGTTCGCGCTGACGCTCATTCCCGGCTTGCTGGCCGCGGCGACGATGGCCTTTGTCGTGAAGGAGCAGACGCGCACCCGCGTTGCGCACGTAAGCTTCGGCGCAAGCCTGCGGGCATTGCCGATCCGCTTTCGCCAATTTCTGGGCGCCGCTTTCGTATTCGGCATCGGCGACTTTGCCCATAGCCTCCTCATTCTGCTCGCGATGCAGAAGCTCGCTCCCACGCTCGGCGCAGCGCGCGCGGCGAGCCTTGCAGCCCTGCTGTACGTCCTGCACAACGCGGTCAATGCGGGCTCTGCAATGATCACAGGGGCTCTCGCCGACCGCTTCGACAAGAAGCGGCTGCTCGCCGCCGGCTATCTCCTCGCGGCGCTCATGGCGCTCGCGGTCGTCCTCTTGCCTCTGAACCTGTGGACGCTTGCGGCCGTGTTCGCAGTCGGCGGCGTTTATCTTGCGCTCGAGGAGACCCTCGAGGATTCATTCTGCGCAGAACTCGTCGCGCCCGCGCAGCATGGCGTGGCATTTGGGACGCTCGCCACCGTCAACGGCATCGGCGATTTCGTCTCGAGCATCGTCCTGGGCTTGCTGTGGACGAACTTCGGCAGCGCGCCGGCATTTAGCTACAGCGCCGTACTCTTCACGTGCGGAAGTTTGATGGTGCTGCGGATTGCGGCACCACGCACGCCGCCCTGACCCCAAACGCTACGTCGATCCCACTCCCATCGCATTCAGGATGAATGCGTAGACATCGGCGGCCTCATCGATCTGCTTGGTAGTCGGCTTGCCCTGGCCATGGCCGGCGCGAGTCTCGACGCGGATCAGAATCGGCTTGCCCTGGGGATGGGCGTGCTGCATGGCGGCCGCGAATTTGAAGCTGTGGGCAGGAAAGACGCGGTCGTCGTGATCGCCGGTGATGATGAGCGTCGCCGGGTAGTTCACGTTGGCCTTGACGTTCTGATAAGGCGAATAGGCGAGGAGCGCCTTGAACTCCTGCACGTTGTCGACGGAGCCGTAGTCCGACTCCCAGCCCTTGCCGACGGTGAAATCCCTGAAACGCAGCATGTCCAGCACCCCGACCTGGGGAATCGCGGCTGCGAACAGATCCGGACGCTGCTCCTCGACTGCGCCCACGAGGAGGCCGCCGTTCGAGGCGCCGCGCAGGGCGAGGCGCTGGGGACTCGTCCACTTCTGCGCGATGAGGTACTCGGCGGCGGCAATACAGTCATCGAACACGTGCTGCTTGTGAGTCTTCATCCCCGCTTCGTGCCAGGCGCGGCCGTACTCGCCGCCGCCGCGCAGATTCGCCACTGCGTACACCCCGCCGCGCTCGATCCACGCGGCGACTGCGGGCGAGAACGACGGCTCGATGGATATGTTGAAGCCACCATAGCCGTACAGAATGGTGGGCGCCTTGCCGTCGCGCTGAATGCCGCGGCGCGCGGTGATGAACATGGGTACCCGGGTGCCGTCAGCACTTGTGTAGAAATCCTGCACGGTCTCGTAGTCGGAGGGTTGAAATCCGGCAAGCTGCGGCGCGCGCCACACCGAGCTGGCACCGCTTTTGAGATTGAGCCGGTTGATGGTGGCCGGCGTCGTGAAGCTGCTGTAGCTGTAGAAGGTGTCCTCATCTTTGAAATGACCAGCGAAACCTCGCGCGGTGGCAAGTCCCGGCAAACTTACGCTGCCCAGCAGCTTGCCCGCGGGCGAATAGCGCAGCACAGCGCTGTGGGCGTCCTGCAGATACTGCGCGATGAGCTGCCCACCAACCAGCGTGGCCGCCTCCAGGGTGTTGCGCCCCTCGGGCACGACGGTGCGCCAGTGGCCGCGGTCGGGATGCGCAAGATCGATGGCGATGAGCTTGTAGTGCGGCGCGCCGTCATCGGTCACCACGTACAAAGTGGCTCCGATGTTGCCGATGCAGTTGAAAACGGCCGTGGGTTTGCCGATGACGGTCATCATGGGCGCGGATTTGGACGCCAAGTCCTGCACCAGAAGCGTGTTCTGCACCTCGTCGCCGTGATTGGCCTGGATGATGAGGTAGTGCCCATCGTCGCTGACCGTGCCGGCGACAAACCAGTCAGGATCGTCGGTGCGCGTGTACGTGAGTACATCCTGCGCCTGCGCCGTGCCGAGTTTATGCAGGTATAGCTTCTCGTACTGATTGGCCGCCTTCAGCGCCTCACCCGCGCGCGGCGCATCGTAGACGGTGTAATAGAAGCCGCTGCCATCCTTCAGCCAGCTGCCGCCGCCCGCCTTGGACCAGCGCAGCGTATCGGGCAGATCCTTGCCCGTGGCCACGTCGCGCACGTGCCAGATCTGCCAGTCCGAGCCGCCGTCGGAGAGCGCGTAGGCGAGGAGCCGCCCGTCATCGCTGACTGCCATGTCGCGCAGCGACACGGTGCCATCGGCGGAGAGCGCGTTCGGATCAAGGAGCACGCGCCCCTTGCCGGCGGGGTCGGAGGTGACGTACAGCACCGCCTGGTTCTGCAGGCCATCATTGTGGCTGTAGAACCAGTTCGAGCCGTACCTCTCGGGCGCATTCCAGCGCTCGAAGTTCCAGATCTCCTTCAAGCGTCGTGCGATGTCATCGCGGTGCGGAAGTGCCGCGAGATACGCGCCGCTGATCTTCGCCTGTGCCTGCACCCAGGAGCGCGTCTGTGGCGAATCGATCTCCTCCAGCCAGCGGTACGGGTCGGGTACTGCGATGCCGTGATACTGATCGATGTGGTCGCCGCGTTGCGCGGCGGGGTAATCGATGCCCGCGACCGCGAGCACCGGGAGGCTCGCTAGGCAGGCCGTGGCGAGAGCGCGGAGGGCCGTGAAATCAATTCGCATCGCAGTTTCCAGCATGCAGGGGGATCCGCATAGGGTAATCCGCTGCGGCGGCCAAGGGAAAGGCTGAACGCATCCGCTCGGGCTGTCGGCGTTTTAAGTCTTGCGCGGACCTCTTATCCTCCTATGGATACCGACCCCTGCGAGGCCGCACACGATGCATGCCGTCACCCTGCCATCTGGAGAACGAGTGCCCGCCTTCGGCATGGGGACCTGGCAGATGGGCGATGATCCCAAGCTGCGCGCCGAGGAGATCGCCACTTTGAGGCTGGGCCTCGATCTGGGCGCAACCCTCATCGACACCGCGGAAATGTACGGCGACGGCAGAAGCGAGGAGCTCATCGCCGCGGCTATTCATGGCCGTCGCGACGAGGCATTCCTAGTCTCCAAGGTCTATCCGCATAATGCGTCCGCGAAGGACTGCATCGCCGCGTGCGAGCGCAGCCTGCGGCGCCTGCAGACCGACCGCATCGACCTGTATCTGCTGCATTGGCGCGGGCAGGTGCCGCTCGCACAGACGCTGGCGGCATTTCTTGCTTTGCAGCGCGCCGGCAAGATCCGCCACTACGGCGTTAGCAATCTTGATCTTGCGGACATGCAGGAGTTGTGGGCGTTGCCGGGCGGCGCAGGCGTTGCAACCAATCAGCTCCTCTATAATCTCGCGCGCCGCGGCATCGAATGGGAGCTGCTGCCGTGGCTGCGGGAGCGGCGCATTCCGGTCATGGCCTATTCGCCCATCGAACAGGCAAGACTTCTGCGGCAATCAAAACTGGCAGCGTTTGCGCAGCGCCACGCGATGACGGGCGCACAAGCGGCACTCGCCTGGCTCCTCGCGCATGAAGACGTCATCGTCATTCCCAAGACCAGCAATCGCGAGCGGCTGCGAGAAAATCTGGCGGCGCTTAAGCATCCACTGACGCCTGCGCAGCTGGCGGAGCTCGAGCGCCTGTATCCCGCGCCGACGCGCGCGCTGCCCCTTGAGATGCTCTGAATGCGCAGGTGTGGATTGCGCCTGGACATCAGCCGCTGCATTGAGTTCCGCGAGTCCCCGTACCTCGCCAGCGAGTCACTCTTTCCCGCTCTCTCAAGAATGGAGTCCAGCGATGTCTGTCAGCTCCGGATGGCTTGAAAATACGCGCGGCAGATGCGTTCGCAGTCGCCGCGCCTTCCTGGTGACATGCGCAGGCGGCGCTGTCTGGATCGTGCGTGGCGCCACGCTCGCGCGCGCGGCGAGCGCCGCCGCGCAACTGCCCCACACGGTCGCCGGCATCGCGATTCCCGCGACCGGCATGGCGCGCGCCGCCGCGGGCCTCGCGGCTGGCGCATCCCCTGACTTTCTCTTTAATCACTGCGTGCGGACTTTTCTCTTCGGCGCGCTCATGACACAGAGTCACGGCGTCCACTACGATGCTGAAATCGCCTTCGTTGCCGCGGCGTTACATGATCTCGGCCTGATCGAGCAGTATTCGAGCAAGGATGAGCCTTTCGAGATCGATGGCGCGGATGCGGCGAAGCGCTTCCTCAGCGAACGGGGCTTTGCGGCCACAAAGATCGAGGTTGTTTGGGATGCGATCGCCATGCACACCTCCGCGCTCAGCGAGCGCAAGGGTCCGGAAGTCGCGCTGGTTGGCATGGGCGCCGGCATCGACGTATTTGGCGGCCGCTTGCATCTCCTCGCAGCCGATGCGGTGTCCGCGGTGCTGCGGCATTTCCCGCGCCTGCGTTTCAAAGAGGGCTTCGAGCGGCTGCTGCTCGATTATTGTGAGCGCAAGCCTCTCGCGCAGGCCGGCACCTGGACAGACGAGCTGTGCCGCAGCCATGTTCATGGGGTCGCTTTTCCCAGCATCGAGCAGGGCTTAAAGGCAAGCCCCTTCGCAGAATAGCCGCGCTTGAACTCTGCCCGGCGTGCGTCGCGGCAGCGGCGCCTGCGCGCGCGCTGTCGCATTTTGTCGACGTTCGCCCGCGGTGGCAAAAACTGGCATGTTCGACAGCTATGCCGCACTGCGCACGACGTTATGTTATCGGCCTCGCCCTGGCGCTCAGCGTCGCTGTGACCGCGTGCGGCGGCGGCGGTACGGCGGCGAGCCCTGCGGAAACACCGTCGATCACGGCACAACCGGCCGCGCAGAGCGTGCTCGTGGGACAGACGGCTACCTTCACGGTGAGCGCAACCGGCACGGCTCCGCTTGCCTATCAATGGCAAAGAAACGGCACGCCGATTGCCGGCGCGACCGCAGCCAGTTACACAACTGCCGCCGCAACACTCGCCGACAATGGCGCCGTATTTGTCGCTGTCGTGACGAACGCAGCCGGCAGTGCCAAGAGCACGGCGGCCACGCTTGCTGTAACGGTGACCACGCCCGCGGCAGGTGCGACCGATGTCGTCATGTCAAAGAATGATCTGGCACGCACGGGGCAGAATCTGACAGAGTCGATCCTGACACCGGCGAACGTCAATGCAACGATGTTTGGACTCCTGCGCGTACTCGCGGTCGACGGCAAGGTCGATGCGCAGCCCTTGTATCTTTCACAGCTCGCTCTCGGCGCCAGCACCCACAACGTCGTCTTCATCGCGACCGAGCACGACTCGGTGTATGCCATGGACGCCGATACCGGCGCCACTCTGTGGCACGTGTCAGCCCTTCTTACGGGAGAGACGCCGAGCGACACACGCAACTGCAGCCAGGTGAATCCCGAGATCGGCATCACCGCAACGCCAGTCATTGATCGCGCGGCCGCGGCGCATGGCGTCATGTATGTCGTCGCCATGTCGAAGGACGCCTCAGCCGTCTACCACCAGCGCCTGCACGCGCTCGACGTCACGACCGGCGCGGAATTGTTCGGAGGCCCCAAGGAAATCTCCGCAACCTACCCCATTGCCGGGGGCGCGACCACGAGCTTTGACGGCGGCCAGTACGAGGAGCGCGCGGCGCTCCTCCTCAGCGAAGGAGTGATCTACACCAGCTGGACCTCGCACTGCGATTTCACGCCTTACACCGGCTGGATCATCGCGTTTGACCAGACGACCCTGGCTCAAAAAAGCGTGCTCAACGTCGCGCCGAACAGCGGCGGCGGCGGACCTGCCATCTGGATGGCCGGCGGCGGCCCCTCAGCCGACGCTGCCGGGAACATCTACCTCCTCACTGCGAACGGAGTATTTGAGACCACGCTCGATGCGCAGGGCTTTCCCAGCAAGCAGGACTACGGCAACTCCTTCCTCAAGCTTGCGCCGGCGGGCGCAGCGCTCAGCGTCGCCGACTACTTCACCATGTGGAACGAGGTCGCCGAATCGACGAGCGACACCGACCTGGGCTCAGGAGGACAGTTGCTGCTGCCGGACCTGAGCGACGCGAGCAACACCGTGCGGCACCTCGCCGTTGGCGCGGGTAAGGACGGCAACATCTACGTCGTCAATCGCGACGCCATGGGAAAGTTCAATGCATCCGCCAATCAAATCTGGCAGGAACTGGATGGCGCGCTGCCGGGCGGGGTCTGGTCGACGCCAGCGTATTTCAACAACGCCGTGTACTACGCCGATGTGGGCGGGACCCTGAAGTCGTTCGGGATTACGAACGCGAAGCTCTCAAGCGCGCCTACATCGCAAACCGGCATTTCCTTCGCATACCCGGGTACGTCGCCGAGCGTATCCGCCAATGGCACGACGAACGCGATCCTGTGGGCCGCTGAAAACGCCAACCCCGCGGTGCTGCACGCCTATGACGCGACGAATCTCGCACGCGAGCTCTACAACAGCAACCAGGCGGCCAACGGGCGCGACAATGTCGCGGCCGGCAACAAATTCATCGCCGTCACCGTCGCCGACGGCAAAGTCTTTCTTGGAACGGTGAACAGCGTCGGCGTCTTCGGCCTGCGATAGGTCGATGTTGAGCAGGAACGGGAATATTCCTTGCTGGCTTGAGAGGCTGGCAGACAACTAAAGGACATGACCATGGCGAACAAAGTGCAAGGCGAAGGCGACTACGAGGCCGCGCGCCGCTACAACACGGAAACGCGCAAATTTGTAGAGGACAAGGCGAAGGCCGGCGAGACTATCGAGGGCTCCGCTGCGGAAGCGAGCGACAAACTTACCCCGGCCGAAACAGCCGCCCTGAAACATGCCAAGGCGGGCGGCCAGGATAAGCGCGATGCGGATCTGCTGCGAAAGCTGGAAAACGAACGCTGAAGCCTCATCGCGGCGTTGCAGCCGGGCCGCATGCCGCGGCCTCGCATGGCGTAACCTTATGAATCCTATGGGGTAAAATGCCTGCCATAGCGCTCGCCAAAGGACTAGAATCATCTCAGTAAAGGAGGTGCGCCATGTTGAAGTCATCGACGCTTGCCCTGTGCCTGTTGGGAACGGCGCTGTGCACGGCAGTTGCGCTTGCGGACGACTCAAAGCCCGCCGCGCCGGCCGCGCACGCGACTAGCCCCGGCAGCTGTCTGCACGATACGGGTACGCGCATCAAACCATCTGCGGCAAACGGGTGTACTTCTTCTCCGGGCCACAGCTATTCGAAGGAAGACCTCGATCGCACCGGCAAGAGCACGGCAGGCGGGGCGCTGCGAAATCTTGACCCGTCGCTCCATTAGCTAAGAGGCCGGCAGCGCATTGGCGCCGCCTGCCCGGCCGGCGCGCCGAGTCCGCAGCGTCCGGCCGCTGCGCCGCATGCGCAGCCAATAAAAAAGCCTTGGGCCATGACCTTGGGAAAGGTGTGGCCGTATCAACATATCCATTTCATCATTTGCTGCACGGCTTGCCGGCTGCACTTAAGGAGACCTTGAGAATGTTTGTACGTCATCGGGAAAGACACCGCACGGCGCGCCTCGGCTGGCTGCGCGCCGCGGTGTTGGGCGCGAATGACGGGGTCGTCTCCACTGCGAGCCTCATCCTCGGTGTGGCGGCGGCACATGCAGCTCGCGGCTACGTTCTCATCGCCGGCGTATCGGGCCTTGCCGCCGGTGCGATGTCGATGGCTGCCGGCGAGTACGTCTCCGTGCACTCGCAAGCCGACACGGAGCAGGCGGATATCGAACGTGAACGCAAGGAACTCAAGAGCGACGATGCGGGCGAGCGCAAGGAGCTGACGGCGATCTACGTCGGTCGCGGCCTTGAACCGGCGCTCGCAGCCGAAGTGGCCAATCAGCTCATGGCCCATGATGCGCTCGGTGCGCATGTTCGCGACGAGCTGGGCATCTCGCAGATGAACCGCGCGCGGCCGCTGCAGGCCGCCTTCGCATCGGCGGCAAGCTTCGCGATCGGCGCTGCCTTCCCGCTCGCCATCACCGTGTGGGCTCCGCAGCAGGAGCTCATTGTCTGGGTCGCCGGGGTGTCGCTGGTCTTTCTCGCGTTCCTGGGTGCGCTTTCCGCGCGCGCCGGCGGCGCGAACGCCCCGGTCGGCGCGCTGCGCGTCACATTCTGGGGTGCGTTTGCGATGGCCGTGACGACGGGCGTTGGCGCCTTGGCAAACGCGCTCTAGAGGCGCACGCATGCTCAATTTCACCGACGTCTCAATACGCCGCGGGCCGCGGCTGCTCTTCAGCGGCGCCACCTTCAGCCTGTTTCGCGGCGAGAAGGTAGCGATCACCGGCGAGAACGGCAGCGGCAAGTCGAGTCTGCTGTGCCTCGTGCGCGCAGAACTGCAACCGGATGCCGGAAGCTTCGAGATGCCCGCGCAGCTGGCAATAGCCCACGTCTCGCAGGAGCTTCTTGCGAGCGACCGCGAGGCGATCGAGTTTGTACTCGACGGCGATCCGGAACTGCGCGCCATTGAGCTTGCCATCGAGAGCGCAACAGCCGCCACGCAAAGCGCCGATGACGGCATCCGCCTGGGAGAACTCTACGCCCGCTACGCGGCAGCCGGAGGCTATGACGCTCGCAGCCGTGCCGGGCGTCTCATGCACGGGCTCGGCTTTGCATCGAGTGATGAAACGCGGGCGGTGCGGGAATTCTCCGGCGGCTGGCGCGTACGTCTCAACGTCGCGCAGGCGCTCATGTGCCGCTCGGATCTGCTGCTGCTCGACGAGCCGACCAATCACCTGGACCTCGACGCCATCTTGTGGCTGGAAACCTGGCTGCGCGAATATCCGGGCACGCTGCTGTTGATCGCGCACGATCGCGAGTTCCTCGATCGCGTGGTGAATCGCGTCGTCAACCTTGAGCACGGCGCGGCGCACGCGTACCGCGGTAACTACTCCGCGTTCGAAGAGCAGCGTGCTGCGGAGCTCGCCGAGCAATCCGCGCTCTTCTCGCGGCAGCAGCGCGAGATCAGGCATATGGAATCGTTCGTCGAGCGCTTTCGCGCCAAGGCCAGCAAGGCACGCCAGGCACAAAGCCGCCTGAAGGCGCTCGAGCGCATGCAGCGCATCGCGCCGGCGCACGTGGACTCTCCCTTCGAATTTACGTTTGCGCAGCCGCACAAGCTGCCGCGCCCGCTCCTGGCGCTCGAGGATCAGTCCGCAGGCTACGGAGCGCGCATGGTTCTCGAGCACGTCAAACTGACGCTCTCGCCGGGGGATCGCATCGCCCTCCTGGGGCGCAACGGCGCAGGCAAGTCGACCTACATGAAGCTCCTCGCGGGCGAGCTCACCGCGCTTGCGGGTACGCGCACGGAGGCTCGTGACCTGCGCATCGGCTACTTCGCGCAACATCAGCTCGAGCAGCTCGCTGCGCAGGAGTCGCCGCTGCAGAACCTGCGGCGCGTCGGTGCCGCGCTGGCTGCACGCGCAACCGAACAGGAGCTGCGCGATTTCCTCGCCGGCTTCGGCTTTCGCGGCGATCGGGTGTTTGAGCCGGTCGGCCCGTTCTCCGGAGGCGAGAAGGCACGCCTGGTACTCGCACTGGTGACCTACCTGCGGCCCAATCTGCTGCTGCTCGATGAGCCCACCAACCATCTTGACCTGGAAATGCGCCAGGCCCTCGCGGTCGCGCTGCAGGATTACGCGGGCGCGGTCGTCCTGGTTTCGCACGACCGGCACCTGCTGCGAACCGTGGCCGATGAGTTCTACATCGTCCATGACGGGCGCGCCGCCGCCTTTGACGGCGACCTCGAGGATTATGCGAAATGGCTGGCAGAAGCCGACAGCGCCGCGACCGGACGCGCGGAGCGCAAGCTCGAGACTACCGAGTCGCGCCGGCAGCGCAAACGCGAGGAAGCCGAGCGCCGTAATCGCCTAAGTCCGCTGCGCGCGGCGATCGTCAGGTGCGAGGGGGAGCTTGAGCGTCTCGCGCGCGAACGCGCCCGCGTGCAGGCCGCGCTGGAAGCACCCGACATCTATGCGGAGAGCGCCAAGGAGCGCCTCGGCAAACTTCTCGCGGAGCAGGCGCAGCTTGCCCGCGCGACCGAAAAGGCGGAAGGCGCGTGGCTTGAATCCACCGAAAGCCTCGAATTGCAGCTGCGCAAGCTCGGCGCCGGCTAGGAGCACTTCCTTGTCGAGCGCCGCGCGCTACCAGATCGTGACGCGTTGGTCCGGCGGCAGATACATCCGATCGCCCGGCTGCACGTCGAAGGCTGCGTAGAATCCCGGCTGGTTCACAACCGTCCCCAGTATGCGAAACCGCGGCGGCGAGTGCGGGTCGGCCTTGATGCGCAGGATCGCGGTGTTCTCGCGCACCTTCGCCTGCCAGGCCTGCGCCCAGCCCATGTAGAAGCGCTGCTCGCCCGTCAGGCCGTCGATGATCGGCGCTGCGTTGCTGCCGAGGCAGATGCGGTAGGCCCGATAGGCGACGGCGAGCCCTGAATTGTCCGCAATATCCTCGCCCAGAGTGAGGGCGCTGTTGATGCGGTAGCCCGGCACGGGCTCATAGGCGCCGTACTGCAGCGCGATCGCCGCCGTCTTTGCGGCAAACCTCTCGTGATCGTCGCGGGTGAACCAGTCGCGTAGATTCCCCTGAGCGTCAAACTGGCTGCCCTGATCATCGAAGCCGTGACTGATCTCGTGCCCGATGACGGCGCCGATACTGCCGTAGTTGACGGCATCGTCGGCGCGCGGATCAAAGAATGGCGGCTGCAGGATCGCCGCTGGAAACACGATCTCGTTCTTCTGCGGATCATAGTAGGCGTTGATCGTCTGCGGCGTCATTTCCCACTCTTCGCGGTCGATCGGCTTGCCGAGTTTGCCGAGGGCGTAGCGGTACTCGAACGCGGCGGCGCGCATCACGTTGCCCACAAGATCGGCGCCGCGGATCTCAAGGTCGCAGTAGTCGCGCCATTTGTTCGGGTAGCCGATCTTGGTAACGAGCTTGAGAAGCTTGCTCTGCGCTTCCTGCTTCGTCTGCGGACCCATCCAGTCGAGCGTTGCGATGCTCGTGCGGTAGGCGGCGAGGAGGTTGTCGACGAGCGCCAGCATGCGCGTCTTGCTCTCGGGTGGAAAATGCTTCTCGACGTAGAGCTGGCCCAAGCTCTCACCGAGGCAGCGGTTGACGAGCGCAACGCCGCGCTTCCAGCGCGGCCGATTGACCGGAATGCCGTTCAGGACCGTGCCGTAGAAGGCAAAGTGCTCATCGACAAAGGCTTTGCTCAAGTAGGGCGCAAACGCGGCGAGCAGCTGCGCGCGAAAGTAGGCCTGCCATACGCCAAGCTCAGTCCCGCGCATGATGTCGGCCAGCGCCGTGAGGTAACTCGGCTGGCCGACGATGACATAGTCGACCCTGCCGTCAAGATCCGCGGCGGCAAGATACGCATGCCAGTCGTAGCCGGGTGTCAGTAGTGCGAGATTGCCGAGCTCGACTTTGTTGTAGGTCTTGATCGGATCGCGGTTTTCAACCTTGGTCCATTGCGCTTGCGCGATGCGCGTCTCGAGGAGCACGACCGCCTGCGCATCGGCCGCGGCGGTCGGGATGCCGGCAAGCATGAACATCCTTGCGAGATGTTCGCGATAGCTGCCGCGAATCTGCGCAAGCTTGGCGTCGTCCTGCACGTAGTAGTCACGATCGGGCAAACCCAGGCCGCTCTGCTCGATGCCGACGGCGTACTTCGTGGAGTCGCGCGCGTCCTGGCCGACCTGCGGCGCGTAGAGCGTGCGCACGCCAAGCGCGTTGTAGTGCGCCAGCAGCGCCGGAATTGCGGATGGATCCTCAAGATGCGCGATGCGCGAGAGCTCCGCCGCGAGTGGCCGCAATCCCTGGCGCTCAAGCTCGGCTTCATCCATGAAAGCGCCGAAGAGATCGCCGATCTTCCCGCGCGTGACGTCGGCCGAGGATGTCGCCGCAGCGCGCGCCGCATCCTCCACGAGCGCGTGCAGTGCCTCCTGTTCGGCGTCATCGAGCTTGGAGAATACGCTGACCTCGGGTTTGTCCGCGGGAATCTCGGTCGCCGCGAGCCACGAGCCATTGACGTAGCGGTAGAAGTCGTCCTGCGGACGCACCTGCGGGTCCAGATTTCCAAGATCAATGCCGGAGAGCGCGCCGGGCGCTGACTGCGCGTTGGCTTTCGCTTGCGTGGTGGATTTTGAGAGCATTTAGAGGCGGAAGCATCGCTTGCGCAGCGGGTCAATGTTGCAGCAAGGATAAATCTCCTGGCAACCCGGCGCTACGGGGGCGCGCCGCTGGCGGCGGCCCTCACGCTCGCCAGACCTGCGCGGCCGCGCGCCCGTACCTTGCGTGGAGCGGTATTGCAGGAACTCGCCGCTCGTGGTACCCACGATGCATGACAATTGTCTCGAATAGAATGCCGTGCTTGGCCGCGCTTGCTTTGATGCTGCCGCTCAGCGCGCCCGGTCGCGCTGCGATGCGCGGCGCTGAACCCGCAGCAACGGCGTCTGCACCGGTTGTCGAGATTGACGTCACCGGCGAGCGGCCCGGCCCGCGCATGTGGAAAGTGTCCAAGGGCGACCATGTGCTATGGCTCATGGGCACGCTCGAGCCGCTGCCAAAGAAAATGACCTGGCGATCCAAAGCGGTCGAGGAGGTGCTGGGGCAATCGCAGGAAGTGCTGCCCTCGCGGCCCGCATTCGGATTCAGCTGGAATCCGATCGCCGCGCTGCGTTTGTATTGGCAATGGCGCGGCTTGCAGAAGAACCCCGATCACGCGACGCTGCAGGCGACCGTGCCGCCGGCGCTGTATGCGCGCTTCTCGGTCCTGCGCAGCAAATACGCGCCGCGCGACACGGAAATGGATGATCTGCGCCCCATGCTCGCGGCGCTGCGCCTCTTTGAGAAGGGCATCGACGCGTCGGGCCTGAGCTTCCATCATGAAGTACAGAATCAAGTCCTCAGGCTTGCCGAGCGCCGGCATGTGCGACTGCACAAGATGACGCTGCCGATCGATGATCCGCGCGGCCTGCTGAAGGAGATTGGTCAGATCCCGGTGCAGGCACAGGTGAGTTGTCTTGAGACAACGGTTGCGCGGCTGGAATCGGACTTGAATGCGATGAAAGCCCGGGCGGCGGCCTGGGCCGTGGGGGACGTCGATGCCCTGCGCAGACTGCCGCTGCCGGATCAGCAGGCCGCGTGTTTGGCGGCGCTGTCGAATTCGGCGCGCTTCAAGGATTTGAATGACAAGACGGCCAGGGCGTGGATGCAGGGCGCGGACGAGGCGCTGGCAACGAACACCTCGACCCTCGCTCTGAAATCGATCTACGAACTCCTGGAGCCGGGCGGGATACTTGAGCGCTTCCGCGCCAAGGGCTATGTGGTGGAGGGACCTTAAGTTCTCGTAATCCGGCGCGTTTAACCGTCAACGTGCGCCCCAACCCCCCGTTAAGATATGACATGGGCGCTGCCAGGAACTATTGTGGCGCTTAAACGTTTTTGTCCTACTAAAATTGGGGGCCTCGTATGCGTATCGCTCGTATTCTTTCGATTCTTCCGGCGCTGCTGCTGGTGCTGGCGCTGCCTATCAGCTCACATGCGCAGATCGGAGTCGGCGTGTCGATCAACATCGCGCCGCCCGCTTTGCCCGTCTATGAGCAGCCGCCTCTTCCGCAGGTGGGCTACATGTGGACCCCGGGATTTTGGCAGTACGGCGCGGAAGGCTATTACTGGGTGCCTGGCACATGGGTTCAGCCTCCTTCGGTTGGCGTGCTGTGGACCCCCGGGTATTGGGGTTGGTCGAACGGCGTCTACGCCTTCAACGAAGGTTATTGGGGACCGCACATCGGCTTCTATGGCGGCGTGAACTATGGTTTTGGCTACGGCGGCGTCGGATTTGAAGGCGGCGAATGGCGCAACGGCGGCTTCTTCTACAATCGCGCTGTCGTCAACGTCGGCGGCGTCCACGTCACCAACGTCTATGAGAAGACGGTTATTGTAAACAACACCACGCGGGTCAGCTTCAACGGCGGTGCCGGTGGCACGAGTGCCCGACCCACCCCGGCTGAGCTTACCGCGGCCAGAGAGCCCCATGTGGCGCGGACCCCGGAGCAGGAACAGCATGTTCGTGCCGCGAGCACCAATCACGCGATGCTCGCATCCGTGAATCATGGTGCTCCTGCCGTCGCCGCAACCGCCAAGCCCGGAGTCTTCTCAGGCAAGGGGGTCGTGAGCGCAAGTCACGCAGCGCCGGAAAGCGCGCACGCGAACCATCCGGCCGCAGCTGCTCACGCAGCGCCGCACGCGCCGGCCGCGAGTCACGAGGCAGTGGCTCACCCCGCCGCTCCCAAGCCTGAGGAGAAGGCTGCAGCTTCGAAGCCCGAAGAGAAGCCGGCGGCCGAGAAACCTGAGGCCAAAGCAGCGCCCGTGCACGCCCCGGCTCCTGCCGCGCCTGCGCGCCCGCCCGAGCAGCATGCCGCTCCGGCACCGCGGCCCAAGGCAGCACCGGAACAGAAGGCCGAGGAAAAGCGCGACTGACCTGACGCTGCAACGAGCCGATTAGGATGGCCGCAAGGACGCGGCCTCGTGGCGCGGTCTTCAACAAATAAGCTGCGCCCTTCGCCGAGCGGCGATTGTGTAGATTTCCGAAGAATGCTCGCGATCTGCGAGCCATTGCGCCTGCGCTGCGTAATCCTTGAACTGCAGTTCCCGATGCAGTCACAATCATGCTGCCGCAGCCCGACGAGGCGCGGGCGAACCTCGCGCGATTGGGGAACAACGTCGGAATCTTTGCTATGCGGTCGCGACGACTGGCGCTGCTCCTGGGCGTGCTGCCGAGTCTCTATTTACTGACGCTGTCAGCGACGCGCGCCGGCGAGCTCGAGCTCACGACCGGCTATGAGCAATCGGTACCCGACCTGGGCAACACCTATACCTGGGGGATCGAGTATCGCCAACCCTTCAGCGCACATCTGGCGGCAAGCTTTACCTGGCTCAACGAGGGTCACCTCGTCGATCATCACCGCGACGGCCAGGCGGCGCAGCTGTGGTGGCGCAGCCGCGAGGATGGCCCTGGCATCATGTTTGAGGCCGGCATAGGTCCCTATCATTACTATGACACCACGAACGCCGAAGCCGTCAACACGCCGACCGGATCGCAGATCACCTTCGAGAACGCGCACGGCTGGGGCGTACTTGCGAGCGCGGCGATGGATTGGTATTTCAGGCACGGCTGGTTTGCGCAGCTGCGTTTGAACGACATCGAGGCGGCCGGCAAAGTCCGCTCGACCGCGCTCCTGGCAGGAGTGGGTTATCGCTTCGGCGGGAGGCCCGACTCAAAATTCCAACAGTCCGATTCGTGGTTTACGGTGGATCCCCCGCGCTCGGAAGTCGACATTATGGCCGGCCGCGCCGTCCTCAACAGCTTTCGTTCCGAATCATCCTCCGCGCAGGCGTTGAGCTTGCGCACCAAGATCACCGCTCATTTCACCGCGTCACTGACGTACACCGAAGCGCAGCACGTCCCGCTTGATTGGCACTCGGGCGCCGCGGTGCAACTGTGGGCGGAGACGCCGCTCACGAGCGTTTTTTCCGTCGGCGCGAGCGTGGGTGTGTTCATCACGGCCGATAGATCGGCAACGACAGACTCGGCCACCGATCCGGCGGGTATCGTGGGAATCACGATGGCCTATGACATCAGCAGTCGCTGGGTCGCACGGGCGATCTGGAACCGAACCACGACCCGCGACGACGACGACAGTGATATTGTCCTCGTCGGCTTTGGATATCGATTTTGAGAGATCTGCCGCGCCGACCGGGCGCCCCGGCATGAGCTCTCCCAGGAGCTGCTAGTGGGAATCTGGTCGCGCAAGACGGTTGGCACGCTGTGCAATGAGGCTCTTGGCGAGGGGCCGCAGCAGCTCAAGCGCTCCCTCGGCATCGTGGGGCTGACGGCATTTGGCGTCGGCTGCACGATCGGCGCCGGCATTTTCTCGCTTACCGGCGATGTCGCAGCACACCAGGCTGGACCTGCCGTCACTCTCGCGTTCGTGCTGGCAAGCATCGCGTGCTTCTTCGCCGGCCTGTGCTACGCAGAATTCGCGGCCATGGTGCCGATCGCCGGCAGCGCCTACTCCTACGCGTACGCAACGCTGGGCGAGCTCGTCGCATGGATCATCGGCTGGAGCCTGATGCTCGAATGGCTGTTCTCCGCTTCGGTGGTGGCCATCAGCTGGTCGGGTTACGTGACCGCGGCACTTAAGGACCTGGGGATCGTGGTGCCTGCCGCCATCGCCAGCTCGCCATTCACCGTGGACGCGCACGACCATTTGGTGAGGACTGCCGGATACGTCGATCTGCCGGCCGTGCTCGTGACGCTCGGCTGCATGGCGCTCCTCCTCTATGGGACCAAGGCGTCCGCAAACGTCAATACGGCCATCGTGCTTGCGAAGGTGCTGGCGCTCGCCGCCCTGATCGCCGTCGGCGCAAGTTATGTGCACGTCGAAAACTGGCACCCGTTCGTGCCCACCAATGCGGGCCAGTTCGGGCATTTCGGCTGGTCCGGCGTGGCGCGTGGCGCCGCCACGCTGTTCTTTGCCTACATCGGCTTCGATGGCGTATCGACGCTCGCCGAAGAAGCCAAGAATCCGCAGCGCACCGTACCGTGGAGCCTGTTCGCATCCTTGTTCATCTGCACCGTACTCTACGTGGGCGTCAGCCTCGTCATCACGGGCCTCACTGACTACCGCGGGCTCGATGTCCCGGATCCCCTGTATTACGCCTTGAACGCCTCGCACATGCCGATCATCTGGCTCAAAGGCATGATCGCGATCGTCGCGATCCTCGGCCTTATCTCGGTCGTGCTCGCGAGCATCGTCGGTCAGGTGCGCATATTCTTCGCCATGGCGCGCGATGGACTCCTGCCGCCGGTACTCGGCCGCATCGACAAGCACCGCCATACCCCGTACGTCGGCACGCTCGTCACCGGCGTCGTCGCGGCCGCCACGGCCGGTTTCGCGCCGCTCGGGCTCCTGGGTGAACTCATCTCCATCGGCACACTGCTTGCATTTGCCGTGGTATGCGCTGGCATCCTGATCCTGCGGCGTATCGCGCCGGAAGCGCGCAGACCGTTTCGCACCCCCTGGGTGCCCCTCGTACCGATACTGGGGGTGCTGAGCTGCGTCGCGCTGATGCTGAGCCTGCCCAACGGCACCTGGATCCGGCTCGTGCTGTGGGTAGGTGCGGGTCTTGGCGTGTATGCGCTCTACGGACGGCGGCACTCCAAACTGCGTAAGGAGCTCGCGCAGCGCTGATGTCTAGCCGGCTGCGCGCCGCTCGTGGCGTGCAGCCGGTCCATCCTGCAGAAAGACGCGGATGCGCCGGCAGGCCTCGAGAAGTGTCGCTTCATCGGTGGCGAAGCAGATGCGCACGAAGCCCTCGGTCTCGCGCCCGAATGCACCGCCGTCCATGACCGAGACTCTCTGGCTCTCGTAAAGCGCGCGCATGAACTCGCGCCCCGAGTGCCCGGTGCCGCGCACGTCTACGAGCATGAACATGCCGGCCTCGGGTGGGCAAAGACGCAGCCCGGCGACGTCGTGCAGGGCGCGCAGCAGGAGCTCGCTGCGGCCCTGGCAGAAATCCCGGATACGATTCTCGGCTTCGGGCGCGATCGCGAGCGCGACCAGCGCCGCCTCCTGAATGAACCCGGGCAGGCCAAATAACATGCACATCGCGATCGATTCGGCGTGGAAGACGAGCTGCCGCGGACCGATGAGCCAGCCGCAGCGCCAGCCGGTCATGGCGTGCGATTTCGACAGACTGCCCAGAGTCACGACCTGCTCGGGCATACGCGCTGCCAGGCTCGGCTGGCGGCCTCCCGGGGCAAGACCCGCATACACCTCGTCCGCGATCAGCCACAGGCCGTGCTCTTCGGCCAGTTTGCCGATGGCGCTGAGCTCCGCTTCGCTCAGCACGACCCCGCTGGGATTGTTCGGACTTGCGAAGAAAATTGCGCGCGTGCGCGGGCTGATGAGCGCCGCAAGATGTTGCAGATCCGGCCGAAAACCGTGCTCGGCGGGTTGCCGCGCGCGCACCATGCGTGCGCCGGAGACTTCGATGGTGGCCGTGTAAGTGGGGTACATGGGATCGAAGGAGATGACCTCATCGCCGGGACCGGCCACACACAGCGAGGCGACGAAGAGCGCGTTCTGAGTTCCGGCAAGGACAATGACATTGTCGGCGCCCACCGCCTGATTTGTGCGCGCCGCATGCGCACGCGCGATGGCCTCGCGCAGCGCGAGGCGGCCCGAAGCAGGCGTGTAATGAGTATCGCCGGCGCGCAGGCGCTCGATGGCGCGGTCAACTACGGGGGTGGGCGTATTGATCAACGGATCCCCGACGCTGAGGACGATGACATCCTCGCCACGATCGCGCGCGGCAATGGCCTCGTAGTGCGTCACCCAAGCATCCGCGCCGTCGCCGCGGATACGGCCGACCAGTGCGGAAAAGTGCATGCTCCAAGCTCCTTATGCTGCGAGTGGCTAGATGTGGTGCGCGCATATTACAGTGCGAATGCGCCGGGGGAGCCTCATGACAACGACACCTGCGACGATCGGAAGCTACGTCGCGCAGCTTATCGCTGCGAATGGCGTCGATACGGTGTTCGGAATTCCGGGCGTCCACACGCTCGAGCTGTATCGCGGATTTGCCTCGTCCGGTCTGCGGCATGTGCTGGTGCGGCATGAGCAGGCGGCGGGCTTTGCTGCCGACGGCTATGCACGCGTAAGCGGCCGGCCCGCCGCGGCATTTGTGATTTCGGGGCCGGGCGTCACCAATATTCTGACCGCTGCGGCCCAAGCTTATTCGGACTCGGTTCCAATGCTGATCGTCGCGAGCACTCCGGTGCGCGCATCGCTCGGCAAGAAATGGGGCGTACTGCATGAGCTTCCCGAGCAGCGCGCGCTCGTCGCAGCGGTGCTCGACAGCGCCGCCACTGCAGGCTCGGCCGAAGATATCCGCGATCAGCTGCGCGTCGCGTTTGCATCCTTCGGCACAGGCCGCGCGCGCCCGGCGTATCTGCAGATTCCGCTGGATCTTCTGGGGGAGCCGACGACGCTGCGCGCAGAGCGCTTTGAAAACGCGAGCCTGCTGCCGCAACCGCAAGCAGATCAGATCGACCAGGCGCGCGCGCTGCTTGCAGGCGCGCGCCGCCCGCTCGTCATCGCGGGCGGCGGCGCACGGGCAGCGGCAACGCAGCTGCGGCAGCTGATCGAAACATTGGACGGCTATCTCGTTACGACCACGGCCGGCAAGGGGATGCTCCCCGAGTCCCATCCGGCGAACCTCGGAGCATCGCTGCCCTATCCTGAAACTCAGGAGCTCGTCGCACAGGCGGACGTGGTCCTCGCAGTGGGAACTGAGATCAGCGAAACCGACATATATACGACGACGAAGCTTGCGATGCGCGGCCAGCTGATCCGCATCGATATTGATCCAGCAAAGCTGTGCGACCACTACGGCGCCGCCATTGCCATCTGGGGCGACGCCGCAACGACACTTGCCGCCATCGGCACGGGGATCAAACCGCGTTCCGGTTGGCGCAGCCTTGCCGGAGATTCCCGGGCGCACCGTGCGCGTCTCGAAGAACACCTCGACGCAGGCACGCATGCACGCATGCAGGCTCTCACGGCGTTGCGCGATGCGCTGCCTGAGGACGCGGTGGTATTCAGCGACATGACGCAGATTGCCTACCTCGGCAACTACGCGTTTCCGGCAGATAGGCCCGGCACCTGGTTTCATCCATCCGGCTACGGTACCTTGGGGTATGCACTGCCGGCGGCGCTCGGCGCGAAGATCGCCGCGCCGGAGCGCGCGATCGTCGCGCTCGCCGGGGATTTCGGATTGCAGTTCACCCTGCATGAATTGATGACGGCGGTAGAACTTGAGCACAGCCTGCCCATCGTCGTCTGGAACAACGCAGCCCTGGGACAGATCCGCGACGACATGCTCGCAGCCGCCATCGAGCCGGTTGCCGTGGTGGCGCGGAATCCGAATTTTCCCGCTCTTGCCGCCGCCTGCGGCGCGAACGGCACCCAGGTGGCAAGCCCTGCCGCGCTCACGCAAGCCGTGCGCGCGGCGCTGGGGCGCCGCGGCCCGACGCTCATCGAGGTGCTCGCCGGCGCGTTCCCGGAGGGCTGAGCGGGCGTTGCGTGGCGCGAACGCCAATAGGTTACGATAGGCGTCTGTCAGGCGGGTGTAACCATGAAAAAATCGATGAATGCGGCATTCGTTTTATCAGCAGCGGCGCAGCTGTTACTGCTCGGGAGCGCCGCGGCGCAGCAAGCCGCGACCACCCCGGCGCAGCCGGATGCCACGACCGCACCCAAGCACACGCCGGCCGCTAAAGGCCCGCAGTCCACGGCTCTGAGCACTGCGAAGGAGAAGCAGAGTTATGCCATCGGCATGAACCTGGGCGAAAACCTCAAGAATCAGGCCGTCGACGTTGATCCGAATCTTCTGGTGCGCGGCTTAAAGGATACTTTGACCGGCGGCAAGGCCCTCCTCACAACTGAGGAGGAACATGCGACGCTCATGGAGCTGCAAACCAATCTGCGCAAGACGCAGATGGAAAAGATGCAGAAGGCCGGGGAGAAGAATAAGAAAGAGGGCGAAGCATTCCTCACGGCCAATAAGGCCAAGCCCGGCGTCGTGACGCTGCCGAGCGGTCTGCAATACAAGATTCTGCAGGCGGGCACGGGGCCGAAACCGACGGCGACTGATTCGGTATCGTGCAACTACCGCGGCACGCTGATCGACGGCACGGAATTCGACAGCTCCTACAAGCGCGGCCAGCCGACGACATTTCCAGTCAGTGGCGTCATCAAAGGCTGGACGGAGGCCCTGCAGCTGATGCCGGTCGGGTCGAAGTGGCAACTGTTCGTGCCGGCGTCGCTCGCCTATGGCGATCGCGCCGCAAGCGCCCTCATCGGCCCAGACGCGACGTTGATATTTGACGTCGAGCTCGTGTCCATCCAGGACAAGTCTGCTGCGAAGACTCCGGAGAAGACTCCGGATAAGAAGTAGCGCGGCCGCGGGCAGCTGGATCCGGACGCAGTTTTCCGCTGCGGACTACGCCGCACTCGCGCCAGCTAGCCGTCCGCGAGCATGACCCGGTTGCGCCCTGCAAGCTTGCTGCGATAGAGCGCCTCATCGGCCCGCCGCAACAGCGACGCGGAGGAAATCGCCGTCGAATCACCCGACGGCGTGAGCGCCGCGACGCCAAAACTTGCACTGATCTTCAGGGGCCCGGCGCTCGTGTGGACCGGAGTCGCCTGCAGGATGGCGCGGATTTTCTCGGCCGTCGCGGTCGCGCCTGCAAGTGGCGTCTCAGGCAGAACGATCACGAACTCCTCGCCACCGAAACGCGCGATCCAGTCGCTGCCGAGGCGAATGGCTGCACGCGCACGGCAGGCAAATTCACGCAGCACTTCGTCGCCGACGATATGGCCGTAGCGGTCGTTGATGTTCTTGAAACGATCAAGATCCGCCATCACTGCACTCAGGCAGTGGCCGTAGCGTCGCGCCCGTTCGACTTCGTTTACGAGCTCATCGTCGAGATGGCGTCGATTGAATGTTCCGACCAGTGCATCGATCACCGTCAGCCGCCGGATCTGCTCGTTTGCAGCGCGCAACGAGCGCTCGAGCTGGACGATGCGCCAGCCGGCGTTCACATGGGCAAGAAGCTCGGCGGGAACGACTGGTTTGCGAATGAAATTGTCCGCTCCGGACCCAAGCGCATCGACCACGTGGTCCGAGGACCCATGCCCCGTCAGCAACAGGATGTATACATAACCTGGAAGTTCGGCTTCGCGTACACGCCGGCAAAGCGTTGCGCCATCCATGCCTGGCATCTCCCAGTCTGTCAGGAGAATGTGAAATGGGTCGCGGGTAATCTTTTCGAACGCCTCAAGCCCGTCCGCGGCGCAATCCACAAAATAGCCGCCCTGTTGAAGGAATGACTGCAGCAGTTCCCGCTCCGTTGCAGCGTCCTCGGCAAGGAGGAGCCGCGGCAATGCGTAGCCATCAGCACTGAGCCGCTGGGGAGCGCTGGGCTGTTCGATGAGGGCGGTCAAGTTGTCCTAAGCGTCGTACGCGTTAACACGCGGATTTGGAAGCAAGTTTCGTGCCCTGGTGCGCTCAAGGTCGCGCTCGCAGCAGCACAGCCAATCCCTCGACCGAGCGGCTTGTACACGCCCGGCCTAAGAGCCGGCAGCCAAGGCGCGCCTATAGGAAGGCTGCGCGTGGATGCGCTCGAGGAATCGCATGAGATGCGGGTGCTTCTCGTCAAGGCCACCGCGGGCGCGGGACAGCTCGATCGGAAAACTCATCTGGATGTCCGCCGCGGAGAAATCTGCGCCCGCGAACCAGGCGTGCGCGGCGAGTTCCGTTTCCATGAAGTCCAGATGGCGCGCAAGATTGGGATCGATGTAGGTGTTCTGCACCTTGCCCGCAATCGCGCGGGCAACCGGCCTTGCAAAAAATGGCATCGGCGCCGCTTCGATCCGCATGAATATGAGCTTCAGCAGCAGCGGTGTCATCGCCGAGCCTTCTGCAAAATGCAACCAGTAGGTGTAGCGCAGACGCTGCGGCGATCCCGCCGCGGGAATCAATCGCCCGCGGCCGTAGCGCTCCACCAAATACTCAACGATGGCCCCCGACTCGGCGATGGTCGTATCGCCATCGGTGATCACCGGCGATTTTCCAAGCGGATGAATGGCCCGCAGTTCGGGGGGCGCAAGCAAGGTCTGCGGATCGCGTGTATAGAGCTTGATCTCGTAAGGGACGCCCAGCTCCTCGAGGAGCCAGAGAACCCGCTGCGATCGGGAGTTGTTGAGGTGATGTACGGTAATCATTTCAGTGATGGTCCCTCAGACGGATCGCTGATGAGCAGGACCGCCGGTGCTCATGAAGTTACGAGCCGTATTGATCAGCGCAAGGTGAGAAAATGCCTGCGGAAAGTTACCCA
>Ga0302311_10000618_pt1 | contig 43781 bp, 41 predicted proteins | sample III_Palsa_N1_3_FD_200449 | JGI IMG/M metagenome (GOLD analysis project Ga0302311, IMG submission 200449) | Peat permafrost microbial communities from Stordalen Mire near Abisko, Sweden - III_Palsa_N1_3 | ecosystem: Environmental > Terrestrial > Soil > Palsa > Peat permafrost | place: Sweden... | reverse complement strand
CGCCCGCATGTGCATCGAGTGGAACCCGGATCCAGCTTGGCGGCTGAAGTGGTGCGCGTCGTCTCGGCGGAACTCGCCATCGGCCGAGCCACGGTAGTAGAACGCGTCGCCGTCGCCCCAGTAGCCGTCGTACACCGGGCCGTAGGCGTCATCGTAGTAGCCATCGACATAGGCGACGTCGACGCCGACGTAGGGGCCGCCGTGATGGTGGAAGTCGCTCTCGCAGGCGGCCAGGCCGATGGCGGCCGCCATGACCAGGCCGAGACGTTGGCAGTGCATCATCGTCGCTGTCCTTCAGCCCTCGCGCGCCTCGAGGCGCCAAGTCTCAGCAACGCGGAACCTTGTAGATGGATGCTATTGTAAAGCTTCGGCAATTAAACTCGGCTGGTAGTCAGCCGCACCGCACCGATGTCACCAGGCCGGTCTGGGTGTCGTACATGATGGTCTGGCGCGCGGCGACATAGTCCTGCGTCGTCACACAGGTGGAGCAGACCACGCGCCGCATCGCCGGGTTGACCGGCACCGGGATTTCGGTGCGCGGCTTGCCGATAAGCGACTGCAGCGAGATCGCCCCGCAGCTGTCGGCCGGCCTGGGCGGCGGCGCTGGCGCCGCCGCCATCGGCGGGGGTGGCGCTGGAGCGGGCGCCGCGGCGGCGGCTGGCGGGGGCGGCGGTCTTTCCGGCTCGGCGCAGGCGCCCATCACGACCAGCGCCGCGACCGCCCAAACCCTCATGCTTCCTTGCGCCATCCGCCATTCTCCCCTTGCCGCCAGTAGGACACCGCGGCCCCCGATTGCTGGAACCCCGCCCAGCGGCCCCGTGCCGCCGCGACGGCCGCCTCGTCGCGGCCGTCGAACAGCAGCACGCAGCGCTCATAGGCCGAAACGTCGCCCGCTTCGGCGCCGTCGATCAGGAATAGCGCGTTGGCGCCGTTGGGGTTGCTCATGTCCGTCGTGATCAGGATCGGCTGCCGCTCGGCCAAGGGCTCCTGGTCCGTGCCATGCGGCAGGAAACTGTCGTCGCGATAGCTCCAGAGCCAGCCGTCGAGATGCTCGATCCGGTCGCGCGCCGTGGTGCGCACCAGCGCCCGCCAGCCGCGCGCCAGCGTCTTCTCCAGCAGCTCGGGCAGCGCCTGGTCGAGGCTGGTCCGCTCCAGGTGATAGAACCAGACGTCGCCGGCGGCTTCGGCCACGCTCAGCCTTCGTAGAAGTCGGCGGAGAGCCGGTCGAGCAGGCGCACGCCGAAACCGGTCGCGCCGCTGGGGATGGTCGGGACCGTCGAGCCGGGCCGCCATGCTGTTGTCGCCATGTCGATGTGCGCCCACGCCACGCCGTTAGTGAACCGCTTGATGAACATCGCCGCGGTGATCGAGCCGCCGGGACGCGGGCCGACGTTCTTCATGTCGGCGACCTGGCTGTCGATCAGCTTGTCGTAGGGCCCGTGCAGCGGCATGCGCCACAGCGCATCGTCACTGGCCCTGGACGCGGCCAGCAGGTTCGCCGCCAGCGTCTCGTCGGTGCAGTAGACCCCGGCCAGATCCTTGCCGAGCGCGACGACGATAGCGCCGGTTAGCGTCGCCAGGTCGACCATGAACTTCGGCTTGAAGCGATCCTGGCAGTACCAGACCGCGTCGGCCAGCACGAGGCGGCCCTCGGCGTCGGTGTTGATCACCTCGATGGTCTGGCCGGACATGGAGGTGACGACGTCGCCGGGCCGCTGGGCGTTGGCGTCCGGCATGTTCTCCACCAGGCCCAGGATGCCGACGGCGTTGACCTTGGCCTTGCGTGACGCCAGCGCATACATCGCCCCGACCACGGCGGCGGAGCCGGCCATGTCGGTGATCATCTCCTCCATACCCTCGGGCGGCTTCAGGCTGATGCCGCCAGTGTCGAAGCAAACGCCCTTGCCGACGAAGGCGATCGGCGCGGCCTTGGCGTCTTTCGCGCCCTTCCACTGCATCACCACCAGCTGGCTCTCGCGCACGCTGCCCTGGCCGACGCCGAGCAGCGAGCCCATGCCGAGCTTGGTCATCTCCTTCTCGCCCAGCACCTCGATCTCGAGGCCCAGCTTGGTCAACTCCTTGACCCGCTTGGCGTACTCCGTCGGATAGAGGATGTTGGCCGGTTCGCTGACCAGGTCGCGGGCGTAGCAGATGGCGTCGGCGAGGCCGGAGAGCGTCTTGTGCGCCTTGGCGCTGGCCTTCGGGTCGGCGACGGCGATGGCGACCTTCTTCACCGACGGCTTCTTCTCCGGTTTCTCGGTGGTGCGGTAGCGGTCGAAGCGATAGCTGGCGAGCTCGATGCCGAAGCCGGCGTGAGCGGGGCGGTCCGGGCCGGCGCCGGGCATCAGCAGCAACAGCGCCTCGGCGCCGCTGTCCTTGACCGCGTTGTAGGCGTTGGCGCCGGCGCTTTCGGCCGCCTTTTCGTCGAAAATCGGCTGCTTGCCGCACCCGATCACCACCACGCGCCCGGCCTTGATCCCCGCCGGCGCCAGGATCTGCACCACCTGTCCCGTCGTCCCCTTGAACCGGCTGGCGGCGATGGCGCGCTTGATCGCGCCGGACATCTGCTTGTCGAGCGCCTGCGCCGCTGGCGAGAACTCCCCGTCCTCGAACGCCAGGACCGCTACGGCGGTCGCCTCGGTGGGCTTGCCGTCGCCGGCGACGAAGTCGATCTGCATGCTAAGACTCTCAGTGGTTTTCGCGGGCCGGCATAGTCCAACTGCGCCAGCGCGGCAAAGAACAACCGCAAGCTACTCCGCCGCGCTAACCGCCCGGGCGTAGGTGACTGTGGCCTGGGCCGCCAGCCGATCCGGTGACTCGGTCCAGATCCGCACATCGCAGACAGCCTGCCGGCGGCCGAGCGACAGCAGCTCCGCGTCGGCGTGGATGTCTCCCGGCTTGGCGCCGCGCAGGAAGTTGATGGTCAAGGTGCTGGTGACCGCCATCAGCTCCGGCCCGACATGGGCCAGGATCAGGGTGTAGGCGGCGGTATCGGCGATGCTCATCAGCGTCGGACCGGCCACCAGGTTGCCGGGGCGCAGCATGCCGGGATCGAACCTAGCCACCACGTGGATGCGCCCGGGCTCCACGCTCTTCACCGGCGCAACGGAGATCGACGTGCCGCCAAACTCGCGCTTCATCAAGACGTTCAGCTCATCCGCGCCGAGCTTGATCGCCCATTTCGCCATGTCGTCGCCCCTCCGGCCTGGGCGCTGGATTGCCGTCGCCAGCCGGCGCGGACAAGCCTCTGGCAGGTCAAAACAAGTTCGGTTGACCCTGCCGGCCCGTCATGGTCCCGTTGTGCATCTGCGGCGAGCCTAGAGCCGCTGCAGCCCCAGCTGGCCGCCGATCATGCCGTCGATCATCCGCTTGGGCAGGTGTTCGATCAGGAAGGTCTGCAGCGGATTGGGGGCCACGGTGTAGCGCACCGCCGGGCGCGGCGTCGTCAGCGCGTGCAGGATCGCCTGGCCGAGCCGTTCGGGCGACAGCGCCGCGCCTTCGCCAGGCGTCATGAAGGCCTTCACCTTGGCCAGCGCCGCCGCATAGGGCGTGCCCTCGTAGGGGGACATGTCGTATTCAGCGCCCTTGACCGTCATCTCGGTGGAGACGAAGCCCGGCGCGATAACGATTACCTCGACGCCGAAGAGCCGCATCTCCCGGCGCAGCGACTCGCTGACGCCTTCGAGCGCGAACTTCGAGGCGACATACGGCCCGAGGAACGGCAGGGCAGTCTTGCCGCCGACCGAGGTCACGTTGATCACCCGGCCCGGCTGCTCGCCCGTGGGCACGCCCTGCCAGAGCATCGGCGCGAACGCCTGAAGACTGGCGACTACCCCGATCAGGTTCACCTCCAGCTGGTGGCGCAGCTCGTCCAGTGGCAGCTTGAGCAGCGGCCCGGCCACGGCGATCCCGGCATTGTTGATCAGTCCGAACAGCGGCTCGCCGCCCAGCGCGGCGCTCACCTGCTCGGCGCCCGCCTTCACCGCGGCCAGATCGGTGACGTCGAACAGCAACGGCACGAAGCGCTCGCCCAGCTCCTGGTGCAGGCGATCGGCATCGGCCTGCCGGCGCAGGCTGCCGAACACACGGTAACCCTGCTGGACCAGCACCCGGGTCGCGCCCAGGCCGATGCCACTGGAGACGCCCGTGATGACGACCGATTTCATTTTCGCCCCTCCGCGCCGTGATGCTCTATGGCGAAGTCTGCTCGCCGCACAGCCCCAGGAGGCTTGCCCATGCCCACCGCACAAATAGGCGCCCTGGAGCTCTATTACGAACGGGCAGGCGCCGGGCCGCCCCTGCTGTTCATTTCCGGCACCGGCAGCGACCTGCGCAACAAACCGAACGTGTTCGACGGACCGTTCGCGAAGACCTTCGACCTGCTGGCCTACGACCAGCGCGGCCTCGGGCGCTCCTCCAAGCCGGACGTCGACTATTCGATGGCCGACTACGCAGACGACGCGGCGGCGCTGCTGGACGCAGTCGGCTGGGCCAGCGCCAAGGTGGTCGGCGTCTCATTTGGCGGCATGGTCGCCCAGGAGCTGGCGCTGCGCCATCCGGCCAAGGTCGAGCGGCTGGTGCTGGGTTGCACCTCGCCCGGCGGCGAGGGCGGCGCCTCCTATCCATTCCACGAGATCCAGCACCTGAAGGGCGAGGAACGGGCAAGGTTCCTGATCCCGATCAGCGACACCCGCCGCGACGCCGCCTGGGCCGCCGCCAATGCTGAGACCCATGCCCAGCTGGTCGCCTTGGGCTCGGCCGATCCGTTCGCCGACGAGCCGGGTCACGCGATGGGCGCGCGCCGCCAGCTCGAAGCCCGCGCCGGGCACGATACCTGGGACCGGCTCGGCCGGATCGCCTGCCCGGTGCTGATCGCGGCCGGCCGCCACGACGGCGTCGCCCTCCCGGCGACCCAGGAGAGCATGGCCGGCCGCATTCCCGGCGCGCGACTGCGCTTCTTCGACGGCGGCCACCTGTTCATGATCCAGGACCGCGCCGCGCTGCCGGCGATGGCCGAATTCCTGCTGGCCTGAACACCGCAACGGGGCGCTAGGGCCGGAGCGGTCCCTGCGCTATCTGGAGCCATGAAGCGGCCCCGTCCTCCCCGATCCGACAAGCCCCTGCGGACCAAGCCGAGCCGCAAGGACGCGTCGGCGCGCGCCGGTTTCCCGCCGGTCGGTGTCGCCGACGTGATCGAGCGCGACGCCGACGGCGACCTGTTCGTGCGGCTGTCCAAGGGCGACGAGGGCTCGCCGCTGGTGCGGCTCGCCCCCGACCGCAAGGAAGCCGCCGCCGGCGCGCCGGGGCTCGGCGACCGGCTGCTGGTGCGGTTCGAGGCGCAGGAGAGCGGCGAGTTCGAGGCGCGGCTGATCAAGAAGCTGGGCCAGAGCGCTCATCGCATTCTGGGTGTGGTGCGGAGGGCGCAGCGCGAGATCCGCGTCGAGCCGGTCGACCGCCGCTCCAAGGACAGCCTGCTGATCCCGGACTTCGAGGGTCGCGCCCTGAAAGACGGCGACCTTGTGCTGGCGCAGGTCGGCGGCAACGCCGAGCGGCGCTATGGGCCCAAGCGCGGCAAAGTGCTGGAGGTGGTCGGCCGTGAGGACGATCCCAGAGCCGCCTCGCTGATCGCCATCCACGCCCACGGGATCCCGACCGGCTTCTCCGATGAAGCCGAGGCGGAGGCGAAAGCCGCCCAGCCGCCCACGCTGCAGGGCCGCACCGACCTGCGCGAGGCGCCGCTGGTCACCATCGACCCGCCTGACGCCCGAGACCACGACGACGCGGTGTTCGCCGAGCCGGACACAGATGCGCGCAATCCCGGTGGCTGGATCTGCTGGGTCGCTATCGCCGACGTCGCCGCCTACGTCCGCCCCGGCTCGGCGCTGGACGTCGGCGCGCGGGAGAAGGGCAACAGCGTCTACTTCCCCGACCGGGTCGAGCCGATGCTGCCCGAGCGGCTCTCTGCGGGCCTCTGCTCGCTGCTGGAAGGCGAGCCTCGCGCCTGCCTCGCGGTGCGGATGGTGTTCGACAAGGACGGCGCCAAGCGCACCCACCGCTTCCACCGCGGCCTGATGCGCTCGGCCGCCAAGCTCTCGTACGAAGAAGCCCAGGCGGCCATCGATGGCCGCCCCGACGAGCGCGCCCAGCCGCTGATGGACCGGGTGCTGACGCCGCTGTTCGAGGCCTATGCGGCGCTGAAGCTCGGTCGCGAGCGCCGCTCGCCACTGGAAATCGAGTCGGCCGAGCGGCGGATCAGCTTCGGCGTCGACGGCCAGATCGCCGCGATCACGGCCCGCGCCTCGCTGCCGGCGCACAAGCTGATCGAAGAGTTCATGATTCAGGCCAACGTCTGCGCCGCCGAGACCCTGGAGCAGCGCCGCACGCCGCTGATCTACCGCATCCACGATACGCCCAGCGAAGAAAAGATCCAGTCGCTGATCGACTTCCTCGGCACGCTCGGCATCCCCTGGAGCAAGGGTCAGGCGCCCAACACCGCCCGCTTCAACGATCTGCTGAAGCAGACCCGCGGCGGCCCGCACGCCGACATCGTCAACGAGGTGGTGCTGCGCAGCCAGATGCAAGCGATCTACGACACCGACAACATCGGCCACTTCGGGCTCAATCTGGCCCGCTACGCCCACTTCACCTCGCCGATCCGCCGCTACGCCGACCTGATCGTGCACCGGGCGCTGATCGGGGCGCTCGGCTTCGGCGACGACGGCCTGGCCGACACAGACATCGCCCGGCTGAAGGACACCGCCGAGCGGATCACCATGGCCGAGCGCCGCGCCATGGCTGCCGAGCGCGACGCCACCGACCGCTACGTCGCCGCCTTCCTAGCCGACCGGGTCGGGGCCGAGTTCGCCGGCCGGATCACCGGGGTCACCCGCTTTGGCCTGTTCGTGCGGCTGGCCGAAACCGGCGCCGACGGCCTCGTGCCGATCTCCAGCCTCGGCGGGGAGTACTTCCACCACGATGAAAAGGCGCACGCCCTGGTCGGCGAGCGCACTGGCGGCCGCTGGCGATTGGGCCGCGAGGTCGACGTACGGCTGAGAGAGGCCACCCCGATCACCGGCGGCCTGCTGTTCGAAATGCTGAGCGAACCGGAGGCGGGCGAGGCCGGCGCGCCGCGTAAGCGCGGCCCGACGCCGCAGCGCCGCCAGACCTATCCGCGCGGCCGCCGGCGCTGAAGCGCTTGCGGCGCGGCCCGGCGCGGGCCATTAGTCCCTGATGGCCGAACAAGCGTTTGAACCGCATCCCGACACGCCCCGCATGCCGCCCCGCCAGGGTCGCGCCGTGCGACCACGCGATGCCGCCACCCTGATCGTGCTGCGTCGCGACGGCCCCAAGCCCCGCGTGCTGATGGGTCGCCGCCACGGCGGGCACGACTTCATGCCCGACAAATGGGTGTTTCCCGGCGGTCGGATCGACCCCAGCGACTTTCGCGCGCCGGTGGCCTCGGAGCTGCGACCCGATGTGGCTCACCGCCTGGCGACCACGGCCCAGCCCAAGCGCGGCCGCGCCCTGGCGCTCTCGGCGATCCGCGAAACCTTCGAGGAAACCGGCCTGCTGCTTGGCAAGACCGCCCATCACCGGCCGATCGCCGGGCCCTGGCGGCTGTTCCTGGAGCAAGGCGCCCTGCCCGACCTGGCGGCGCTCGACTACATCGCCCGCGCCGTCACCCCGCCGATGGTGCCCAAGCGCTACGACGCTCGCTTCTTCATGGCTGACGCCGAGAACCTGATCAGCCTCGACCGCCAGACCGACTGCGGCGAGCTGGACGAGATCGCCTGGTTCGACCTCGAGGAAGCGCTTTCGCTCGACCTGCCGACCGTCACCAGCTTCGTGCTGCGCGAGATACCGCTAAAGCTGGCCGACCCGCACCGGCCGTTCCCCTACCTGCGCATGCGCCGCGGCCAGCGGACGATGACCACGCCGGATGGCAAGCACGCCGCCTGACGGCACGATGCCGCGCCCCGCTTGACCCCAACCCACGACCTGGGACATTGAAGCCGATCCGTCGGGAGCGACGATGTTCAGCCTTCAGCGCGAGCCATGGACGCTCGAGCAGCTTCTGAAACACAACCTGATCCACCTGCGGGACATGGCGCTGGTGGAGTACCTGACCTATTTCCTGGTCGGCGCGGCAGTGTTCACGCTGGTGCTGCGGTTGCGCCGCGCTGGCGCGTTCCGCTTCCTGGTTCGCACCCCGGCGCCGCAGCCGGTGCGGGTGCACCTGGAAGTGTTCAACTCTGCCCTGAGCGTGATCCTCTACAACGGCGTGCAGCTGGTGGCCCGCATCTTCGTGCTGGCCTTCGGCTACGTGGTGACGCTGAACAACCCCCTGCCGCTCTGGGAAGTGGTCTTGAGCTTCCCGCTCGTGCTGATCGTTCACGACGCCTATTTCTACTGGACCCACCGCTGGATGCACCATCCGGCGCTGTTCAGGTTCTTCCATTGGGAGCACCACAAGTCGGCCGCGCCGACGGTGTTCACCGCCTACTCGTTTGCGATCCCCGAGGCGATCGTGCAGGGCCTGTTCGGGGTGTTCTACGTCGCCTTGTTCCCGGCCACCTTCGCGACGCTGATCTTCTTCCAGTTCATCGAAATCCTACACAATTTGATGATCCACTCGGGCGTGGACGTGCTGCCGCGCACCCTCGTCGTGAGCAAGCGTTGGGGCTGGCTGGCCGGCGCGGCGCACCACGACCTGCATCACCGCACCAGCCGCGGGAATTTCGGCCTCTACACCCGCTTCTGGGACCGTGTGTTCAAGACAGAGCATCCGGACTTCGTGCGTATCTGGGAGTACATCCATTCCCCGGCCAACGACGGCCACGCCTACAAGCTGCTCTCTAGGCGAGGCGACATGCAGTCGGCGGCGGAGGTCGTCGCCGAGGCCGTGACCGAGCCGACGCCCGCGAGTTGACTTCGCGGCCGCGATTCGTATTGTCCGCGCCTCCCAATTTCCGGCTATGCCGGCACAACCGTTAGAGCGCCATGGCCAAGCCAGCTTCCATCAAGATCCGCCTCAACTCGACGGCGGACACCGGCTACTTCTACGTCACCAAGAAGAACGCCCGCACAATGACCGAGAAGATGGTGGTCAAGAAGTACGACCCGGTCGTGCGCAAGCACGTCGAATTCCGCGAAGCCAAGATCAAGTAGCGGCGCACCGGGTTCTCTCGACCCAATCCCCCCAAACTTCCGCTCATCCGGCGAACGCCGGGAAGAGCGGGATTGTGGGTTAAGTGTCACCCAGGCGGGCTAAGCCGTGCTCAAGCCCGGTTGCGGCCCTCAGGCCGCCTTCGCGATCACGGTATTCCGCCCCGCGGCCTTGGCCGCATAGACCGCTTCGTCCGAGCGCTTCAGCAGCGCTTCGGCGGTGTCGCCGGGGCCGGTCGTCGTCGCTACCCCGATCGAGATCGTCACCGACAGCGGCTCGGCGCCGCCCGGAACGCGGAACGGCGAGCCAGCGACGTGGCGGCGGATCCGTTCGGCGATGCGCTGGGCGTCCTCCAGCTGGGTGTCCGGCATAATCACCATGAATTCCTCGCCGCCGTAGCGGCACGGCAGGTCGATGGCGCGGACGTTCGAGGCCAGCCGCACCGCGAACTCGCGCAGCACCTCGTCGCCGATGTCGTGGCCGAAGCCGTCGTTGATTTTCTTGAAGTGGTCGATGTCGATCATCAGCGCCGACACCGGATCGCCGCCTCGGAGGGCGCGGTTGACCAAGGCGCCCAGCTGGCCGGTCATGTAGCGGCGGTTGTGGAGGCCGGTGAGCTGATCGGTGACCGCCAGCTCCAGCGAATGATCGAGGTTGTTGCGCAGGAAGTCGGTATAGCGCTTGCCGCGCACCTGGCTGCGCACCCGCGCCGACAACTCCTGCGGGTCGATCGGCCGGGTCAGGATGTCGTTGAAGCCGATATCGAGCGCCTTCACCAGCCGCGGCCGGTCGTCGGGATCGATCACGCCCAGGATCGGCAGGTGCCGCGTCGACTCGTCGGAGCGGATCTGGGCGGCGAAGCGCAGGCCGTCGAACGACTTGGCCGTGGTGTTGACGATGATCAGGTCGACCGGACCGCGCGCGGTCAGGTGCGCCTTCTCCGGATCGCTTTCGACTACGGGCCGGTGCTCGATGGCCAGCTCGGCATAGATGCGCTGCGCCTGGCGCTCGTGATCGTCGACGATCAGCACCCGTCCGCCGCCGCCGCCGAGGCGGGCCGCCGCGCCGGCGATCACGCCCATGCGCCGGCCGGAGGCCTCGCGCTGGCGCAGCTCGTCGATCACCAGCTTCAGCCGCGTCAGACTTTTGACCCGCGCGAACAGCATGATATCGTCGATCGGCTTGTTCAGGAACTCGTCCGCGCCGGCTTCAAGCCCAGTGATTCGATCGCCGCGGCCGTCGAGCGCGGTCACCAGCACGACCGGAATGTGCCGGGTGGCCGAATCTTCTTTCAGCCGTCGACAGGTTTCGAACCCGTCCATGCCCGGCATCATTACGTCCAGCAGGACGAGGTCCGGCTGCTCCTTCGCCGCGATCACCAGCGCGGTGGCGCCGTCGTGGGCGGTGAGCACGTCGTAGTATTCGGCCTGCAGCTTCGCCTGCAGCAGGCGGATGTTGGCTTCGATGTCGTCGACGACGAGGATGCGCCCGGTCATGCGACGCCGTCCGCTGTGGGCTCCAGGTAGGTCCGGATGGTGTCGAGGAAGTGGGCGACCGAGATCGGCTTGGCGATATAGGCCGCGCAGCCGCCGGCGCGGATGCGTTCCTCATCGCCCTTCATCGCGAAGGCGGTGACCGCGATGACCGGGATGTGGGCCAGGGTCTCATCGTCCTTAAGCCACTTGGTGACCTCGAGCCCCGATATCTCCGGCAGCTGGATGTCCATCAGGATCAGGTCCGGCCGGTGAATCCGCGCCATCGAGAGCGCCGAAAGACCTTCACGCGTCTGCAGCGTCTCGTAGCCCTGGGCTTCGAGCAAGTCATGAAACAGCTTCATGTTCAGCTCGTTATCCTCGACAATGAGGACCTTCTTGGCCATTCGGCTTACGACCCAGCTCTGAGCTCTATTAACCCACCCGCGAGGAAACGACTCGGCTCGCATCTCGCCTCGTCAGCAAGACACCAATATCCTTAAACGCGCCCTAATTGGTATCGGAGCGGACGCTGAACCAGATCGCCCTCCCGCCCGAGCTCGGTGACCTCAGGCTCGATCCCGCCGCCCCCCTGGTGGTGGTGGACGTGGACGAGGTGCTGGCCATGTTCGTGCACGGCTTCGAGCGGTTCCTCGGCGGCCACGGACTGGAGATGCGGATCGACCGCTTCGCCCTATTCCAGAACATCTACCGGCCAGGCGAAAGCGACCATCTGGACGTGGCGGCCGGCCGCGAGCTGTTCGAGATCTTCTTCGAGACCGACGTGGAGGACATCGATCCGGCGCCGGGCGCCCGCGAGGCGCTAGAGACGCTCGCCGGCCACGCCAGCATCGTCATCCTTACCAATGCGCCGCCGCAGAGCCGCGCGCCCCGCGCCCGCTGGCTGGTGAAGCACGGCTTCGACTACCCCCTGATCGTCAACACCGGACCCAAGGGGCTCTGCGTCGCGGCGATCTCCGCGATGACGACCGGCAACGCCGCCTTCATTGACGACCTGCTCTCGAACCTCGACTCGGTGGCCCAGGAAGCGCCAGCCGTCGCCACCTTCCAAATGGTCGCCGACCAGCGCCTGCGCCCCCTCGCCTTCACCGCCCCGGACCGGCACCCGCGGATCGACGACTGGGCCGAGCTGGGCCCGGCGATCGCGGCGGCGATCGGACTCTAGCGACCGCCGTCAACTTGGGCGCTGCTTGCCCCCTCGCCCGCCTCGCCGCTAAAGATTGAGGATCATTTCAAACAAGAAGATTGAAGGGTGGAACCATGGGATTGCTCGAAGGGAAGGTGTTCCTGATCACCGGCGGCGGCCGCGGGATCGGGCGGGAACAGGCGCTGATCAGCGCGCGGCACGGGGCCAAGGTGGTGGTCAACGACCTCGGCGGCGACATCCACGGCCTCGGCGCAGATAAGTCGCCGGCCCAGGAAGTGGTCGACGAGATCAAGGCCGCCGGCGGCGAGGCGGTGGCCAATACCGAGAGCGTGACCGATCTGCCCGCCGTGAACCGCATGGTGCAGCAGGCGATGGACACGTTCGGGGCCCTGCACGGGGTCAGCAACCCGGCCGGCATCCTGCGCGACCGCATGGCCCACAACATGACCGAGGAAGAGTGGGACGGCATCATGAATGTCCACCTGCGCGGCCACTTCAACGTGGTGCGCTCGACCATCAACCACTTCCGCAGCCAGCAGGAGGGCGTCTACGTGATGTGGTCGTCGACCTCGGGGCTGATCGGCAATGTCGGCCAGTCTAACTATGGCGCGGCCAAGATGGGGATCGCCGGTCTCTCGCGGATCATCGCCCTGGAGGGCGCGCGCAACAACGTGCGCTCCAACGCCATGGCGCCCGGCGCGGCGACGCGGATGACCGACTCGGTGCCGCGCGACGATGCCGGCGCGGCGCGGCGCGAGCAGATGCGGGCGATCCAGAGCCCGGTGCGTCCGGCCGAACTGGCGGCGGCGCTGATGTCCGACGCGGCCAAGCACATCTCCGGCCAGATCTTCGGCGCCGGCGGCTACAACCTGTCGATCTACTCTCAGCCCCGCCCGATCGCGACCTACTCCCGCGACGGCGGCTGGGACGCTGAGGGCATCGTCAAGGACTTCTTCCCGCGCATCGAGAAGGACATGGTCTCGCTCGACCGCACCGCCATCGCCGGCGGCGGCGTGCAACCGATCTCGGTGCCGGCGCACTAGGCGTTCAGCGCTCCGGCAGCCCCTGTGCGTCGCGCCATTTGAGCGGTCCGCGCAGGGGCTTGGTGATTGGTGCGTGATTTATTATCAGCGTTCAGTTATCACGCCGGTTCGCATACGATCGGGCTTCGGGAGATACTGGAATGGCTGATGGCGCCACGCTCGAGAGGGCGGCGACCACGTCGGCGCACCACGTCGACGTCCTGATCGTCGGGGCCGGGATATCAGGCGTGGGCGCGGCCTATCACCTCACGCAGCAATGCCCCGACCTGAGTTTCGTGACCCTCGACGCGCTAGAGAGCTTCGGCGGCACCTGGCGCACTCACACGTACCCCGGCATCCGCTCCGACAGCGACCTCTACACCTTTGGCTATCGCTTCAAGCCCTGGACCAGCGCGCCGATCGCCTCGGGCGCCGAGATCCTGAAGTACATGGGCGAGGTGATCGCTGAGAACGGCCTGGATCGCCACATCCGCTACCGCCGCAAGATCACCACGGCGAGCTGGTCGAGCGCGCAGAACCTGTGGACCATCGAGGCCACGCGCACAGACACCGCCGAGGTCGAGCGTTACACCGCGACCTTCCTGTGGATGTGCCAGGGCTACTACCGGCACGACCAGGGCTATACCCCAAAGTGGGAAGGCATGGCCGACTTCAAAGGCCGGATCGTGCATCCGCAAACCTGGCCAGACGACCTGGAGCTGAAGGACAAGCGGGTGGTCGTGATCGGATCGGGCGCCACCGCCGCCACCCTGATCCCCAGCATCGCCGGCGACGCCGCCCACGTCACCATGCTGCAGCGCTCGCCGACCTACTTCATTCCCGGGCGCAACGCCAACGACCTGGCCGATCAGCTGCGCGAGCTGCAGATCGACGAGACCTGGATCCACGAGATCGTGCGCCGCCGGATCCTAAAGGATCAGGACGCCTTCACGCGGCGTGCGTTGGAGCAGCCGGACACCGTCAGGCAGGAGCTGCTGGGCGCCGTGAAGATGTTCCTCGGCCCCGACTACGACGTCGAGACGCACTTCAATCCGCGCTATCGCCCCTGGCGCCAACGCATCGCCTTCGTGCCCAACGGCGACCTGTTCCAGGGCATTGCGTCCGGCAAAGCCTCGGTCGTCACTGGCGAGATCGACCGATTCGTCGAGGGCGGGATCCGGCTGAAATCCGGCGAGACGTTGGAGGCGGACGTGATCCTCACGGCGACTGGCTTCGACATGAGCGTCCTCGGCGACGCGGCCTTCGCCGTCGACGGCGCGCCGCTCGATTTCGCCAGCACCGTCAATTACCGCGGCATGATGTTCACCGGCGTGCCGAACCTGGCCTGGGTGTTCGGCTATTTCCGCGCCAGCTGGACCTTGCGCGCCGACCTCGTCGGCGACTTCGTCTGCCGGCTGCTGAACCACATGCGGGCCAAGGGGGCGAAGAAGGTCGAGGTGGCGCTGCGGGCGGAAGACCAAGGCATGCCGCTGGAAAGCTGGATCGACCCGGAGAACTTCAATCCGGGCTATTTGACGCGCTCGATGCACCTGCTGCCTAAGCGCGGCGACAAGCCGGAATGGCAACACACCCAAGACTACTGGCGCGAGAAGGACGAGCTGCCGGCGATCGATCTCGACGGCGCCGAGTTTGTCTATGACGGCGCCCAACCCACCGCTGAGCCGCCGTTGAAACGCGTTCAGACGCCGGCGCCGGCCGAGGTCTAGCCGGCAATAGACTGTTCCGCGCTGGACTTGCCCTGCCCGGTTGCGGGACAAGACCGCATGATAAGGATCGGCGTTGATTTCGGGGGGACCAAGATCGAAGTGGCGGCGCTGGACGCGGCCGGTGCGTTCGTGGCGCGGGTGCGAAAGCCAAACCCCGGCGCTTACGAGGGCGCGCTTGGGGTGGTGCGAGAACTGGTCGCCGAGGTTGAACAACAGGCCAGCGTGACCGGCGCGACGGTCGGCTTCGGCGTGCCCGGCTCGCTCTCGCCGAAGACCGGACGGATGCGCAACGCCAACAGCGTCTGGCTGAACGACAAGCCGCTGCAGGACGATCTCGAGAAGACCCTGGGCCGGGCGGTGCGCCTGGAAAACGACGCCAACTGCTTCGCTCTCTCCGAGGCGCTGGACGGCGCGGCCCAGGGCGCGCAAGTGGTGTTCGGGGCGATCCTGGGCACCGGCTGCGGCGGCGGCGTGGTGGTGCGCGGCCACACCGTCGAGGGCGTCAACAAGATCGGCGGCGAATGGGGCCACACGCCCCTGCCCTGGCCGAGCGCGGAGGAGCGCGCCGCCCGCACCTGCTGGTGCGGCCGCTCGAACTGCCTGGAGCGATGGATTTCCGGCACCGCATTCGGCGTCGACTACGAGGAAGCGACCGGAGAGAAGCTCACCGGCGATGTCATCGTCGGCCGGGCCCGCGCCGGCGAGGCGGCGGCTATCGCGGCTCTGGACCGCTACGTCGACCGGCTCGGACGGGCGCTGGCGGTGATCTGCGACATCATCGATCCGGACGTGCTGGTGTTCGGCGGCGGCATGTCGAATACGACCGAACTCTACGAGCGCGTGCCGCCCATCGTCGCCCGCTACGCCTTCTCCGATGTCTTCGTCACCCAGATCAAACCGGCGAAGTTCGGGGACTCCTCCGGGGTCCGGGGCGCGGCGTGGCTCTGGCCGCTGGAGACGTGACGGCGCTTTGCCGCGACTGCCTTTGGACCGGCGCCGATCCCGGAACACACCCCGCCGCCCGCTGCCCCACCTGCCGATCGCTGAGGCTCGTACGCCATGCCGAGTTGTCCACGCTGTCGATGGCCCACCTCGACTGCGACGCCTTCTACGCCTCGGTGGAGAAGCGCGACCGGCCGGAGCTGCGCGACAAGCCGCTGATCGTCGGCGGTGGCGTCCGCGGCGTCGTCACCACCTGCTGCTACATCGCCCGCATGTCGGGCGTGCGCTCGGCCATGCCGATGTTCAGGGCCCGCAAGCTGTGCCCGCAGGCGGTGATCCTGCCGCCGCACTTCGCCAAGTACCGCGCCGAGAGCCGGCGCATCATGGCCAAGCTGGCGGACGTGACGCCGCTGGTGCAGGCGCTCTCGCTCGATGAAGCCTGGCTCGACCTTTCCGGCACCGAGCGTCTGCACGGCGCGATTCCGGCGCTGACGCTGGCTCGGCTGCAGGGCGAGATCGAGCGCGAGGTCGGCATCACCGTCTCGATCGGCCTGGCCGCTAACAAGTTCCTGGCCAAGATCGCCTCCGACCTCGACAAGCCGCGCGGCTTTGCGGTGATCGGTGGCGCGGAGGCGCAGGCGTTCTTGGCTCCGCGACCGGTGGGAATCCTGCCCGGCGTCGGCCCCCAATTCGTCAAGACGCTGGTCAGCGATGGCTATCCACTGGTCGGCGACCTGGCCGCGGAGGAACCCAAACGGCTCGCCGACCGCTACGGCGTCCACGGCCTGCGGCTCAGCCGGCTGGCGCACGGCCGCGACGCCCGCGCCGTCAATCCGCACGAAGGCCGCAAAGAGCCTGTCGGCCGAAACCACCTTCAACGTCGATCTCTCAACGGTCGGCGAACTGGAAGATGTGCTCTGGCCGTTGTGCGAGAAGGTCGCGCGTCACGCCCGGGGCGAGGAGATCGCCGGCCGGGTGGTGACATTGAAGCTCCGCGCCACCGATTTTCGCATCGTCACCCGTCGCCGCACGCTGCCGTTCGCGACTCAGACGGCGCGCACGCTGTTCGCGGCGTCGCGGGAGATGCTGGCGCTGGAGGCGCGCGGGAAGCGGTGGCGGCTGATCGGCGTCGGCGTCTCCGATATCGTGCCGGCCGATTCCGCCGGCGGCGAGCTTTTTGACGACGGCGAGTCAAGGGCGCTGAGTGGCGAAAGGGCCGTCGACACCCTACGTGGGCGCTTCGGCGCCGAAGCGATAATCATGGGCAGATCGCTCAAGCGCTGACGCCACCAAACGCGGCCAATCGCGTTGAAAGAACGCAGGTCGCAAATCCGCCCTTCCAAAGGGCCCAGGTTTTCATATCTAATCGTAGCTGGAGGTGCTTCGTGGCGCTTCCTCCCGTTGGAGAACCCGTCGTGGCGGAGAAGCATCAGGGAGACCAAGTTATCGGCACGGGTACGGCTGTCGTTACACAAACGAAGCCCAAAACCCAAAAGCCGTCCATGTATCGCGTGTTGATTCTCAACGACGACTACACGCCCATGGAATTCGTGGTCTACATCCTTGAACGTTTCTTCAATAAATCGCCGGAAGCTGCGACCCGCATAATGTTGCACGTGCATCAGAATGGGGTCGGCGTCTGCGGCGTCTTCACCTACGAGGTGGCCGAAACCAAGGTCGCCCAGGTGATCGAGACCGCCAGACGTCATCAACACCCGCTCCAATGCACCATGGAAAAGGACTGAGAGGCCCAGCTTGCCGTCTTTCTCGCGTAATCTTGAAGAGACCCTCCACCGGGCCGTCGCCTACGCCAACCAGCGTAAGCACGAATACACCACGCTGGAGCACTTGCTACTCGCGCTCATCGACGACAGCGACGCCGCTGGCGTGATGCGCGCCTGCGAGGTCGACCTGGGCGAGCTGAAGAAGAGTCTCAGCAGCTATGTCGACAACGAGCTGAAGAGCCTCGTGGTGGATGATGGCGAGGACGCCAAGCCGACCGCCGGCTTCCACCGCGTGATCCAGCGCGCCGTAATCCACGTGCAGTCCTCGGGCCGCGACGATGTGACCGGCGCCAATGTGTTGGTGGCGATCTTCTCGGAGCGCGAGAGCCACGCCGCCTATTTTCTGCAGCAGCAGGAGATGACCCGCTATGACGCGGTGAATTTCATCGCCCACGGCATCGCCAAGAAGCCGGGCGCTTCCGAGGCGCGGCCCGCCAAGGGCGCGACCGTCGAAGGCGACGACGAAAAGCCCCCGGTGAAGACCGGCGGCGAGGCGCTCGAAGCCTACTGCGTCAACCTCAACGAGAAGGCGCGCCAGGGTAAGGTCGATCCGCTGATCGGGCGGATGAACGAGGTCGAGCGTTGCATCCAGATCCTCTGCCGCCGCACCAAGAACAACCCACTGCTGGTGGGTGACCCCGGCGTCGGCAAGACCGCCATCGCCGAGGGCCTGGCGCGCAAGATCGTTTCCAAGCAGGTGCCGGAGGTGCTGGCCAAGTCGACCATCTTCTCGCTCGACATGGGCGCGCTCTTGGCCGGCACCCGCTACCGCGGTGATTTCGAGGAACGCGTCAAGCAAGTCATCAAGGAGCTGGAGAACCACGCCAACGCGGTGCTGTTCATCGACGAGATCCACACCGTGATCGGCGCCGGCGCCACCAGCGGCGGCGCGATGGATGCCTCCAACCTGCTGAAGCCGGCGCTGGCGTCAGGCAATCTGCGCTGCATGGGCTCGACCACTTACAAGGAGTTCCGCCAGCACTTCGAGAAGGACCGCGCGCTGGTGCGGCGGTTCCAGAAGATCGACATCAACGAGCCGACCATCGAGGACACGATTAAGATCCTCAAGGGCCTGAAGATCTACTACGAGGAATTCCACAAGCTGAAATACACCGCCGAGGCGATCAAGGCCGCGGTGGAGCTGTCAGCCAAGTACATCACCGACCGCAAGCTGCCGGACAAGGCGATCGATATCATCGATGAGGCCGGCGCCAGCCAGATGCTGCTGCCGGAAGGCAAGCGGAAGAAGACGATCGGGATCAAGGAGATCGAGACGGTCGTCGCCAAGATCGCCCGCATCCCGCCGAAGTCGGTGTCGAAGTCCGACACCGAGGCGCTCAAGCAGCTCGAGACCGACCTGCGCGGCGCCGTGTTCGGTCAGGAAGAGGCGATCGGCCAGCTGTCGGCCGCGATGAAAATGGCCAGAGCCGGCCTTCGCGACGGCGACAAGCCGATTGGCTGCTATCTGTTCTCCGGCCCCACCGGCACCGGCAAGACCGAGACCGCGCGCCAGCTTGCGCTGACGCTGGGCATCGAGCTGCTGCGCTTCGACATGTCGGAGTACATGGAGCGCCATACCGTGAGCCGCCTGATCGGCGCCCCTCCCGGCTATGTCGGCTTCGACCAGGGCGGCCTCTTGACCGACGCCGTCGACCAGCACCCGCACGCGGTCGTGCTGCTCGACGAGATCGAGAAAGCCCACCAGGACGTCTACAACATCCTGTTGCAGGTCATGGACCACGGCGCCCTCACCGACGCCAACGGCAAGAAGGTCGATTTCCGCAATGTGGTGCTGATCATGACCACCAACGCGGGGGCCTCCGACGGCCAGCGCAACTCGATCGGTTTCGGCCGCGGCAAGATCGAGGGGGCGGACGACGAGGCGATCAAGAAGCTGTTCACGCCGGAGTTCCGCAACCGCCTGGACGCGACCGTCACCTTCAAGTCGCTGACGCCGGAAGTGATCCGCCTGGTGGTGCAGAAGTTCGTGCTGCAGCTCGAGGCCCAGCTGGCCGACCGTCACGTCACCATCGAAGCGACGGAAGATGCACTCGACTGGCTGGCCAAGAACGGCTTCGACGAGCTCTACGGCGCCCGGCCGCTGGCCCGGGTGATCCAGGAGCAGATCAAGAAACCGCTCGCCGACGACATCCTGTTCGGGCGCCTGGCCAAGGGCGGCCACGTCAAGGTGGTGCTGAAGGACGGCAAGCTGGTGTTCGTGTTCGATGACGAAGACGCCAGCCCCGACGGGCCCTCGCCGCCGGAAATCACCCCCGCGCCGCAGGAACCGGTGCTAGCGGACTGACGCGCAGGCCGGGATCGGGGCTGACGCTCCGATCCCGATGCGCGCTTCAGGCGGCCACCATGCGACGCAAAGCCATGATTTTGCATTTGCAGGAGCAGGCCCCAACGTGCGGCGATCCCGACAAACTAGGCGCCCAGGGCGAGGCCGTTGACGCCGACCAGCACCACAGTCGCGTAGGTCAGTCCGGAAAGAGAGCGGTGCCCAAAGGCCCGCTCCGGCGGCAGGGTCTCGATTTCACGGAATATGGGTGCGGTCGCGCCAGCCGGTGGGCTCTTCGCTCATGAAAGCTCCGCCGCCTCGAACCAAAGGCTGCCCTCAGACTAAGGACTAGCTTGGCCGTCGATCAAGGCGTCGAGGGCGCGCCGCTCACTCGAACACCAGTTCCATCGTCTCGCCGAACGGCGCCGCCTTCCAGCGGCCGGTCAGCTGGCGCATCCGTTCGCGGACGGCGAGGATGAAAGCCGGCGTGAACCAGCGCGGGGCGCGTTCCTCGTAAATATCCAGATATTCGCGGGCCTGCACCACGAAGGCGTCGACGTCGAGGTCGTCCTGCTGCATCGCGCCGGTCAGCGCGCCCACCACCCGCTCGGTGATGGCGATCTCGCCGCCGAGCGCCGCGCCGCCGGCGACGCTGAGCTCCTCATAGCCGCCGATCTTGCCGAGGATGCCGTAGAACGAGCCCCGCAGGTCCGCCTCGCTCTCGACCGCATAGTGCAGCAGGTCGTGGACCAACAGGCTGCTGGTCTCCATCTCGACCACCTCGCCGGTCCCGTCAGCGCGGCGGTATTCGAAGCGGTGATGAGTCGGCGAGACGCGCGTGAACCTCAGGCTGAGCGCCGCGCTCACGAGATCTCCAGGGCGATCGCCTCGGCCTGCTTGGCGAGTTCGGCCATGTCGGCCATCGCGCCCGCGCCATGGCGGCCGAGCGGAACGCCGTCCCAGCGCGGAATGACGTGGAAATGCAGGTGGTACACGGTCTGGCCGGCGACCTGGCCGTTGAACTGGGCGACGAAGATCCCGTCCGGCTTCAAGGCGACGCGCATCGCCCGCGCGACGCGCTGGACGGTGAGAATGGTCGCCTGCAGCGGCTCCGGCTGGACGTCGAGCAGGTTGCGGGCGTGGGCGCGCTTGTGCACCACCAGCACGTGGTTGGGGCCCTGCGGGAACACGTCCATGAAGGCCATGGTGTCGTGGTCTTCGAACACCTTGGCGCAGGGCGCTTCGCCGCGCACGATCTTGGCGAAGATGTTGTCCGGGTCGTAGGCGCCGTCGAGGCTCATGGCCTTCTCATCCCATCGCTTGCGGGACTATCCTGCTAGCAGAGACGCGGGAGCCTCGAAACCATGCCAGAAGCCGATCTCCCCCCGCCCAACCTCACCGAGCGCCAGCGCACGTATTTCGCCTCGCTGCAGGCGAGCCTGGAGCGCGACACCGGCAAGACGCTGGCGCAGTGGGTCGCGATCGCCAGGACCTGCCCGGAGAGCGGTCACCGCGCGCGGCTCAAGTGGCTGAAGGACAACTACGGCCTACTACAGAACCACGGCAGCCACGTGCTGAGCGAAGCGTTTGAGTCGGCGATGTCATGGCAGCAGCCCGAAAAGCTGATCGAGGCGCTATGGACCGACCCGGCATCGACAGCGATCTTTCTGGCTGCGGACGTCGCCGCGCGGGCGCCGGGCGAGGTGATCCAGACCGCGCGCAAGGGCTACACCGCCTGGGCGCGCAACTTCCAGTTCGCCGCGGCCAAGCCACTGAAGGGCGGCAAGGTGATGCTGGGGTTGGCGCTGGCGCCGGATGCGAGCCCGCGGCTCGAAGCGCCCCGGAACGAGGGCTGGTCGGAACGGCTCAAGGCGCGGACGCTGATCTCCTCGCCCCGAGAGGTCGACGCCGAGATCAGGGCGCTGCTGCGGGCGGCCTGGGAAAGATCCTGACCCACACCCGCGGAAACTTAGATCTGATCCTTCAACGTCAGGGTCACAGTCCGCGCCTGGCCGCCGGCGAGGACGTCCAGCTTCACCTGAGTGCCGGCGGGCTCGTCGCGCAGCCGCTTGCGCAGCTCGGGCAGGTCGATGCCGTGCGAGGCGACGCCGTCGATCGCGGTGATCTCGTCGCCGACCTTCAGGCCGGTGTCCGCCGCCGCGCCGCCCGCGGTCAGATCCATGATCTTGAACCCATCCGGCGACAGGTTCAGCCAGAAGCCGGCGCGATCGAACACGCCGACGTCGCCCGCCGGCGGCTGCAGCGGCTTCAGGTACATGATCTGGTGGCCATAATCGAAGGTCACGGCGAAGCGCTTCAGCAGGCCCGAGCCGACGTTGCCCTGGAAGTTGGGATCGGAGAACGCGCCCTTGCCCTGGGTGCCGAAGCTCGCGACCAGACCATCTATCCGCACCGGTCCGAGCGTGAAGTAGTCGCCGCGTGTGACGTAGGACCGCGAGGGACCGCCCACACCCCAGCCATCCACCGCCAAGACGCCCTTCGGGTGTTTCGCGGTAAGGCCGTGCGCTTCCACGAAAGGCTTGGTCAGGGTCAGTTCGACGCGCGAGCCAGTGTCGATGTCGAAGCGGCCCGGCGTGCCCTCGAACACGCCCTCCACCTGCGGCAAATGGTTGTAGAAGGCGAACGGCACCGGCGTGCCGGCGTCCTTCGGATCGAACTTGGCCGGGTCGATGAAGGTGATGGTCTTGGCGCCGTAGTCGATCACGGTGACGAAGCGCCGGGCGAGCTCGAAGCCGAGCATGCCCTGCTCGTCGAAGCCCTCGACGGCCTTCGACGCGAACGGCAGCACGGTCACGGTCTGGCCCGTCAACGAGAGATCGCCGACCTGGAAGTCGACGCCCTTGGCGAAGCCGGCTTCCACCACGCCCTCCCCTGCCCCCGTGCCTGGCGCGTCCCCCTCGGCGTGGACCGCCAGCGCCTTGGCCGTTTCCGGCGTCAGCAGGCTGTGGCCGCCGGTGTCGAAGATGCACAGGAACGGGCCTTTGCCGTTGATCTTGGCTTCCAGGTAGATGTGATTGTTGAGCAGCTGGATCGGCACGGTGACGCGGCCTTGCGCGTTGGCGATGCGCGCGTCGCGTGGCGCCCAGGCCGGCGGCGCGTAGGCGCTCGGGGGCAGCAGCGGCCCCGCCGCGACACTCTTGATCGTCATGGTCTGGCGGTACTGCGGCCCCGTGCCGTCGTCGATCACCTGCTTGCCGGCGACCATCACCCCGCCGACCTCGCGATAGTCGGCGAAGTCGGTGGCGATGCTCTGGGCGCCCTGGTTTTCGATCGTGCGCGCCAACAGATGGGTCTTGGCGTCGAACCGGGCCTCGATCGGCTTGCCGCCGTGGGGAGAGACTCGCAGCACGTCATAGTGCGCATCGCCGCTGCTCTGGGGCGCCAGCAGCTCGATCGCCGCGCCGCCGCGGTCGGCCCGCCACCACAGATTGCCATCCAGATAGGCCTCGGTGACCGCGAGCTGGCGGATGTCGCCGCCTGCTTCTGGCGTAATCGCCCCGGAAAGATCGCGCCACCAGGCGGTCTTGCCGTCGAAGCCGTTGCCGCCCGTGGTCGGGCCAACGTCCTGGCTGTCGACGAAGCCGCCACCGCGGAGGTCGAAGGTCGAGCGCACCTCGCCGGTGAGCCCTTGTCCGGCGTAGTCGTAGCGGACGTCCAGCGCGCCGTTACCGTCGAGCCCAGCGCCCATCGCCGCGTGGTTGGCGTCCAGGATCTGCGCCGCCGAGGTCTGAGCCTGAGCCGCGCCGCCAACCAGAGCGGCGATCGCCGCGGAAACAAGGAACACAGCTCGCATCGCCAAATCACTCCCCAAATCGATTGAGCAGCGACTTAGCAGGCTCGGCTCTGTGGGCCAGTTAGGGATTGGTAATGCGGCTCAAGCGGCCTTGAAGGGCGAATATTCCTCCGCCAGCCAGTCCATCTCGCCCTGCACGTGCCGCCGCTCCTCCTCGAGGAACCGCGCCACCGCATGCGAAAGCCCAGGGTCGGAGATGTAGTGGGCGGAGTAGACCGCGGTCGGAAGATAGCCGCGGGCGATCTTGTGCTGGCCTTGCGCGCCCGCTTCGACCCGGGCCAGGCCATGGGTGATCGCCCACTCGATCGCCTGGTAGTAGCAGAGCTCGAAGTGCAGGAAAGGCACGTCCTCGACGCAACCCCAGTTGCGGCCGTAGAGGCAGTCGCCGCCGATCAGGTTCAGCGCGCCGGCGATCCAGCGGCCGTTCTTCCTAGCCATCAGCAGCAGCACCCGGTCGGCCATCCGCTCGCCCAGCAGCGAAAAGAACAGCCGGTTGAGGTACGGCCGGCCCCACTTGCGGTTCCCGGTGTCCATGTAGAAACCGTAGAAGGCGTCCCAATGCTCTTCCGCCAGGTCCTTGCCGGTCAGGGCGTGGATCTCGAGGCCGGCGACGGCGTCGCGGCGCTCGCGACGGATGGTCTTGCGCCGGCCGGACGACAGCGCGCCGAGGAAGTCGTCGAACGTGGCATAGCCGGCGTTCAGCCAGTGATACTGCTGGTTCTGGCGCAGCAGCATCCCCCGCTCGCCCAGGAACCGCCACTCGTCGGCGGTCGGGAAGTTCACGCCGAGGGTCGAGGCGCCCATCTTCTCGCAGACCGTCAGCGCGCCGGAGAGCAGCATGCCCCGGCCCTGGTCCTGGTCGACGTCCGGGCGCACCAGCAGCCGCGGCCCGGTCACCGGTGAGAACGGCGCGGCGGACAGCAACTTCGGATAGTAACGGCCGCCGGCGCGCTCGTAGGCGTCGGCCCAGCTGTGGTCGAAGATATATTCGCCCTGGCTATGAGACTTCAAATAGACCGGCGCGACTGCGGCCACTTCGCCCACCCTGTCCCGCACCGCGAGATGTTGCGGCGCCCAACCGGTGCGCGGCGAGGCGCAACCGGACTCCTCGGCGATGTCCAGGAAATCGTATGACACGAACGGGTTGGCGGCGTGATCGGGGTGGTTGGCGCAGGCGTCCCAGGCCGCGCGGCCGATGTCGGAGACCCGGCGGTGGACGCTGACCTCCGCCCTCAGCGAGGTCACGCAGCGAAGCCTTCGAAGATCAGGTTGTCGCAGTGGTCCTTGATCTTGTCCCACTCGGCCGGCTGGCGCACGGTCCAGGCCACGACCGGCATGCCCTCCTTGCGATAGTGGTCGGCCCGCGCGCTCGGCAGCATGTCGAGACCCAGCGCCAGGAAGTGCGGCCGGGCGATGGCGACATGCTCCAGCCGGGCGAAGCTTTTGCGCTGCTCCGGGGCCATGCGGGCGTTGCCCGCGGCGCTGTAGGCGTAGCTGTCGAGGCCACGCAGGATCTGCGGGTGGCGCTCGGCGAACCAAGCGTGGGAATAGGGATTGAAGCCGATCACCGCGGTCGGGCCGTTGTGATCGAGCAAGATGTCGTGCACCCGCTGCTCGAGCGGTCCCACCTCACCATACGGGGTCTTTAGTTCGATGTGGACCATGGCGCGATGGCCTACCAAGGCCAGGGTTTCGACCAGGGTGGGGATGGTCTCGTCCGTTCCGGCCAGGGGCAATGCGGCCAGATCGGCGGCGGTGTGCTCGCCGATGCGGCCCTCCTGCCCGGTCATCCGGTTCAGGCGGCCGTCGTGGAACACCATGGCCTCGCCGTCCGAGCTGAGCTGGACGTCGAGCTCGATGCCGTAGCCGCCTTCGCAGGCGAGCTCGAACGCGCCGAGCGAGTTCTCTGGCGGCCCGTCCTTGGTCCAAAGGCCGCGGTGGGCGACGGCCGGCGCGAGCAGGCGATCCCAAGCTTCGCCGAAGCGCGCCCTCATCGGACTTCGACCAAGGCGTCGACCTCGACCGCGAAGTTTAGCGGCAGGCGGTAGACGCCGACCGCCGAGCGGGCGTGTCGACCGGCGTCGCCAAACACCTCGACCATCAGGTCGGAGCAGCCGTTCACCGCCTGCGGAATCTCGAAGAAGGCGGGCCCGGCCTGCACGAAGCCGCTCAGCTTCACCACCCGCACCACCCGCGAAAGGTCTCCGTTCAGCGCCGCCTTCATCTGTGCGATCAGGTTCAGCCCGCAGATCCGCGCGGCGCGCTTGGCCTCGTCGGCGCTGACGTCTTCGCCGACCACGCCGCGCACGCCGCCAGCGGCGTCGCTCGAGACCTGGCCGGAAATGTAGAGCGCATCGCCGAGCCGAACGAACGGGACATAGTTGGCCACCGGCGCGCGGGGCTCGGGCAGAGTGAGACCAAGGGCGGCGAGGCGGTCTTCAGGCGTGGACATGGTTCGACGCTTAGCGCGCTCGTTCGCGGTCGCAAAGTCGGCGGAACGAAAAACGCGGCCGGGCCTGGGCCCGACCGCGCGCGATCACGTTACTGTGTGACCGAATCTCGGGTCGCTGAACTAGCGCGCGGCCTGGACCTTCTCGACGAAGGCGGTGACGCGTTCGTTGATCGGCATGAAGCTTTCCTTGACCGACGCGGAGACGGTCTCAGAGGCCTTGTTCATCTGGGCGATGTAGCACTCCATCCAGCTCTTGGCGTAGGCGGTCTGCAGCTCGACGACTTCCTGAACGCTCTTGGCGCCGGTCAGGCTCTTTGCCGCAGCGACGTGGTCTTCCATGGCCTTCTTCGAATAGGCCATCGCCTGGGCGCCGAGGGCTTCCGCGCCCTTGGTGGCGGCGGTGACGGACGCGACAACGGCTTCAAGGTTCTTCTTCGAGTGGGCGTTCACTTCGCCGAGTGCGCTCAGCGACTTTTCGATCGAGTCCTTGAAAGCTTGGTTGCCGGCGGTGGTGAACTGATCGACCGTCGACTTGATGGTTTCGGCGCCATTGGCGGCCATGGGAGTCTCTCCTGGGATAGCGGGACGAAGCGGGGTTTGGGCGGGCGGTACGGGGGGCCGTACGAGGCGACTGGGGCTGGCGCCCACGCCTCGTCCGACGGACCGTGAAATCTCATGTTGCAGTGCGATAGTCAAGGGATTTTTGTGCACTGCAGCATGACCGCAATCGTGGCGAAGCTGCGGCGATATTGTCCCTTTTTCGCCATGAACTTAGCGAGGGCTGCGACCCATTGCGCCGGCGCGTGTTTACCTTGGCGAAACCCTAGTTAAGTCATGCTAAGAACCTTGCCGCCGCCGAGTCTTTGGCTTTCCAGTTCGGCGTCAGCAGTAACCCAAGTACGCCGGAGCCCGCCGATGTCCGAGCCCGCCCGACGCCTTTCGTACGTGATGGCCGCCCTGGCCACGACGATCTGCGTAAGCGCCACGCCCACGATCGCCCAGGACGAATACGCTGCGCCCGGTTATGGGGCGGCAACCTATTCGCCGGCCACGGACCTGCGGGTTCCGGCCGACGAGCCGCGCTATGCCGCGATCGTGATCGACGCCGCGAGCGGCGAAATCCTCTACCAGAAGCGCGCCGACTCGCCGCGCTACCCAGCGTCGATCACCAAGATTATGACGCTCTATCTGGCGTTTGAGGCGCTCTCGACCGGCCGCCTGCGCGAGACCGACATGATCACCGTCTCTCCCCTCGCCGCGTCCCAGGCGCCGACCAAGCTGGGCTTGAGGCCGGGCGATACCATCAGCGTCCAGGATGCGATGCACGCGATTGCGGTGAAGTCGGCCAACGACATGGCCGTCGCGCTCTCCGAGCGCATCGGCGGCACCGAGAGCCGATTCGCCGCGCTGATGACGATGAAGGCGCAGGAACTGGGCATGACCCACTCCCACTTCGTCAACGCCAACGGCCTGCCCGACAGCCGCCAGATCACCTCGGCGCACGACATCGCCATCCTCTGCCGCGCCGTACTGCGCGACTATCCACAGTACTATGGCTACTTCGGCACCGAGAGCTTCACCTACCGTGGCGTGACGATGAACAACCACAACGGCCTGCTGGGACGGATGCCGGGCGTGGATGGGTTCAAGACCGGCTTCACCAACGCCGCCGGCTTCAACCTGGCCGCTTCAGCGGTGCGTGACGGCCGCCGCCTGATCACCGTGGTGTTGGGCGGCGCCTCGGGCGCCTCGCGCAACGCCAATGTCGAAGACCTGCTGCTGACCGGCTTCGACGTCGAGGAACGCCGCGCTCACGGCGAAAACCTGATCCTGACGCAGAATATGTTCGAACAGCTGCCGACGGCGAGCGTGATGGCCGAGCAGGTCAACCGCGGGGACGGCGACGAGGACGAGGACGCCATCGACATCGTGCTGACCGCCTCCGAGCACGGCACACCGGTGAGCTTCGTGCCGGCGGGGGTGACCCAACTGGCCGCCTCGCGTCCGTCGCTGACGCAGGATGTGCCTCATGCCGGCCTGCTGCGGCCGAATCAGGCCCAAGCGCCGACGCAGGCCGCCGAGCCGCGCAACTGGTCGGTGCAGGTCGGCGAATTCGCCTCGGGTCGCCTCGCCACACGTCAGATCGACTATGTCGCCGACGCCTTCAAGTCGCTGTTCGACGACCGCGAGGGTCAGGTGGACCACGCTGGGCGCAGCTACCGCGCGGTATTCACCGGCTTCACCGAGTCCGAGGCGAAGCAGGCTTGCGCCAGCGTCCAAGCCAAGGACCAGCCCTGCGTCGCCGGTCCGCGCTAGAGCGCGTTCAGCAAAAGTGGAACCGCTTTTGCGGTTCGAACGCGCTCCAGACTCAAAGACTCCAGTCGTCATCGCTGGAGTAGCGCCGCCCGCGCCGCGTTGAGCTGAGCCGCCAGCCCGGCCGCCCCGCCGGTGTCGGGATGCACCCGCAACATCAGCCGGCGATAGGCCGCCTCGATCTCGTCTCGGCCGGCCGTCTCCGCAATGCCCAACATCGATGCGGCTTCGGCCCGTCCCATACCAGCGTCGGCCGGGCGTCTCGGGGCGCGCGACGAACTCGCCAGCCACAGCGCCGCGGTCAACAGGATCGAGCCGCCCAGCCAGCCGCCTCGCAATGCATCGTAGACGGCGACGCCGGCGACGGTGATAGCCAGCGCGAGGCCGGCCAGGCGGGCCGGCGTGCGCGCCATCAGCGGCTGGCGTCCCAGGCTGACGAGCAAGGCCAGCACCAAGACGCCGAGCGCGACGAAGATCATGAGCGGATGCGGTTACTCCGCCGCCATCGGCCGGGCCATCAGCCCGAGTTCGACCATGAGCACCCGCAGCTCCTGCCGCGCGGCGATATGACCAAGCGAGACCTGAACCGGCCGCACGGTCGGCCCGAGGTCGGCGACGGTCAGACCGAACGGGAACAGCTCGCGGTAGATCACTCGGTCGCCAAGTCCATGCAACACGCGAAAGCCGACGCGGCGCGACAGCGCCTTCAGCCGTTCGTCCACCCGGCGGCGGTTGCGCGGGTCGCTCGACGCCAGACGGTTGCGCAGCACCACCCAGTCCAGCGAGCGGCCACGCTCGGCCGCCTTGACCTTGCGCGCCTCCCAGACCGTCTCCGAGTAGAGGCTGGGCCGCACTAGATCGAGGGTAACGGGGTCGACGACGCCCAGCACATCGAAATCGACGAAGCTATCGTTCATCGGCGTCACGATGAGGTCGGCCTTCTGGTGCGCGAGCCGGGCGAGTTCGGTGTCGGCGCCGGGCGTATCGACGACCAGGAAGTCGCATTCGGCGGCGTCGGCCAGGGCCGCGTCGAGGGCCGCGCCGTCGGCGATGTCGCCAATCCGCTGCGGCTGCGGCAAGACCGCGCCGTTGGCTTCGATCCAGCGGGCGCGATTGGCGAAGAAGTGGGCCATTGACTGCTGGCGGCGGTCGAGATCGAGCACCGCGACCTTGGCGCCGTCGTGGGCCAGGGCGACGCTCAGGTGGACGGCGACGGTGGACTTGCCAGCCCCGCCCTTCTCGTTGCCGATGACAATGACGCGCATTGCCGGGCCTCCCACTAAGCTGAGGTACGCGGGGCCGCGACCGTGCGGCCCAGAATCGTATGACTTTGCGGACGAGACACCGGCTCGCGGGCCGCGTCAACGCGACGGAAAGCCCAAGCTGGACATCCACGCCGCCCCTCGGCCATAGCTCCGCGCCTGTCCCCAAGGCGCCACATGACCGAATTGCCGATCGTCCGCACCGTCCAAAGCCTGCGCGACGCTGCGCGCGCCTGGCGTGAGGCCGGCGAGCGGGTCACGCTGGTCCCGACCATGGGCTTCCTGCACGAAGGCCATGTGTCGCTAGTGCGGCTGGGCAAGAGCCGGGCAGACCGCGTCGTCGCCAGCCTGTTCGTCAACCCGACCCAGTTCGCACCGAGCGAGGACTTCGAGGCCTATCCTCGCGACGAGGCCCGCGATGTGGCGCTGCTGGCGTCCGCCGGCTGCGATCTGCTCTACGCACCGTCGGTCGAGGAGATGTACCCGGCCGGCTTCGCCACGACCGTCAGCGTGGCCGGCGTCTCGGGGCCGATGGACGGCGAGGCGCGGCCGATCCACTTCGCCGGCGTCGCCACCATCGTCGCCAAGCTGCTGATCCAAGCGACGCCGGACGTCGCCATCTTCGGCGAGAAGGACTACCAACAGTTGCTGGTGATCAAGCGCATGGCGCGCGACCTCGACTTGCCGGTGGAGATCCTGGGCGCCCCGACCGTGCGCGAAGCGGACGGCCTCGCTCTGTCTTCGCGTAACTTCTATCTGACCGCCGGCGAACGCGCCGTGGCGCCGCGCCTGCACGCCGCGCTGCGCACCGCGTCGGCCGCGCTGAAGGACGACGCGCCGGTCAGCTCGGTCGAGGCGCGCGGCTATGCGGCGCTGATCGAAGCGGGGTTCGGCCCGATCGACTACTTCGACGTACGCGACGCCGACACCCTGACCCACCTAGGCCCCGGCCCGATCGGTGCGGCCAAGGCGCGCATTTTCGTCGCCGCCCGTCTCGGCCGCGCGCGCCTGATCGACAACTGGCCCGCGTGAGCCGCTACCAGGCCCCAGCTTCACGCAGGCGCCGCGCCAGCTCGATCGGCAGGTCGCCGTGCGCGGCTTCGCCGAAGTCGATCGGCGCTTCCTTGGTGTCTAGATACCGCCAGCCCTGGAAGGCGCGGCGCGGCTGTGGCGCGGTCGGGATCAGGGTCTCGTCGAGCAGGATTTCGCAGCGCCGCTGGGCGCCCTCGCCCATCGTCTCGATCGCCGCGATCCGCTGGCGCATCAGGATCACGCCCTTGAACACCCAGTAGAGCGAGCCGCCGTCCAGCAGCTCCGCCGCGCGCTTCGGCGTCTGGCGGGTATGGACGATCGGGCGATGTCCGGCGGCGGCGCGCGCCTCGCGCCAGACGCGCAAGTCCTCCGGCGTATCGGCGCCCACGCACAGCTTGATCAGATTGATCGACATTCGCGCGGGTCTAGCCGGGCGGCGCCAGCCGCACCAGTAGCGCGCCCTCGGTCACCTGGTCGCCAACCGTGCAGCGCACTTCCGCCACGACGCCGTCGAACGGGGCGGTGAGCGCGTGCTCCATCTTCATCGCTTCCAGAGTGGCGAGGGTCTGGCCGCGGGTGACTTCGGCGCCGACCGCTACGCCGAGCGAGGCGATCCGGCCCGGCATCGGCGCCAGGATCTGGCCATCCCCTGCCGCGCCCTCCTCTGCGTTCACGCTCTTCGGCCGCGAGAACGCGAACGCCTCGCCGCCCTCGAAGATCACCACCTCGCCCGCGCCGGCCGGCAGCGTCGACGCCATCCGCGGATCGACGTGCGCCTCGAACACCCGCTCGCCCGCCTGGATCAGCGACGGCGCGCTGGCTGCACCGAGTCGCAGGCCAGAGAGCGAACGTTCGGTCCACGGCGTGCCGTCGCCGGCGGGAGCCAGGGCGGTGACCGCCTCGATGCGCAGGAAGTTCGACGGCTCGGGCGGCGTCGTCAGCGCCTCGAGCCGGGCCTCGATGAAGCCCGTGTCGACCTGGCCGGCGATGAAGTCGGGCTGGCTCAGCAGTCGGGTCAGGAAGCCGGCGTTGGTCTTCACCGGCCAGACCTCGACCTGGCCGCAGGCGAACGCCAGCCGCTCCGCCGCCGCTTCCCGCGTCGGTTCATGGGCGATCAACTTGGCGATCATCGGATCGTAGAACGGCCCGATCTCGCCGCCCGCTTCGACCCCGCTGTCGACGCGAACGCCGAGCGAGCCGATGAACAGCTCGTCAAGCCGCCCGGTCGAGGGCAGGAAGCCCCTGGCCGGATCCTCGGCGTAGAGCCGAGCCTCGATCGCGTGGCCCTGCATGACGATCTGGTGCTGCGCAAGCGGCAGCGGCTCGCCCGAGGCGACGCGCAGCTGCCATTCGACCAGGTCGAGCCCGGTGATCGCCTCGGTGACCGGGTGCTCGACCTGCAGGCGGGTGTTCATCTCCATGAACCAGATGCGGTCGGCGCGCAGGCCGTCCGAGGCGTCGGCGATGAACTCGATCGTGCCGGCGCCGACGTAGTCCACCGCCTTGGCGGCGCGCACCGCGGCGTAGCAGAGCGCCGCGCGGGTGGCGGCGTCCATGCTAGGCGCCGGCGCTTCCTCGACCACCTTCTGGTGGCGACGCTGCAGCGAGCAGTCGCGCTCGAACAGGTGGACGACGGTGCCCTGCGTGTCGCCGAACACCTGCACCTCGATATGGCGGGGGCGGGTGACGTAACGCTCCAGCAGCACGCGGTCGTCGCCGAACGCCGAGGCGGCTTCGCGGCGCGCGGCTTCCAGCGCGGCGGCGAAGTCGTCGGCGCGGTCCACCCGGCGCATGCCCTTGCCGCCGCCACCGGCCACCGCCTTGATCAGCACCGGCCAGCCAATCGCGGCGCCCTCGCGCGCCAGCACAGCGGCGGACTGATCGTCGCCGAGGTAGCCCGGCGTGGTCGGCACGCCGGCCTGCGCCATCAGCCGCTTGGCCGCGTCCTTCAGCCCCATCGCCCGGATCGCGGCCGGTGGCGGCCCGACCCAGACCAGGCCCGCGGCGGTCACGGCTTCGGCGAAGTCGGCGTTTTCCGACAGGAAGCCGTAGCCCGGATGGATCGCCTCGGCGCCGGTCTGGCGCGCGGCGGCGAGGATGGCGTCGGCCTTCAAGTAGCTGTCGCGGGCCGGCGGCGGGCCGATCAGCACCGCCTCGTCGGCCTCGGCGACGTGCGGCGCATCGGCGTCGGCTTCGGAATAGACCGCGATCGTTCGCACACCCAACCGCGCCGCCGTGCGGATAATGCGCCGGGCGATCTCGCCGCGGTTTGCGATCAGAACCGAACCGATCATCCGCCGATCTCCGCCAGGCCGATCATCACCAGCGCGCTGAGGGCCAGGACAAGCACGATGATGGAGCTGACGAACAGCACCGCCATTCGCCAGAGGGTGCCGAACACGCCGAGCTCATAGGTTCCTCGAAGGTGCGCGAACAGGTGAATCGGCGCTATCAGGAACAACAGCTGGAACCAGCCGCTGATCAGCGACGCCAGCATGGTCGTCGACAGCAGGAGCCCCTGGAACGACAACGAATGCATGCTGAAGATCAGGTGGTCGAACAGATAGACGCCCCGGCGCCAGAAGAACATCAGGCCGAGTAGGCTAGCGCTCAGCGGCAACGCCAGCACGGCCAGCCGCTGAGCCCATTCCGTCAGCGTGGCCTCGAAGGCCTTGGGATCCTTGGCGGCCTGCTTGAGCCGGGCCGCCACCCACACCGCGGTGGCGTCGTCGCGTACGGGGACCACTTTCAGGTTGATCCCCTCGCCGGTCCTGACGTCGCCACCCGGTCCGTTCAACTGCACGACCGGCTTGCCCTGAGGCTCGAACCCAGCGGCAAGGAACACCAGCACCACCGCGATCAGGAACAGCCGGAACGGCGGGATCTGGCCGATGCGGTGGCCGTCCAGAAAACGCCGGGTCAGCCGCGCGGGCTTGAAGCAGAGATCGGGCAGCGTGCGCCAGAGCCTGCCGTCCAGATCGAACAGGCCGTCGATGGCTTCGCGGCTGAGCTTCAGCAGCGAACGGTGATAGTCCTCGCCGGGCTGGCCGCAGGCGTGGCACCAGGGCCCCGCGAGCGGCGTGTCGCAGTTGGGACAAGGCGCGCCGAGCGGCACGGCGTGGCCCGGCATGCGGCGGCCCAGAGTCGTGACCACGCTGTCCAGAGCCGCCGCCTCGATCTCCTGCGCCATCGCCCCCATCCCGCGGTCGTTACTCGGCCCAGGGCGCCTTGCGCCCGTCCAGGAACGCCCGCACGCCCGCCTGGCCGTCGTCGCTGACCCGTTGGGCGGCGATCCGCCTGGCGGTGTGGACCATCAGGCCATGGTCGATCTCGCGGCCGGCCACTTCGCCGACCAGCAGCTTCGACTGGGCGACGGCGCCCGGCGAACACAGCCGCTGCGCCGCCGCGATCCGCGCCTTGGCCGCCGCCAGGGCTTCGGCGTCGGCGACCACCTCGTCGATCAGGCCGAACAACCGCGCCTGCTCGGCATCGAACACCTCGCCGGACGCGAACAGCCGCCGCGCGCGCCGCGTACCGACCGCGGCGACGACGTAGGGGCTGACAGTGGCCGCGATCAGGCCGAGCTTTACCTCGGAGAAGGCGAACTTCGCGGCCTGGACCGCGACGCCCATGTCGCACGCCGCCGCCAGCCCGGCCCCGCCGCCGAACCCGCCGCCCTCGATCAGCGCCACAGTCAGCGCCGGGATGTCGTGGAGGTGTTTGAGCATGATCGCCATCTGCATGGCGTCGTCGCGATTGTCCTCTTCGGTGTGCTCTACCGCGTCGCGCATCCACTCCAGGTCCGCGCCGGCCGAGAAGGTCCCGCCCGCGCCCTGCACGAACACCACGCGGATGTTCTCCTGGTCGCGCAGCGTCTCGAACGTCTCGCGGAGCGCCCCGATCAGTTCGGCGTCGAAGGCGTTCTTCTTGTCCGGCCGGTTCAGGGTGACGGTGACCGCGCCCTCTTCGGTGGCCTCGAGGGTCACGAGCTCTGAGGTGGCGTCGGTGTCGGGAACCTCGACGAACGGATCGGCGATGGGGTTAGGCATGGCGAACTCCTTGCCAGCTATTGCGGCGGGTTACATCCGGAAGACGCCGAACCGGGTCGGCGGGATGGGCGCGTTGAGGCTAGCGGCGATGGCGAGGCCCAGCACGTCACGGGTCTGCACCGGGTCGATCACGCCGTCGTCCCACAGCCGGGCGGTGGCGTAGTAGGGGCTGCCCTCGTCCTCGTAGCGCTGTCGGATCGGCGACTTGAACGCCTCTTCCTCGGCGGGCGTCCATTTGTCGGCGTCGCGGTGGACGGTGGTCAGCACGCTGGCGGCCTGTTCGCCGCCCATCACGCTGATGCGGCTATTGGGCCAGGAGAACAGGAAGCGCGGGCTGTAGGCGCGGCCGCACATGCCGTAGTTGCCGGCGCCGAACGAGCCGCCGATCAGCACCGTGAACTTCGGCACCTCGGCGCAGGCGACCGCCATCACCATCTTGGCCCCGTCCTTGGCTATGCCGCCGGCCTCGTAGCGGCCGCCAACCATGAAGCCCGAGATGTTCTGCAGGAAGATCAGCGGGATGCCGCGCTGACAGGCTAGCTCGATGAAGTGCGTGGCTTTCAGCGCGCTCTCGGAGAACAGCACGCCGTTGTTGGCCAGGATCGCCACCGGATAGCCCCAGATATGTGCGAAGCCGCAGACCAGCGTCGTGCCGTAGAGCTGCTTGAACTCATCGAACCGCGAGCCGTCGACCAGCCGGGCAATCACCTCGCGCACCTCATAAGGCGCACGGACGTCCGGCGGGATGATGCCGTAGAGCTCGGTCGGATCGTAGGCCGGCGGCTCTGGCTCGTCGGGCGGCAGCGCCGGCGCAGCTCTCTCGCCGAGATGGCCGACAATGGAACGCACGATCTCCAGCGCATGCGTGTCGTTGGCGGCGACGTGGTCGACCAGGCCGGACTTGCGGGCGTGGGTGTCGGCGCCGCCGAGCTCCTCGGCGCTGATCACCTCGCCGGTCGCGGCCTTCACCAGCGGCGGGCCGCCGAGGAAGATGGTGCCCTGGCCGCGGACGATGATGGTCTCGTCGCTCATCGCCGGCACGTAAGCCCCGCCCGCGGTGCAGGAGCCCATTACGCAGGCGACCTGGGCGATGCCCTCGGCGCTCATGCGCGCCTGGTTGAAGAAGATGCGACCGAAGTGGTCGCGGTCGGGGAACACCTCGGCCTGGTGCGGCAGGTTGGCCCCGCCGCTGTCGACCAGGTAGACGCAGGGCAGCCGGTTTTGCAGCGCAATCTCCTGCGCGCGCAGGTGCTTCTTCACCGTCATTGGGAAGTAAGCGCCGCCTTTGACCGTGGCGTCGTTGGCGATGATCAGCGTCTCGCGGCCCTGCACACGCCCGACGCCGGTGATCAGCCCGGCGCCCGGCGCCTCGCCGTCGTAGAGGCCGTAGCCGGCCAGCTGGCCGATTTCCAGGAACGGCGAGCCGATGTCGAGCAGCCGCTCGACTCGCTGGCGCGGCAGCAGCTTGCCGCGATCGGTGTGGCGCTTGCGCGAGGCCTCGGGCCCGCCCAACGCCGCCTCGGCCAAGCGGGCCCGCAGCGTCTCCGCTAGCGTGAGATTGGTCGCGACATTGCGGACGAAGGCGTCGCTCTTGAGATCGATCGCGGTCTTGAGCCGGGGCATGGGCGCACCGATACCCGCCCTTAGCCGCGCCGGAAAGCCGCGGGCGCCTCAGTGGCCAGGGTGAACAGGACATCTTCCCAGGCCGCCTCGCCTTCGCCGGTTGTTTGCCGGCCGGTGATCCGGGCGCCAACGGCCCGGTAGAAGGCGATGGCGCCCGTGTTGCCGGCCACCGCCTTAAAGCCGATCTCGGCCACGCCTCGCTCGCGCAACGCCGCGCAAAGCGCGACCAGCAACGCCAGCCCGACGCCCCGTCGTTGGTGCGTTTCGAGCAGGTGGAGCGCGCTCATCCAGGCCGGCGTGGCATGGGCGAAACCGACTATGCGCGCGTGCTCGACGGCGACGAACAGGAGATCGCCGGCGGCGAGGGCGGATTCCCAGCGAAGTTCCGAACGGCCGATCTCCACCGCCTGAAAGCAGGCGCCGAAGATCGGCTGGTAGGTCTCACGGTCGGCCTGGATGTGAACCTCGGCCACGGCGAGCGCCTCGTCCCGGCCGGCGGGGCGAACGCGGATTGCGCCGCTTGTGGACGGATGAGTCGGCATCGTTGACGACGACACTAGCCTGAATTGCGGGATGGGCGGCTTGGCCGCTACTGTCCCCGTGTGGCGACCCTCACCGACTCGTTGCCCGATTCGGCGCTCACCCGGCTCTTTGCCCGCGAAGTGAGCTCGGGCCGGGCCATGTGGTTTTCCTTGCCCGGCGGTGCGCCGCTCTACGAGGCGGGCGAGGACGCCGACCAGTTCTTCTTCCTGCGCGCCGGCCGCCTGGGCGCCTTCCGCCACCAGGAGGGCCAGGAGATCCAGTTCCTGGGCGTGATCCGGCCCGGCGAGCCGGCGGGCGAGATGGCGTTGGTAGCCGGCGCGCCGCATTCAGCCACCGTCACCGCGCTGCGCGACTCCGAGGTGCTGGCTCTCAGCCGCGACGACTTCTTCGACGCCGTGGCGCTGGATCCGACAGTGATGACCGAGCTGGCGCGGCTGATGATCCTGCGCAACCGGCAGAGCGCGTCGGGCGCGGTGCTGGGCGAGCCCTCGGTGTACGGCTTCATCGGCCTGTCGCCGGCGGTGGGGGTCCGCGACCTGGCCGAGCGAATCGCGGCGCGGATCGGCAAGCTCGGCTATCGCGCCACCGTCGTCGGCGCGGAGGCGCTGCGCGCGCCGACCGAATGGTTCTCCAACGTCGAGCGCGACCACGACTTCGTGCTCTATGTCGCCGAGGCCGAGGAGCTCGGCTGGAAGAACCTCGTCTCACGCCAGGGCGACCGGCTGTTCCGCATCGCCCGGGCCGCCGACCCGCCGCCGCCGCCATTGCCGGACGCCTTAGCCGCCGAGCCCTTGCAGGTGCAGCAGCTTACCGACCTGATCCTGCTCCACCCCGCCGGCCAGGGTGCGCCCAGCGGCAGCGAAGCCTGGGTCGAAGCGATGCGGCCGGCGCGGCTGTTCCATCTGCGCAACGGCTTCGATGCAGACGCCGACCGCCTGGCGCGGGTGTTGACCGGACAGTCGGTCGGGCTGGTGCTGTCGGGCGGCGGCGCGCGGGCCTACGCCCACGTCGGCGCGGTCAGGGCGCTGCACGAACGCGGGGTGCCGATCGATTTCGTCGGCGGCGTCTCGATGGGGGCCATCGTCGGCGCCGGCGTCGCCATGGGCTGGGACGATGCCGAACTGGAGATGCGCATCCGCAAGGCCTTCGTCGACTCCAGCCCACTCGACGATATCGCCTTTCCGATGATCGCGCTGATTCACGGCGACAAGGTCCGTGAACGGTTGACCGAGCATTTCGGCGACCGCCACATCGGCGACCTCTGGCTACCGTTCTTCTGCCTGTCCGCCAATCTAACGACCGGCGCCTACCAGCTGCACCGCACCGGGCTGGTGCGCGAGGCTCTGCGGGCCAGCATCTCCCTGCCCGGCGTGTTGCCGCCGGTGACAATCGGCAAGAACGTGCTGGTGGACGGCGCGGTGCTGAAGAACTTCCCCGCCGACCTGATGCGCGCCATCCAGCTGGGCCCGATCGTTGGCGTCGACGTCGGACGCGGTCGCAGCATTGGGGCCGACGACATCCAGCCGCCGCCCTCGCTGTGGCGCTGGCTGATCTCCGGCGACTGGCGCCGCGGACCGCCGATCGTCTCGGTGCTGATCCGCTCGGCCACCGTTCGGTCGGGTGCGGAGATGATCGCGGCGCACCAGGCGACCGACGTCCTGGTGCAGCCCGATGTCGACGAGATCGAGATTCGCGACTGGAAGGCGTTCGATCGCGCGGTGGAGATCGGCTATCGCGCCACCCTGGAGGCGCTCGACGGGCTCACCCACCCCGTGGTGGATCTGCGCCGCCGCGCCAGCCTGGCGGAGGCCGCGCTGAGCGCGCCGCACGGCCGGACGTCTGCAAACTGACGATAGCGATTTGCCCGCCAATCGACGCTGCGCTGCAACAATGCTAGGTTACCTGCAATCACCTCATTCGCCGGGTTCGGGGTTTTGACGCGCCAGCTGCGTTTGAAATTGAGGCGTCCGGCTTCGTACGCCCGAGCAGACTTCGTCTGCTCGGAAACGAACCGGGAGGCCAGGAAGGCGCTGGACGACTGGCCGGCGTGGCATGGCGGCTGCCTGGCGCTGGTAGGGCCGGAGGGCAGCGGCAAGTCACATCTGGCGCTGGAATGGGCCGGCCGGGCGAACGCGACCGTGCTGAACGCCGCCTGCACCGACGTCGACAGCGCCCATGGCGGCCCGGTGCTGGTCGAGGACGCCGACCGGGCGCACCCAGACACCCTGTTCCACCTGATCAACATGGCCGGACCCAGTGGCGGCCTGCTGCTCACCGCTCGCGGGCACCCGCGCGCCTGGTCGGCCGAACTGCCCGATCTGCGCTCGCGTCTGAACGCCCTGCACGTGGCCGAAATCGGCGAACCGGACGACGCAGTGCTGGAAGGCGTGCTGCGGAAATTCTTCCGGGAACGGAACATAAAACCGGCCGAGGATGTCTATCCTTACCTGATGCGGCGCATCGAACGGTCGGTTCGAATGGCGCGCGAGATCGTCGTGCGTCTCGACGAGGCCGCAGACGCCGATGAACGCGAGATCACCCGGACTCTGGCCCGTCAAATTCTTGAATCCGACTCCCGGACGCTTGATCTGTTCGAGTGATGTCTTGTTACTGACACGGAATGGCGCCAGACACTCTCATTCCCCAATCGCCTCGATGAGCCTCCCCTTGGAAGCCCAAGTCGCTGAGTCCGCCGCCTCCGCCGCCGCGACGCCCGCGCCGGCGCCGCCGGACCTGCTGCGTTCCCCCGACCGCTTCTTCAATCGCGAACTCTCGTGGCTGAGCTTCAACCAGCGGGTGCTGGACGAGGCGGAGAACCCGCGCCACCCGCTGCTGGAGCGGCTGCGGTTCCTCTCGATTTCGGCCAACAACCTCGACGAGTTCTTCATGGTCCGCGTCGCCGGCCTGAAGGCGCTGGTGCGCGAGGGCGTGCGAGTGCTGAGCCAGGATGGGCTGTCGGCCTCGCAGCAACTGGTCAAGGTCAGCACCGCCGCCAACGACCTGATGGACGATCAGCAGCGCATCTGGGCGGCCATGCGCGCCGAACTCTCCGGCGCCGGCCTGGTGCTGCTGGACGCTAAGGACATCACCGCCGCCGACCGTCCGGCGATCGAGGAGATCTTCCTCAGTCGGATCTTCCCGGTGCTGACGCCGCTGGCGATCGATCCGGCCCACCCGTTTCCGTTCATTCCCAACCTGGGCTTCTCGCTGGCGCTGAAGCTGCGCCGGCTCTCGGACAACAAGCAGCTCTACGCCCTGGTGCCGGTGCCGACCCAGGTCGACCGCTTCTGGGAGCTGCCGCCCGGCGGACGCCGGCGCCATGTCCGCCGGTTCTTCTCGCTGGAGAGCTTCCTGATCCTGTTCCTCGACCGCCTGTTCCCTGGGTGCGAGGTCGAGGGCCAGGGCCTGTTCCGGCTGATCCGCGACAGCGACGTCGAGATCGAGGAAGAGGCCGAAGACCTGGTGCGCGAGTTCGAGGCGCGGCTGAAGCGCCGGCGACTGGGGCTGGTGGTGCGGGTCAAGCTGCAGGCCTCGATGCCCGAAGACCTGCGCACATTCATCCTCGAAGGTCTGCAGGCCGAGCCGCAGGACGTGGTCAGGGTCGACGGCAAGCTCGGCCTCGCCCAATTGGGCCAGTTGATCCCGCCGGACTTGCCGGAGCTGAAGTTCCCGCCGTTCCAGCCGCGCTTCCCCGAACGTATCCGCGACCATGGCGGCGACTGCTTCGCCGCCATCCGCGAGAAGGACATCCTGGTCCACCACCCGTTCGAGAGCTTCGACGTCGTGGTCCAGTTCCTGCGCCAGGCCGCGCAGGACCCCAACGTCATCGCCATCAAGCAGACGCTCTACCGCACCAGCAAGGACAGCCCGATCGTCGCCGCCCTGATCGAGGCGGCCGAGAACGGCAAGAACGTCACCGCCCTGGTGGAGATCAAGGCCAGGTTCGACGAGGAAGCCAACCTGAAGTGGGCCCGCGACCTGGAGCGAGCTGGCGTGCTCGTCGTGTTCGGTTTCGTCGAGTACAAGACCCACGCCAAGCTGTCGGTCGTGGTGCGGCGCGAGGGCGATGGCCTGCGCAGCTACTGCCACTACGGCACCGGCAACTACCACCCGGTCACCGCCAAGATTTACACCGACCTGTCGCTGTTCACCGCCGATCCGGCGATGGCGCGGGATTCGGCCAAGATCTTCAATTACATCACCGGCTACGCCATGCCCGAGCAGATGGAGAAGCTGTCCTATTCGCCGATCTCAATGAAGCGCGACCTGCTGCGCCTGATCGCCGTCGAGGCCGAGCACGCCCAGGCCGGCAAGCCTTCCGGAATCTGGGCCAAGCTGAATTCGCTGGTCGACGTCGAGATCATCGACGCGCTTTACCGGGCCGGTAAGGCCGGCGTGCGGATCGAGCTGGTGATCCGCGGCATCTGCTGTCTTCGTCCTGGGGTGTCCGGGCTGTCCGAGAACATTCGGGTGAAAAGCATCGTCGGGCGTTTCCTCGAGCACGCCCGCATCGTCGCCTTCGCCAACGGCCAGCCCCTGCCCTCGAAGCAGGCGCGGCTCTACATCTCCTCGGCCGACTGGATGCCACGCAACCTCGACCGCCGCGTCGAGGTACTCACCCCGGTGGAAAATCCGACCGTGCACCAGCAGGTGCTCGACCAGATCATGGTGGCGAATCTCAACGACGAGGCACAAAGCTGGCGCCTCGACGGCGAAGGGCGCTATCACAGGACGCCCGGCTGGGATCGCAAGCGCGCTTTTTCGGCTCACGACTACTTCATGACCAACCCCAGCCTCTCGGGCCGGGGTCACAAGGTGAAGGACTTGCCGCGTGCGTTCGACCATGTGGTCGCCGGAAGCTGACGCCATCACCCAGGACGCCGCTTCCTGGGACGCCGCCGTCATCGATGTCGGCTCCAATTCCGTCCGTCTGGTGCTCTACCGCGTTGAGGGGCGGGCGGTCTGGACCGTGTTCAACGAGAAGATCCTCGCTGGCCTCGGCCGCGACCTGGCTGACACCGGCCGGCTCTCCCGCGACGGCGTGGAGGCCGCGATGGCGGCGCTGCGGCGTTTCGCCGCCCTGGTCGGCGCCGCCAAGCCGGACCGCGTGTTCGCCGTCGCCACCGCCGCCGCGCGCGACGCCGAGGATGGCCCCGCCTTCTGCCGCCGCGTCCGCGCCGAGACCGGGCTCGACCTTCGCGTTCTGAGCGGCGCCGAGGAGGCGCGCTACGCGGCCCTCGGCGTGCTGGCGGGGGCCCCGGAATCCACCGGCATCGCCGGGGACCTCGGCGGCGCTAGCCTGGAGCTGGTGCGCCTGCAAGACGGCCAGCCGGGCGAAGGCGTGACCCTTCCGCTCGGGCCGTTCGCGTTCAAGGACAATGGCCGCTTCGACCCGGACCGTGTCCGCGCCCAGGTCGAACGGCGGCTGAAGCCGCACCTCGACGCGCTGAAGACGCCGGTGTTCCACGCTGTCGGCGGCGCCTGGCGCAATCTGGCGCTACTGGCGATGCGGATGTCGTCCTATCCGCTGGAGATCGTCCAGCAATACGAGATGACCCGGCGCGAAGCGCTGGAAGCGGCGCGGGTGATCTCACGCCAGTCGGCGCGCTCGCTGGAGCGGATCGAGGGCATCTCGCGCCGGCGCCTGGAGACCCTGCCGCACGCCGCCGCGGTGCTGGAGGCGCTGGTCGACACCCTCGGCGTCGACCGCGTGGTGCTCTCCGCCTACGGCCTGCGCGAAGGCGTCATCTTCGAGGCCATGGTGCCGGCCTGCCGCGCCCAGGATCCGCTGATCGAGGGCTGCGCGGCGCTGAGCGCCCGTGAAGGCGTCAACCCCACCTTGGGTCCGGCGGTCGAGGCCTGGCTGACGCCGGCGTTCGGCGGCCTCGAGCCGGTGTTCGGCGCGCGCGAGCCGGTGCTGCTGAAGGCGGCGTCGCGGCTGGCCGACATTGGCGCGCGGTTGCACCCCGACCATCGCGCCGACCTGGTGTTCCTGCAGGTGCTGCGCGCCCCAGTGCCGGGGATGAACCACGCCGAGCGGGTGTTCCTGGCCACCGCCCTGTTCGCCCGCCACACCGCCGCCGCAACCGTGCCCGAGCAGGATATGATCGCCCGGCTGCTAACCCACGAGCGGGTGCAGCGGGCCAGGGCGCTGGGCGCCGCGATCCGCCTCGCCTGCGACCTTTCCGGCCGCAGCCCGGACCTGCTGCGGCAGTCCAGCCTGGAGATCCGGCCCTCGTCCGTGGTCGTCGAAGCCGAGGAACCTTCGGCCCCGCTGCTGCTCGGCGAACAGACCGCCAAGCGCGCCGCCACCTTGGCCGCCCTGCTGGAGCGCGAGCTCAAGCTGCGACCGGCGTCCCGGCGCGAGCGGGCCAAGCCGGAAAAGGTGGCCTGACCGTCAATCCAGCGAGCGGGCGATCACCACCTCGGCGTGGTAGACGTCCAGCAGTTCGGCCAGGGAAAGCGGGGTGAGGCCCTCCAACTCCACCCGCCAGAACCGGAACCCCATCTCGTCCAGCGCCGCCACCAGCCCGGGCAGGTCGCCGCGCGAGCCCATCATGCCGACGGCCCACTCGATGCACAGCTTGATCGACGCGCTACGCCGCAGTAGGCCCAGCGCGCCGTTGAGGATCAGGAGTTCGGCGCCCTCCGTGTCGATGCGGATGAAGTCGATGGTCTGACCCTCGAACAGGTCGTCGAGCCGCACCGCCTCACACTCGACCACATGGGTGTCGTCGCCGATGTTCCAGCCGTGCTCGACCAGGTTGCCGGCGCCGCCATTGCGATCGGAGACGTAGAGCTGCATCACGCCCGACCGATCTGCGACGATCTGCTCGTGCACCGTGACGCTGCCCCCTCGTCCGCTGCAGCTGGCGCTGCGGCGCAGCAGGCGCGCCATCTGCGGATTGGCCTCGAACGCGTCCAGCCGGCCCGAGGGACCGATCAGCGCGCCCATGATCAGCGTGTAGTAGCCGACATTGGCCCCGACCTCGATCACCCGGTCGCCGGGCTTCAACAGCCGGCGGATGACCCGCTCGATCCAGATCTCCCAGAGGCCGTAGGCGACGATCGACGGGGTGAGCTGCTCGTCCAGCGGATCGACGAAGATCAGCTGGCCGTCGTGCAGCG
>Ga0302311_10000617_pt1 | contig 43786 bp, 33 predicted proteins | sample III_Palsa_N1_3_FD_200449 | JGI IMG/M metagenome (GOLD analysis project Ga0302311, IMG submission 200449) | Peat permafrost microbial communities from Stordalen Mire near Abisko, Sweden - III_Palsa_N1_3 | ecosystem: Environmental > Terrestrial > Soil > Palsa > Peat permafrost | place: Sweden... | reverse complement strand
AATGACCCACTTGGCGCGCAGGGATTCGATGGCTTCACCCGTGCGCACCGTCAGCGTGACACCCGCATCATCCTGCTGCAGCGTCTCGAGTTGAGTGCCGAAGCGCACCGTGGCATTCGGGAAAGCCCTGAGCCTGTGCATCGCGATTTCCGCCAGGCGGTGCTGGCCCAGATGCAGGTTGTAGGGCCGGGGCGTATGGCCTTCGAGGACACTCATGGAGTATGCAATGCGCTCGCCGGTGCCTGCGACGAGGTAGGTGTAATCCTGCTTGGCAAAGCCGATGCTCTCGGCCTCCGCCAATATGTCCAAACGTTCGAGGCCTGCGAGCACTGACCAGAAGTAGACCGCCGCGCGCGGGGAGCTGTTGATCGCGGACTCGGCCTCGATGATCATCACGCGAATGCCGGCCTGTGCGAGACCCAGCGCGTTGATGAAGCCGGTCGGGCCACCGCCGACGATGATCACCTCCTGCATCGAATAGCCTTTCGCGGTGCGAAGCGTGCGAGCTGCTGCCGGCGCTCATCTTAAGAGACAATGGAGTCGCGGCGTAGCGGGATTGCTGATAATCTGATTTCCAGATAATAATTATAAGTTATTGATTTAGATTATTATAAATGACGAACTGTGCGCTGGCTCAAGGGGTTGGCCGCGGTCCGCCACACAAGACACAAAAGAAGGCTCGCCCGAATGTCTCAAGCGCACGTGATGTCGCGTCATCCGATCTTCAACTACGAGAACGGTCTGCTGTTGCTGCTCGGGATTTCATGGGGCTTCGCTTTCTTCGATCGCAATTCGGCCAGCGTGCTGATTCCTTACATGGCGAAGGATCTGGGACTCAACAACACGCAATCGGCACTCATCAACTCGGTGCTGTCCGTCATGTGGGCGCTGGGTGCGTATGTGATCGCGCGCTGGTCGGACGCCAGGGGCAGCCGCAAGCCATTCCTGGTCGCCTTCCTGGTGATCTTTTCCGCGTGCTCGATTCTGTCGGGTCTCGCGCCATCGTTCCCGATATTGCTGCTGGCGCGCGGAATCATGGGTGCAGTCGAAGGTCCCTTCCTGCCAGTGTGCCTTGCCATCATGGCGATCGAGTCCTCGCCCGGCCGGCGCGGCGTCAACGCCGGCATCATGCAGAATTTCTTTGCGGCGCTGCTTGGCCAGAGTCTCGCGCCCTCGCTGCTGCCGGTCATCGCCCAGGCGCACGGCTGGCGGGACGCGTTCTTTGTGGCGGGCCTGCCCGGACTGCTGTGTGCGATGGGCGTGTGGCTATGGGTGCGGGAGCCTGCCCGGGACGCGCCAGCGCCACTGCGTGCAACCGCGGCAACGGACTCCGCGCCGCATGGGGGCACGATGGGAGTGCTCGAGATGCTGGCGGTGCGAAATGTGCTGGTGTGCTGCCTGATCTCGGTATTCATGGTGGGCTGGTTCGTCATGGGTTGGACCTTTCTGCCGAAGTTCCTCACCGAGGTGCGCGGCATGCCGGGCCCTGCCATGGGCTCGCTGTTGAGCGTGCTGGGCTTTGCCTCGGCGCTCTCTGGATTCGGGGCGCCCTGGCTCTCCGACCGCATCGGTCGCAAGCCGGTGATGATCGGCTTCTGCGTGCTGGCGGCTGTGACGGCGCTGGGCGCCATGTACTTCCAGGGTTCGACGTTGGTGCTCGGCGCGCTGCTGTTCGTGGGCTGGCTCGCCAGCGGCACATTCCCGTTATTCATGGGCGTCATCCCGGCCGAGTCCATGCCGCGTCAATATGCGGCCACGGCCATGGGCCTCGTGGTCTGCTTCGGCGAGGTGCTCGGCGGCTCCGCGCTGGTCGCGCTCGCGGGCAAGGTTGCCGACCTCACGCAGCTGTCGACCGCCGTGCTCATGATGGCCGCTTCGGGCGCGATCGGTGCGGTGCTGTGCTTCTTCCTGGTTGAAACGGCCCCGGTTAAGGTACGGGCTGCGATGGCGCGTGCGGGTTAAGCAAAGAGCGGGCAGATGGCACAGCAACTCGTCGTACTTCAATCGCTCTGGGCCATGGAACGCCGGCATACCGATGGGGTGGAGCGTTCGCTCGAGCAGAACCTGGCGATGATCCTCGAGGCCGGCTTCGATGGAGTCAGCATGACCTGTCTCGATCCAGCTGCGGCGAGACGTACCGCCGCTGTGCTCAAGCCTCAAGGCAAGCTGATGGAAGTGCAATGCTTCCCAAGATCGGTCGATGACCTCAAGCCGGTCCTCGAGCTGTGCACCGAGCTCGGCGTTTATTACCTGGATATCCAGGCCGATGTCCGCCCCCGACGCGTGGCCGACTGCATCCCTTTGCTCGAGGGCTGGCGCCGGCTGGCCGAGCAGGTGTCATTTCCGGTGTACTTCGAAACACACCGCGATCGGATGACGACGGATCTGTACTTCACGCTCGACCTGCTGGAATGCTTTCCGGATCTGAAACTCCTGGGTGATCTCTCGCACTTCCTGGTGGGTCGCGAATTCGCCGTTCCCGTCTCGGCTGAGAATCACGCCTACATGCACCGGATCATCGACCATTGCTGGGCGTTCCACGGCCGCGTCGCGAGCCGGGAACAGGTGCAGGTGGAGATCAGTTTTCCCCACAACAAGGTGTGGATGGAGCTGTTTCTCTCGTGGTGGGAATATGGATTCAGGAGTTGGAGCCGGCGCGCACAGCCAGACGAATCGCTTGCCTTTGTCTGTGAGCTGGGGCCCAAGCCCTACGCGATCGCGGGCCCCGACGGCAATGACGCCTCGGATCGCTGGATGGAAGCGCTCATGATGAAGGATGCGATCAGGGCGCTGTGGAGCCGGATCGCCGGTAACGGGTTTGCAACGCAAGGAACTTACTCTCACAGAGGTTGAATCAATAAAAATTGGAGCGCCGAATTGGAGACGCAGTCGCGGCATTGGTACCGCGCTGGTCGCCACGGCGATCGGTATCGCCACGGCGCTGCTGGGACTGCTCGGCAACAATGTGATAAGCCGGCGTGCGCAAGTGCTGACCGAGGATTTCAAGGCGCTGCTGCTCAGCCTGACCCCCTGATCTCGATCCTATACAGCCAGATCGGAGAGTGACCGCATGATTACGATTCAAGTCCGCCTCCTGATCGCATCGCTGGCCGTCAGTCTGGCTGTCGGGCCGCCCTGTTCGGCCGCCGCCGGGGAGGCCCCTTCCTACCAGGTAACGAAAACCGTGCCGCTGGGAGCGCCGGATCGGTGGGACTACGTGGTCTTCGATGCGCCCTCGCACCGCGTCTATGTCGCGCACGGAGATCGCGTCACGGTGGTTGATGGCCTTGACGGCACCGTCATCGGACAGGTGGAGGGCTATCCCGGCGGCACGCACGGGACCGCAATCGTCGCCCGCCTGGGAGTCGGGTTTACCGACGATGGCAAGGCAGGTGAGGCGGGATCTTTCGATTTGAAGACCTTCAAACCGGTCAAACGCATCAAGGCGGCAGAGGATGCGGACGGCATGGTCTTTGATCCCATCAGCGGGCATGTGTTCGTCATCAACGGCGATACAGGAACCGTCACAGTAATTGATCCCAAGCAGCAGCGCGCCGTGGCGAACCTCCAGGGAGGCGGCAAACTCGAAGCGGCCGTGGCAGGCAACGACGGCAAGCTCTACGTCAATGGCGCCGCCAACAGCGAGATCGTTCGAATCGATACGCACAGCAATCAGGTCGATGCGCGCTGGCCGATTCCGGACTGCAAAAGCCCGCACGGGATTGCCATCGATCACGCGGGCCGCCGGCTGTTCTCGAGCTGCGTCAACCAGGTGCTCGTGGTAGTGAACCTGGATTCGGGGGCGACGGTCGCGACCTTGCCCATCGGTGCCGGCACGGACTCGGCCGCGTTCGACCCGAGGCGCAAGCTGATCTTCAGCGCCAACGGCCGCGATGGGACACTCTCGGTCATCGAGGAAAAGGACCCGCAGTCCTTCTTGGCGCTCCCGAGTGTGAAGACGACGGTGTCGGCTCGCACCATGGATATCGATCCGGTCTCGGGTCGCATCTACCTCGTGGCGGCGGACACGGACGCAACGACCGCAAACGGAGGCAAGCCCTCCGTGGTCCCCGGCTCCTTGAAGCTGATGTTCATGGACCCTGCGCAGTAGCTGTAAAACTGCTGCAGCGACGCGACCAGTTTCGCGCATGAGCCCGCTAAGTCAACTATCCCTCAAGTGAGCTGCTTCTTGCGCGCCGCCGTGCAATAGTGGCGGCAACGTGAATCGGCCCATCAGGATTCTGCTGCAGACCACGATTCCGCCGGCGGCGGATGACTGGTCGATTGCGCGTTTCAGCCTGCTGGCCCGATCGCTGCGGGAGCAGCGCGGTGCGGATGGCCGGCCGCTGTTCGAAGTCACCGCTCGTGACCGCGACCCGCCGGGCGTGGCGGATTCGGTGCTCTCTACACTGGACCAAAGCGAGTTTGACCAGCTGTGGCTATTCGCGGTCGATGTAGGCGATGGACTCACCGTTGAGGATTGCAGCGCGATTTCGAAATTTCGTCGTCTCGGCCGCGGTTTGATGGTCACACGGGATCACATGGATCTCGGGTGTTCGATTTGTGCTTTGGACGGAGTGGGCGCGGCACACCACTTTCACACCAAGAACGTGGACCCGGACGTACCTCACGTGAGGGATGATCCGTACACGACCAGCATCTCCTGGCCCAATTTTCACTCGGGCGCGAACGGCGATTACCAGCAGATCCAGGTGCATGCGCCGCCGCACCCGGTGCTGTCAGATTCTGCATCGCCTACGGGTGCCATCCGGTTCTTGCCGTCTCATCCTCACGAAGGCGATGTCAGTGCGCCGCCCGATAGCGGAGCCCGCGTCATTGCCTCGGGTACCAGCAAGGTCACCGGGGTGGCTTTCAATATTGCCGTGGCATTCGAGTCACGCGGCGGCAGCGGCCGCGCCATTGCGCAAAGCACTTTCCATCACTTCACGGACTACAACTGGGATACCCGCGTCGGTGCCCCGAGCTTTGTCAGCGAGCCGCCGGGTGACGCCATCCTGCGTACGCCTGCGGCATCGGCCGATACTCGCCGCTACGTGCGTAACGTAGCACTGTGGCTTGCGGGCAAGGATCCCTGAAGTCAGCGAGCGTCCAGAAAGCCGCGAATGAGGACAGCGATCTCATTAGCGGCCGTGTCCAATGCGAAATGGCCGGCATCCAGCACATGGACCTGCGCGCCCGGGACTTCCCGGCGATAGGCCTCCGGCTCGGAGATGTCGAACGACGGGTCGTACCGTCCCCACACCACCAGCAAGCGCGGCTGAGTCGCCCGCATCCATCCCCGCCACTTCGGGTACGCATCCACGTTGGTGCGATAGTCATAAAACAGGTCGCTTTGAATATCGGCCTGGCCGGGCTGGCTGAGAAACGCGAATTCATCGGTCCATAGATCCGGATCATAGCGCTCGATCCTGGGATCACTGCCGACATGCCGGCTGCGGGTCGCGTCGGCCGAGAGCAAACTCTGGCGAAGATTGCCCTCGTTGGCTTGCCGATCCGCCCAGAAAGCCCGGCGAGGCTCCCAGAGCTTTCCCAATCCTTCGTTGTGGGCGACGGCGTTCTGCACGATCAGCCCGTCGATTCGCTCCGGATGAGCCAATGCCAGCCGAAATCCCACCGGACCGCCGTAGTCCTGCATATAGAGTGTGTAACGCGCGATGCCAAGCGCCTGCGTGAATCGATCGGTGATCTCGGCGAGATGATCGAAGGTATAGGCGAAGGTAGCGGCGCTTGGCCAGTCGCTATGACCGAAGCCCGGGTAGTCCGGTGCAATCAGGTGGTAGCGGTCGGACAGCCGACTCAGGAGGGGCTCAAACATCCTGGACGAAGAGGGCAGGCCGTGGAGCAATAGCAGCACCGGCGCACCCGGCGTGCCGGCCTCTCGATAGGCTATAGACAGTCCGTTCAACTGCACCGCGCGATAAAGCGTGGGCTGCTGAGTAGCCATCACAGTCGCCTCCGTCCGGGTTCATGAGTTGCAGGTTGCGGCACACCGGCAGCGATGTCGATGGTGCTTTGGTCTCGGCTCCAGATTGGCCGTGGACCGATACCAATGGGCTATCGAAATACGCACGTGCGTCTGGTTTTATGCTGGAGCCTTTGCAAACCACCAGGAGCGATTGGTATGGCTGTGTATCTCCCGAACATCGACGCCATCGAGCGCGGATATGCGGCGCGGCAGGCCATCTTGCGGCGGCTCAGTCATGTCTTTGGCGAGATATTCCACGCGGTGGGTGAGGCGCTGAGGGACCAGGACAGCTGCATTGACGAACGTATCAAACGCGCCTCGAACCGCCTGAGGCAGGACCCGGAACTGCAACGCCTGGTACTGCGGGATGGCACGTCCGATGTCTCGCCCGCGGTACGGCCGCGCGGCGGCTTTAGCTCGCGCAATAAGCGGCTACTGATGGCACACATCGCCGCGCACCTCGGCGAACCACTCCGGAACAAAGAGCTGGCGGCGTTGGCCGGGCTGAGTGAGTCGCATTTTTGCCGCGCTTTCAAGGAGAGCTTCGGCGAGTCGCCGCATCGCTATGTGCAACGGCTGCGCATGAAGCGGGCGCGGGAGCTGTTGTTAACGACCGACGCGTCCCTGGGCCAGATTGGGGTGGACTGTGGACTGGTGGACCAGGCTCACTTCTGCCGGCTGTTCCGACGATTCGAGGCCCAGCCGCCGGGCGTATTCCGGCGAGTACACCGTTCGGCGTCCGCCTGAGAAGCTGGCCGCGCTGGTCACGATGGCAGCGGACCTACGGTTGATAGAGGGATGAACGTGCTCTCGCGCCGAGAATGATCAGTGCCGTGAGCGTCACGAGCCCGGCCGCGCTGAGGTAGTAGCCGACCGCGTTCAGCCCGTATTGCATGGCCAGCCGTGTGGCGATATAGGGTGCCAGCGAGGCGCCGACGATGCCGGCAAGATTGAAACTCAGCGAGGCGCCGGTGTAGCGCACTGCGGTGGGATAGAGCTCGGTCAGCGCCGTGCCCAGCGGTCCGTAAGTCAGGCCCATGAGCGCGAGACCCAGTGATAAAAAAAGCAGCATTCCCGCGGCGCTGCCTGGGCCGAAGAGGCGGCCGTACACCAGCCCGTAGAGCATGATGCCTACCGTGGCCGCGATCAGCGTCCGGTACCGGCCGTAACGGTCTGCCAGGGCCGCCGAGATCGGAATTGTCAGCGCAAAGAACAGCACCGCGACCATCTGCAGAATCAGAAAGTTTCGACGGGCATAGCCGAACTGGGTAATCGCCCAGCTGAGCGAAAACACCGTCATCAGGTAAAAGATGACGAAGGTTGCCACCGCGGCAAAGGTTCCGAGCAGCACCGTTCCCGGCTGATGGCGGAACAGCGTCAGCATCGGTACGCGCTCGCGTTCGTTGTTTGCAATCGCGCGCGTGAACACCGGTGTTTCGGCCAGGCGCAGGCGCACGTAGAGACCGACGAACACCAGCACCGCACTGGCCAGGAACGGGATTCTCCAGCCGTAGGCGAGGAATTCCGCATCGGTCAGTCGATCGGTAAGCAACAGGAATATCCCGCTCGAGCAGAGAAAGCCCACCGGCGCGCCAAACTGCGGGAACATCCCGTAACGAGCACGTCGGCCCTGCGGGGCGTTTTCGATGGCGAGCAGCACCGCGCCACCCCATTCGCCACCCAGCCCCAGTCCCTGGCCGAACCGGCACAGCGACAGCAGCAGCGGCGCGAGCACACCAATGGACGCATAGGTGGGCAGCAGGCCGATCAGCACGGTCGAAACACCCATCGTCATCAGTGAGGCGACGAGGGTCTTCTTGCGGCCGATGCGATCGCCGAAATGCCCGAACAGCACCGATCCCACCGGCCGCGCAAAGAATGCCAGCGCGAAGGTGGCGAGCGACTGCAGCACCGCCGCGGTCGGATCGCCGGCGGCGAAGAACAGCCGTGGAAATACCAGCACCGCTGCCGTGGCATAGATATAGAAATCGAAGAATTCGATCGTGGTCCCGATCATGCTGGCGAACAGCACGCGTCCCACAGGACCGCTGGTGTGGGTCACAGTTTAAAATTCGCCACGCGTCGCAGCGCCCATAATCGCCTCAGAACCTGAAGTGATTGTAGCCGCTAATCACCTCACGGGGAGTGCGCGGGCGTGCAGCGTCTAAAACCGGGCGGTGACACTCAAATCAAAATCCCGCGGCGGCTGTCGCGTGATGAAATCGTTGCCGTAGAAAGGCACATCGTTGGTGAGATTGCGCTTGTTGGCCAGGTTGTAGACCGAGAACTTCACCTGGTACCTCTGGAAGCTGTAGAACACCGCGCTGTTGAGCGTGTACTGCCAATGAATCACCGGCGACTTGTAGTAGCCGCCGTTGGCCGAGTAGTAAGCCACTTGCGATGCGGTCAGGCCCGGGAAAGGAAAATTCGCCGGGTTGGTGATGGCCGCCATGTTCAGATAGCCCGATTGGGTGGTTTCAACGGGTCCTGTGACCTGGACGTTGGCCTGAACGCCAAGGCCGGATTCGTGCTTGTAGTTGGCAAGCACGTTGAACAGGTGCTGCGGCACGCCGGGATCGTTGAAGGTCTGGTTGGGCAGAAACATCTCATTGGCCGGGAACAGCGAGATGCCGGCACCATCATTGTTGAGTCCCGGCTGCGCCGGAAAATTGTAGAAGGGCGAGGGCGCATCGGTCGTGGTGTGCAGATAGGAGTAGCTGGCGGTGGCGAAGAAATGCGGATCGGGCTGATAGTTCATCTCGATCTCGGCGCCCTTGATGTGGGCCAGGGTATCCGAGAGTCCGCCAGGACCTGTGGTGATGGTGCGCTCCTGGTAGAAACCAGCCGTGGAGACGAACAGCCGCTTGTCGAACAGGTCGACCTTCACGCCGCCTTCAATCAGCAGTGTGTTCTGCCGCAACTGATTGGTCGGATCCTCGCCCCAGGTGGCAACCGCACCGTCATTCGCAGTGGGCAGCACATATTGCCCCTTGTTGTACGTCAGGTACGTGGAGATGTGCGGGGTCGGGCTGTAAACGAGACTGACGTTGCCGTTGTACAAGCCATACCAGGCAGTGGACGCACTTTGAGGGAAGCCGTCATACAGACCGGGACCGCCGAGCGGGTCGGAATAGTTCAACTGCACGATGTCGCCGCGTACGCCGTAGAGCAGACTCCACTGCGGCGAAAATTGGATGCGATGTTCGAGGAATATCGCGGCGTCCTGCAGATCGGAATCCGCGGTGCCGTTCAGGAATCCGCCGATGAAATAGGCTCCCGGAACACCCTCGAAGCGTCCGGGTAACCCGTATTGCGGATGACCAAAGGCGGCGATGTAAGGCACCGCCCCCGACGCGCCCTGGAGGGAACCCGGGAACACCCAGGTACTGGGGTTGGCGGACAGATCGAAGATGCTGACCGGCTCGTTGATGAAATTCTGGATATCCAGCACATGCGCATAGCGATAGGTGAAGCCGGCATCGATGTCGTGATCGGCCCAGCCAGTGGCGAACTTGACCTTGAAGTCGGTCTTGTTCTCGATCGTAAAGCTGCCCTTGGCGGTGTCGGCGTAGTAATCCTCGGTCTGGTTGTAGCGGTTCATGTAGTCGTAGAACGTGTTGTTCACGATCGTGAAACTATCCGACGCATTAAACGTCTGGATGATCTGGCCCTTGATGTGCAGTGAATGCGCGCCGGTGCCGCCCGGCTCGTCGATGATGGTGCGGGGGTCGAGCTGGGTGGATCCGGTCAAGTCGATCGTGCTCCCAAAGCCCGACACTCCCGCCTCCCCCCCCACGGGACCGCCCGTCAGATAGGTGCCGTTGTCGATGAGCCCCTGATTGACCCGATTGATACCGTCGTTTTCACGGTAGGTGGTGTTCTCGAAGCCCCCGGTCACCAGCACGGAATACTGCGGTGTGATCTGGTCGATCACCGCGGCAAACAGCGACTGCTGATGGAAGAACATGTCGTTGTAGTAGCTGCCGCTGCCGTCGTCGGTGAAGCTCACGCGCCAGCCCAGATCCGGTGTGATCGGGCCGCCGATATCGAGCGACCCGCGACGCTTCTGCTGCGTGTCGAATTCCAGGTTGGCCTCGGCCGAAAATTTGGTCAGCGATGGCATCTTGGTGGCGATGTTGATCGAGCCTCCCACGCCCGCCCCAGGTCCGGCCTGGACACTGGCCGGGCCCTTGACGATATCGACGGAGTCCACGCTGTTGAAACTGATCGGCGCCCCATAACCGTTGAGGGTGAAGCTGTCGCGCATGCCGTTAAAGAACATGTCGGCGTACTGACCGCGGATGCGCGGCACATTGGGCTGCCCGAAGGAGGCGTCCGAGTAACTGCTCGAAGTCAGGTAGGAGAACCCACCCGGATTCTGCACATTGAGGGCATCGAGCTGGGCCTTGGACAGCAAGGTGTTGTTGCGCGGCGTCTCCATCACGCCGAGGTCCAATCCGTAGGCCGAGGTCGAGGTCACGGTGGTCGGGAGGATGAGATCGCCTCGCCGGATGCCGTTGACGACGATTTCATCGAGGTCGGTGGTGGAGGCCATCGGCGCGGTGACGCTGGTGGCCGCAGGTGGGGTCTGCTCATCGGCATCGGCGAAGGCCGGGGTCAGTCGCAGTAATGCCACCGCCAGGATCGCAGTCAGACGTCGACGCATGGTAGCTCCCAGTTTTTTGTGTTGTGCGGTGACGATTGCCCTCCGCCGTTTGTGACGGGCGATGCAGCTTCTGTACCAACGGATAGTCCTAGCCGCTACCTGCCGCGCCACGTTGGGAAACGCAGCTATGAGGCCGATATTGCGAGAGTCTCTGCAGGCGGCCTCAAATCGAAGCGGGAGGATGTGGCGTGCGCGCAGCGGGAGTCGGCAACCGGGCGCTACAAATTAGTGCGCTCGATCTCGACCGCCGCACGATTCGCGAGCGTTGCGACTAGGAGTGCGCCAGCACGATGAACGCGAGCCCACTCAAGAAACAGGCGAACATCGCCGCGAGCAGGGTTGAGGTTCCGGCAGGGGCCGCGCGGAATTCCTTCCAGACGAAGACGCCCCATAAGGCCGCAATCATCGTAGCGCCCTGGCCCAGGCCGTAGGAGATGGCAAAGCCCGCGCGGCCGGAGGCAATCAGGCTGAAGGACATACCGGTGCCCCAGACGATGCCGCCGAAAACACCGGCCAGGTGATTGCCGAGACTGCCGCGCCAATAGTCGGCGAATCCCACCGCCGGGCCTGCTACCGGGCGCCGCATCGCGAGAGTGTTCCAGACGAAGCTGCTCAGGAATACACCGATCGCGAACACGAACACCGCGGCGTAGCAGCCCATTTTGCCGGCCTCGATGTGCGCGGTGTCCGGATACATCGCGGCCGCGACAAATCGGTAGAACGTGCCCATGAAAATGCCGCTGACCGCCGACAAGACCAGGCCGCGGGCCGTCACGCCGATCGTACCGGCGGACAAGCGGCGGTAGGCAATTGCATCGAGCACAATGGCGATGGTCACGAGCAGCACGCCGAGCGCGAGCAAGGGACCATTGCCCACGGGCGCTGCCAGGTAATTGGTGATCACGCCGATCACCAGCGCGAGGCCAATGCCAACCGGGAACGCGACGGCCATGCCGGCGATCTCGATGGCCGCCACCAATAAAATGTTTGCCAGGTTGAACAGCGCGCCGCCCAGCAGCGCCGACCACAGACTGGCGCTCGAGGCCTGTGCCAGATCGGGCACGAACCCACGGCCCTCGGTGCCGCTGCTGCCGAGCGTTAATCCGAGCAGGCCGGTGAGCAGCAACACCCCGAGCGTGTAGTCCCAGTAGAACAGCTCGAAGCGCCAGGCTTTGTCGGCGAGTTTGCGGCTGTTGGCCCAGGAGCCCCAGCACAACATGGTCAGCACGCAGAAGGCGACCGCGAGCGGATAACTGTGGACCACGTACATCGATCACCTCAATGGCCGCGTCTGTGACTCGCACTGCCACAGTGCGCCGTGAGGAATAGTTTGCCACAGATGCACCGCGGGAGCGCCCGGCGGCGGCATTCACCGGAGCATTGAAGCATTGACAATAGCGTCCGTCACCATGCAACGTCGCATGCGACCGGATCAAATAACAACGGATGGATCGCACGATGGGAGCAACGACTCGCGCATCGCTGCTCGAGCGCTTCTTCCAGCTCGAGGCACACGGGACGACGATCCGTACCGAACTGCTCGCGGGACTCACCACCTTTCTGACGATGGCGTACATCGTCGTCATCAATCCCGTCATCCTCGGGGCCGCCGGCATACCGGTGGCCGCGGTGGCGGTGGCGACCTGCCTGGCATCCGGCTTCGGCTCGATCCTGATGGGGCTGCTGTCGAACTACCCGCTGGCGCTCGCGCCCGGCATGGGGCTGAACGCCTACTTCACTTACACCGTCGTCAAGGGAATGGGTCTGCCGTGGCAGACGGCGCTGGGCTGCGTGTTCCTGTCGGGCCTGGCGTTCCTGCTGCTGACCGTCGCGGGCGTACGGCAGCTGATCATCAGCGCCGTGCCGCGTTCGCTGTTCGCCGCCGTGGCCGGCGGCATCGGACTCTTCATCGCCTTCATCGGCTTTGCCGACGCCGGCATCGTCGTGGCCAAGAGCGGCACCATCGTCGGCCTCGGCAATCTGACGGCACCGATGCCGGCGTTGGCGCTGCTGGGGCTGGTGATCATCGCGGTGCTGCAGGCCATGCGCATCAAGGCCGCCATGCTGCTGGGGATTCTGACCACCGCCGTGATTGCCTGGGTCAGCGGCGCCGCCCATTTCTCCGCGGCCGGCTATAACCTCGGCGATGTGTCGGCGGCCGCGTTCAAACTCGACATCCGTTCGGCGCTCAATCTCAAAGGCGGGGTCGGGCTGTCGCTGCTCGAGATCGTGTTCGTGTTTCTGTTCGTCGACCTGTTCGACAACGTCGGCACGCTGGTCGCGGTCACGAAGCGTGCCGGGCTCATGGCGCCCGACGGCTCGATCCCGAAGATCAATCGCATCCTGCTCGCCGATTCGATCTCGATGCTGTTCGGCGCGCTGGTCGGCACCAGCCCGGTGACGAGCTACATCGAAAGCGCGGCCGGCGTCTCGGTCGGCGGCCGGACCGGGCTCACGAGCATCGTGGTTGGACTGCTGTTCCTGGGCACGCTGCTGTTTGCGCCGCTGGTGGAGGCGATACCGGCGGCCGCCACGGCCCCGGCACTGGTGCTGGTCGGCGCGCTGATGATGGGGGCGCTGGCGGAAGTCGACTGGGCGGAGCCTGCGGTTGCCATACCGGCGTTCCTGACTGCGATTATCATTCCGCTGACCTACTCGATCGCCAACGGCCTGGCCTTCGGTATCACCAGCCACGCGCTGCTCAAGCTGCTGCGCGGGCAGGCGCGGGCGGCCGACTGGCTGGTCTACGTGCTGGCCGCACTGTGCGTGGCGCGATTTGTTTACATGGGGGCTTCCGGATGATGGAGATCAAGCTGGTCCGCGCGGCATCGGAATAACCGTGGCCGCAGAATCCTACCCGCGCGATCTGGTGGGCTATGGTCGCTGGTCGCAGCATCCGCGCTGGCCCGGCGATGCCCGGATCGCAGTGCAGTTTGTGCTCAATTACGAGGAGGGGGCGGAGAGTTCGGTGCTGCACGGAGATGCGGCATCCGAGACCTTCCTGTCGGAGATCATCGGCGCCACAGCGTTTCCGGCGCGGCATATGAGCATGGAGTCGCTGTACGAGTACGGCTCGCGCGCCGGACTATGGCGCATCCTGCGGGTATTCGAGTCGCGGCGATTGCCGCTGACGGTGTTCGCAGTGGCGCAGGCGCTGCGGCGCAACCCGGAGGCCGCGGCGGCCTTCAGGGAACTGGACCACGAGGTGGCTTGTCACGGCCTGCGCTGGATCAGCTATCAGCAGGTCGAGGAGGCCGTCGAGCGCGCGCATATCGCCGAAGCGATGGCCACTTTAAGCGAGATCTGCGGCAGCGCGCCGCTGGGCTGGTACACGGGCCGGGACAGTCCCAATACGCGCCGCCTCATCGTCGAGCACGGCGGCCTGCTATATGACGCCGACTCCTACGCCGATGATCTGCCTTACTGGGCCGTGGTCACGCTGGGCGCGGGCACGGATGCGCGGCAGGTACCTCACCTCATCGTTCCCTACACGCTGGATACCAACGATATGCGATTCGCCACGGCCCAGGGCTTTAACTGCGGCGCGCAGTTCTTCGAGTACCTGCGCGATGCCTTCGACACGCTCTACCGCGAAGGTGACCCGGACGGCCTGAATGCGCCGAAGATGCTCTCGGTGGGTCTGCATTGCCGGCTCGTGGGCAGACCCGCGCGCATCGGCGCGCTCGAGCGCTTTCTCGACCATGTACTTAAGCACCCGAATATCTGGGTGTGCCGCCGCGTCGACATCGCACGCCACTGGCTGGCAAGCCATCCCTTCGTGGGTGCGGCGTGAGCTCGCTGACGTCACCGCTGGAAGCGGCGGAAGCCTCGCCCTGGCTCAAGCGCTATCGCAACCTCGCCGACAGCCGGCTGGGCGCCAAGGCGTTATCGGCCAGCGACGAATTCTTCGCCGCCAGGGAACGCATGCTGCAGCCGGGGGAGCCCGAGTGGCGCGCGGGCGTCTACGATGAGAATGGCAAGTGGATGGACGGCTGGGAGTCGCGCCGACGGCGCGATGCCGGTCACGATCACTGCATCATTCAGCTGGCGGTTGCCGGCATCCTCGAACTGCTCGAGATCGATACCCGTTACTTCACCGGTAACTATCCGCCCTTCGCCTCGGTGGAAGCGGCACGGCTCGAGGGCGCGCCCAATGCGCGCACGGCCTGGCAGCCGCTCTTGCCGCGGGTGGCGCTGCGCGGCAACGAGCGACAGTTCTTCCGGTCCGAGTCGCAGGAAGTCTGGACGCATCTGAAACTCAATATCTATCCTGACGGCGGGGTGGCACGGTTTCGCGCGTACGGCAGGGTGTTTCGCGACTGGAGTCGCGCGGGTTCCGGCAAAGCGCTGGATCTGGCCGCGGCGCTCAATGGCGGACGCGCGCTGGACTGCAACGATGAACACTACGGCTCGATGCACAACCTGCTGCTACCGGGCCGCGGCAGCAGCATGGCCGACGGTTGGGAAACGCGGCGCCGGCGCACGCCGGGATTTGACTGGGTGATCCTCGCACTTGCTCACCGCGGCCAACTCGAAACTATCGAAATCGACACCGCCCATTTCAAAGGCAATTTCCCGCACCAGGTGTCAATCAACGCCGCGCTTCTGCCCGAGCAGATTGATGCGGATCTCAGCGGTGAGTGCCTCTATTGGCCGGTGCTGCTTGAGCCGCAATTGCTCAAGGCCGACCACCTGCATCGATTTCCCCTCCCTGCAAAGGGTGCCGGTCCGGTGTCGCACCTGCGCGTGAACATCCATCCGGACGGGGGCTTGAGCCGCGTCCGCGCCTTCGGCAAGCCGGTCCGCAGCTGAAGCGCCGCGCGCATGCTGCTCCAGCCCACACCCTTATCCGCGGCCGCCTTCGCGCCCTTCGGCGATGTGATCGAAGTCGAGGGCCGCGCAGCGCGCTGGATCAACCAGGGGACCTGCGAACGCTTCGATGACCTGGCGCAAGTGGATGTCGCGGCCGAGGGCGGCCGCCCGCTGATCAGCCTGTTCCGCGCCACGCCGCGCTCGCTGCCCCTGCAGCTGCAAAGCCTCGAGCGCCACCCGCTGTCCAGCCAGGCGTTCTATCCGCTGCAGCCGCAGCCGTTTCTGATCGTGGTCGCGCAGGACGGCAGCGGCCCGGTGGCGCCGCGGGTGCGCGCCTATGTGAGTTCAGGCCGACAGGGTGTGAACTTCCGCCGCAACACCTGGCATCACGAGCTGCTGGCGCTGAATCAGACCTCGCTGTTCCTGGTCATCGATCGGGGCGGGCCGGGAGAGAACTGCGAGCAGCTGCCCATCGAGGAGGGGGTCACCATAGCGATACCCTGAACTATGGCCGGTACTCATCGACGGCCGTCATCCAACGCTGCCGCTGCTCGGCGGACAGGAACGAGGCCTCGAATGAATTGCGGGCCAGCATCCGGATCTGCTGCGCCGTCAGACCTAAGCCCTGTTGCACGGCCTGGTAATTCTCGAGCACATAGCCGCCGAAGTAGGCCGGATCGTCCGAATTGACGGTCACGCAGAGACCGGCATCGAGCAGGCGCTTGAGGTTGTGTGACTCGATCCGGTCGAAGACCTTCAGGCGGATATTCGACAGCGGACAGACGGTCAGCGGCACGCGCTCGCGCGCCAGCCGCTGCATGAGCGCTGAATCCTCGTCGCAGCGGACGCCATGATCGATGCGCTGCACCCCGAGCAGGTCGAGCGCCTCGCCGATGTAAGAGGGCGGACCTTCCTCCCCGGCGTGGGCCACCAGGTGCATTCCCGCAGCGCGCGCGCGATCGTAGACCTGTCTGAAGAGGGAGGGCGGATAGCCGCTCTCGGTCGAATCCAGGCCTACCCCGTGAATCGCGGAACGATGCAGCAGCAGCTCATCGAGCGCATCCATGGCGGCCTCCTCGCCGAGGTTGCGGATAAAGCAGGGGATCAACCGGTGCGTCATGCCATGGACCCGCGAAGCACCCTCGAGTGCGCGCGTCAGACCGGTGAGCACGCTGGTCAGCGCGACACCGCGGGCGGTGTGAACCTGCGGATCGAAGAACAGCTCGACGTGGACGATGCCCTGTTTGTGTGCGCGCTCGAGGTAGGCGCTCGCCAGCAGCTCGAAATCATCGGCGTCGCGCAGCACGTCGCTGGCGGCATAGTAGATGTCGAGAAAGGATTGCAGGCTCGTGAATTCATAAGCCTGCCGCAACGCCTCGACACTGGCGTAGGGCAACACGATGCCGTGCTTGCGTGCCAGCGCAAAGGCCAGCTCGGGCTCGAGCGTGCCCTCGATATGCAGGTGCAATTCCGCCTTGGGCAGGCCGCGAATGAATGCTTCCGTGCTGCTGTCCATGCGTGGGAACTCTATACGAATCCGGCGGGGACAACGTCACTCCCTGTGTACAATGATGCGGCGAGGACATCCATTCATGGGCCAGTTGACGACTCACGTGCTCGACACCAGCGCCGGCTTGCCCGCGGCAGGTGTGCGCCTACGACTGCTGCCGCTCGATTCGGCATCGCCACAGGCGGTGGTGCGGATCACGGGCAGCGATGGCCGTTGCGCACCGTTGCTGGCAGGCGATGAGCTGCGAGCCGGCCGCTATGAGCTGACCTTCGACACGGCGGCGTATTTCCGCGCCCGCGGCGTGATCCTGCCCGAACCCGCTTTCATCGAGCAGGCCGTGGTGCGCATCGGCATCGCCGATGCCTCGCAGCACTATCACGTGCCGCTGCTGATCTCGCCGTGGAGCTACTCGGTGTATCGCGGAGGCTAGCGGTGGCGCGCGCGCGATGCTGACGTATCTTGCCGATTGGCTGGCATTACTGGTGCGCTGGCTGCACCTGGTTGCCGGCATCGCCTGGATCGGTGCCTCGTTCTACTTCGTCTGGCTGGATAATCACCTGTTGCCGCCGCGCGAGCCGGACGAGGAACTGGCCGGGGAACTGTGGGCCGTGCATGGCGGCGGGTTCTACGTGTCGCGCAAGTACCGGATCGCACCCCGCGAATTGCCGCCCACCCTGCATTGGTTCTACTGGGAGGCGTACACGACCTGGCTGTCAGGCTTTGCGCTGCTGTGCCTGCTGTACTTTGCGCGCGCGGAAGGCTATCTGATCGACCCGGCGGTCGCTGCGCTGTCCAAGCCCGCAGCCATCGCCGTGGCGCTCGCCGTGCTGGCGGTTGCGTGGTTCCTTTATGATGCGCTGTGCCGCTCACCGCTGCAGCGGCGCGGTGGCGCGCTCGGGGCGGCGGCACTGGCATTGCTGTTCTGCCTGGAAGCCTTCGTGCTCTGCCGGCTCTTCAGTGGCCGCGGCGCCTTCATGCTGTTCGGCTCCAGCCTCGGCACCATCATGGTCGCCAATGTGCTGTTCGTGATCATTCCGGGTCAGCGCGAGCTGGTGCGTGCCAAGCGCGAGCAGCGCGTGCCCGATCCGGCACCGGGCCTGCGCGGCAAGCAGCGCTCGGTGCACAACACCTACCTGACACTGCCGGTGCTGTTCGTGATGATCAGCAACCATTACCCGATCACCTTCGGCGCGCCTCACAATTGGCTGGTGCTGATCGCGATGAGCCTCGCGGGCGCGGGCATCCGCGCCTGGTTCGTCGCGCGGCACCGCCAGGCGCAATGGCAACCCGGGGGCCTGGCAGCCGCCATCGTCGCGGCGATTTGCATCGTGGCGGTGGTGGCGGCGCTGGCGCCGCCCACCGGGGCGCGCTCCGACGCGCGCGGCTCGGCGGACTCCGCGGCGGACACCGGGGAGCTCGCCCGCGTGCAGTGGATTGTCGGGCAGCGCTGCGTTCCCTGTCATGCCACGCACCCGACCCAGGCGGGATTCCCGGTCGCGCCGAACGGGGTGGTGCTGGAGAGCCTGGATGAACTCAGGCGGCATCTGCCGCAGGTTCAGCAGCAGCTGGTCACGCGCGCAATGCCGCTCGGCAACCTCACCGGCATGACGCCGGAGGAGCGCGCGCTGCTGCAGCACTGGGTCGATCAGGCCCTGGCGAGTGCGCGATGATCACGCTCGCGGCCCTGAACGCCATGACCGTGCCTGAGTTTGTGAGCGCGCTGTCGGGGGTGTTCGAACACACCGACTGGATCGCGCAACGCGCGGCCGCTGCCCGGCCGTTCGATACGGTGCCGCGGCTGCTGGAGGCGCTGCGGAGCACGGTGGCGCAGGCCACCGAGGCCGATCAGCTGGCGCTGATACGCGCCCATCCGCAGTTGCGCGCGCGCAGCGTGCAGCCGGCGGCACTGACTGCCGCTTCCGCAGCCGAGCAGCGCCGCGCGGGACTGGAGGGCGCGACGCCGGCGGAGGCGGCGCGACTGGCCGAACTCAACAGCGCCTATCAGCAGCGCTTCGGCTTTCCGTTCATACTCGCGGTTCGCGGCCTCGATCCCGCATCCATCATCGCCTGCTGCGAATCCCGGCTCACACGCGAGCGCGCCGATGAGCTGGCGACGGCGCTGGTTGAGATCGGCCGCATTGCCGGCTTCCGCCTCGCGGATCGCATCGGTTAGTACTCGCATCGGTCCAACTTAGGGAGTGCATCCATGAAGCAACGACACGGGCGCGGACCCTTCACATGGGGTGCATCGCTGCTGTGCGCGCTGTCAGGTATCGCGACGGCCGTGCCGGCGTCCGCAGCCGCCGAGCCGCTGGTCGTCAAAGTGCTGATCGTGAATATGTTCGTGCTCGAGGCGCAGCCCTGGCAGCACGCACTGCAGAACACGCGCGAGATTCGCGTGCCGGGTCTGTCCGCGGATTATCCGACCGTGCGCTGCGATCCGCGCGCGGTCTGCCAGATGACCACCGGCATGGGCCATGCAAATGCGGCTGCCTCCCTGATGGCCGTGCTCTACAGCGGCCTGTTCGATCTGCGCCAGACCTACGTGATCGTATCGGGCATCGCCGGCATCGACCCACTGCGGGGCACGATCGGTTCGGTGGCCTGGGCGCGCTATGTGGTCGATATGGGCATCGCGCACGAAATCGACGCCCGCGAGATGCCGCGCGGCTGGCAGGATGGCTACTTCGGCGTGATGACCGATGGGCCGGGCAAGTTACCGACGTTCGACTACCGCACCGAGCTGTTTCAGCTCGACGAGAGCCTGCTGCAGCGCGCGCTCGCGTTGTCGAAAACCGCCAAGCTCGAGGATAGCGAGGATGTCCGCCGCTATCGTGCCCACTACCCGCAAGCGCCCGCGAATGCGCCACCGCAGGTCATCGAGTGCGACACGCTGGCCGGCGATACCTGGTGGGTGGGCGAGCGTTTGGGTGAGCACGCGCGCGATTGGACGCGGCTCTTGACCGGCGGGGCGGGTGTCTACTGCACCACGCAGCAGGAGGACAATGCCACGCTCAATGCGCTGACGCGCGGCGCGCAGTCCGGCCTGGTCGATCTCAAGCGGGTCGCCGTCATGCGCAGCGGCTCGGATTTTGACCGGCAGTATCCACACCAGAGCGCTTTCGAGGCACTCAGGGCCCAGACTTCGCTCAAGGGCTCGATCAAGATCTCCACCGAGAATCTCGCGATTGCAGGCATGCCGGTCGTGGATGCGATCGTCGCAGGCTGGGACCAGTGGCAGCACGGCGTGCCGCCGGCATCGCCCTGAGCCGACGCTCACCATCGCCGATGGACACGCGCCCGGCCCTGCATCGCGCCTCGATCCTGCACTTCAACGCCGATCCGGGCGCGCAGGACGACCCGGCTTCCTTCGAGTACTGGGAGCGCGGCGCACTGCTGGTGCGCGATGGCCGTGTGCAGGCGATCGGTGATGCCCGCGACGTCGCGGGCGATGCCGAGACGCAGATCATCGATCATGGCCGGCGACTGATCGTACCGGGCTTCATCGACACGCATGTGCATTGCCCTCAGACCGACATCATCGCCGCCGCAGGCAACAACCTGCTCGATTGGCTGGAACGTTTTGCATTCCCCGCCGAGCAGCGCTTCGCCGACACTGCGCACGCGCGCAGCGTCGCCGACTTTTTCCTCGATGAGTTGCTCGCGAACGGCACGACCACGGCGCAGGTACTGTGCACCGTGCACCGCACGTCGGTGGAGCAGCTGTTCGAGGCGGCGCTGGCGCGTCAGCTGCGCATCATCGCCGGCAAAGTGCTCATGGATACCAACAGCCCGCAGGCCTTGAGCGAGACCACCGCCGATGGCGAGCGCGATACGCGCGAGCTCATCGACACCTGGCACGGCCGCGAGCGCCTGCACTACGCGATCACCGTGCGTTTTGCGCTGACCTCGAGCGAAGCGCAGCTGGCGAGCACGGGTGCACTGGCGCGGGAGTATCCGGATGTCTTCATCCAGTCGCACCTGGCCGAGAATCGACAGGAGGTTGAAGCGGTGCGCCGGGCGTTTCCGCGCGACCGCAGCTACTTGAGTGTTTACGATCGCTTCGGCCTGCTGCGCGAACGCGCGACCTATGCGCATGGCATCTATCTCGACGACATCGATCGCCGGCGCCTGGCTGCCAGCGGCGCCGGGGTAGCGTTCTGCCCCAGCTCGAATCTTTATCTGGGCAGTGGTCTGTTCGATCTGGCGGCCAGCGATGCGGCCGGGATGCGCTACGCGCTGGCCACCGACGTCGGTGCCGGCAGCAGCCTCAGCATGTTGCGCACCATGGGCGAGGCCTACAAGGTGGCGCAGCTGCAGGGCCAATCACTGACCTCATTGCGCGCGTTTTATCTCGCGACGCTGGCCGGGGCACGCATGCTGGGGCTGGATGCGCAGATCGGCCATTTTGCGGGCGGCACGGAAGCCGATTTCATCGTGCTTGATCCTGAGGCCACGCCGTTGCTGGCGCGACGGATGCGGCTGGCCCGCACGCTGTCGGAGCAATTGCAGCTCTACATGATCCTCGGCGATGACCGTGCAGTCGCCGACACCTATACTCTGGGCCGCCCGGTGCCGAAGCCTAAGTGGCGCAAGGAGAAATCCACATGACAATGAGCAGACGTACTTTTTCGGCCGCACTCGTGGCAGGCGCGGCCGCTTCGTTGACATCCGCCCGGGGCATGGCAGCGGCGCCGAGTCCGACCAAGTCGCGCAACGTTGTCCTGGTTCATGGACTTTTCGCCGACGGATCATGTTGGTCGGAGGTGATCGCTCGGTTGCAGGCTGCGGGGCTCAATGCCACCTCCGTACAAAACCCCCTGACGACCTTGCCTGAAGCGGTTGCCTCGGCCCAGCGAGTGCTGGCACGCCAGGACGGCCCGACCGTTCTGGTCGGGCATTCATTCTCCGGGATGATCGTGACCGAAGCGGGCATGAACCCGAATGTTTCGGCTCTAGTCTATGTGGCAGCGAGGGCCCCGGATGCGGGCGAGGATTACACGGCGCTGGCCAAGACATTTCCTACGCCACCGGCCTCTGCCGGCATCATCTTTGACGGTGAGGAAGGGCGGCTAAGCGAAGCAGCGTTTTTGCGCGATTTCGCCGGCGACCTGCCGGAAGCGAAGGCCAGGGTGCTCTACGCGGTACAGCAACCGTTCCAGAAGGCTCTGCTGACCGGCAGGACCAGCCAGGCGGCCTGGCGGTCCAAGCCCAGTTTCTACGCTGTCTCGAGCGAGGACCGTACCATCAATCCGGATCTTGAACGCTTTATGGCCAAGCGCATGGGCGCCAAGACCATCGAAGTGAAAGCGAGCCACCTGTCTCTGATCTCGCATCCCGATGCGATCGCGGACCTCATCCTGCAAGCCGCGCAGCGGAGCTAGGAACCGAACCCTGCACGCCGCGCTGCCCCGAGCGCTGCGAAGAGTGCCGCCGCCCAGCGTGTAGGACTTTGTGAAGCACCATGCACCAGCCCTGGCGGCTCTTCACGCGGTATTACAGCCCCATGCGGAGTGCTCCGACAGCCGCGGGGCGGCATCAGCGGCATATTAGGTATCACTCAATCCATAGCGGGGAATGATGATGCCAACCCAGAGCGGCCGGAAGACGGCGATTCGAGCGAGCAAGATGCTGGGAACTGCCGTCAAGGATAAGGCAGGCCACAGGATCGGTGAGATCGGAGAGCTCATACGCGACAAGCAGTCGAACGACATCATATTCGCGGTGGTCAGTTTCGGCGGGATTCTAGGATTAGCGGAAAAGGACCATCCGCTGCCCTGGTCGACGCTCAGCTATGACGAGGGTGAGTCCAGCTACGTCGTCGATGCGACGCGCGAGGAATTAGCATCGGTGCTGTCAGACTCCCTGGATGACCTGACCGATGACGATGATCTGGCATCCCAGGATGCTACCCAGGATCGCAGCTCCTTTTACTACCGAGCCCCACGGTATTGGTAAGCCGACTGGGCGAGCCCACGCGTCAGATCCGCACCCCCGGACTGCTCGCACGCCTCCAGACCCTGGCATGGGGATTGCGCACTTCGTACCAGCGCGGCTCCCGGAAGGGGTTGAAGGTATCGGCTGCCGATCGGGCGGTCGGGGAGCGACCGTAGGCCGCCTTGGCCTGCCGCGTCCATTCGGTGCTCTGCGCTGCGGTCAGCTGTATGAAGTTAAAGCCGCTGCTCATGGAGGCTCCCTATGTCTTGGAATCGACAGCCTAAAGGGGGTGGGACATAACGCAACCTGTCGGCGCTTTGAGACACGGCGGCGTCCGATTCTCAGAAGCTGGCCCGCACGCCCGCATCGACATCGAGGTCTTCGGTGCGCCCGCTGCGCAGTTCCTCGCCCACGCCGAGGTAGAGGTAGGCATGACTGGCGAGCCGCGCTGTGGCGCCGAGCGTGAATTCACCAAAGCTGCGCCCGATCTCCGGCGCATCAATCAGGGTCTGCACCCCGGCCAAATTTGCGTCCAACACCGGGCGCAGCAGCGAGCCGTCGTCGCGGCCGACACCGAGATCCAATCGATAGGTGAAAGGGGCTGCCAGCGGGGAGGCGTTCACCGAACCGATGCTGAAGCCGGCGGTGGTGCGCAAGCCGCTGGCGCGATAGCCGGAGCCCGACAGGGCATCCGGCGTCGTGCCCTCATCGAATGCGACCACGGAAAGCCGCTGCCACATCGTGCGCACGTAAGGCTGCAGCAGTACGCTGCCGGCGTGCCAGGGCCAGCGGACACCGGCACTCGCGAGTGCACTGTTGCCGCTGCGGCTGGTCTCGAGGCTGTCGGGCGTGAGCGCCAGCGGATCGGCGCGCACCGTGTCGAAGTGGCTGTGGCCGGCGCCCGCCAGCGCATCGAAGACCAATGCTGCAATCGAGTACTGGCCGTAGAGGAAGCCGAGGTTCTCCTCCACTGAGCCGGTGCCGGCTGTGGAGACGTTGGTGAGCGCGTGCGAGAAGCCGATGCCGGCCCGGTTGCCCTGGCCTGCCAGCAGATCAAAGCCCAGTGCGATCTGGGTGCGATTGCTGGTGAATCCGGCGGATTCATCATCCGCGCCCCAGTGGCCGTGGTCGGCGGTGGAATCGAACCAGAACCCGGCCCCGGGCTCGGCGGCGCCGCCGGCGTCGATGGCGTGTGCGTAATCGAGTTGGCGCATCACCGAGGCCTGCAGCCACTGATCGGCCTGCGGGGCTGCCGCGATCAGATCCGCGTGGACTTCACCGGCGAGCTCGGTGCTGACCCGCGCCAGCGCGGTGGCGCCGACTCCGCTGACCGCGAATGCCATCTGCTCCTGCGCGGCGTCCAGATGGCCGCCACTTGCGGCGCCCATCAACTGATCCAGCGCGTTGCCCACCGAGCGCGCGTTGGCATTGGCGCCGCTACTCCGCAGCAGCGCGCCGTAGGAGATCGGCACCACGCGCAGCACGATGCTGTCATCGCCCAGAGGATCATAAAAGATGGCCAGCCGCGTGCCGTTGAGAAGGCCCTGCGGCTGGTCAAAGGCCGCGAAGGTGCCGACGATGCCGCCCTGCGCCGTGATGATGCGAAAGGTGTCCCCGATCTGCGGCAGATACGGCGTGTAGCTCGCGGTGCCGGTGATGTTGAGCAGATTGACATCGAGCGTGCCGCCGCTGGCGACGAATTGATTGCCGGGTCCCATGACGAGCAGGCGGGAATAACTGCCCGGCCCGCTGCCGGTCGCGATGCCATTGATATCTTCCTGAAAGGTGCTGCCCGGCTCCATGGTGATTCGCCCCGTGGTGGTCAGGGTGCCGGGAGAGTTACCGGGCGCGAGTGTGCCGTACACGCTGACCGTCCCGTTGATGAGCCCGGTGCCGCGCAGAGTCCCGCCGCTGTCGACCAGGACGTTACTGTTGAGAATGCCATTGGCATTGAGCCGTCCCTGCAGCACGCAGGTGCCGTTGCTCAGCGTCGCCGTGCCGCTGATGTCCAGCGTGCCGGTGCCGGTCTTGTCGAAACAGGAGCCCGCGCCGCCGGTCTCTACCGTGCCCGAGAGCGTGGTGGTGGTGCCGGCCTCGGTGTTGAGTACGGTGCTGCCTGCGATCTGGATGGTCTGGTCGGTCGCGATGTCGACCGTGGTGGCGATCACGCCACTGTTGACGGTGACCGTGCCGTAGCCGAGACCGTAGGGATTGGTGACTTCTACCAGCCCGCCATCGACCGTGAGGCCGCCGAGGCTCGGGTTGCCGGACTGCCCCCAGCCGCTGTTGTCTCCGGCGAGCACCAGGGTGCCATCGCCTTGTTTGACCAGGTGACCGTTGCCGCTGATCGTCCCGCTCTGCATGAGCGTCGTGCCCGGGTCAGTGTCGAGCGTGGCGCTGGCGATGATCGTGATGGGGCGGGCCGTGCTCATCGAGGCGGTGGTTTCCAGCGTGCCGTCGTTGAGCGAGAGCGGCGCGCCTGCCGCGCCCAGTGCGGCGTCGCTTGAGATCACCAGCCGGCCGCCGCCACTGACGCTGGTGCCGCCGCCGTAGGTGTTGCTGCCGGTGAGCGTTTCGACGCCGCCGGTGATCGCGAGGCTGCCACCGCCGCCGATGGTGCCGGTGAAGCTGCCGGCGGCATTATCGAGTGTGAGCGCCTGGCTGCCGAGATTGACGCTGCCGCCGCCGGCGAGTGACTGGATCAAGGCGCCGTTGCTGGCGCCGGAAATGTCGAGCGTGCCATCGACGTTGATCGAGCTCGACTGAGTGATGCTGCCGTTGCCCGTGACCGCGAGCGTCGCACCGCTGCTGACGGCCGTGACGCCGGTACCGCTATCGTTGCCGCACACCACCAGGGTGCCAGCGCTGACCATGACGCCGCCGCTGTTGGAGACTTTACCGCACAACATCAAGGTGCCGCTGCCGCTTTTGAACAGCGCCCCGACGCCGCCGACATTACCGCTGTCAGCGAGCGTCGTGGCGACATCGGTCTCAAAGTTACCGTTGCCGGCCAGCGTCACGGCACGCGCCGTGTTCATCGAGGCCGTGGTCTCGAGCGTGCCGCCATCAAGGGTCAGGGCGCCCGCGGCGGCGCCGAGCGCCGCGTCGGCCGCGATGCTCAGCGTCGCGCCGTTGCCGATGCTGGTGCCGCCGGTATAGGCGTTGGCACCGCTTAATGTTTCGGTGCCGCCGGCGATGCTGAGTCCGCCGGCGCCGCTGATGGTGCCGGCGAAGGTATCGGTTGCATTGGTCAGCGTCAGGGTCTGGTTGCCGAGCGACACGGTACCGCTGCCGGCCAATGATTGCAGCGCCGCGCCGGCACTGGTGGCCGAGATATCGAATGTGCCGTTGTCGGCGAGGCTGCTCGAGCTCGCGATGCTGCCGGTGCCGGCCAGCGCCAGCGTGGCGCCGCTGCCGATCGCGGTGGCGCCGGTGTAGGCGTTGCTGCCGCTCAGCGTTTCGGTACCGCCGGCGATGCTGAGCCCGCCGGCGCCGGTGATGCTGCCGCTGAAGCTATCCGCGGCGCCGGTCAATGTGAGTGTCTGGCTGCCGAGCGTCACCAGGCCGCTGCCCGAGAGCGACTGGATCGCAGCGCCCGCGCTGGTGCCGGAGATGTCGAATACGCCGTTGTCGGCCACTCCACTGGAGCTCGCGATGCTGCCCGGGCCGGCGAGCGCCAGCGTGGCGCCGGCATTGATGGTGGTGGCGCCCTGGTAGACGTTGACGCCGGTGAAGGTCAGGCTGCCGCCGCTCGCGCTATTGGCGATGGTCAGGCCGCCCGGCCCTGAGAGCACACCGCTCAGGGTGCTGCTGAAACCGGCGATATCGATGGTGCCGTTGGTGCTGTTGATAGTGAAGTCCTGAGTGAAGATCGCACTCGAGCCGTCCATTTGCAGCGTGCCGCCATCGAACACCGGATTGAGCGTGGTGCCGAGACCGGCTGCCAGAAAGGGTGAACCGGCCGCTACGATGTTGGTGGCGGCCGGTGTTGGCGGCACGGGCACCAGCGTGCCGCCCTGATCTTCCGAGGCACCGACCTGCACCACCGCCTCGTTGATGGGACCGCCACCGTTGCTGAGCCAGAAGCTTAAGGTGTAGCTGGAGCCGACCGTGCTGGCGAAGGATTGAAACAGGCCATCGACTCCGCCCACCGAACCGTCGAACCAGCAATTGCCGCCGGTGAAGCCGCAGCCAGCCTGGAGTGTGCCGCCGGCCTCGAGGCCCGCCTGGCCGATCAGCGTCCAGGCGGTCGGCACCTGCTGTCCGAAGCTGTTGGGAGTCGAACCGCCCGAGAAATCGTTGTTGGTCAGCAGTTGCGTGTTCAGACCGGTGGCTGTCAACGAGATATCGGAAAGGCTCCAGTAGTCCGGATCCTGGCGAAACTGGAAGGTCAGGTAGGTCTGCGATAGAACCGCGGTGAAGCTGAAGGTGTACTGCGTATAGGCCGAGGGGTCTACATTCTGCAGGTTCAGCAGCGTGGTCTCCTGCGCCTGCGCAGCCTGCATCCAGCTCACCAGCGCCACAGCCAGCACTGCAGAAAAAACTTTGCGTGTGATCGGCTGCTTCATCAAGCTGCCGAATCTGTTCCCTAAATGCCGCGATTAATGTGCGTTCATCCGCAGCTTCGTGAGGCCGATCTTATTTCGTTGGGCGCTGTGGGAAGGGGCCGACAGCCGCGCGGCGCGTGCACTGACGCGGCGGCGATCTCGACGCAGTTAGAGACTGCGGGCAGTCAAACCTGCATTCGTGCATCCGCTCCCGCACGAATGCAGCGGAAACCCCAGGCGCCCGAGACCGGGCACTTTCAGGGCAGGACGGCGGATGTCGATACCCGCCACCAGACCCAGCAGATTGAGTTCGATGCCTTCATACCAGCCGAGCGTGATGCCGAAGTAGCCGCCGAGGTTCAACCGCACGCCGGTCCTGCATGGCGCCCATCCGATCCGCCGGCCGTCGTAAGGAAAGTCCTTGCCGATCGCGGTGGCGGGCAGCGCGGCTTTGATCGCCGCGGCCTGCATGATGGCGGCGACAAACGTATTGGAATTGGGGCCGGGCCAGAGACGATAGTCGCCCGGATTCGGGTAGCGATAGTGGCGGATGGTGGTGCGGATGATCGGGATCATGCGCGCGGCCTCGGCGCCGTCAGTGGCAAAAATGAGCTCAGGCTCGCGGCCGAACCATCGGCCATCGGGTGCGAAGTGATCCTTCCAGATCGGTCCGCCCCAGGCCGTGTAGTCGAAGCGCTCGTAGGCGGGAGCACCGGCGTCCTTGATGACGATCCAGCTGTGCGTCGCGAGGCTCCCGCGCCAGCTGACCGTCGGTGCGGAGAAGATCCGGACCACCGCGGCAGGCAGCCGCTGCGGCGGGGGCAGCCAGCGCATGCTCGAGCGGTCCGCGGAGCGCCAGTCGACCGCTCGGCCGCGCCTGCGGTAGAGCACCACGGAGGCGACGAGGGGCAGCACGTAGAACAGCAGGAAGAGAATAAGGATGATGTGCATGAGCCGCCGGGGATTGTTTTCTCAGCAGCTTGCTGACTGAGGGCATTCGCACGCTTTTCAAGGTCAACTCGTGCTGACGCGCATCCGCACGCGACAGAGTAAAATGACGGCTGATTGATGGCCGGGCGTGTCGGGGGCGTTGCGATGCTGACTTTTCTGCTGTGGCTGCTTTTGCTGGTGGTGTGCTGGCCATTGGCCCTGATCGCGCTGATCCTCTGGCCGCTGGTCTGGCTCATATCCATTCCCTTCCGGCTGCTCGGCATTGCTTTTGAAGGGGTGTTTGCGCTGATGCGAGCTGCAATCCTGTTGCCAGCACGATTGCTGGGCGGGTCGCGGCCCCACTAGACGCGCATTCGTCGCAAGGACCGGGTGGTGTCCTCAGCCGTCATCGGCCGACTGAAGTAAAACCCCTGGCCCTTGGTCGACCCCATGCGAACCAGCGCTTCGCGCTGATCCTCGGTTTCCACGCCCTCGGCCACGACCTCGATATCCAGCTCGGCGGCAAGCCCCAGAATGGCGCGGATCATCGCCTGCCCGCCGCCCTCGTCAGAGGCCGCGGCGACCATGTGGCGTGCGATCTTCAGGCGGCTCACATGATAGGTTCGCAGATAATCCAGTGAGGAATACTGCGCGCCGAAGTCATCGATGGCGATGCACACGCCCATCCGATGCAGCTCCTCCAGCAGATCACTCTGCAATAGCGTTGCACGTGCCAGGGAAAATTCCGTGACATCCAGTTCCAGATCACTGGGATTGAGCTCCCAGCGAGCCAGGCTTTCGGCCACATCGCGGAGAAACTCGGCACCCGCCTGGATTTGCGCGAGCGAGATATTGACCGCAATCAGGGGGACCGCCACCTGCTCCCGCCGCCACTGCGCCAATTGCCGGCAGGCGCCATCGAGTACCCAGCGGCCCAGGCTTAGCACCAGGTTGGATTTCTCCGCGGTGGGCATGAAGACGCCCGGGAGCAGCAGCCCGCGCGTGGGATGATTCCAGCGAATCAGCGCTTCCATGCCGACAATGCGGCCCGAGGCAAGGTCGACCTGTGACTGATAGTAGAGTTCCAGTTCCCCTCGGTCCGAGGCGTGGCGCAGATCCTCCGCCAGGGCGCTGTGCTCCCGCGCCTTCAGATCGAGGGCGTCGGAATGAAAGTGGTACTGACCGCGCCCATCCTCTTTGGCGCGATAGAGCGCCTGATCCGCCTGTACCAGCAGGCTGTCCGGTGTGGTCGCCTCGGTCGAATAGACCGAGATGCCGACGCTGGTACCGATGCGCAGCTGCAGCCCATCGATCGAATAAGGTGCCGATACCGCCTGGATGATTTTGGCCGCGAGTGCCCCGCTCAACTCCAGGTCGACGACGTCGCTTTGCAAAATCGCGAATTCATCGCCCCCTAAGCGCGCCACCAGATCCGTCCCGCGCGTCGCTTCCTTGAGGCGTTGGGCCACCTCTCGCAGCAGTTCATCGCCGACCGGGTGGCCCTGCGTATCGTTGACCTCCTTGAAGCGGTCCAGATCGAGATACAGCACGGCGAAGGGATTGGCGCCGCGTTGCACGGCCGCGAAGGCCTGCCGCAGCCGGTCGTTGAAGGTGCCCCGATTGGCAAGGCCGGTCAGCACATCGGTGCGCGCCATCAGCGCGATGCGATCCTCCGAGAGCTTGCGCTCGGTGATGTCGATCATGATCCCTTCAATCTCGAGCAAACGACCGACGGAATCGCGCACCGGTGTGTAGCGATTCTCCATCCAGCGGAACTCGCCACCCGTGGCGAGCATGCGATATTCGATCGTCGATGGCGCGGCGCTGCTTCGGAGCAGCTCGACCATGGCGCTCTGCACCTTGGCCTGGTCTTCGGGATGGACGTAGCTCTGATAAAGCGTGGGTGAGTGCAGCAGCTCTGCCCGATCGTGGCCGAGCAGGACGATATTCTGCGAGATGTAAATCATCGGAAACGTCGGGTCGCCGCGCAGCCGATATAAAATCGTCGGACTGTTCTGCACGATGGTATTGGCCTTCGCCAGTTCATCGACATAGCGCTCACGCGTGATGGCAGTACCGATCAACTGTGCCAGCGATGTCAGAATATCGACCTCCGTGGTCGTCCAGTCCCGCTCCTGATGACAGTCGTCAAAGCTGATATGACCCCAGTGTTTGCCGAGGGCCATGATCGGCACCAGCAGGGTCGATTTGACACCTATGCGCTCCAGGAAGTCGCGCAGTGCGCCCGTGAGCAGGCTGAGGCGTGCCCTGACGGGCTGGCCCAGCTGTAGAGACGCGTCCCAGATCGCAATGTCCGGCGGCGGCTCGGACATCGTGCGCAGCAGCGCCGCCAGCTCCTCCGGATTGCAGGCCGGCGTCCAGGAATTGCGAATCACCGGTCCGGTGGCGTTGGGCAGAATCTCCAGCACGAACATGCGATCGACGTGCACCGCGGTGGCGACTTTCTGCAACGTCAGCGAGACGGCCTCGTGCAGATCCGAGGCTGCCATCAGGTGCACCACGCTGGCGTTCACGGCCGCCAGGATCTCGTCTCGATATCGCAACGCCTCACTCGCCCGCTCACGCGTCAGGACGGTGCCGATGAAGTCGGCCAGCAGCTTGAGGATAGTGATCTGCGCGGCGGTCCACTCATGCTCGCCACGGCAGTCATCGAACACCAGTACGCCGCACGGCACGCCGTTGAGCATCATGGGAACCTGCAGTGTCGATACCACCTGTAGCTGGGTCATCAACTCATGCATCGGCCCGGTCACCAGCCGGCGCTCCATAGTTATCGCGTGGCCCTGCCGGAGCGGACTCAGCCATTCGTCCATCGCCTCGCGAGCGTGGCTGTTTGCAATAATGGCGCCCGCATCCACCTGAGGCGCGTCCGCGGAGTTCCAGATAAAAAAGATCTGCGGCGTAAGCTCCGCCTGCTCGATGTTGGAAGTCCCCTCGATGATTATCAGGCGATCGATCCGCACGACGCGGCCGATCGATTGCAACGCGTGCGGCAGGGCCTCACGCAGCGAGTCCGCGGTCAGGATCCCGCTGATGCACGCCGTGACCGCTTCCAGCAGTGCCTCGCCACTTTGCGATGCGGGCGCGATGTTCTGACTAGGGAGCGCGCGTAGATTCAAAGGGGCCGCCTTTCCGGGTCGCGTACTGGGCGGCCACCCTCCAATATACACGCGGCATGCGGATCAAAGCGTGACCGGGTAGACCCCGGACGCGAGGGCGGGTTGCCCTGATTACGCCTGCAGGCGTCGGCGTCGGGCGGTGATGCTCGCCGTGTCCGCCAGCTCCCCGATGGTGCGATCCGTGGCCAGCATTACCTGATTTCGCCCCGCACACTTGGCCGCATACAGCGCCCGGTCGGCATCCTCGACCATCCGGGCGGCCGTGGCCTCGTCCTTGAGCTCAGCACTGGCAATGCCAATGCTGACCGTCACCACGCGCTCCGGGCTATCGGCATTGTCGATTCGCAGGTTCTGCACGGCGGCGCGCAGTCGCTCCGCCACGGCTTGTGCGCCGGCGGTAGGGCTGTCACGCAGCAGGACGATGAATTCCTCGCCACCGTAGCGCGCCAGCACATCATCCGGACGCATCAAGGCGTGCTGCAGAGCCCGGGCGACTTCGCGCAGGCAGCCATCGCCGACGGGGTGGCCATAGCGATCATTGAGCAGCTTGAAATGATCGATGTCGATCATCAGGATCGCCTGCGCGCCGGGCCGGCGCTCACTGCGGCAGGCGCGTGCGAGGGCCTCCGTAAAGAAGTGGCGATTGGGCACGCCGGTCAGCGCATCCGTCCAGGCGATGGTCTGCAGCGCCGATGCCTCCCGCCGCAGGGCTTCCCGGCGCTCGATCTGATGCACCTGGATCAGGGTGGTTCGCACACCGATGCCGAGCACGGCGATCAGGATACCGACGCAGCCCCAGAGATATTCCACCCGGATCAGGAACAGGGACGCCGTGAGCAGCGCGACCGCCAGCAGGATCGGGCTGCCGCTGCGCACCGTGCGCACCAGGGTCGAATTCACCGAGCGTACCGGCACCGTTGACGGGGCACTCAAGGCGAAGCTGCAGAGCACTGCAAAGGCCAGCGTGATGAGCGTGCCGTATTCCGGCCCGAAGGCGGGGTTACCGGCAAAGTAGTGATCATTGATGAAGACAATGACGCAGTAGATACACATGTAAATGCCCAGCGCGCGGAACAGGTCGCGTTCGTCGCGGTCTTCAGCGACGTACCAGCGGATCAGCGCCCCCACGGCAAGCGAAAGATTCTGCAGGTCCAGCAGCCACACCAGATAGGTCACGCCGGCTTCCGAGGAAGCGGAGTGGTCGTTGATCATGTCCCAGGTGTAGAGGAAGTAGGCGCAGCCCAGCGCGAGCGCTACCAGCGCATCGACCACACGCAGCAACTGCCGTCCATGCAATCGCCAGTCGCTGGCCAGCAGGTAGGTGGTCGGTACCACCGCGAGGTTAAACGCCAGCATGCTGGCGCGGTACATCTCGTTCTGGTGATGCAGGATCATTTCCTGCCACAAGTTACCGAAGGCGCCCACCGCCCAGATGGTCAGGGCCAGCGAGAGGGCGTACCAGCCGTAGCGGACCGAGCTGGTGTGCGATCGCGCGCGCCAGAGGGTTGCCGCCGCTGCCAGCAACGGCGCGGCCACCATCAAGATGTAGGCCGCGGGTCCGGTCACTGAGGGCCCGAAGAAGGCCAACACAATGAGCTGCGCCGAAAGGAAGGCTAAAGGCAGGTATAGCGACATGAACGCTCTGGGTCGGTAGACACCCGAATTCTACAACGCGCGCGGACCTGGAATGGGCGACGTAAAGCTCAGAAAAAGGGGTCTCCAGGCCTCATTTAAGCACCCCGGTGGCAAACTGGTCGGTGAAATAAAAAAGCGCGGGGCGGCAGCTGGTCATACGCAGGTTTGGCGCAACCGGTCCACAGTCTCAGCGTTGCGCCAGGACGGCCAGCTTGCTGTGCGTTCGCGCCGCCTCGTCATCGGCAAGACTTCGCGCGCCGGCCCTCGATTGCTTGACAAATGCGAGGAACTGCGTCGGCTCCAGCGCCGGGCTGAAGTGAAATCCCTGGTACTGATCGCATCCCAGTGACGCCAACAAGGCGAGCTGCTCCGGTGTTTCCACACCCTCCGCGATCACTTTGAGGTGCAGGCTGTGTGCCAGTGAGATGATCGCCTGCACGATCGACGCATCCTCCGGGCGGCGAGTCATCTGATCGACAAAGCAACGGTCGATTTTCAACTTATCAATTGGAAAACGGCGCAGGTAGCTCATGCTCGAGTACCCGGTGCCGAAGTCGTCGACCGATACCAATACCCCCATGCGGCTGATTGCCTCCAGTATCTGAATCGACTCCTCTGCATCGCTCATGACCGCGGTTTCGGTCAGTTCGACCTCCAGCAGCTGCGGATCCAAGCCAGACGCTTCCAGCGCCCGGCGAATCTGGTCCACCAGGTTGGCGAGCCTGAACTGTGAGGGTGCGAGGTTAACGGCGACGCGTAAGGACATCAGTCCTTCATCCTGCCACGCCTTCGCCTGACGACACGCTTCAAAGAGGACCCATTCCCCGATGGCATCGAGCAGGCCACACTCCTCGGCGATCGAAATGAACTCGTTTGGCGGCACAAGGCCGCGCTGCGAATGCCGCCAGCGGATCAGGGCCTCGGCGCTATTGACCCGGCCGGTCAAGGCGTCGATCTTCGGCTGATAGTGCAATTCAAATTGTCGGGTCCGCAGGGCTTCATGCAGCTCGCTTTCAAACTGCACACGGTCCTGCGTCATCGTGCTCATGCCTTCCGCATAGCACTGCAGATTGTTGCTCCCGCGCTCCTTGGCGCTGTACATGGCGGCGTCGGCTCGCGCCAGCAGCGTGTCCACGCTCGTCCCGTCCCGCGGGTAGAACGCGATGCCGATACTCGCGGAAATGTGCACGTCGATACCGAGCAGTCGCAGGGACGGTTCCATTGCCTTGATCGCCCGCGTGCCGATCTCGAGCGCCTCCGCCTGCGTAAGGGGCCCATCGAGCAGGACCACGAACTCGTCGCCGCCCACACGCGCCGTGGTGTCGACGGCGCGAACGGCGCTCTTTAGCCGCAGCGCCACCTCCCGCAACAACTCATCGCCCGCGCGGTGACCCAGCGAGTCGTTAATGAGCTTGAATCTGTCGAGATCGACGACGAGGACCGCGAATTCGTGTGAGTGCCGCTCCGAATGGGCAATGGCTTGGGCAATGCGGTCATCGAGCAGCAGGCGGTTCGGCAGACCGGTGAGCGCGTCGTGCGACGCGAGATGCCTGAGCTGGCGGTTCGCCGCCTCGAGACCGCTGGTGCGATCCGTGACTACCAATTCGAGGCTTTCGACATGGCGCTTCAGTGCGCGGGCATTCTGCCACTTCTGGCTCAAGGCGCTCGCACACTGGAGGATTTCGATCGGCTCGAAGGGCTTCTTGACGACGATGAGCTTGTCCGAGTGCCCGAGTCGTGCCAGAAGGTCCAGCCAGTCGTAGTCTGTGTAGGCGGAGCAGATGACGACCTGTACCTCCGGGTCGATCTTCCATAGCTGCTCGAGGGTCTCGAGCCCATCCCAACCCGGTGGCATTCGCATGTCGATGAAAGCAACCGAGTACGGACGGCCCTCGGCGAGCGCCGCACGCGCGAGCTCGACGCCATCCTGACCCTGCATCGCGGAGTCCATATCGAATCTCGGGCGCGCGGTGTCGGGCGGCTGCTCGCCGAACAGCGCCGCCTCGGCCTCCGACATCGGCGCCTTCCCTTCGACTACGAGGATCTTGCGGTAGTCCTGATGAATGGACGGATTGTCGTCGATCGTAAGGATGCGATGCGTCAGCAGATCGGATTCATCTGGCATCGAGCGGCTCCGGCGACGCCAACGGCAGCGTCAGGGTGAACGTGGCGCCCTGGCCGGGACCGGCGCTTTCTGCGTGCAACGAGCCGCCCAGTTCCTTGGCCGCCAGGGCGCTGCTGTGCAGTCCGAACCCGTGGCCGTCCGGGCGAGTCGTGAAGCCATGATTGAAGATTCGGTTCAGGTTTTCCCTGGGAATTCCGACGCCCGTATCAATGACGTAGATCAGCACCGAATCGTTCGCTGCGCGAATCCGGACGGTCACGCGCTTTTCGCCGGCCTTCGCCTCGTCGCAGGCGTATTTGGCGTTGCGAATCAGGTTCACCAGGATCTGTAGCACCTTGTGCTTGTCGACCCGGATCGGCGGCACGGTCTCGAAATCGCGGCTGAGTATCACTCCATGACGGCTGAAGGCGCCCTCATTCATCCGCAAGCTGTCTTCCACCAACAGGCTGATGTCGAGCGTATCGATTACGCCACCGCGCCTGGCATAGCTTTGCTGCATCGCCACGATTTCCTTGATGTGCTCAACGTTGCTGCGCAGCGCCGACAGTTCCGCGGTGGCTATATCGCGCTCGCGGCCGAGGTTCGCGGCAAGTTCCTGCAGATAGGGTGGCAGGTGCTTACCTTGCGCACCCGCCAGGAAGGCCGGCAGGTCGTGCGCGTGCTCGCTCAACAACGCGGCGGCCCGCGTGAGCCCGGCGCCCCTAGATTTCTTGATGCCCTCTGCGATCACGCTTGCCGAGACGTTCACGCTGTTGAGCACGTTGCCGACGTTGTGCAAGACATTGGTGGCCACTTCCGCCATGCCCGCGTGCCGGGATGCGACCAGCAGTTGCTTGTGTACCTTCTCGAGCTCCTGCTCAGCGAGGCGCCGTTCGGTGATGTCCTGGACCACCGCCACCGCGCCGAGGACCTGTCCGGCGGGTCCGACCAGCCGCCGCGCGCTCGAGACCGCCGTGCGTACGGCACCCTGCGGTGTAACGACGATGAACTCGATGTCGCTGACCTCCTCACCGCGCAGCGCACACGCCAGTGGACGGTCCTCGGGCGGCACCGGCGTCGTGCCATCCAGCTGATAAACCCGGGATGTGACAGGGTAGGCGCTGCGGGCCTGAGCGGCGGTGTTCTCCGCGGGAATTCCAAACAGCTCCACCGCCGCGCCGTTGTAGTGCGTCACCCGACCGGTGACGTCGCAGGCAAGGAGCGCGAGCGGCAGCTCGGCGATCACGGCGGCGAGCAGCGTCTGGTTTTGCAGCAGCGCCTCCGCCATCTCCTTGCGCACGGATATGTCACGCAGGAATTCGACGGAATACTCGGCCTCAGCGCCGCCGCCATGAACGAGTGACGTGCTCACGCGAACCCATAGCGCGCTGCCATCGCTGCGGATGTAGCGCTTCTCGACGTCTAGTTGCGCCAGCTCTCCGTTCCACAGCCGCTCGAGGCCCGCGGCGGTGGATTCGAGATCCTCTGCGTGTGTGAGGTCGGCGATGAACCTGTGGTTGAGTTCTTCCGCGTCGAAGCCGAGCATCGAGCAGAATGCCCGGTTGCAGTGAAGCAAGCGGCCGTCGCGGTTGGCAAAGGCAATGCCCACGGGTGCCTGCTCGACGGCATTGCGGAATAACGCTTCAACTGACCCGACGTCGCCGGCTGTCCTGAATAGCCCCGTGACCTCGGAGCTCTCACCCGCAACGAGTGCAGCACTGCTGGTTTTCATGGAAGCCTTCGATAGCTCGGCATGAGCGGCCGCGTCTGAGGCGGTACTCATTTGCGGAGGACTCTCCCGCGCGTGTCACGTTGGCAACCCTCCATGTAACAGAATACTGCGTATTCCAGCACGGAACGCCGCCCTGGACAGCGAAGCAGGTCGCATCTGCCCACCAGGGATTGGCGCTACTCGGTGAACGGCTTGGGAAATCCAACAGGCAGCTTTGAAATCCTGGGACAGTATTGCCAGCCATCGGCCGCACCCGAGGCTGTGTGATGTATCGAGGGCGAAGTGCGAACACAGAGTCTGCTGTTCCCGGCCGATACGGGTCGGCCTGGCTATCATCCCCCGACGCTGCTGAAGATCTATATCTATGGGTACCTGAACTGGATCCAGTCCAGTCGGCGTCTGGAGCGCAAAGCGCAGCGCAACGTCGAGGTGGTGTGGCTCACCGGCCCGCTAACGCGAGGCTTCAAGACGATTGCCGATTTTCGCAAGGTCCCGCAGACTACTGGAGTTGCCAGGCTGCTATGGAATTCCCTGTCGGAAATATCAGCAGCGCTTCGCCCGCCGCCGGTCCTGAGGGCGGCATCGGGCCGCCCGTTTCGCTATCCGGGCTGATGGGGGTGGCGGATACGCCCATCCAGATCTGGGCGCCGGTCCCGACATCGAGCCCATAGACATTGCCGCTGCTCGAACCAACGAACACCGTGTTGTTCACGACTACCGGTGCAGTGACCAGATGGCCATCGCCGCTGAACGTCCAGGTCTGCACCCGGTCGCTGAGACGTGTCGAAGACAAGGTGCCCGCATTGAGCGCGATGACGGCAGTGGTCGTGACCGCCGGCGCGAGCGATGAAGCCATCTGTGTTTCGGCCGCCCCGGTCTCGGCATTAAAGAGATTGAGCGTGCCCTCGTTACGTCCGAACAAAGTGCCGTCTTTGAGGACCGAGGTAAAGCCCCAAATACCGCTGCAGGTCCCGTGTGTAGCCCAGACGGTCGTACCCGTCAAAGCGTCGAACGCGCCGGCGTTGCAGGAATCCCCATCCTGGACGTCAACGCCTTCGGAGGAAACGGCCGGTGAAATCCAGTTGGTAGTTGATATCCCACCGGTCCAGAGGATTGCCCCACTGGTCTCGTCCACGGCGGAGATGCCGGTGTTACCGTCGACGAAGACGATGCCGCCATAGGCATTCGGCGATCCATCGTACCAATAGCCGGGCAGCTGAGTAGTCCAGAGCGCCGCTCCGGTTGAAGCATCGAAGGCGCGCAGACCGCCGTCGAACATGAGAATGAAAACCGTGCCGTTGTCGTAGCTGAGGCCCGAGCCGAAATAGACACCGGGCACTGACACCGGTCCCCAGACGACTGCGCCGGTGGTGCCGTTCAAGCCATAGAGCATGTTGCCGTACGACTGATTGGGATTCGCGCTGGCGACGAAGACCATGCCGTTGGCAATCAGCGAGTACGACACCGGGGCGCCAAAGCTCATCGTCCACGTGGGCGCCGAAGTGGCTGGCTGACTGATGCCGTTGGTGGTGAGTAGGACGCCGTCGTGACTCTCATCCATTCGATAGGCTGTCGCCGGCGGTGATGCGGGCGCGGCCACTATCGTCACCGCCACATCCTGGGCAGCCGAGGCCCCGGCGTTCGAACAACTGATGTGATAACTCTGCGTGCCCGGACTGACCATAGTCAGCGTATCGAATCCGCTGGTATTGATGGCGGCACTCCAGTCGCCGGACGCCGTGCAGCTGATTGCGTACTGAGCCTGCCAGCGCAATGTCGCTGTCTTGCCGGCCACCACGTTCGCCGGGAAAACCGAGAATGAAACAGTCGGGACTACGGCGGTCAGCGTCACGCTGGCCTGGGCCGCGGCACCGGGATTGGCGCAACTCAAGTTGTAGGTGTGCGGGCCGAGGCTCCCGACTGTTACGTTTTGCGAGCCGGATGCGGAGAAAGTGCCGGACCATTCGCCCGAAGCCGTGCACGATTGTGCCTGGGTGGAACTCCAACTGAGCGTGACGGACTGTCCGGCGCCAGCGGTGGTTTGACTGGCAGAGAGATTCACAGTGGACTGCAGGCCCTGAACCATCGCCACCGCGCTACCGTCGCCGGTGGCAGTCACGCACTGCAGCGAGTAGCTGTTGACGCCGACGCCGGTCACCGTCACCAGCTGCGAACCGGATGCCGGCAGATTGCCGCTCCAGGCGCCCGAGGCGACACAGGAATCCGCGCCATTCGATGACCAGGTGAGCGTCGTTGATTGACCCACAGCAATGGAGGTCGGATTCGCGGTGAGCGTGGTTGTCAGCACCTGCGGACTCACCACTGTCAACGTCGCCGAGTTGCTGGTGGATGCGGATCCGTTGGTGCAGGCGAGGGTGTAAGGGTAGGCGCCCGGCGTCGGCGCCCCGACAGTCATCGAGCCGCTCACTCCCTGAAGTCCGGACCATGCCCCGCTGGCGGTGCAGCTGGTCGAATTGATGGCGGTCCAGGTCAGAGTTGCCGTGTGATCCGTGGAAATGGTCGACGGCGTAACGGAAATCGAGATCACGGGCTTCGATGCATCGACGGTCAATGCCGCAGAACTGGCAGTCGAGCCGCCAGGACCGGTACAGGTGACCGTATAGGAATAAATCCCCGCCGTATTCTGACTGACCTGCTGAGTTCCGGTGGTGGCGGTGGTGCCCGACCAGGCTCCGCTGGCGGAGCATTGAGTCGCGGCCGTCGAAGACCAGTTCAGCGTTGAGGTTTGGCCCGGGCCCACCGTAGTCGGCGCAAGGGAGATACTCACGGTCGGCGCTGCGGGAGGTGCCGATGAGTCATCGCCGGACCCTCCGCAACCCACCAGTTGCGCGGACAGCACGATCATCACTGCGAGTGACGGAACCTTACTTCGGTGTGCGGCGAACCCGGCGAGCACCTCGTCAGTCATGTCGGTTGTCTCCCATCGATAACGCAGGTGGTCGCCTCGGCAGTATTTTTTCTGCCGTACGCGTCTGCAGAAAGCTTATCGGAACCTCAACGGTGGAGCACCTTCGGTGCCTTGTTGTTAGCGCGTTTTGATAAGCAGTTCCGGAACGTGAATCGTCACGCCCGCTGTTGGGCGGAGATATGTCTTACGTTATTACCGATCGATGTCAGATCGGGAAGATGGGCGTGCTGCGCACAACCTCGGGAGTCATCTACCGCTGCCCCTTCGTCAAGTAGTCCACGATCTGAAGAGTTCGACCGATCCCTCAGTTGTGAAGCTCGAATCGGATGCGATACGGATAGCAGTCGCTGATGCTCGTCACCTGGAGTTCCAGCTCCTAATAGCCACGCGGTGATTACGCGCAGGCCGAGCGAGCGATTATGACAACCAGGGACGCTGCTACTTGTGTCTAGTCTTGCCGCCCCAACGCGCGCCGTATCGCTTCTTCGCGCGCGTCATCGACGACGAGCAACACACCTTCGGAATCTGCCGGCGTCTCATCGCGTGCGAATAGTCCGGTGAGCCGCCTGTCTGCTGTCAGTTCTCCTCGCTCGTAGGCATCCCACATTTCGCGCGCGAACTCGGTCGCGAGCAATTCGGGAGCAAAGCGTGCGAGGGTGCCGCGAATATTGTTCACATCACGCTCGAGCATGGCCAGCGCGCCGTTGTTTCCGGCCGCATTGACTACCTGGGGCAGGTCGATAATGACGGGACCATCCGAGTCCACCAGCACGTTGAACTCGGACAGATCACCGTGGATGAGACCAATGTTCAGCATGCGCACGACCTGCCGGATCAGAAACTCGTGATACTCACGCGCTTTCTCGGGTGACAGATCGATTTCGCCCAGTCGCGGCGCGGGCTGCCCGTCGGAATCGATCACGAGTTCCATGATCAGCACGTCATTGAAATACCCGTAGGGCTTGGGCACGCGCACGCCGGCAGCCTGCAGGCGATAGAGCGCATCGACCTCCGCGTTCTTCCAGGCTGCTTCCCGTTCGCCGCGACCGAAGCGGGTGTTCTTGTTGGCGGCGCGGGTCTGCCGGCTGCCGCGCAACTTGCGACCTTCCTGGTATTGGGCACGACGCTGGAAGCTTCGCTGTCGCATATCGCGATATACCTTGGCGCATCGGGTCTGTGTGCCGCTGCGTACCAGGTAGACGGTGGCTTCCTTGCCGCTCTTGAGTGCGCGGATGACTTCGTCGATGACGCCATCTTCGATCAAAGGCTCTAGGGCAGTGGGTGTTTTCAATAAGAGAGGTTCGTGGCGGGGCGCGGTGGCACCAAGGGGGGAATAAGATTAGCTTACCATATTAACCGATTGATTATATTGCCCTGATTTAACGAGAATTCTGCATAAATTGACTGCAGTTTCAGGTGGTTCTGATGGTTGGTTACCAAGTTACCCAAATGCTGCCTGCGATCACAGCCATTGCTGCCGCGAGCTGCTTTGAAATGCGCTAGGTGCGCGGCGACATAGACCCGCCGCCTTGGGCGAGATAGTCACTTTGGGACAACGGCGGTATCCTCGTTGCCCACTGCAAAAATGAATCGACGTCTGGCGATACGTCGAATGCCGCAGAGACTCGAATCCCCCATTCGCGTCATAGGAAGACAGCTATGTCAGAACCTCCTTCCAAATTTCCGTCGCGTCGACGCTTTGTTCAGGGTCTTTCGCTTATTCCGGTGGTCGCAGTACTGGGCTCATGCGGCAGTCGTTCCGGGAATGCCACTGGCACGGACGCCGCACACAAACCCTACGAGCCCCGGTTTTTCACCGCGAGCGAATGGGCGTTCATCGTTGCAATCTGCGATCGACTGATTCCGGCGGACGAGATCGGGCCGGGTGCCGTGGAGCTGGGCGTGCCCGAGTTTCTGGATCGGCACATGCAGACCCCCTATGCGAGCGGTGCAATCTGGTACATGCAGGGGCCCTTCCTGGAAGCCGCCCCGGAATTCGGCTACCAAGGCCGCCTGGCGCTGCGGGATATCTTGCGCGTCGGCATTGCCGAGATGGACGCTCATTGCCATAAAGCGTTCGGTGGCAAATCGTTTGCGCAGCTGACCGCCGCCGAACAGGAGAGCCTCCTCGAGGCGGCGCAGGCAGGCTCGCTGCAGTTCGACAATATCTCCTCTAAAGCGTTCTTCAGCTACCTGCTCGGGGAGGTCCGCAACGGCTACTTCGCCGATCCGGCGTATGGCGGAAACAAGGGCATGGGCTCCTGGAAAATGATCGGCTATCCGGGCGCGCGCGCCGATTACATGGACTGGGTGACGGTGCGTGACAAACCATATCCTCTGCCGCCGGTGGATTTGGCCGGGAAGCGAGGCTGACTGATGGCCACGGTCAGGCCGAAAGTGGATGCCGTCATCGTCGGCATGGGTTGGACCGGCGCCATCATGGCCAAAGAATTGACCGATGCGGGCCTAAGCGTCGTGGCTCTCGAGCGCGGCGCCGATCGGGATACGCAGCCCGATTTCGCTTATCCGAAGGTGGCCGACGAACTGGAAGGCTCGGTACATCGAAAGTTCCTGCAGAGCCTGTCGCAGGAAACCGTGACCCTGCGCCACAGCCCAGCCGAGGTCGCGGTGCCTTACCGGCAGATCGGGTCTTTCAAGCCCGGGACAGGTGTCGGCGGTGCGGGAACCCACTGGTCGGGTTGTCATTTCCGCGCGCTGCCAGAAGACTTCAAACTGCGCAGTAACGTCGAGAAACGTTACGGTCGGCGCTTCATTCCGGACGGCATGACTATCGCCGACTTTCCTGTGAGCTACGAGGATTTGGAGCCGCACTTCGATCATTTCGAATATGTGTGCGGCACCTCCGGTAAAGCGGGGGTCATCAATGGCGTCATTCAAGACGGCGGCAATCCGTTTGAGGGTTCGCGCCAACGCGAGTTCGCGCTGCCGCCGAATCCCAATTACCTGGGCGCGGAACAGTTCTATGTCGGCGCGCGCAACATGGGATGGCACCCGTACCCCATCCCGGCATCAAATGCTTCAAGACCCTACGTCAATCCGTACGGCTGCCAGATGGGGCCCTGCAATTTCTGCGGCTTCTGCAGCGACTATGGGTGCATCAACTATTCGAAGGCCAGCCCCAACATCTGCATCCTTCCGGTCCTGCGTCAGCGCAAGGAGTTCGAGCTGCGCGCCAATGCCCATGTGCAGAAGGTCAATCTGGACGCTGACGGCAAGCGGGCCACGGGTGTTGTCTACCTGGACGGGCAAGGTCGAGAGATCGAACAACCCGCCGACCTCGTGCTGCTGTGCGCGTTCTCCTTATATAACGTGCATCTGATGCTGCTCTCGGGGATCGGATCGCCTTATGACCCTAAAACCGGGCTCGGCACGGTCGGGCGCAACTACTCGTACCAGAATCTCAACCGTGTCACATTGTTCTTCGACAAGAGCGTCCAGGCCAATGCGTTCATCGGCAACGGTGGTGCCGGCACGACGATGGACGACCTCAACGGCAACCAACTCGATGCCGGCAAGGCGGGCTTCGTGGGTGGCGGGATCATCTGGGCGCGCCAGCCCGGGGCCGGTCCCGTGCGCGGCATCAGCGTGCCGCGGGGCACTCCCAACTGGGGCACCAAATGGAAGCGGGCGATTACGGACAGTTTCCGGCACTCGTTTTATTTCGAAGTGCAGGGCGCCTGCATGTCGTACCGGCAGAACTACCTGAGCCTGGATCCCACCTATAGGGACGGCTTTGGCCGGCCCCTGCTGCGCATGACATTCGACTGGAATCAGAACGAGATCAAGGCATCACAATTCCTGGTCAGCAAGGCCCAGGAAATGAGCAGAACTCTCAAT
>Ga0302311_10000614_pt1 | contig 43940 bp, 34 predicted proteins | sample III_Palsa_N1_3_FD_200449 | JGI IMG/M metagenome (GOLD analysis project Ga0302311, IMG submission 200449) | Peat permafrost microbial communities from Stordalen Mire near Abisko, Sweden - III_Palsa_N1_3 | ecosystem: Environmental > Terrestrial > Soil > Palsa > Peat permafrost | place: Sweden... | reverse complement strand
GCCTTGAACTCCCCGCCAAACTTCTCCGCCATCACCTTCGTCAAGGCTGCCGTCAAAGTCGTCTTGCCATGATCTACATGACCAATCGTCCCCACGTTCACGTGCGGCTTCGTTCGCTCAAACTTCCCCTTCGACACGGCAAGTACCTCTCAGAAAATTAATTGGTCCGTTACGATGCTTTCTTCATCACGACGTCGGCGACATTGTTCGGCACTTCCATGTACTTCGCGAACTCCATCGTATAGTTCGCGCGCCCCTGGCTCATGGAGCGCATCGCCGTCGAGTACTGGAACATTTCCGCAAGCGGCACCTCCGCGGTCACCACCTTGCCGGACGGAGAGTCCTCCATCCCGATGATCTGCCCGCGCCGGCGATTCAAATCGCCGACGATGTCGCCGTAATAATCCTCGGGCGTCACGACCTCGACCTTCATGATGGGCTCGAGCAGCACGGGCTTCGCGCGGCGAAAGACTTCCTTGAAGCCCATGGAACCCGCGATCTTGAACGCCATCTCGTTCGAATCGACGTCGTGGTAAGAGCCGTCGAATGCCGTCACCTTCACATCGACGATGGGATAGCCGGCGATCACGCCAGTCTGCACCGCCTCTTGAATGCCCTTGTCCACCGCGGGAATGAACTCGCGCGGTACCGCACCGCCGACGATGCCGTTGACGAACTCGTAGCCCTTGCCCGCAGGCAGCGGCTCGAGCTTGAGCCATACGTGGCCGTACTGGCCGCGGCCGCCGGATTGGCGCACGAACTTGCCCTCGGACTCGACCGTGCCGCGAATGGTCTCGCGGTAGGCGACCTGGGGCTTGCCGACGTTGGCCTCGACCTTGAACTCGCGCTTCATGCGATCGACGATGATCTCGAGGTGCAGCTCGCCCATGCCGGAAATGATGGTCTGCCCGGATTCCTGGTCCGTGTGCACGCGAAACGAGGGATCCTCCTTCGCGAGCCGCTGCAATGCGAGGCCCATCTTCTCCTGGTCGACCTTGGTCTTCGGCTCCACGGCCACCGAGATGACGGGCTCCGGAAACTCCATCTTTTCGAGGATGATCACCTTGTGCGGATCGCACAGCGTGTCGCCCGTGGTGACGTCCTTCAGCCCCACTGCCGCGGCGATGTCGCCCGCGCGCACTTCCTTGATCTCCGAGCGCTCGCTCGCGTGCATCTGCAAGAGTCGCCCGATGCGCTCGTTGCGGTTCTTGTTCGGAACGAACACCTGGTCGCCCGAATTCAGGGTGCCCGAGTAGACACGGAAGAACGTCAAGTTGCCGACGAAGGGATCGTTCAGGATCTTGAACGCGAGTGCCGCGAAGGGCTGGGCATCGTCCGCCTTGCGCGTCAGATCCTCGCCGCGCTCGCCGTGTCCCGTCACCGCCGGGACATCCACGGGCGATGGCATGTACTCGACGACCGCGTCGAGCACGGCCTGCACGCCCTTGTTCTTGAACGCCGACCCGCACGTCACCAGGCAGATCTCGTTCTTGAGCGCGCGCGCACGCAGGCCCCGCTTGATCTCCTCCACCGACAGATCGCCGTTCTCGAGGTACTTGTTGAGCAGCTCGTCCGCGCCCTCGGCGGCGGCCTCGATCATTTTCGCGCGCCAGCTCTGGCATTCCTCGAGCATGTCCGCGGGAATGTCGCGGTACTCGAACTTCATGCCTTGGGTTTCCTCATCCCAGAAGATGGACTTCAACTTGATGAGATCGACCACGCCGACGAACCCGTCTTCGGCGCCGATGGGCAGCTGAATGGCAACGGGATTGCCGCGCAGGCGGGTGCGGATCTGATCGACGCAGCGCAAAAAGTTCGCGCCGGCGCGATCCATCTTGTTGACGAACGCGATGCGCGGCACCTTGTACTTGTTCATCTGGCGCCAGACCGTTTCCGATTGCGGCTGCACGCCCGACACCGCGCAATAGACGGCGATGGCCGAATCGAGCACACGCAGGCTCCGCTCCACCTCGATGGTGAAGTCCACGTGTCCCGGCGTATCAATGATGTTGATGCGATACTCGGGGAAGCTCTTGTCCATCCCCTTCCAGAAGCAGGTGGTCGCCGCGGCGGTGATGGTGATGCCGCGCTCCTGCTCCTGCTCCATGTAATCCATCACGGCCGCGCCGTCGTGCACCTCGCCGATCTTGTGAGAGACGCCGGTGTAGAAAAGAATGCGCTCGGTCGCGGTGGTCTTGCCCGCATCGATATGCGCAGAGATACCGATGTTGCGATATCGCTCGATGGGCGTCGTACGTGCCACGGTATCCTCATGCGCTTCGCGCAACTCTTGACGGGGTCGAAGCGACCCCGCCCGACATTCTATATAAGGGCTGGCCGACCATTTGCCAGCCGGCGCGCCGCCTCCGCTACCAGCGGTAGTGAGCGAACGCCTTGTTGGCCTCTGCCATGCGGTGGGTGTCTTCGCGCTTGCGAACCGCGGCGCCGCGGTTCTCGGCGGCCTCCAGGAGCTCGGCAGCCAGCCGGTGCGCCATGGACTTCTCGCTGCGGGCGGTCGCGGCCTCGATGACCCAGCGCATCGCGAGGGTCTGGCGGCGATTGGCGCGCACTTCGACGGGCACCTGGTAGGTGGCGCCGCCGACGCGGCGCGACTTCACTTCGACCACGGGCTTCACGTTGTCGAGCGCCTGCTGCAGCAAGGCGATGGCCTCGCCGCCCGCGCGGCCGCTCTTGTCGCCGATGCGGTCGATCGCGCCGTAGACGATTTTCTCGGCCACCGACTTCTTGCCCCGCTCCATCACCATGTTGATGAACTTGGCCAACATGTCGTTGCCGAACTTCGGATCCGGAAGAATGGTGCGATGGGGTGCTGCTGCTCTGCGAGACATGGGGAAACCTTCTAGCCTCTGGTTGGCTTATTTCTTCGGACGCTTGGCGCCGTACTTGGAGCGTCCTTGGCGACGATCGCCCACGCCGGCGCAATCGAGCGCGCCGCGGACGGTGTGATAGCGCACGCCCGGCAGATCCTTGACGCGGCCGCCGCGGATCAGCACGACCGAGTGCTCCTGCAAATTGTGGCCTTCGCCGCCGATGTAGCTCGACACCTCGTAGCCGTTCGTCAATCGCACGCGGCACACCTTGCGCAGCGCCGAGTTCGGCTTCTTCGGCGTGGTGGTGTAAACCCGCGTGCAGACGCCGCGCTTCTGCGGCGACGCGGCCAGCGCCGGAACCTTGGACTTCCAGGCAGGCTCATTGCGTCCGGTACGGATCAATTGGGTCGTCGTCGCCATAAATGCCTTATTGAGGGCGGTTCGAAATCGAGCCCGCCCGGTAGAAAAAACGTAAAGCTAGCCGCGCCTCTGGGGCAAGGCGGCAAAGAGCGGCGATTTTAGGAACCGGTCGCCCGGGTGTCAAGGCGAGCGCTGGCCTGAAAGCCTGTCGGCCCCGACCGTGCTGCGTCGCAGCATCGAGCCGACCTAGCCCGGCTGCCGCGCCCCCGTGCGTGCCCCGCCCCGATAGACGACTCCCGCGCACGGATTGGCGCCCAAGTTGTAGCAAAGTTCCGCCGGCCGCTCGATCCGCCAGAGAGCGAAATCGGCGCGCTTGCCCACCTCGAGCGTGCCGATCTCGGCCTCGCGCCCGAGCGCCCGGGCCGCCACGCGCGTCGCGCCGGCCACCGCCTCTTCCGGCGTGAGGCCGAACAAGCTGCAGGCCATGTTGAGCGCGAGCAGCAGCGACATCCCGGGGGAGGTGCCGGGATTGCCGTCGGTGGATACCGCCATGACCACGCCGGCCGCGCGCAACAGCGGCACCGGCGGCGGCGTGGTCTGCCGCAACGTGAAATATGCCCCGGGCAAGAGTACCGCCACGGTACCGGCTTGGGCGAGAGCGCGCGCGCCATCCTCGCTCAGGTACTCGAGATGGTCGGCGGACAGCGCGCCGTAGCGCGCGGCGAGCTGCGCAGCACCCATGTCGGTGAGCTGCCCTGCATGCACATGGGCGCGCAGCCCCAGGCGCCGGGAGGCCGCGAGAAACGCCTCGGTTTCCTCGAGGGTGAACGCGATGTTCTCGCAAAACGCGTCGACCGCATCTACCAGCCCCGCTCCGACGAGCGACTCGAGCCACGGGCCGCACACGGCGGCGAGGTACTCGCCGCGTCGCTCCCGATACTCCGCCGGCAGAGCATGCAGGCCCAAGAACGTGGTCTCGACCGAGAGCGGCAGCTCGCGCGAAAGTGCACGCGCGACCTCGAGCATGCGGCGCTCGGTGGCGAGGTCGAGACCATAGCCGGACTTTATTTCGAGGGTGGTTACTCCCTCGGACATGAGACGACGCGCGCGCGACGTAGCGGCCGCGGCGAGCGACTCGAAATTGGCCCGCCGCGTCGCATTGACCGTGGATTGAATGCCGCCGCCGGCCCGCGCGATCTCCTCATAGGGCACGCCGCAAAGCCGCTGCTCGAACTCTGCGACGCGATTGCCGCCGTATACCAGGTGGGTGTGGCAATCGATGAGGCCCGGCGTCATCCACAGACCCTCGGCCTCCTCGATCGGGACCCCGCGAGCCCGCGCAAGAGTGCGCGCCTCTTCGGCCGCGCCGATCCAGGCGATACGCTCGCCTTGCACCGCGAGCGCGGCATCCTCGAGCTTGCCATAGGGAGTGCGGCCCGCGACCATGGTCGCGATGCTCATCCCGATCCACACCCGATCCCATTCGACGATGGACGATGTCTCTTGCACGAATGCGCCTGCACTGGCCGTTGTTGCCGCGGGTTTCATGATACGGCAAGCTGGCCTGCCTATACAGGTATAGGCAGGCAACCATGGAGCGGCATTACCGGTTGGATTGGGCTCTTCTCGAAGGCGGCTGGCGTCGCGACGTGGGCGTGGCGGTCGACGATCAGGGCCGTATTGCCGGCATCGAGACTGCCGATTCCGGGGCGGCGGCCGACTCCCGGACGTCGTCTGACGCCGAGCGCGTCGCCGGTTTCGTCGTGCCCGGCATGCCCAACGCGCACAGTCATGCCTTCCAGCGCGGCATGGCGGGCAATACCGAGTACCGTCTGTCCTCGCGCGACAGCTTCTGGACCTGGCGTCAGGCCATGTACGCGCTCGCCCGGCGCATCACACCAGCCGACCTCGAGGTGATCGCGGCGCAGCTCTTCGTGGAGATGCTGAAGGCAGGCTACACCTCGGTCGCGGAGTTTCACTATTTGCACCGCCAGGTCGACGGCACCGCCTACGAGCTGACCAACGAGCTGTGGGATGCGATCGCGAGAGCCGCCGATACGGCGGGCATCGGCCTCACCTTTCTGCCGACGCTCTATCAAACCAGCGACTTCGGCGCGCAGCCGCTGAAGCCCGAGCAATCGCGGTTCGCCCTGACCACCGACGAGTTCCTGCGCGCCGTCGACACTCGCGTGAGGGCCGAGCGCCGACTCGCATCGCCGCGCCTGCGCACCGGGGCCGCCTTTCACTCTTTGCGTGCCGTGCCGCTCGAGACGCTGCGCGAGGCGGTGCGGGGCCTTATCTCCATCGATGCGGAATTGCCGGTCCACATTCACATCGCCGAGCAGCTCAAAGAGGTCGAGGCATGCCGCGCGAGCACGGGGCGGCGGCCGATAGAGCTGTTGCTCGGGACAGGCGTCGTGAACGAGCGCTGGTGCCTGGTGCATGCCACGCACGCAACGCCGGCCGAGCTCCGAGACATCGCCGCCGCGCGCGCAGCGGTATGCGTCTCGATCACCACCGAGGCCAACCTGGGCGACGGCTTCTTCGATGCGGCGTGCTTCCTCGAGTCGAACGGCCGCATCTGCGTCGGCTCCGACAGTCAGGCCTCCGTATGCCCGGCAGAAGAGCTGCGCTGGATGGAGTATCAGGCGCGGCTGCGCAAGCGGCGCCGCGGCGTGCTCGCGGACGCTCAAGAGCCGCACGTCGGTAACCGCCTATGGCGCGACGCCGCGCGTCACGGGGCCGCGGCCTTGGGTCAGCCCGCGGGAGTGATTGCGGCAGGCGCGCGCGCGGACTGGCTGGCGCTCGATGCCGACCACCCGAGCATGGCGGGCGCGCGCGCGGCCACGGCCCTCGATCATCTGATCTTCGCCGGCGGCCGCCCCGCCATCCGCGACGTGATGGTCGCGGGGCGCTGGGTGGTGAAGGGCCGACGGCACGCGGCCGAGGAGCGTCTCGCGGAACCTTTCAGGGAGCTGATGGGGCGGCTGGCACTCGAGGGAGCCTGAGCGGCCATTCCTGATCGCTCGAGGCGCTGCCCCCGGGTTGACCATACCTGTCTATACAGGTTACCCTTCGATCCATGAGCACCAAAGCAAGCGACGCCCTGCAGCCTCTCTACCTCAAGGTCAAGCGCCACATTCTGGACAACATCGGCTCCGGCAAATGGGCCATCTCCTCGCGCGTCCCTTCCGAGAACGACATCGTCAAGAAGTTCGGCGTATCGCGCATGACGGCCAATCGCGCGCTCAAGGAGCTGAGCGATGAGGGCGTTCTGGTCCGCATCGCCGGCGTCGGCAGCTTCGTCGCCGACCGCCACGCCCGCTCGCATCCGCTCGAGATTCGCGGCATCGATGACGAAATCCACAAACGCGGCCATGTACACCGGGCCGAAACCGTGAGCCTCGAGCGCGTGCGCGCCGGCGCCGAGGTTGCCGAAGACTTCGGCATCGCGCCCCGTGGTGAGCTGTATCGCTCGCTGATCGTGCACTTCGAGAATGACCGGCCGGTGCAGCTCGAAGACCGCCACGTCTCGCCCGCGCTCGCGCCCGGCTACCTCGACGTGGACTTCAGCCGGACGACGCCCTACGAGTACTTGATGCGCGTGGCGCCGTTGCAGGAGGCCGAGCACGTGCTGCGCGCGGTGATGCCGGACCAGAGAACGCGCAAGCTCCTCGCCATGAAGCGCAACGAGCCCTGCCTGCTCGTGACCCGCCGCACGTGGACGCACGGCGCGATCGCCTCGCTCGCGCGCCTCTACCATCCCGGCTCCCGCTATGAAATGTCGGGCCGCTTCCGTCCCTCTGTCACCCTTCAGGAGTGAAACCATGCTCGCACCCGTGAAGCCTCGCCTGATAAGGGCTCCCCGCGGCACTGCGCTGAACGCCCGCTCTTGGCTGACCGAGGCGCCGCTGCGCATGCTGATGAACAACCTCGACCCGGAGGTCGCGGAGAATCCAGCCGAGCTGGTGGTGTACGGCGGAATCGGGCGGGCCGCGCGCGACTGGAACTGCTACGACCGCATCGTCGAGACGCTCAAGCGCCTGAACGAGGACGAAACCTTGCTGGTGCAATCGGGCAAGCCGGTCGGCGTGTTCCCGACGCATGCGGACGCGCCGCGCGTGCTCATCGCCAATTCGAACCTTGTGCCGCACTGGGCGACGTGGGAGCACTTTCACGAGCTGGACCGTCGCGGACTCGCCATGTACGGTCAGATGACGGCGGGCTCCTGGATCTACATCGGCAGCCAGGGCATCGTGCAAGGCACGTACGAGACGTTCGCCGAGATGGCGCGGCGCGATTTCGGCGGGCGCGCCGCGGGCAAGTGGATATTGACCGCGGGCCTCGGCGGCATGGGCGGCGCGCAGCCGCTGGCGGCGACCATGGCGGGTTTCAATATGCTCGCGGTGGAGTGCCGCGAAAGCCGCATCGCGATGCGCCTCAAGACCGGCTACCTCGATGCCCAGGCAGGCAGTCTCGAGGAGGCGCTCGCCATGCTCGAGAGCGCGAAGCGCGCGGGCAAGCCGTTGTCGGTGGGACTGCTCGGCAACATCGTCGACGTCCTCGAAAGGCTCCTCGAGCGCGGCATCCAGCCCGACGCCTTGACCGATCAAACCTCGGCTCACGACCCCGTGAACGGCTATCTGCCTCAGGGGTGGAGCGTCGAGCAATGGGACGAGCGGCGGGAAAGCGATCCGCGAGGCACGAGCGGCGCAGCTCTCGAGAGCATGGCAAGGCACGTGGAATGCCTGCTGCAATTCAAGGCGCGAGGCCTGCCGGTCTTCGACTACGGCAACAATCTGCGGCAGATGGCCAAGAATGCGGGCGTCGAGCGCGCCTTCGACATTCCGGGCTTCGTGCCCGAATACATTCGCCCGCTCTTCTGCCGCGGCGTCGGGCCGTTTCGCTGGGCGGCGCTGTCGGGTGATCCGGAAGACATCTACAAGACCGACGCGAAGGTCCGCGAGCTGATTCCGGACGATCCCCAACTGCACCACTGGCTGGACATGGCGCGCTCTCGCATCCACTTCCAGGGCTTGCCGGCGCGCATTTGCTGGGTGGGCCTCGGACAGCGGCATCGCCTGGGACTCGCGTTCAACCAGATGGTCGCCGACGGCGAACTCTCCGCCCCCATCGTCATCGGCCGTGATCACCTGGACTCGGGTTCCGTCGCGAGCCCGAATCGCGAGACCGAGGCCATGCGCGACGGCTCCGACGCAGTCTCCGACTGGCCGCTCCTCAATGCGCTGCTCAACACCGCGAGCGGCGCGACCTGGGTTTCCATCCATCACGGCGGCGGCGTCGGCATGGGCTACTCGCAGCATGCAGGCGTCGTGATCGTTTGCGACGGCACATTGGGAGCCGCGCGCCGCCTGCGGCGCGTGCTGTGGAACGACCCGGCGAGCGGCGTGATGCGCCACGCGGACGCCGGCTATCAGCTCGCCATCGATTGCGCGCACGAGCAAGGACTCGACCTGCCGATGATCGAGCCCCGGCAGCCCACGTGAGCGGCGAGCTCGACGTGCGTGCGGGCAGCCTCGAGCTGCCCTTGCTGCGGCGGATCTACGAGGCGCCGGCGGCTCTGCGCCTGGCCGAAGCCGACCGCGCGCGCATCGCCGCGGCGGCGCAATGGGTGGACAAGATCGTGGCGACGGGCGACGCGGCCTACGGCATCAACACGGGCTTTGGCCTGCTCGCCCAGACCCGCATTCCCGACGACCAGCTCGCCCAGCTGCAGCGCAATCTGTTGCTGTCGCACGCCGCAGGGGTCGGTGAGGCGCTGCCGGATGCCGTGGTGCGCCTCATTCTCGCGCTCAAGATCAACGCCCTGGCGCGGGGACATTCCGGGATTTCGCTCTCAATCGTCGACGCCTTGCGTGCGCTGCTCGCGCACGAGGTCTATCCCGTGATCCCGGCCCAGGGCTCCGTCGGCGCTTCCGGGGATCTCGCGCCGCTCGCCCATATGAGTGCGGTGCTGCTCGGTATCGGCCAAGTGCGCGTCGGCGGCAAGGTACTGCCGGCGAGCGAAGGTCTCGCCCGGGCGGGACTCGCGCCTTGCACGCCCGGCGCCAAGGAGGGCCTCGCGCTCATCAACGGGACGCAGGTGTCGACCGCGCTGGCCCTCGCGGGCCTGTTCGGCGCGGAGGACGTGCTCGCGGCCGCCATCGTCGCGGGCGCCTTGTCGGTCGATGCGCTGAAGGGCAGCGATTCGCCGTTCGACGAGCGCATTCACGAGATCCGCGGCCAGCCCGGGCAGATCGCGGTCGCACGCGAATACCGCGCCCTGACTCGCGGGAGCGAAATCCGCGCCTCGCATCGGGACTGCACGCGCGTGCAGGATCCCTACTCTTTCCGCTGCCAGCCGCAGGTGATGGGCGCGTGTCTCGATCAGCTGCGCCACTGCGCCGCGACGCTGCGCATCGAGGCCAACGCCGTCACCGACAATCCGCTGCTGTTCGATGATGGCGACGTGCTCTCCGGGGGCAATTTTCACGCCGAGCCCGTGGCGTTCGCCGCGGACACGCTCGCCATCGCCTTGGCCGAGATTGGCAATCTCTCGGAGCGGCGCACTGCGGTGCTCGTCGATCCGAAGATGAGCGGTCTGCCCGCTTTTCTGGTGCAGAACAGCGGCCTCAATTCCGGATTCATGATCGCCCAGGTGACGGCGGCCGCTCTGGTTGCAGAGAACAAGGCGCTGGCGGCTCCCTGCAGCGTCGACTCCATTCCGACCTCGGCGAATCAGGAAGACCACGTGAGCATGGCCACTCATGCTGCACGGCGCTTGGGACCCATGACCGACAACGCCGCCGCCGTGGTCGGCATCGAATTGCTCGCGGCCGCCCAGGGCATCGACTTTCACCGGCCCTCACGCTCCTCCGCCGTACTCGAGGGCGTGCACTCGGCGATCCGTGCCGAGATTCCCCATTATGCGGCCGATCGCTATTTCTCCCCGGACATCGAGGCCGCGAAGCGCTGGGTGCGCTCGGGCCGCTTCTCCGCGCTGGTCAAAGGACTGCTGCTTTCGCGACAATAGGCGCATGAAGCGAATAGTAGCCCTGCGAATAGTCGCCCTGCCGCTCCCCATTCGGCCGATCGCAGCCTTGCTGCTCGCCGCCTGCCTCCTCCCCCTCGCCTCCCGCGCCGCGGAAATCAACCTCGCGACCTTGAGCTGCGACAAGTACGAGAACGAGATCGTCGGCACACCGGACGGGTCCGCGCCCCCCGATCCCTCCAAGCATCCGGACCCCATCGACACCGTCATGTGGCTCTTCGGCTATTCGGTCGGCATGGCGGGCGAGCATGTCATGTACGGCGATGCGCTCACCTCCTTCGGCTTCGCCCTCGATGCGGAGTGCAAGAACAATCCGAGCACGAGCCTCCTGCAGGCGCTCCGTCTCGTGCGGCCCAAGCGCGACAAGCCGATGGATCTCATGACGCTCAACTGCAAGACCTTCGAGGCGCGGCACGCCGACTCGATGCAGAACGATCCCGCGAGTGCCAACACCATCATGATGTGGCTGTTCGGTTATTCGGTCGCACAGTCCGGGAGCCACATCTTCGACGCAAGCAAGGTCGCGCCGTTCGCCACCACGCTGCAGAACCGCTGTGGCGAGCATCCGGAACAGAGCCTGTATGACGTCCTCGCGGACGTGAGTCACACCAAGCATTAGCCGAATACTCGTGGCTCCGTCCGACGGGCCGACGCGCTTTCGTCCTACTGTATTGCGTACTGATCCGTTCGAAGAATGGCGGCCACGTTCCTGGTCAAGAGGAGAGGGATTTATGAGCAGCACGTATGAGAATAATCGACCCGCCGACTCGCACGAGTCTCAGGGTCCAAATGGCAAGGTAAGCGAGCAGTTCCAAGAGCTCTTCGACGGGGTCGAGGATCTCATCAAGCGCGTGTCCGAAGTGGACAGCCCGGAAATCCAGAAGATCCGCGCGAAGGCTCGGGTCGCCTTGATGATGGCGAAGAGCGCGTTCGCGGACAGCGCGACGCACGTGGGCAAACAGGCACGCCGCGCAGCCGGCTCGACGGGCGACTACGTGCGCCGTGCGGCCGGCTCGACCGACGAATACGTACGCGAATATCCCTGGTACGCGCTCGGCGCGGGAGCAGTGCTCGGCTTCGCTCTCGGCCTTATCGTGTCGCGCTCGCGCGACTGAAAGCGGCCGCCCACAGGATTTGGGAAGCATCCTACAGAGGATATCTGGAACTCGGCGATACCCGAGCGGCGCCGCGGCCCCTACAGTGCAGCCATGCTCGACAACGCGAAAACGCTGGCAAAACTGGGGTGTTGCGCATTATGTTGCCTGGCTGCCGCAGTACAGGCCGCTCCGCCGCCCGGTGCGAGCGGCGGTGGCGGCCTGCTCGAGCGAGCCTCGGGGCTGCTCGCCGCCAAGTCCTCGCGCAGTGCCGCGAGCCGGCTCGACCTCCCGAGCCGAGTCGACCTTCCGAGCCGACTCGACTTCCAGCGCCTCGATCTGCGAGCGCCCGAGACTCCGCCGGCCGAGCATGCGCCCATTGCGAAGGATGATTCTGCAGCCGCGTTCCCCTCGGCCAAGCATGCACGCACTGTTTCCGAGAACCGCGTCGAGGACGAACTGCCCGGTCTCGGCGGCGCAGCAGCGATGCGCACGATGAGCAGGGCGCAGGAGCTGGCGCAACGAGTACAACGGGAAGGCGTCCCTGTTGCACGGCTCTGGGAGACCCGCTCCGCCCTGCTGCACATCGGCTTGAGCCCCCGTGGCAAGCCGGGGCTATGGCTGATCCAGAAAGTGCCCTGAGCGCCCGCCGGCCGTGAGCCGTAGGAGGAGGCCGACAGCGCGGCTCTGCTTCCTGCGTACAGCACACGGCTCATGCGACCCGATAGACTCACTGGATGACGCTACGCATCCTGTATGTCGAAGATAACCCGCTGGTGAGAGAGGTGACTTCCGAGCTGCTCGCCCAGGATCGGCGGGAGGTGGTGGCGCGTGCAACCGCCGAGGAGGCGCTCGATATCTTTCGAGAGAACGCCTTCGACGTCGTCATCACCGACGTGAGTCTTCCCGTGATGTCGGGACTCGATCTCGCGCGCAGCCTCCTGGCGCTCAAGCCCGATGTGCCCATCATTCTCGCGTCGGGATATGCGCTCAACTCCGTAGTGCAAAATCTGGGGCCGAACGTGCGCACCATCGTGAAGCCGTTCGAGGCCGGCGAAATCGACTCGTTGATCACCGATCTTTGCGCAGCGGGGGCGAGTTAAGGCGGATCGCTGCGAGCCAGCTTGCGGTCGACCTCGGCCTCCGCCGCAACCCAATCCTCCAGCTCGTGGCCGGGCGCGAAGTTGCGCCGCTCGGCGCGGAAATATGCAGCCTGCGCGACCATGCTCCGCCGCTCCTCGGCGCTTACCCGCTTTACGGGAAGGCTGAACCGCAGCGGGTTGAACGCAGGCGGGCGAAAGTAAAAAGAGGGTTTGGTTTGCACGGCCTCACTCGACGTACAGGTGCCGGCGGGTGAGCGGCATCGGGGTCTCGGCACCGCGCCTGCGAGCCAGGATCTGATAGATGCCGAGGCTCCCGGACTCGAATTCCAGGGCGCACGCGGACATGTAGAGGCGCCACACGCGGTAGGTCGCCTCACTCACGTACTCGAGCGCGCGCGCGCGGCGCCGCTCCAGCCGGTCCACCCATGCACGCAGGGTGAGCGCGTAGTGAGCGCGCAGCCCTTCCACGTCGGCGATCTCGAAGCACGCGTCTTCCATGAAACGCTGAATGTTGCTCACCGCATCGAGCTGTCCGTCGGGAAACACGTAGCGATTGATGAACTCGGTGGACAGATCCCGGCGCCAACCCGAGTGCTCGTGCGTGATGCCGTGATTCAAGAATAATCCGCCGGGCTTGAGCATTCGCCGGACCGTGTCGAAGTACACGGGCAGGTTCTTGAGCCCCACGTGCTCGAACATGCCGATGCTCGCCACCTTGTCGTAGAGAGCCTCGCCTTCGAGCTCGCGATAATCGCGCAGCTCGACCGTTACCCGGTCCCCGAGTCCGGCCGCGGCGATGCGGGCGCGAGCGAGCTCGAGCTGCTTGCCGCTCAGCGTGATCCCGTAGGCACGTACACCGTGACGCTGAGCGGCATGGATCACCAGCGCGCCCCAGCCGCACCCGACGTCGAGAAATCGCTCGCCGGGCTTCAGGAGCAGCTTGCGGCAAATGTGCTCGAGCTTGGCCTCCTGCGCATCGTCGATTACTTCATCGGCGCGCTCGAAGTAACCGCAAGAATAGACCATGGCGCGGTCAAGCCAGAGCTTGTAGAACTCGTTCGAGACGTCGTAATGAAACTGAATCGCATCGCGATTCTCATCCTTGGAATGCACCCTGACCGCGCGGCCGCGGGTATGCGCACGCTCGCGGGCGGCCTGCACGCCGGGCGAGCCCCTAACCGCCGCGAGGCCCTGGTTGAGCGAGCGCAGCTTCAAAGCCATGAAAAACGCGCTAAAGCGCTCGGCCGGCGAGAGGCTCATTTCCTCGAGGTGATCCTTGAGGCCCAGCGCGGCGAATAGGTCGCCCTCGATATCGACTTCACCGCGGAAGTACGCATCGGCGAGGCGCAGCGGATCGCGCCCTAGCACCAGTGAGACAACGGCCCGGGGAGTCCGAAACCACAGCACGAAAGGCGGCTCGGCCGCTGCGCTCCCCGCGGTCGCGCCCACCCCAAACGTCGGCCCGCTCCAGAGTCGCACGGCAATGCCCATGCGCACGTGCCGGAATATCTTGGCGAGCAGCGCCGCCGCCAGAGCTTGCCCCGCGTAACCTGCCTGGGAGGGCGAATGCAAACCCTCGGCCCCGTCCGCGATGATCGAATTCGCCCGCCCGAGCGGGCCCGGATACGTGGAATCGCCCATACTCACCTGCCGGATCGCTTACTCGGCGGTCCGAGATTACTCGACGGTCCGAGGCGTCAAGATTTCTTCTTGCGCTTCGGTACCTTCGCTCCCGCCCGTCGCGCCTCGGATAATCCGATCGCGATCGCCTGCTTGCGGGACTTCACCTTCTTGCCGGATCCCCCGCTGCGCAGAGTTCCGGCTTTCCGCTCATGCATGGCCTTGGCGACTTTCTTGCCGCTGGCCTTACTATATTTGCGCGCCATCGATGCCTCTTTCAAGTGGTGTCCATCGTCCATATTCCATCCGCGTGGCCGCGTGGCTGTCAGCGGAACCCTGATCTATTTGTCGGACTTGGGGTTCCCGCATCGCGGCACCCTGACCCACACGCGGGTTTGCGGGTCGTGCCCGGTATCGACATCGACCTGCCCCCCGTGCGCCTTCACAATTTGGTATACGATATATAAACCCAGGCCGAGGCCCTCGCTGCGCCCCGCAGGAAGCCGCCCGCCCCGAAAGGGATCGAAGAGGTGCGGGACGATCTCGGGCGGTATGGTGCCGGTGTTGGTGACCACCAACGACACCTCGCCCGCGCACGTGCCGTCCACCTGCACCAGCACCGGGCCGTGCGGATCGCCGTGCTTCAATGCATTGCCGATGAGGTTGGATGCTACCTGCGCGATCCGCTCGGCGTCCCACTGCCCCAGGCAATCGCCCGCGCAACCAGTGTCGATGATGCGTCCGGGCGCGGCCGCCTGATGCTCCCGCACCACTCTCTCCACGAGCGTCTTGATGTCGGTGGGCGCGCGCTTGATCACGATGCCTCCGGCGAGGCGTGCGCGCGCCAGATCGAGCATGTCCTCGATCAACCGGCCCATGTGGTTGCCGCTCGATAGAATGCGCGCCGCCGCCTCCTGAGCGTGCGGCTCGAGACTGCGCCGCTTGAGCAGCTGCGCCGAGGCCAGGATCGCGCTCAGGGGATTGCGTAGATCGTGCGCAAGGAGGGCGCTGAACATCTCGTTCAAGCGCAGGGTCTCGGTCTTGTCGTTGAGCTCCTGAGCGAGCTGCTGGCGCTGACGGTAGAGCTGGAAGAATACGTCGGCCTTGTTCTTGAGAATGTGCGGCTCGATGGGCTTGTAGATGAAGTCGACCGCCCCCGACTCGTAGCCTTTGAACACGCGCTGCGCTTCGCGCGCGCCCGCGGTGACGAAAATGATCGGCACGTGGCGCGTGCGCTCGCTGCCGCGCATCAGCTCGGCGAGCTGGAAACCGTCCATCTCGGGCATCTGCACGTCGAGAAAGGCGAGCGCGAAATCATGGACGAGCAAGAGCTCGAGCGCTTCCGGTCCGGATTTCGCGGTGAAGATATCGACATCCTCGCTCTGCAGAAGCGCGGCCAGCGCAAGCAGGTTGTCCTCGAGGTCATCGACCAATAAGCACTTGATCCGCGGCAATATGATTCCGTCCAAGTCTCAAGTCCTCCGGCGCGGCTCGCTCGCGCACATTCCGCTCAAGAGTTCCGCGATTCCTTCCAAGTCCAGCACCAGATCCACGGGCCGCCGCTTGAGCGCCGACAGTATCATCGCCGAGGATTGCGCGGTCGCGGGCTCCTGCACGACGGTCAATCCGCCCGCATCATGGACGGCGGCGAGACCCGCGGCACCATCCTCATTCGCCCCGGTGAGAATGATTCCGAGCAGATGCTCGCGATACACCTCCGCAGCGGAGTCGAACAGCACGTCGATCGAGGGTCGGGAATGATTGACCAGGTCGTCGGCAGACAAGGCGAGCTGCGGTCCCGCGTCCACCAGCAAGTGATAATTCGGCGGCGCGAAGTATACCGTTCCGGGCGTCACCGGCTCCTTGTCATCGGCTTCACGCACCTCGAGCGCGCATTTGTGAGAGAACACTTCCACCAGCAGGCTGGGCCGGTCGCGCGGCAGGTGCAACACCACGAATACCGCCGCGCGCGAATCGGCGGGCAGCGCAGGCAAAAGCTCGGACAGTGCCTCGATGCCGCCGGCCGATGCGCCGATCGCCACGGCGCGGATGTCGGCGGTTGCGAAACGCTCACGGCTCAGGTCGGCGTGCTCACGGGTCATGTCAGCACCGCTTTTTGGTAGATCTTCTCTTGCGGGACGAACGGCACGAACGCCGTCGAGTGGCCGGAAAATCGCAGCGACTCCTTCGAGCCGAGACCGAGAAAGCCGTGGCGGCACAGCGAATCGCGAAACAGGCCGAGCGCCCGGTCCTGCAGAGGTCGGTTGAAATAGATGAGCACGTTGCGGCAGGAAACGAACTGCACCTCTGCGAACACGCTGTCGGTCGCGAGGCTGTGATCGGAGAATACGATGTGCTCTCTCAGGCTCTTGTCGAAGATGGCCCGGCCGTAGGCGGCCGTATAGTAGTCGGAAAGCGAGGATTTTGCGCCGGACTCGCGGTGATGGACCGTGAAGCCGGCAATGCGGTCGATCGGATAGATGCCCGCATCGGCTCTCTCCAGCATGTGCGGGTTGATGTCCGTTGCGTAGATCAACGATCGCGGCAGGAGACCTTCCTCGCGCAGCAGGATGGCGAGCGAGTACGCTTCCTCTCCGGCGCTGCAGCCCGCGACCCAGATCTTGAGCGACGGATACGTTCGCAACAGCGGCACGACATGCTCGCGCACCGCGCGGAAATAGGACGGATCCCTGTACATCTCGCTCACCTGCACCGTGAGGTGATCGAGCAGCGCGTGGAACACCGCGGGCGCGCGCAGCACACGATCCTGCAATTGCGACAGCGTCTCGCACTGCATGTGCACCAGCGCGCCCTTCAGACGCCGACGCAGCGAGGCTTGCGCATAGTCGCGAAAGTCGTAGTGATACAGATGGTAGATGGCCTCGATGAGCAGCTTGAACTCGATGTCGAACTTCCTGCCCGCGAGCGAGTATGCGACTTCTATTTCGGCATCCATACGCGCACCAGAGACAAGAGCTTCTCGACGTCGAGGGGCTTCGCGACATAGTCGTTCGCCCCTGCGGCCAGGCATTTTTCGTGATCATCCCTCATCGCCTTGGCGGTGAGCGCGATGATCGGCAGCTTCTTCCAGTCAGGGTCCTTGCGGATCTCGCGCGTGGCGGTCAGCCCGTCCATCTCGGGCATCATGATATCCATGAGGACCATGTCGATGGCGCTCGCAGGCGACGCTTTGCTGCGAGACAGCGCGTCGAGCGCTTCGCGCCCGTTGCGCGCGATCTCGACGGTCGCGCCGTTCGGCTCGAACACGCTCGTCAAGGCGAAGATGTTGCGCACGTCGTCCTCGACCACGAGGATGCGGCGGCCCTGGAGCGCCGAGTCACGGTTGCGCGCCGCCTTGAGCATCTGCTGTTGGGGCGCCGGAAGTTTCGACTCCACCTGGTGCAGGAACAGCGTGACCTCGTCCAGGAGCCGCTCCGGCGAGCGCGCATCCTTGATGATGATGGACCGGGAGTAGCGCCCGAGGCGCTGCTCCTCCTCGCGCGAGAGCGCGCGCCCCGTATACACGATGACCGGCGGAAACGACACCTCGTCGCTTTGCGCCATCTTCTCCAGCAATTCGTAGCCGGTCGCATCCGGCAGATGAAAATCGAGCACCACGCAATCGAAGGTCGTGGCCGATAGCTCCCGCAACGCCTGCTGGGCGGTCTCGGCGTCGGTGATCTGCACGTCCCCGCTGCCGAGAAGCTCGCGGATGCTCTCCCGCTGATGCGGGTCGTCCTCCACGACGAGCACGCGCCGAACGCTCTGCGAGAGCTTCGTCTCCAGCCGCCGCAGAGCCTCGATCAACTCCTCGCGCTTCGCGGGCTTCAATGCATAGCCTGCGGCTCCGAGCTCGAGGGCCTCGCGCCGGTAATCGCCGACCGATACGACGTGCACGGGGATGTGCCGGGTGCGCGAGTCGCGTTTCAGCCGATCGAGCACGCGCATCCCCGAGAAATCCGGCAGATTCACGTCCAGCAGAATGGCGCTCGGGTGAAACCTCGCCGCCGCAATCAAGCCATCCTCGGCCGCATGAACCGCCACGCATTGAAAGCCCATCTCATGCGACAGGTCGCACAGGATCTCGGCGAACGCCACGTCGTCCTCGATCACCAGGATCATCCGTTTGTCCGTGACCAAGTGTTCCCGGTCGTCGGCGAAGGCGCTCGCCGCGAGCGGTCGCCTCGCCGCTGCCGCACCCTCCGGCGGCGCCCCACCCGGCACCCCATCCTTGCCGAGTATCTGATCCTTGCGGTGAATCTGATCCATCAGCGCCGAGGTCGGCCCCGGCGCCGCCGCGGGCGGCGAATACTTCACCGGCACGGTGAGGGTGAACGTGCTGCCGGTGCCCGGGGAACTGTCGACGACTACACTACCGCCGAGGAGCCGCGCGAGATCCCGGGAGATGGACAGCCCCAGTCCGGTGCCGCCGAACTTGCGATGAATGCTGCCGTCCGCCTGGCGAAACGCCTCGAAGATGACTTCTTGCTGGTGCGGGGCGATACCTACGCCCGTGTCGCGCACGGCGAAGGAGACCGCGTCGCGGCCGGCGGCAGACACGCGCAGCCCGATCTCGCCGCGGTGCGTGAACTTCAATGCGTTCGACAGCAAGTTCTTCAAGATCTGGCCGAGGCGCTGCGGATCGGTCTCGACAGTTGCCGGGGTACCGGACTCGATCACCGTCGCAAACTTCAGTCTTTTCTCCGCGGCCGCCGGCTCGAACATCTTGGCGAGGTGATCGATGACCTTTTCAAGGCTGACGCTTTCGGGCGTCACATCCACCTTTCCGGCCTCGATGCGCGAGAGATCCAGAACGTCGTTGATGAGCGCGAGCAGGTCCTTCCCGGCGGACGAGATGGTCTGCGCGTATCGAACCTGGTTCTCGGTGAGGTTTCCCTCTTTGTTGTCGGCCAGGAGCTTTGCCAGGATCAACGTGGAGTTGAGCGGCGTGCGCAGCTCATGGCTCATGTTCGCCAGGAACTCGCTCTTGTACTCGTTCGCGCGCTGCAGCTCCAGGGACTTCACCGCCAGACTCTCGTGCGACCGTGCGATCGAGTCGCGCTGGTGCTCGAGGGTCTGCGCTTGCTCCTCGAGTTGTGCATTGATCTGCTCGAGCTCCGTCTGCTGCGACTCGAGCTGTGCGCGCGATTCGCGCAGCGTGCGGCCCTGCTCCTCGAGCTCCTCGTTGTTGACGCGCAGCTCCTCTTCGCGGGTTTGCAGCTCCTCGGTCTGCTGCTGCGTTTCCTGCAGGAGCTCCTCGAGACGCCGGCGATCCGTCGAGGCCCGGATCGCGGCGGCGATCGGCTCAGATACCCGCCTGAGGAGTTCCTCGGGACCCGCGCCGACCTGACCGAAAAAGCCGAGCTCGATCACCGCGTAGACATGCTGCTCGATGCTGAGCGGAGCGATCAGCAGCTCACGCGCATCCGCCTGACCCGTGCTCGAGCCGACAGGCAGGTAGCCCGGCGGTACGTCGCGAACCCGGATGGGCGCGTTGTCCTTCGCGGCCTGTCCCGCCAGGCCGTCGCCGGGGCGCATCATCGCGACCGCCTCGGCGGGAAGGCCGTGGCCCGCGAGGCGTTTGAACGCAGCGCCATCCGCCACGAACACGGCTCCCACCTGCGCATCCAAAAACTGCGTCAGGAACCGCAGCACGTTCTCGCCCAAGCGCTCGAGCGGGAGATCGCCGATCATTGCCTCGGAGAGCCCGATCTGCCCGGCGCGCAGCCAGGACTCCCGCTGCCGCTCCTTGAAGTCGCGGACCGTCATCGCCATCGCCACACCAATGAGCACGAGCAATACCAGGGACCCCAACGAGGTGACCCAGAAGGCGGCGGTGGCCGCCTTGCGCCAGGCGAGCGCGCGCTCGCCGAAGGTCCGGCGTTCGATGCTGATCATCTCGTCGGTGACCCCACGGATCCGGTCCATGGTGTTCTTGCCTCGGTCCGACAGGACGAGGTTCAGGGCGGCATCGGTCTGGCCGGCGCGGCGGAGCTCCACCGTCTCGGTGAGCTCATCGATCTTCTCCGTTGCGAGAGCCTTCAGCGTTTCGACCCGGTTGCGTTGGGCGGGATCGTCGCCGATCAGGGCAGCGAGGCTCGAGAATTCGCCCGGCAAGATGTGTTTCGCGTCGACAAAGGGCGCGAGATACGCCTCTCGGCCGGTGAGCAGGTAGCCGCGCTGCCCTGTCTCCGCGTCCTTCAAGGTGGACAGGAGACTCTCGGTCTGCGCCTGGACCTCGGCGGTGTGGGCCAGGCTCTCCGCCGTATTCTCGGTCGCGCGCAGGGACTCGTAGGACAGGACCGCAATCACCACGACGGCGGCAATCGCGACCAGAAAACCGGCGAACGTGCGCGGCTCCATGGAAAATCGCACATCGTCGCGCCCCGGGGCGCGGGAGCTCCACCCCTGCATGGAGATGTCAGCGAGCCGCCGGCGGGGCGGCGCTCAGAAGATGGTTAGCCGGTGGACGCATCGAGAAATTCTGCCACGAGTGCCCGTCCGCACAGCTGACGGTGTGCCGGAGAATATCCCTGATATCATGAAGGAAAAGACCTACAAGAAGGCACTCTTCCGTCGGCCTCGCAGATGCGCGGGCCCGCGATATGCTGACGAGATGAGCGACGATCAATCCGCCGCAGAGCCTCGAGTGCACGAGTTCGTTGCCCGAGTCGTGGTGGCGCGGCCGCGCCACGAGCTTTACGCGTTCTGGCGCAATTTCACCAATGCCCCGAAATTCATGGCGAACGTCGCGGGGGTAACCGAGGTCGATTCGCTCAGCTCCATGTGGACGGTGACGGATGCGGCAGGCAAGACTGAACAATGGGAAATGCTCGTGACCGACGAGGAGGTGGATCGCCTCATTGCTTGGTCGACGTCCGGGAACACGCCCGTGAGCTATTCCGGACGCATCGAGTTCCAAGACGCCACGAGCCCGGACGCCACGAGCCCGGACGCCGGGGGCCGGCGCGCCGCGGGCAACGCGAGTACCGAAGTCACCGCGACCCTCCGCCACGAGGAGCATTCCGGTCTCGTCGAGACCCTCATCGAGGCGGTCGCCGGGTCGCACGAGGCAGAGGGGCCGCCAGTGCAATCACAGGGCGACCTCGCACGCTTCAAGGAATATATGGAAGGACACCCCGCGGAGCCAGAATCCCGCCGCGACGCTGAAGCCGGCTGACTGTTTCCGATGTCTTTCCGGGATGTCGCTGATTACTGGAGCAGTTTTTTCTTCAGCTATATCAAGCGCCTCCGCCCGCGACCGCGTCAAGTGCCAAATTTGCCGTGAGTGTCCAAATTCATCTTGCCCCAGCTCGCCTTCGCCCGGCCTCGGCTGCGCAAACGAGTGGGCCGGCTATTGCGCCGGCCCACGAGTCGCTATGAGCCAAGCCGCGCTTGGCCCCGGTCGCACTTCAGCTGCGACCGCCGCGATTCGGGTCATCCTGCCCTTTACCCCGATTCCTTTCATCGCTGCCCGGCTGGCCCGAGCCCCCTGACTGACCGCCCGAGCCTCGATTGGGCTGCCCGCCCTGCTGCTGCCCGCCCTGCTGCTGCCCGCCGTGCTGCTGCCCGCCGTGCTGTCCGCCCTGGCTCCCGTGCTGCGAGCCGCTCTGGCCGCCCATGCCGCCCTTGTCGCTGGAGCTCTTGTCGCTCTTCGACATTGAGTCTTTGTTGCCTTGCGTGGTGTTGCTGTTGGACATGTATCTGTCTCCTGTCAGTGACGCGGATTCGCACCGCACGATTTCAGGGTAGGTCGAGCCAAATTATTGATTCATCGGTATTTGGCGGTGATCAGGGGTAGGCGCAGACTGACGGGGGCCACCTACCCCCGGGACCCCATCCCGCCGACAGCGCTTACCTCGAAGGCGGCGCAATCTCCCCTGCCTGAGGAAGCGCGCTCTTCAACCGCGCAAAGGAAGGACAACGTGAAGCAAACAGTGATAGCCCTGATCGGGCTCGTGACACTCGGATCGCTCGCAGCCTGCAACAACGCGAAGTCTCCCGATGCCGCCGCCCGGGACATCGCGGCAGCCGACAACTCCGCCGCGCGCGAGGTGGCCGATGCGCAGCGGGACGCACAAAAAGACATGAGCGTTGATGCCTACAACGTGGCCACGGCCAAGGCTGACGGCGACCACAAGATCGCCTTCCAGAAGTGCGAAACCCTGCAGGGTCACGATCAGCAGGTCTGCAAGGACCAGGCGGACGCCGACTACGAGGCGGCGAAGGCGAATGCCAAGGCTGCGAAGGTGGCGCAGACGCCGTAAGCGGCCTGAAGAGCGAGCCGCTGCGCTGGGCAGCGGCTCGCCCAACCCCTAGTTTCCCAGGTTGAGCAACGCCGTGTTGCCGCCGGTCGCGGTGGTATTCACGGTCAAGGTTCGCTCGCTCGCGAAGCGCGCCACGTAATGCGGACCACCGGCCTTGGGTCCCGTGCCCGAGAGTCCCGTGCCGCCGAAGGGCTGCACCCCCACGACCGCACCGATCATGTTGCGGTTGACGTATGTGTTGCCGATGAACGTGGCGTCGAACACCTTTCGCCAGAAGGACTCGAGGCGGGTCTGCACACCCAGGGTGAGCCCATAGTTCGTCGCACGAATCGCGGCGAGCACATCGCCGATGTCGCTCGCGCGATAGCGCACCGCGTGCAGGAGCGGGCCAAATTCCTCGCGCGTCAGTTGCGCGGCGTTGGTGAGCTCGATCAAGTGCGGCGCGACAAAGCTGCCGTGGGCATGCGACTCATCCAGCCGGCAGGCCTTGAGGATGCGCGCCTCGTGGCGCATGCGCTCGACGTGCCGATCGAGGCCTTCGCGCGCAGCCGCCGTGATGACCGGGCCGACATCGGTCTTGAGCTCGGCCGGGTCACCGATCACGAGCTCATCCATTGCGCCCGCGATCATCTCGAGCACCGTATCGGCGATATCCTCCTGCAGGAACAGCAAGCGCAGCGCCGAGCACCGTTGCCCCGCGCTCATGAAAGCCGAGGTGATCACATCGTCGACCACCTGCTCCGGCAGCGCGGTCGAATCGACCAGCATCGCGTTCATGCCGCCCGTCTCGGCAATGAGCGGCACGATGGGACCGTTGCGAGCGGCAAGCATGCGGTTGATGGTGAGCGCAGTTGCAGTCGACCCGGTCATGGCGACGCCCGCGAGCGCCGGATGGCTGAAGGCCGCCTCGCCGAAGATGCGTCCGGGACACGGCATCAGCTGCAGCACCTCGGGTGGCACGCCCGCCTCGTGCAGCAGCCTCACGAAGCGCGCGGCGATGAGCGGTGTGGGCTCGGCGGGCTTGGCCACGACGGCATTGCCCGCCGCGAGGGCCGCCGTCACCTGACCGGCAAAAATTGCGAGTGGGAAATTCCAGGGACTGATGCACGCAAAGACACCGCGGCCGTGCAAGGACAGCTCGTTGGATTCTCCCGTGGGTCCCTCGAGCCGCTTGCCGTGAGCGAACTCCTCGCGCGCCCGCACCGCGTAGTAGCGGCAGAAATCCGTCGCCTCGCGCACCTCGGCGACCGCGTCGGGCAAGATCTTCCCCGCCTCGCGGATCAGTAGCTCGTAGAAATCGAGCCGCGATTTCTCGAGCAGCGCCGCCGCCCGATCCAGGCACTCCGCGCGCACGACACCGCCGCGTGCGTCCCACGCGGGCTGCGCGCGCGCGGCGGCATCGAAAGCCTCGGCAATCTCGGTGGCAGTCGCGTCCCGGGAACGGCCCACAGTATCGCGGCGATCCGCTGGATTGGTCACCGCATGCGTCTCGCCGGGACGCAGGACCCCGTCGATGAGCGGACCGCTCGTGTGCGCGAGCGCGCGCCGCGACGCGATGCCGGCGCGCACGGCCTGCAGCGCGTCGGGATTGCCCATGTCGAGGCCGATGGAATTGCGCCGCTCCGCATAGAGCGCGACCGGCACCGGCAGGCGCGGGTGCGCATAGGAGTCGAGCCGCTCGAGCTCGGTGATGGGATCCCTCACGATGTCCAGTACCGGCACCTGCTCGTCCATGAAGCGGTTCACGAAGGAGGTGTTGGCGCCGTTCTCCAGCAGACGGCGTACCAGGTAGGCGAGCAGGTCTTTGTGCTCGCCCACCGGCGCATAGACCCGCACGGGCGGAAAGCCCTCGATCTGGCGCTCGGCCTCCGCATAGAGGAGCCTGCCCATGCCGTGCAGTCGCTGGAACTCGTATGACGCACCGCGCGGCGCCAACTCCAGCACCGCCGCGATGCTATGGGCGTTATGCGTCGCAAACTGCGGGGACAGGACGTCGGTGTGCCTGAAAAGCCGGCCCGCGCAGGCGAGATAGGAGGCATCCGTGGTGATCTTGCGGGTGTACACCGGGTAGCCCTCGAGCCCGCGCTCCTGGCTGCGCTTGATCTCGCTGTCCCAGTACGCGCCTTTGACGAGGCGCACCGCCATGCGCCGGCCGGCTCGTCGAGCCGTCTCCGCAACCCAGTCGATCACGTCCAGCGCGCGCTTCGAGTAGGCTTGGACGGCGAGCCCGAGTCCCGGCCAGTCCTTCGTTCTAACATCCGCGGCGAGCGCGTCGATCACGTCGAGCGAGAGATCGAGGCGATCCGCCTCCTCGGCATCGATCGTGAGCTGAATGCCGGCGTCGGCCGCGCGGCGCGTGAGCGCGAGCGTCTTCGGCACCAGCCGCTCCATCACTCGACCCTTCTGCAAAAGCGTGTAGCGCGGTTCGAGCGCGGACAGCTTGATGGAAATGCTCGAGCGCTCGTGCGGCCGGCCCCCCAGGCCCGCGCGACCGATCACGTCGATGGCATGCTCGTAGGAGGCTAGATAGCGCTCGGCATCGGCGAGCGTCCGCGCGCCCTCGCCGAGCATGTCGAAGGAGCACAGGCCCACATCGGGCTCGCGCTCGCTGCGCTCCAGGGCTTCCTCGATGGTCCGTCCCACGACGAACTCGCCGCCGATGATTTTCATCGCCCGGCGCACGGCGAGGCGCAACAGGGGCTCGCCCGCCTTGCGCGTGAGCTTGCGGATCCATCCTGGCGCGTCGTTTTTGATCGCCGGATCGAGCTCGAGGATCCCGCCGGTGAGCATGAGGCCCCACGTCGATGCATTGACGAACAGCGACTCCGATCGGCCCGCGTGCGCCGCCCAATCGCCGGTGGCAAGCTGCTCGGCGATCAGACGATCCGCGGTCGCATCGTCCGGAATTCTGAGGAGCGCCTCGGCGATGCACATGAGCGCAATGCCTTCCTGGTTCGACAAGCCGAACTCCTGCAGGAAAGCGTCGAGGAACGGCCGCTCATCGCGCCGCGCGCGCGCCCCCTCGACCAGCGCAACGGCCCGCGACACCGCACGATGACGCGCGCCTCCGGTGAGCTCGAGCGCATGCAGCAAGCGCTGAACCGCCTGCTCCTCGGGCCACAGCGCGTGCTCACGCGCGGCGGCGTGCAGGCTCTCCGGCGAGATGGGGGACGCGTACTCATTCAAGCTGGCGACCATGGCGAGCTTCCTCGAAAAAGGCGGTGCGTTAGTATCGGTAAGGACGGCCGGGAACACCAGCCGTCCGGAATGCAGACTCAGGCGAGTGCCGCGGGCCTGCGCGAGAGCGGATCGCGCGCAGCTCTGACCTCGCTCGCGGGACGCCGCATGAGCGTGCTCTTGCCGAACAGCGATTCGACCAGGTCGACCGCGAGCGTCGCAGTCTTGTTACGCACGTCCAGCGCGGGGTTAAGCTCCATGATGTCGAGCGAGCTCACGAGCCCCGTGTCCGCGATCATCTCCATGCAGAGCTGGGCCTCGCGATAGGACATTCCGCCGGGCACGGTGGTGCCGACTCCAGGCGCGATCTCGGGATCGAGTACGTCGACGTCGAAGCTGACGTGCAGGTGCGTATCCTCCTCGAGGTCCTCGAGCGCCAGCTCCATCGTGCGCCGCATACCCATCTCGTCGATGAAGCGCATGTCGAACACCGCCAGCCGCTGCTCGTGTACGAAGCGCCGCTCGCCCGCATCGACGCTGCGGATACCGACCTGCCGCACCCACTGCGGCTTGATCGCCGGCGTGACGCCGTCGAGCTGCACCAGCTCGCTCGGCCCGAAGCCGCAGAGCGAGGCCACGGGCATGCCGTGGAGGCTCCCGCTCGGAGTCAGGTCGCTGGTGTTGAAGTCCGTGTGTGCGTCGAGCCAGATGACGCGCAGGGCGCGGCCGGTCTCGCGGCAATGGCGAGCCACGGCGGAAATCGATCCGATCGAGAGGCTATGATCGCCGCCCAAGAGGATGGGCATGCGACCCGCGCCGAGCTCGCGGTGCACCGCGCCGTAGACCTCACGGTTCCAGGCCGCGACCTCGGCCAGGTGCCGATAGCCACCCACCGCGGCGTGGCCCGGGTTGGGTGGGCCGCTCAAGTTGCCGCAGTCGCGCACGTCGAAGCCGCGCGCCGCCAGGGCGGAAACGAGACCCGCGACGCGCAGCGCCTCCGGACCCATCGAGGCGCCGCGATCGCCCGCGCCCACGTCGGTCGGCGCGCCGATGAGGCTTGCCTGCGTGCCGGGGGCACTCATGCCAGGGGCACTCACGCCAGGCTCCCTTCGCGCACCGCATCGGGGGTTGCCATGGAGCTGCTGCCGAGCTTGAGCTCGCCGAAGAGGTCCTTTGGATCGTCCAGGTGCGGGATGAGATCGATGAAGCTCCCGCCGCCGTGCTCGCGTTCGAGACGGTGCAAAAAACGCAGCGAGGAGAAGTCGTTGAGCGCAAAGCCCACCGAGTCGAAGATCGACACTTCCGCAGGCCCGAGCCTGCCGGGCAGCCTGCCGGAGACTACATCGGCGAGCTCAATGACGCGGGCGGCGGCATCGAGCTGCTGAATCTCGCCCTCGATGCGGGCCTGAGGCTCGAACTCGACGACGACGCGTGCGTCGGGCCGTCGCAGGATATCCGCGTGCAGCTCCGTCTTGCCGGGGCAGTCGCCGCCCACGGCGTTCAAGTGCATGCCCGGCTCGATCATCTCCGGGGTCAAAATGCACGCCTTGCGCTTGTCGGCCGTCGCCGAGGTCACGATGTCGGCGCCGCGGACGGCTTCCGCGATGCTCGCGCACGAGCGCATCGTGAGACCGGGCAACCCCAGCGATTCGAGATTCAGCTTGAGCTTCGCCGTGGCTTCGGGGTCGGTGTCGAATAGCCTCAAGTCGCGGATCCCCAGCATGTGGTGGAATGCGACGGCCTGGAACTCACTCTGCGCGCCATTGCCGATGAGAGCCATCGCACGGCATCCCGGACGCGCCATGTAGCCCGCGGCAAGCGCCGAGACGGCGGCGGTGCGCAGCGCCGTGACGAAGGTCATCTCCGACAGTAGCATGGGATATCCCGTGGCAACATCCGAGAGCACGCCGAAGGCAGTCACCGTGAGAAGACCGGCCGCCGTGTTTCGGGGATGACCATTCACGTATTTGAATGAGTAGAGGCGCCCGTCGCTGGTCGGCATGAGCTCTATGACGCCGCCCGGAGAATGACAGGCATGCCGCGCCGATTTGTCGAACTCGGCCCAGCGGCGGTAGTCCGACTCGATTTCGCCGGCCAGGGTTTCCATGAACCGCGCCACACCTTGGCGCGCGACCAGCTCGCGCAGGCGCGCGGTGCCGATGTAATTGACCATTTCTCGCTCCGGTTGGAATTGGCTGGGCCGGCTCCCCGGCCGGCTGACGCAGTCTCGCGCCACGGCGCGCTAATAGATAGCCAGAAAAGTGATCAAAAAGTTGGTATATTTGTGCAAATCGTCAGACATTATTGGCGTTTTGTGGATACCACCGATCATAAGCTCTTATCGCTGCTCCGCGAGAACGCCCGCATGCCCGTCGCGGCCATGGCCAAGGCCCTGGGCGTATCGCGCGGCACGGTACAAAACCGCCTCGCGCGCCTGGAGGCGGACGGCACCGTGCTCGGGTACACGGTGCGGCTCAAGCACACCGCCGACGATCAGCGTATTCGGGCATTCATGACCGTCGCGGTCGAAGGCAACCGCACCGACGAGGTGCTGAAAGCGCTGCGCGGCGACCCCGCCGTGTGCGCGCTGCACACCACCAACGGGCGCTGGGATATCGTTGCCGAGCTGCGTACCGACAGCCTCGAGGCGGTGGACCGTGTGCTCGGCCGCATCCGATTGATCGACGGCATCTCGAGCACGGAGACCAGCCTCTTGCTCTCGACGCACAAGTACTGAGGCTCGGCGTCCTGACGGCGCTCGACTCGACGACGGCGCTCAGCCCAAGGACGGTGCTCAGGCCAAGGTCGCGAGGAACACGGCGGCCGACTCCTCGCGGCACGTGATGCGCCCGGACGACGCGGCTGCGCCGCCGAGCACCGCGAGATCCCACGGCTCGAGCACGGTTGCATCCGCGTCGTCCGCCTGTATTTCGACGGCGGCGACGATGGGAAATACCAGCATCGATTCATCCGCCCGGAGAGCGTAGGAGAGCGGCCCCTGCAATCGCTCGATGCGTGCACGCACCGGCCCCATCGCGTTCGAGGTCATCAAGTTCAAATCCACGCAAGGACCGCTCAAGAGCTCGCACTCGACGCCGAGCGCGCCGTCGAACTGCGCCATCTCGCCCACCGCGCGCAGGTCGCGGCGGGTGCCGTCCGACAGCTTCAATGCGATGCCCGCTCCGCGCAGCAGAACCATCGTGCGCGCGTAGCCGGCGAAGTCGGAGAACGGACCGGAAGTATCGATGTGCGCCACGCTCACGCGCCAGCGAAAGACATCGCCTCGCGAAGGGCTGCGCATCGCTTCGTGCGTGATGCCTCCGCCGTTCTTCCACGGCGAGGATTTGAACTGCGACTGCCGCACGATGCGCATGCGCTAGAATCATACCTGCATGCAAGGCGAATACGACGTCATCATCCTGGGCGCGGGTGCCGCGGGACTTGCCGCCGGCGCGAGGCTCGCGCAGGCGGGACAGCGCGTGGCACTGCTCGAGGCGCGCGACCGGATCGGAGGGCGCATCTTCACGCGGCATTTGCCCGCAGAAGAAGGGCATGCGCCGATGCGCGTCGAGCTCGGCGCAGAGTTCATCCACGGGCTGCCGCCGGCGACCTGGTCGCTCGTCGGCGAAGCCAAGCTGTCCGCCTATGAGCTCGAGGGCTCGGAACTCTCGTTCGTGAACGGCAATTGGGCGCCGCCCCTGAATCAACCGGCGATCCGTGTAATCGCCGACATGATGAAATGGCTCGAGGCTCGCCCCGGCTGCGACATGAGCTTCGCCGAATATCTAGCCGCCAATCCCACCGATGCGGCGAGCGCCGCGGCCGCCGCAAGCTACGTGGAAGGGTTCAATGCCGCGGATCGCACTCGCATCGGCATCGCATCGCTCGCCATCCAGCAGCGCGCCGAGGACGCCATCGATGCCGATCGGCTGTTTCACGTCGCCGAAGGCTACGGCGCCGTCATGGAATTTTTGGCGGCGCAATTCCGCGCCGCCGGCGGCGAGCTCGCCCTTGAAGCGGCCGTGCGGCGCATCGAGTGGCGGCGCGGCAGCGTCCGGGTCGAGAGCGGCACGAGCGGCGAGAAGCTGCACGCGGCACGGGCCTTGGTCACGGTGCCGCTGGGGGTGCTGCGAGCGGAAACCATCGACTTCGCGCCGCGGCCCGCGGATATCCTCGCGCAGGCGGAGCGCCTGGCGATGGGCGATGTGGTGCGCGTCGTGCTCCTTTTCCGCGACCGCTTCTGGCGCCACGCCTCCGCGCCTTCCATCCCCGACGGCATCCGGCGCAAGCTCGCGGATCTCAGCTTTCTGTTCACGCCGGTCGAGGTGCCGCCGACCTGGTGGACCCCCCATCCCGCGCCCACCCCGATGCTCACCGCCTGGATCGGCGGCACGAAGGCGACGGAGCTGCGGCGCGCGATCGCGGCGAGCGGCGATCCCCTCGCGCTCCCGCGCCGCTGCCTTGCAACGCTCGCGCGAATTTTCGAGATATCGTTCGCAGAGCTGCAGAATCTGCTCGTGAGCTGCCACGAGCACGACTGGTCGGCCGACCCCTATTCCCGCGGCGCGTATAGCTACGTGCCGGCGGGCGCTCTGGATGCGCCTGCAAAACTCAGCGTACCAGTCGAGGAAACGCTTTATTTCGCGGGTGAGCACACCGACGTCACCGGACACTGGGGGACGGTACACGCGGCGATCGGGACCGGGGTGCGGGCGGCGGAGCAGATCCTCGGCGCAGCTCCTTGCGCACCACCAGCTTCAACCCCGACCAGACCTCGCTCACCGCACACACCTTGATATCGACGAAGCCCATCGGCAGTGCGCGCGCGCAACGCTGCGAGGTGCCGATCCAGATCTCGCCGTCGAGTAACGAAAATGTGCGCCAAGTCGGTGCGAGCGCCTGCGCAGCACTGGCCGACAGGGCTCTGTTATAGTCTGCGGAGAAAGTCCTGCGCAAGAGCTCCCGCGGTGCGCGACGACGCGTCGAACAGAAAGTCTGTAGGGTGTCCGCTCGCTGTTTAGCGCGGTGCTGCCGATGTTACCAGCCAGCCTAGTCCTACAGCCTTTGCCGTTCGCAGGGCGACAGTACGTCGCCTCGATCAAAACTATCCTTGCGTTTCGCTACTTGCCCAATGCAGTCGACCCACGGGAGCCCGTCACTTGTTCACCGAGCAAGATATCTATCTGTTTCGCGAGGGCACCCACGCCTCTTTGTTCGATGAGCTTGGCTGCCACCTGCAGGCCGGGGGCGGCGCCTCGTTTGCGGTATGGGCGCCGAACGCCGCCAAGGTATCAGTGATCGGCGACTGGAACGGCTGGGGCGCGCGCGAAGATGCGCTCGCGCCCCGCTGGGATGGCTCAGGCATCTGGGAAGGCTCCATTCCGGAGGTTCAGCACGGCCAGGCCTACAAGTACCGCATCGTCTCGCGCTGGAACGGCTACACGGCCGAAAAGGCCGATCCGGTCGGCTTCTTGTGCGAGGTCCCACCCGCGACCGGCTCGCGCGCTTGGTCGCTCGAATGGGAGTGGCGCGACGGCGATTGGATGGCCTCGCGCGGGCAGCGCAACGGGCTCGCTGCGCCGATTTCCATCTACGAGGTGCACCTGGGGTCGTGGCGGCGCAAGGACGGCAATTTCCTGAACTATCGCGAGCTCGCGCATGAGCTCGCGCAGTACCTCAAGGATACGGGCTTCACGCACGTCGAGCTCATGCCCATCACCGAACACCCGTTCTACGGATCGTGGGGTTACCAGACCACGGGCTATTTCGCCGCAACGGCGCGCTACGGCACGCCGCAGGATCTTATGTATTTCGTGGATCACCTGCACCAGAACGGCATCGGCGTCATTCTCGACTGGGTACCGTCGCATTTTCCGACGGACGCCCACGGACTCATCTATTTCGACGGTACGCATTTGTATGAGCACTCCGACGCCCGGCAGGGATTTCACCCGGAATGGAACTCGGCCATTTTCAACTACGGCCGCAACGAGGTGCGAGCCTTCCTCATCTCCTCCGCCCTCTTCTGGCTGAAGCACTACCACATCGATGGATTGCGGGTCGACGGCGTGGCATCGATCCTCTATCTCGATTACGCGCGCAAGGCGGGCGAGTGGATTCCGAACCGCTTCGGCGGGCGCGAGAACCTCGAGGCCACCGATTTTCTGCGCGACTTGAACAAGGCCGTGTACCGGCACCATCCCGACGCCACCATGATCGCCGAGGAATCCACGGCCTGGCCGATGGTCTCGCGGCCGACCGACATGGGAGGTCTCGGATTCGGCATGAAATGGAACATGGGCTGGATGCACGACACGCTCGCCTACTTCAGCAAGGACCCCATCTACCGGCGCTATAATCACGGCCAGCTGACGTTCTCCTTGATATACGCCTTCAACGAGAACTTCGTGCTGCCGCTCTCGCACGACGAGGTGGTGTACGGCAAAGGCGCGCTCATCGGCAAGATGCCGGGCGATGACTGGCAACAGTTTGCGAACCTCCGCGCCTTGTTCGGCTACATGTGGGGCCATCCCGGCAAGAAGCTCGTTTTCATGGGTGGCGAGTTCGCTCAGCGGCGCGAGTGGACACACGACGGAGAGCTCGAATGGTGGGTGTCCTCGCTCCCCGAGCATGCAGGCGTGCAGCGTCTGGTGCGCGACTTGAACAGCGTCTACCGCAGTGAGCCCGCGTTGCATCGGGTCGACTTCAGCTACGAGGGGTTCGAATGGCTCGACGTCGACAATGCGGAAGCGAGCGTGCTCGCGTGGCTGCGCAAGGCGGGAGACAGCCCGCCCATCCTGGTCGTGTGCAACCTGACCCCCATCCCCCGTAACAACTACCTCATCGGCGTGCCGAAACGTGGCGTCTGGCGGGAGGTTTTGAACAGTGACGCGCGCGAATACGGCGGCGCCGGATGGGGCAACATGGGCGCGGTCGCATCGGTGCCGGTGAGCACCCACGGGCACGTCGAGTCGGTGAATCTGACGCTGCCGCCGCTCTCGACTCTGATGCTGCGCTGGGAATCGCATGGCTGAGAGCAAGGAGCCGCGCAAGCGAGCGAAGTCCTCCGCCACGGCATCGGCCACCGCGGCAGCGGCGGCCCCGAGTTCCGCTGCAATCGAGCGGCGCAGCGACGGGCGGGTGCGCGCGGTCATCGACGCGCTGTCGCCGCTGGTCGACGGCGGCCGTTTTGTCGCAAAGCGCATCGCCGGCGAGCGCGTGTGTGTCGAAGCGCACTGCTTCACCGACGGGCACGATCAGCTGCGAGTGGTGCTCGCCTGGCGGGCGGTGAACGCGGCCGAGGCGTACGAGGTCGATATGCAGGCCCGGGGTAACGACGTGTGGACAGCTGAGTTCACGCCGCCCGCACCCGGACGCTACCGATGCACCGTCACGGCCTGGGTCGATCACTTCGAGTCCTGGCGCAAGGAGCTCGAGCGGCGCGAGGAGCTTGGCGACATTCGCGTGGCCTTGCAGGTGGGAAGCGCGCTCATCTCCGAGACTGCGGCGCGTGTCGGCGACGCCGATGCTCAGGCCCTGAAGGACTGGGCTGCCCTCTTGCTCGAGAGCGCGCAGCTGAAGTCGACCGTGGACGCGCACTCGCTCAAAGCACTCGCGCTCGATCCCGAGCGCGCCCGTGCGATGCAGCGCCATGCGGACAGAAGTCTTGCCGATTCGGCCGCCCTGGAGCTATTCGCGGATCGCAAGCGCGGCGGCTTCAGCAGCTGGTACGAGCTATTTCCCCGCTCCGCTTCGTCGCAACCGGCGCGGCATGGGAACTTCAAGGACGTCGAAGCGCGCCTGCCGTACATTGCCGGAATGGGATTCGATGTCGTCTATTTCCCGCCCATCCAGCCGATCGGACACGTCAACCGCAAGGGGACGAACAACGCGCTCAAGGCGGGAGCCGGCGACGTCGGAAGCCCCTGGGCCATCGGCTCCGCCGAGGGTGGCCACAAAGAAATCCTGCGAGAGCTCGGCACGCTCGAGGATTTCCGGCACCTGGCGGCCACGGCGCGCGAGCTGGGCATGGAGATCGCCCTGGACGTCGCCTTCCAGTGCGCGCCCGATCACCCCTACGTGCGCACACATCCCGAGTGGTTCAAGCATCGTCCCGACGGCAGCGTGCAGTACGCGGAGAATCCGCCGAAGAAGTACCAGGACATCTACCCCTTCGATTTCGAGACCGACGACTGGCGCGCTCTGTGGGCGGAGCTCAAGAGCATCGTCGATTTCTGGATCGAGCAGGGGATTCGCATATTCCGCGTCGACAACCCGCACACGAAACCGTTTCCATTCTGGGAATGGCTGATTGGCGAGGTCCAGCGCACCCACCCCGACGTGCTGTTCCTGGCCGAGGCGTTCACCCGGCCGAAGGTCATGTATCGCCTCGCGAAACTCGGCTTCACGCAGTCGTACACGTACTTCACCTGGCGCAACAACAAGCGCGAGCTGACCGAATACTTCACGGAACTCGGCACCGGTCCGGCGCGCCAATACTTCCGGCCGAACGTGTGGCCGAACACACCCGACATCCTGCACGAGACGCTGCAGTCCGGGGTGCGCGCCGCCTACGCCGCGAGACTCGTGCTTGCGGCCACGTTGTCGGCGAACTACGGAATCTACGGACCGACCTTCGAGCTCATGGAGAGCACGCCGCGCGAGCCCGGCAGCGAGGAGTATCTCGACTCGGAGAAATACCAGCTGCGCTACTGGACCCTCGACCGTCCGGACAGTCTGCGCTCGCTGATCGCGCGTATGAACTCCATCCGCCGCGATAACAGCGCTCTGCAGTCGGACGCCTCGCTGCGCTTCTGCGCGCTCGACAATGAGGAGCTCATCGGGTATTTGAAGAGCGATGAATCCTCGGACAACGTGATCATCGTGGTGGTGAACCTCGATCCCCATCATGTACAGTCGGGCTGGATCGAGCTCGACCTGGGCGCGCTCGGGCTGGACGACTCGACGCCCTACCAAGTGCACGATCTGTTGAGCGATCAGCGCTATCAGTGGCGCGGCCGCCGCAACTACGTGATGCTCGATCCCGGGCGCATGCCGGCGCACGTGTTGAAGCTGCGGCGGTACCTGCGCACCGAGCACGACTTCGACTACTTCCTGTGAGGCCTGAGGTTGCGATGAACGATGTCGCCCAATCCGCCGCGAAGGATCCCGCGACGCTGTCCGGGCTCGACGTCGATGATGCGCTGTGGTTCAAAGATGCGGTCATCTATCAGCTCAACGTCAAGTCGTTCCTGGATTCGAACGACGACGGCATCGGGGATTTCCCGGGTCTCACCTCCAAGCTCGCCTACATCCGCGATCTCGGCGTCAATACCATCTGGCTGATGCCGTTCTATCCCTCGCCGCTCAAGGATGACGGCTACGACATCGCCGACTACAAAAACATCCATCCGCCGTACGGGACGCTCGATGACTTCCGCACCATGCTGCGCGAGGCGCACCGGCTCGGGCTCAAGGTGGTGACGGAGCTCATCATCAACCACACCTCGGACCAGCATCCTTGGTTCCAGGCCGCACGCCAAGCTCCGCCCGGCTCGCCCGAGCGCGACTTCTATGTGTGGAGCGACACCGACCAGAAGTATCTCGGCACCCGCATCATATTCCTCGACACCGAGAGCTCGAACTGGACCTTCGATCCAGTGGCGAAGCAGTACTACTGGCACCGCTTTTTCAGTCATCAACCGGATCTGAACTTCGACAATCCGCGCGTCATGGACGCGGTGCTCGACATCATGCGCTTCTGGCTCGACATGGGCGTCGACGGCTTCCGCCTCGACGCCATCCCCTATCTGGTGGAGCGCGAGGGCACGAACAACGAGAATCTGCGCGAAACGCACGAGGTGATCAAGAAACTGCGCGGCGCGATCGACGCGAACTACAAGAACCGCTTCCTGCTGGCGGAGGCCAATCAGTGGCCGGAGGACGTGCGCGAGTATTTCGGTGATGGCGACGAGTGCCACATGGCGTATCACTTTCCGCTCATGCCTCGCATTTACATGTCGATCGCCCAGGAGGACCGCTTTCCCATCACGGAGATCATGCAGCAGACGCCGGACATCCCCGATAGCTGTCAGTGGGCGATCTTTCTTCGCAACCACGACGAGCTCACGCTCGAGATGGTCACGAGCAAAGAGCGCGACTACATGTACAACACATATGCCGCGGATATGCGCGCGCGCATCAATCTCGGCATCCGCCGCCGCCTCGCACCGCTCATGGAAAACGACCGCGACCGCATCAAGCTCATGGATAGCCTGCTGCTGTCCATGCCGGGCTCGCCGATCCTCTACTACGGCGACGAGATCGGCATGGGAGACAACGTGTTCATCGGCGATCGCAACGGCGTGCGCACCCCTATGCAGTGGAGTCCCGATCGCAACGCCGGATTCTCGCGCTCCGACCCGCAGCGGCTTTATCTGCCGCCCATCATGGACGCGGTCTACGGCTACGCCTCGGTGAACGTCGAGGCGCAGTCGCGCGATCCGAATTCCCTCTTGAGCTGGACCAAGCGCATGCTCGCGGTGCGCAAGACCAGCCAGTCCTTCGGGCGCGGCACGCGCCGCTTCCTGCGGCCCGGCAACCGCAAGGTGCTCGCATACCTGCGCGAGTACGGCGAGGACAGCATCCTTTGCGTCGCCAATCTGTCGCGCTCCGCGCAGCCGGTTGAGCTCAACCTGCCCGAGTTCAAGGGCCGGGTGCCCGTGGAGATGCTCGGGCGCACGACCTTTCCGCCGATCGGCGAGTTGCCCTATCTCCTGACGTTGTCGGGGTACGGCTTTTATTGGTTCAGATTGACCAAGGATGCCGAAGCACCCGCGTGGCACGAGCAAATCACCTCGATCGATGAGCGTCCCGTGCTGGTGCTGTTCGACGGATGGAGCAGCTTGTTCCGCGACCGCGTCGTCCCTTGGCGCATCGCCATGGCGGAAAAGACCCGGGCGCAGTTCGAGACCGACGCGCTACCGCGATTCATCGAGACGCAGCGCTGGTACGCAGCCAAAGGCACCCCCATCGAACGCGCCCGCATCGTCGATCATGTGCTCTGGCAGGAGGGCAAGATCAGCTGGGTGGCGGCGCTGCTCGAAGTCGTGGCCGGGGGCGAGACCGCGAGCTATTTCATGCCGCTCGCCCTCGCCTGGGAGGATCGCGACGAGGAACGGCTGCGCAACATCTCGACCGCCGCCATCGCCAAGGTGCGCCAACAATCGAGCGTCGGCGTCATGGGCGATGCGTTTGCCGACGAGGCGTTCTGCCGCGCCATGGTGGGCGCCATGCACAAGGCGCGCGAGATGGCGACTGCGCAAGGCAAGCTCGAGTTCCGGCCGACGGCGGCATTTGGCCGGCTTGCCGGCAAGAATTACGCCTCGCTCCCGGCCGCGCGCCCGCAGGGCTCGAGCTCGAACACCGTGGTCGTGATGGGAGAACGCCTGATCCTCAAAGGCTACCGGCGGCTGCGTATCGGCAAGAGCCCCGAGCTCGAGATGGGGTTGCATCTCACCGACGCCGTGCACTATGCCCACTGCGCGCCGGTCGCCGGCGTGCTCGAGTACCGCGCCAAGGACGGCGAGCCGCGATTGCTCGCGATGCTCCAAAAATACGTCGCCAATCAGGGCGACGGCTGGACTTACGCGCTCGAGTATCTACGGCGTCACCTCGAGGTACATCGCACCGCGCCGGCCACCGACGCGTTGCCCGCCAACGCACACGAAGCCTTCCTCGCACTCATGCGCCGGCTCGCCGTACGCACCGGCGAGTTGCACCTGGCACTCGCGACACGCACCGGCGATCCGCTGTTCGATCCCGAGCGCCTCGAGCGCGCGGATTTCGAGGCATACCGCCAGCGTGCCGCCGAGGAGGCGAAAAATGCGCTCGCGCTGCTCAAGCCGCATCTCGAGGAACTCACGCCCGCGGAGCGCGAGCGGGCGGGCGCGATTCTCGCCCGGCAGGACCAGATCCAAAAGCGGATCGAGGCGCTCGCCGCCGAGGATAAGAGCGGCACGAAGATCCGTATTCACGGCGATTACCATTTGGGCCAAGTGCTCCTCACCAAGAACGACTTCGTCATCATCGACTTCGAGGGCGAGCCTGGGCACAGCCTCGAGGAGCGGCGCGCCAAGCAGTCGCCGTTGCGCGACGTCGCGGGTATGCTGCGCTCGTTCAGCTACGTCGAGCACAGCGCACTGCGGAGCGTCGCGCACGACGAAGTGGAGTACGCGAAGCTCGCGCCGCTGGCGCATGCGTGGACGCAGGAAGTGCGCAGCGCTTTCCTCGCGGCGTATCACGAGACGACGCGCGGCGCGGAGCTCTACCCCGGGCTCAACCCGGGTCACGGACTTCTCGGGCTGTTCGAGCTGGAAAAAGCGCTGTACGAACTGCGCTACGAGCTCGGCAATCGGCCGGGCTGGGCAGGCATACCGCTGCAGGGGCTCGTCGAATCGGGCATCCTGCAATGAGCGGACGCCGCATGATGATCGGATGTCGGCCGCCGCGCCGGGCAAGTATGGGAGGCTTGTATGCATAATCTGGATCTGTTGCCGCAAACGGCCGATGAGTTCGTGCATCGCGCCGCGGTCCTGCTGCCGAACATCGTGGTGGCGCTCGGCATCATCATCCTCGGCTGGCTGCTCGCCAAAGTGGCTCGATTCGCGGTCGAGCGCGCCCTGCGCGCGGTGAACTTCAACGTGTTGACCGAGCGCGCGGGTACCGACCATTTCCTGCAGCAGGGCGGTTTGCAGGGCGACACGACGACGCTGTTCGGACTGTTCACTTACTGGGTCGTGCTCCTGGCGACGTTAATGCAAGCGGCCTCCGAGGTGGAGCTCGTCCACCTCGCCAACCTGCTGAATCGCGCTCTGCTCTACTCGCCGAAGATCCTGTTCGCAATGCTCATTGCGGTGTTCGGCTCGTACTTCGCGCGCTTCGTGGGCAATGCGGTCGCGACGTATTGCGTCGAGGCGCAGATCCCCGACGGCGACATCCTCGGCAAGATGGCCCAGTATCTCGTCATGGCGTTCGTGATCATGATCGCGCTGCGCCAGCTCGAGGTCGGCGGCGACATCGTGGAGCTCACGTTCCTGGTCCTGCTCGGCGGCGTCGTGCTCGCGCTCGCGCTCGCGGTCGGCCTCGGCGGGAAAGATTGGGCGGCCGCGCTGCTCGAGCGCTGGTGGCCCCGTCACGGCAGCAAAGATCATTGAGGTGTCCGCGGGTTCGCACCGCGGCGGCCCGGCGCTAGCCCACGACATGCCGTTCGGCGCGCAGCTCCTCCCGCGGGGCGGCACGCGCTTTCGCGTGTGGGCGCCGAGCGTCACTTGCGCCGAGCTCCAGCTCCTCGAGACGGAGGCAGCCCCCGCACCGCGCACGCGATCCTGCCCGATGCGCGCCACCGAGCCCGGCTGGCACGAGGTCACGGTGCCCGAGGCAGGCGCCGGCTCGCGCTACAAATTTCTGCTGCACCTCGAGGACGGCACGGCCTGGTCGGTGCCCGATCCCGCCTCGCGCAGCAATCCGGATGGCGTGCACGAAGCGAGCAGCGTCGTCGATCCGCGCGCGCACGCCTGGCGCGAGACCGTGTGGCGCGGACGTGCCTGGGCGGATGCCGTCGTGTACGAACTGCACGTCGGCACGTTCACCCCGCAGGGCACCTTCGCCGCGGCCGCCGCCCGGCTGCCCGAGCTGGCCGCGCTCGGCGTTACCGCATTGCAGCTCATGCCGCTTGCGGCATTTCCGGGCGCGCGCAACTGGGGGTACGACGGCGTGCTGCCGTTCGCGCCCGCGGCCTGCTACGGTACACCGGACGAGTTGAAAACCTTCATCGATCGCGCGCATGCCTTGGGGCTGATGGTCCTGCTCGATGTCGTGTACAACCACTTCGGTCCGGACGGCAACTATCTGCATGTGTATTGCCCGCAGTTCTTCAATCCGGCGCAGCGCACGCCCTGGGGCGCCGCGATCAACTTCGATGGACCCTCGAGCCGCACGGTGCGAGATTATTTCGTGCACAACGCGCTCTACTGGACGGAGGAGTATCGCTTCGACGGGCTGCGGCTCGATGCCATGCACGCCTTTCGCGACTCGAGCCGGCCGGATATCGTTTGCGAGCTCGCCCAGGCGTTGCGCGAGGGGCCGGGCCGGGACCGGCAGGTACACCTCGTTCTGGAGAACAACCGGAACGAAGCCCACTACCTCGCGCGCGATGCGCGCGGGCGGGCGCTGCACGCTACCGCCCAGTGGGACGACGACGTGCATCACGCCCTGCACGTGCTGTTGAGCGGCGAGGGCGACGGTTACTACGCCGACTATGCCCCTGACCCGCTCGCCCGCCTGGGGCGCGCACTGGCCGAGGGCTTCGCCTATCAGGGCGAGCACTCCGCGTTTCGCGGTAAATCGCGCGGTGCGCCGAGCTCGCAGTTGCCGCCGGGTGCGTTCGTGGGCTTTCTTCAGAACCATGACATGGTCGGCAACCGCGCGTTCGGCGGCCGGGTCGACAGCTTCGCGGACGCCCGCTTCCTCGTGGCCGCTTATGCCTGCCTCCTGCTCACGCCGCTCGTGCCGATGCTGTTCATGGGCGAGGAGTTCGCCGCATCGACGCCATTCCTGTTCTTTTGCGACTTCGGTCCCGAGCTGGCGGCGGCGGTCGCGGCCGGGCGGCGGCGCGAGTTTCAGCGCTTCGCAGCTTTCACCGACGGGGCCGCGATCGCACGGATCCCCGACCCGAATGCCGCTGCGACCTTCGAGGCCTCGAAGCTTCGCTGGGCGGAACGCTCGCAATCCCCGCATCGCGAGCGGCTGGCGCTGGTGCGGGAGCTCCTCGCCTTGCGGCGACTCGAGCTCGCGCCTCATCTCGCCGGACTGCGGCATGGTGGCCGCTACCGGATCGAGAGCACCGCGCTGCACGTCGCGTGGGATCTTGCGGATGGGTCCACGTGGCGCCTGCTGGCGCACTTCGGCCAGGTCACCGTGGAGACCGCCCAAGGGCCCGTGGGCGACGTGATATTCTCCGCAGGTGTTCACGACGTGCCGCGATCGCCCTGCGTGCGTCTCGATCCCGGGGCGGTCCGCGTCTCGCGCGGACGCTAGCTGAAATATCCCGTACCGCGCTCGGGTCTTCTTCCCGGGACCGTTCCACATCAAACAAAAGGAGACTTACGATGTTGCAGCTTCAGTGGGTTCGTCGGATACCTCCCCTCGCCGTCCTCGCCGCGCTGGCCTTTGCGCCGCTTGCCTTTGCCGACGACCTGGTCTCGTTCGCGACCGGCGGCTATGCGAGCGGATTGCGGACCATGGACGAGATGCACAAGATCGATACCGATGGCGACGGCACGATCTCCAGGGAGGAATGGCTTGCCTACCAGGAAAAGGTCTGGGGGGCCTTCCCCAAGGACAAGAGCGGCAACGTCGACGAGAAGGCGTTCACGACCCGTTCGGGCGCCATGGCGAGCTTCGCCACGGGCGGGTATGCGCGGGGTCTACAGACCAAGGAAATGATGCACAAGATCGATGTCGACGGCGACGGCACGGTCTCGCACGATGAGTTCATCGCCTACCAGATGAAGATCTTCGACCATATGGACGCGAACCACACGGGTTCCTTGGGGCCGCAGGAATTCTTGGGTAAGTAAGCCGTCTCGCCTTTGCCGGCCGCGCCTGCCCCGGCAAAAAAATACCCCGGGTTCTTTCGAGCCCGGGGCTATTTCTTTACTCGTTATTGTTATCCGTTATTCGGCTGCTTCAGTATCCCCCGCCGGTACCGCATCATCTGCCTCACCCATGCTGCCGCCCACATCCATGAAGCTGCGGCGCCGGGTATCGTCGGAAGCGCGTCGGCGGCGGGCATGATACGCGAATCCCGTGCCCGCGGGAATGAGCCGACCGACGATCACGTTCTCCTTCAAGCCGCGCAGGTCGTCCTTCAGACCCCGGACCGCCGCCTCGGTGAGCACGCGGGTGGTCTCCTGGAAGGAAGCCGCCGAGATGAACGACTCGGTCGCGAGCGAGGCCTTGGTGATACCGAGCAATAGCGGCTCCCAGGTCGACTGGTGCTTGCCCTCGGTCTTTTGCTTCGCGATGACGTCGAGCAGCCGGCCCCGATCCATCTGCTCCCCGCGCAGCAACGCGGAGTCGCCGGTGTCGAGCACCTCGATCTTGCGCAGCATCTGCCGCACGATGACCTCAATGTGCTTGTCATTGATCTTCACGCCCTGCAGCCGATAGACGTCCTGAATCTCGCGGACCAGATAGTTGGCCAGCGCCTCGACGCCCTGCAGCCGCAATATGTCATGCGGATTCGGCTCGCCATCCGCGATGACCTCGCCCTTCTCGACCTGCTCGCCCTCGAACACGTTGAGGTGACGCCATTTCGGGATCAGCTCCTCGTATTTCTCGGTCTGCTCGTTGGTGATGATCAAGCGGCGTTTGCCTTTGGTCTCCTTGCCGAAGCTCACCGTGCCCGAGCGCTCGGCGAGAATCGCCGAATCCTTGGGCTTGCGGGCCTCGAACAGGTCCGCGACCCGGGGCAAACCGCCGGTGATGTCGCGGGTCTTGGAAGACTCCTGCGGGATGCGCGCGATGACGTCGCCCACCGATACCTTGGCCCCGTCCTCGAGGCTAACGATGGCGCCCGCGGGCAGCGCGTACACCGCCGGAATGTCGGTGTTGGCGAAGGTGACTTCCTTGCCCTTGGCGTTGGTGAGCCGCACCACCGGGCGCAGATCCTTGCCGCCCGAGCCGCGCTGCTTCGGATCCAGCACCACGGTCGAGGTCAGGCCGGTGACGTCATCCACCTGGCTCGTGACGGTGATGCCGTCGACGAAGTCGGAGAACTTGATCATGCCCGCCACTTCCGTCACCACGGGGTGGGTATGCGGATCCCAGTTGGCAACCGATTGACCCGCCGTGACGACGTCGCCGTCGTTCACGGTGATGTTCGCACCGTACGGAATCTTGTAGCGCTCGCGCTCGCGGCCGAACTCGTCGACCAAACCCAGCTCGCCCGAACGGGACACCGCGACCAGATGGCCCTTCTCGTGGCGCACCGTCTTGATGTTGTGCAGGCGAATCGTGCCCTTCGACTTGACCTCGACGCCGTTGGCCGCCGCCGCTCGCGAGGCGGCACCGCCGACGTGGAAGGTACGCATCGTGAGCTGCGTTCCGGGCTCGCCGATCGACTGCGCCGCGATGACGCCCACGGCCTCGCCGATATTGATGCGATGGCCGCGGCCCAGGTCGCGCCCGTAGCACTGCGCGCAGACGCCGTAGCGGGTCTCGCACGTGATCGGAGAGCGCACCATCACTTGATCGATGCCCATCTTCTCGAGGAGCTTGACCAGCTTCTCGTCGATCAGCACGCCCGCCTTGACCAACACCTCGCCGGTCGCGGCCACGACCACGTCCTCGGAGACCACACGTCCGAGAACGCGCTCGCCGAGGCCCTCGACCACGTCGCCGCCTTCGACGATCGGCGTGATGGACAGTCCGTTGACGGTACCGCAATCGATCTCCGTCACAACGAGGTCCTGCGCCACGTCGACCAAGCGCCGCGTGAGGTAGCCCGAGTTCGCGGTCTTCAACGCCGTGTCCGCGAGGCCCTTGCGGGCGCCGTGGGTCGAGATGAAGTACTGCAATACGTTCAAGCCTTCGCGGAAGTTCGCGGTGATCGGCGTCTCGATGATGGAGCCGTCGGGCTTCGCCATCAGGCCGCGCATGCCGGCGAGCTGGCGGATCTGCGCCGCGGAGCCGCGGGCGCCGGAGTCGGCCATCATGAAGATCGAGTTGAACGACTTCTGACGGACCTTGTTGCCCTTGGTGTCGGTCACCTCGTCGGTGCCGAGCTTCTCCATCATGGCCTTCGCGACTTGATCATTGGTGCGCGACCAGATGTCCACGACCTTATTGTAGCGCTCGCCGTTGGTGACCAAGCCGGAAGCATATTGCTCCTGGATCTCCTTCACCTCTTTCTCCGCGGTCGACAGGATCTTGGTCTTGTTCTGCGGAACCACCATGTCGTCCACGCCGATGGAGACGCCGGCACGGGTCGCATAGTGGAAGCCCGTGTACATCAGCTGGTCGGCGAACACGACGGTCTCCTTAAGACCGACGGTGCGGTAGCACGCGTTGATGGTCGCGGAGATGGTCTTCTTGGTCATGTCCTGATTGATCGCGTCGAAGGACAGGCCCCTCGGCAGGATCTCGGACAGGAGCGCGCGTCCCACCGTCGTGTCGACCACTCGAGTGTTCGGCCCGAGCTGACCCTTGCTGTCGCGCACGTGCTCGGTCAGGCGCACCTTGACCTTCGCCTGCAGATCGACGTTGCGGCTCTCGTAGGCGCGGTGCACTTCGGCGACGTCGCCGAACGCCATGCCCTCGCCCTTCGCCCCGACGCGCTCGCGCGTCATGTAATAGAGACCGAGCACCACGTCCTG
>Ga0302311_10000608_pt1 | contig 44340 bp, 39 predicted proteins | sample III_Palsa_N1_3_FD_200449 | JGI IMG/M metagenome (GOLD analysis project Ga0302311, IMG submission 200449) | Peat permafrost microbial communities from Stordalen Mire near Abisko, Sweden - III_Palsa_N1_3 | ecosystem: Environmental > Terrestrial > Soil > Palsa > Peat permafrost | place: Sweden... | reverse complement strand
AAGAATTTCTGCTTCATCTCCTCGTCGGTGCCCTTCAGAGCGATGATCAGTTTGTCGCCTGGAATTTCGCGCAGGAGCTCCTGCATCCCGCGATCGTCGATGCCAATCAGATCCTCGAATACAAACATCAGATCCTGCAGCTGCTGGCTAAGATGCTCATCGGAACTCTTGATCTCTTCCAGGACCTTGGATTCGACCGCGGTGCCGACGAAGTTGAGGATTTCTGCGGCAACCTTCGGACCGCCGAATCCAGAGGACTTGGTGGAGGAATTGCCGGCAAACTGCTTTTCAAGCACATCGTCGAGCTCGTTGAGCGCCGAGGGGTGCACGCCATCGAGCGTCGCGATACGCGTCACGATGTCGGCACGCATGTTCTCGGGCATCGCGGCGAGCACCAGGGCCGCCTGGTCCGAATCGAGGTAAGAGAGCACGATCGCGGTGATCTGCGGGTGCTCGGTGCGCATCATGTCAGCAATCGCACGCGGCTCCATCCATTTGAGCGACTCAAGCCCGCGTCCGTTGCGTCCGCGCAGGATGCGATCGATGATGCTGTTGGCCTTGTCGGAGCCCAGAGCCTCCATCAACACCTTGCGTACATAGGCATCGGCGTCGATGCCGACCGAGGTCTGCTGCTCGAGCTCCGTGGAAAAGCTGCTGAGCACCGTAACGACTTCTTCGCGCGAGATGCCGGAGAGCTGCGCCATGGCCGAGCCCACGCGCTGCACATCTTTAGCGCCCAGATGCTTGAGCACCTGGGCAGCATCCTGTTCGCCGAGGGTCAGCAGCAGGATGGCTGCCTTCTCGACGCCGGAGCGGGACATCGTGCCTTCGTTCACTGCTCGCCCACCCAGTTCTTGACGACCTGGGCCACGCGCTTGGGATCCTGCGCGACCAGACCCTTGGCCTGTACGATTTGCTGCTCAAAGGCGAGCGCCTGACCGCTTGCCACCTGCCCGGAGTTGGCCGTGTTCGAGGAGCCGTGCTGGCGAGCATCGGTATCCTCGCTCTGACGGGCATCGACCAGCTGCGGCGGCGGCGTGGTCAGATTTTTGATCATCGGGCGCAGTACGCCGAGACCAATGGCCAGCAGGATCAGCGCGCCCAGGCCGAGGCGTACACCTTCCTGCAGTCCCGGGCGCTGCCAGAGCGGCACGGCTTCGGGGGTCAGGGTCTGGGCTTCCTCGTGGAAGGCCTCGTTGACCACATTGACGCTGTCGCCCCGGGACTCGTCATAGCCCACGACGTTCTTGACCAGTCGGGTGATGTCATCGATCTGTGCGGCAGTGATCGGCTCGGAAGTCTCTTTGCCGCCGGTCCCGGCCTTGTGGACGTTATCGAGCAGCACGGCGGCGGTCAGGCGCTTGATGCGGCCACCCGGATGACGCTCGTAACTGAGCGTGCGGTCAATTTCGTAGTTGCGGGTTTCCTGTTTGCTGATGCTCTCAGGCTCCGCGGGCGTAGCCACCGCTGCCGGCGTGGCGCCATTCTTCGCCACGCTCGGGCTCGCGGCACCGGGAGTGGCCCCGGCCGCAGGCACAGCCGGCTTGGCTGCAGCCACCGGCGCAGGCTGAGCGACCCCGCCCGCGGGCGGCTGATTGGTGAGCGCACCGGGTACGCCGCCGGACTGCGCACTGCCGCCGCGGTTGGTTTCCTCGGAAGTCTGTTCGCTGCGCACGACGGCACCCTCGGGCTTGTACTGCTCGTGCGACTCCTCGCTGTCGCCCGGGTCCAGATCGACGGTCACCTGAGCGCGCACGCGCCCGGCGCCCACCAGCGGCACCAGCAACTGCTCGATGCGCTCGACATAGGTGTCTTCGATACGGTGAGCGGCCTCAAAGTGCTCGGCGGTCGCAGTGGCCTGGGATGAGCCGGCCGATGAGAGCAGGTGTCCCTGCTGATCGACGACCGTGACCTGCTCGGGTTGCAATTCGGGAATGCTGGAAGCCACAAGGTGCACGATCGCCTGCACCTGCTCGGCTTCCAGGCGACCGCCCTGGCGCAGCTGCACCAGCACCGAGGCGCTGGCCGGACGACGATCGCGCACGAAGGCGGACTGCTCCGACATCGCCAGGTGTACGCGAGCGGCCTGCACGCTTTTCAATGCCGAGATCGTACGCCCGAGTTCGGTTTCGAGCGCGTATTGGTAACGCGCACTTTCCATGAACTGGCTGACGCCGATACCGTTGTCCTTGTTGATCAGATCAAGGCCCGAGGCGCTCGATTCGGGCAGGCCCTGCGCGGCGAGCTTCAGCCGCGCATCGTGCACGTTCTCCGCCGGCACCATGATTGAGCCCTCGGATTCGCCAAATTTGTACTTGATTCCCGCCGTCTGCAGAGATTGAGTTACCTGACTCGCATCCGAAGAGGAGAGATTGCCGTACAGCAGGCTCCAGTTAGGACCCTGCCACCACAGCATTACGGCGACACCGGCAGCCACTGCACCCGCAATGCCGATCAGCATCAGCAGCGGCCGCAGATTCAAGCCGCCGGGTCGGGACATCGTCAATTGCTCAGTAGCCATGCACTACACCTGTTCTAAATCGACATGTTCATGACGTCCTGATACGCACTGACCATGCGGTTGCGTACCTCCGTCAGTGCGCGAAAGGACACGCTGGCCTTTTGCGTTTCAAGCATGACCTGCGCAAGATCGACGCCCTTGACGCCGCGTTCATAGGCGTCCGCCGCGGTCGCGGCGGTTTTCTGGCTCGAATCAACCTCGGCGATGCCCTTCTTGAGCAGATCGCCAAACCCAGGACCACTGGTAGGTGCCTGGATCGACGGCTTGCTTAGGGCCGAGGTCTGCGAGGAGATCGCGCGAATCTGCGCGAGCACCTGATCGATCTGCATCTGGCTCATGCCACACTCCTTGCCGCGCAATTGACATCAATGCCGGCGGCGCGCATGCGTGCCAGTTTGTAGCGCAGCGTGCGCGGGCTGATGCCCAGCCGCTCTGCCAGCCGCTCGCGGCCGCCCTGCCCGTTGCGCAACGCCTCAAGGATGATCTGCTGCTCGGCCACCGCCAGCGACACCGCCAGCTCTGTCTTGCTGGGCACGGGCTGCTGCAGCGGGGTATTTAGAATCTTGGTGAGCGGCGCGGCCAGCTTGGCAACCAACACCGCTTCGCTGGCGGTCTCGAAGCTCAGGTGCTCGGCCATGATGACATCGCCATCGCACAGCACCAGCGCGCGCTGCATGACGTTTTCCAGCTCACGGACATTGCCGGGCCACTCGTGCACCAGCAGGCGCTGGGCGGCCTCGGCATGCAGCGCCGGCACGCGCCCGCGCCGCCGACAATGATTGGCGAGCACCCGCATCGCGAGCGGAATCACATCCTCGCGCCGGGCGCGAAGCGGCAAAATCTCGAGGGGAAATACGTTGAGTCGGTAGTAGAGATCTTCGCGAAAGCGCTTGTGCAGCACTTCCTCACGCAGGCGTCGGTTGGTCGTGGCGATGACGCGCACATCAAGGGCGATGGGCTGTCGTCCACCAAGGCGCTCGACTTCATGCTCCTGCAGTACGCGCAGGAGCTTGGCCTGCAGCGGCAGCGGCATTTCCGAGACCTCATCGAGCAGCAAGGTGCCGCTCTGGGCCTGTTCGAATTTTCCCGAATGTGCGGCGTGCGCTCCGGTGAAGGAGCCGCGCTCCCAGCCAAAGAGCAGGCTCTCGAGCATGTTGTCGGGAATGGCGGCGCAATTGATGGCAACGAAAGGCTGCGTGCGGCGCCCGGAATGCTGGTGAATGTAGCGCGCGAGAATTTCCTTGCCGGTGCCGGACTCTCCGGACACCAGCACCGTGCAGTCGCTCTTGGCGACGCGGCGCGCGAGACTATTGAGCTGCGTCGATACCGACGCGCAGGCCACCGGATCGACGGTGCCGGCCGTACGCGCGGCAGACTGCCCTGTTGAGCTCTCGGTCTGTTCAGACGAGTCCATGAACCTTACCTGGGCCTGATGTTGGAGTGACTGCGGGTAGACAAAGCAATTTGCGTGCCGCCCCGGGAACTGTGACGCGGGTCGCGCTTCTTAGGCCGCGAGCCGCCTCACCCGTCAAGAACCCGACGCCGCCAGATCCGGGGTCGAAAGACCGTACTTGCGCAGCTTCTCGACCAGCGTCGTGCGCCGCAGCCCCAACAGCCGCGCGGCCTGCGCCACGGTGCCTTCGGCGGCTTCAAGCGCACGTGCGATGAGCCGTCGCTCGAGGGTCTCGAGGTGGTTTCTAAGATCCATGCCACCGGCAGGCAGCTCGAAGAGCAGGTCGGTGAGCTCCGGGGCCAGAGCGGCGCCGGCTTCGTTGCTGGTCGCGTCGGGGCTTAAAGTGCGCGGCAGCTCCGGGGTCTCGCCACTACTGATGCCACTGATCAGCGCGCTGCCAGTGTCGCCCAGGCTGTGCTCGGGTGCCGCTGCCTCGGGGGCCGATGCCACCCAGTCTGCCGGTCGGTAGCGCGCGGGCAGATCATCCACGCCGATCTCCTGCCCGGAGCACTGGATCGTGAGCCGTTCGATCAGATTACCGAGCTCACGCACATTGCCCGGCCAGCGATACAGCTGCAGGGCCGCAACGGCGGCGGGACTGAAGCGCACCAGATGGCGCTGGCTGGCGGTGATGCGCTCGCCCAGCGCCTTGATCAGTATCGGCAGATCGGCGCTACGTTCGCGCAGTGGCGGCATTTCGATCGGTACCACATTGAGCCGATAGTAAAGATCTTCGCGAAAGGTGCCCTTGGCGATGGATTCTTCGAGATTACGGTGGGTCGCGGCGACAATGCGCACATCGCAACGCTGCGAGTGACAGCTGCCCACGCGCTCAAAGGTGCGCTCCTGCAGCACGCGCAGCAGCTTGACCTGCATCGTGGGGTTCATATCACCAATCTCATCGAGAAACAGCGTGCCGCCCTCGGCAAGCTCGAAGCGTCCCTTGCGCGCGGCCAGAGCACCGGTGAAGGCGCCCTTCTCATGCCCGAACAGCTCACTTTCCAGCAACTCGCTCGGGATCGCGCCGCAATTGACGGGAATGAACGGCCGCTCGCGGCGAGTGGAGGAATCATGGATTGCGCGGGCCGCAACTTCCTTGCCGGTGCCGGATTCGCCAAGAATCAGCACCGTGCTGTCAAAGGCCGAGACCTGGCGGATCAGATGATTTACGGCGCGAATAGGTGCCGAGGTGCCCGAGGGCAGGTGCACGAGCGCTGCATTGGCCGATTCGGCGCGGGTCGCAGAGGAGCGCGAGAGGATTGGGGTGGAGGAGGCAGTGGCAATGACTTCCACCGCGGCTGTGCTGCTCATCGACCGAACCCCTCACCTGACTTGCTGTCCATGGGTGAGAGGCTAGAGCTCGCATTATGGAAAGAACCGGCATCTGGTCACACGGCTTTCGTGCGCCAGTCGCACTTTAGTTAACCAGTTAAGGACTTCCGCTGAGCGTCTCTGTCAATTTTATCGGCGCCATCCGCGCCAACTTGAGTGCAACTTTGCCCAGAGCGCGAACCGGCTCACTGCGCGCTCGTGCAAAAGTCACACTTTTAGTCTTCTTCGCGGGATTTTCGTGAATCGGCAATGTGTTTGCGGTGCCGGAGAAAGCAGAATTTCTGGATCAGGTCGCGAGTGGTCTCGCTCAGGTGCGTGAAGCGCACGCTGACGCTGCGATCATCGACCTCGCTGACTTCGGCCGGAAGATCCAGCGTCTGCGGCAGTGAGCCACGCAGCTGGATGCGCAAGACACCTTGCGCTTCCATCATCGGCGCAACCCCGCGCGGCTCCCAGGTGGCGCCCAGAGCGTTGAATTGAACGCTGACAGGCTCTGTAGGCAGGTGCTTCTTGACCAGCGTACCGAGCAGCTGCAGGACCAGATTGAGTTTGAAATCCAGGCGCGCGAGTTCGTTGGCGACCGGACCCAGATCCTCGTTCTTGTCGCGGACCGGATTTTCCTCGACCGCCACGCACGCCTGCAGCAGCAGGATGTTGGCTTCTTCCATCGACACGAGGTTGTAGGAGTTCAGCGGCTGCGTGAGCGTCTGCCACTCCACCGGCAGCACATCGCTGCAGGCCAGCTCATTGTGAAGTACGACTGTATCAACGCCTTCGTACATGATGTCCTCGCTCTCCCGCCAAATGCCGGTGGCCGCGCGATTCTACCTCAGCGCTGTCCTGGCGTCGCAGCTCGCAGCGCCATCGGTACCGCCACCCAGGCACTGCGGATCTGGCTCATCAGACTCGTGACTTCATCAAGATAATTGATCTTGCTCTCGGCGTTGCCGCGCGCCAGCTGGCGGGTCATGTAGTCGTAGAGGCTGTCGAGATTCCGCGCCAGATCCCCGCCCTTGGCCAGATCGAGGGAGCTGCGCAGCTCGGTGAGGATGTGTACGGCCTGGCTCAGCAGCTTGGCCTTGCGCACGATGTCGCCATGTTCGATGCAACCGCGGGCCTCGGCGATGCGCTCGAGTGCGCCGTCCATCAGCATCAGGACCAGGCGGTGCGGATCTTCGGTGGCGACGCCACCGTGGACTGAAACGCTCTGGTAAGCGGCAAGCTTGTTTCTTAAGGCGTAGGCATTCACCGCTCGCTGCTCCTGTGACTCTCTCTGGAGTCTTTATCGGCGAAATCTCAGGCGACTTGAGCGCCTGCGCTCAGGCGTTGGCGGTGCCCTGTACCGTCGGCAAGCTTGCAAAGGCCTGCGACAGGTAGGAGGAAGTGCTCTGCAGCGATGAAAGCAAGGCGTTCAGGGCCGAATACTGCTCGGTCAGGCTGGCCGAGAGGGCCGCCATCTGCGTATTGAGCTGGTTGGTCTGCGTGGTGAGATTGTTTTCCTGCGTGACCAGCGAGTTGCTCGCCGTATCGATGCTGCCACCGCTCGATAGGTTAGATGCTATCTGCGTATTGAGCTGTGTAGCCACGCCATTGGCGCTGCTGAACAGGTTGCTGACAGCACTGAAGTTGCTGGTCAGCGCGTTGGTCAGGGTCGTGCTGTTGAGCGATAGTGAACCATCGGCGTTCGAGGTAATGCCAACGCTCGCCAAGGAGTTGTAGTTGGAACTGCCCACGAGGCTATAGACAGCACTCTGAATCTGGCTCTGGATACCGGTCAGCAGTGGATTGTCCATCAGCGGATCGGCGGTACCCGATGAGGCGTCGTAGCTGCCCAGGCTCTGCAGCGAGGTCTGGAGCGTGTTATATGCCGTAACGAAGGTCTGGACATTGCCAACAATGGTGGAAGTGTCGCTGGCCACGGTGAGAGTAGCGGGGGTGTCTGCCGGGGTCGTGCCAAGCAGGTCAAGCGTCACGCCACTCAACGCGTCAGTTACGGTGTTGCTGGCACTCGTGTAGTCGACGCCCGCCACGCTGAACACAGCGTCTGCGGCACTCGAGTTCAACGAGTAGTTGCCAAGATTTCCAGTGCCATAGGTCAGCGCTGAGAGACCCGTGCCGCCGTCGGTTTCGGTCACCTGAATCGTATTCGCCTGCCCGGTCAGGTTCGAGGTGAGCAGCAAGTGCGCACCGTCGGTACCCTGGATGACCGCAGCGCTGATACCAGGGTTATTCGAGGCGCTGTTGATGGCCGCGGCTATACCCGCGACCGTGTTATTGGTGCTGTTTACTGCCAGACTGAAACTGGTACCGCCGAGCGACAGCGAGAGCGTGCCGGTGCCGACCGTCGCCGAGCTGCCGCCCGTGAAGGCCTTGGACAGGATCTGCTGCGCTGAAGCCAGACTCGTCACACCGACACTAAAGCTACCATTGACCGCGCCGGAACCGGCGGTCGCGGTAAACACAGTCTGATCTGAACTGTTGGCAGTCTCGGCATCGAAGGCCACCGGCGAGTTGAGCGCCGAGAGCGAATCCTGGAAGGTCGAGAGCGAGCTCTTGAGCGTGCCGACTGCCGAAATCTCAGTCGTGACCGAGCTGGTCTGGCTGTTGATAAGCGCCTGCTGCGGAGCCTCAGTGGCCTGCACCAGCTGGGACACGAGGCTGCTGACGTCGATGACTGAGCCGCCTGCGGCGCCGGCACTGCTGCTGGAGGCGACTGAAACTGGGGTGGTAGTCGTGCTGCTGGTACTCATGCGAAGACTACCCCTTTAGGAAACTGGGCGCGGCAGCGGTGCTGCCGGCGCGAAAGTAAATATCCCGAAAAGCGATACAGGGCGGGCGCCTCACGGCGCCCGCCCTGGTTAGGTCCGAGTACTAGGTACCCGTCAATCATTCAAGATCTACGGCAGCTTCTGGAGCAGCGTCAGCACGTTCTGCGGAACCGTGTTGGCCTGCGCCACCATCGCGGTGCTCGCCTGCTGCAGGATCTGGGCCTTCGACAGGGCCGAAGTGGCCGAGGCGTAATCCGTATCCTGAATCGCGCTGCGGGCCGCGCTGAGGTTGGTCGAGTCGGTGTTCAGGCCCGTGATCGCGGCCTGGAAGCGGTTCTGATAGGCACCCAGCTGGGCACCGGTTGCCGCTACCTGCTGCAGGGCCGCATCGATCTGCGTCAGCACCAGGTTCGAGTCATCAACCGTGCTCACATCGGCGGTCGACAGGTAGCTGGCAGCCGTTCCGGTGGTGCCGGTCGCGGCCAGTCCGAACGACGCAATGCCTTCTGTCCCAGTACCCGGGGTGTAAACCGCAGTGATTGTCTGTCCGGTGGTCGTGCTGCTCAGGTTGATGCCACCCGTGGTGCCGACCGTGGCGATGACGCCACCGTCTGAAGCCGACACCTGGTTGATCGCGGCAGCGACCGTCGCCAGATCCGAAGACTGCACGCCCGTGAGCGTTACCGCCGAGGTCGTTACGCCGTTGATCGTGAACGTACCGGTATCACCGGCGGTCGCCACGTAGGCGCCGGCTGTTACGGCCGTACCAGCGAGCTGGTAGATGGCGCCGAGGTTCGCAGACTTGGCACTGGCAACCGACGACACCGTGATCGTCTGGCCGGCGTTGGCACCGACCTGGAAGGTCGCGCCCTGGAAAGAGCCGTCAAGCAGGTTCACGCCGTTGAACGCGGTCGTCGAGGCGACCTGGTCCACGTCGGCCTTCAGCTGCTGGAACTGCTGGTTCAGGTCCGCGCGGTCCGCGGAGCTGTTGGTCGCGTTCAGTGACTCGACGGCGAGATCGCGCATCGTCTGGAGGTCATTGGTGACTTCCTGCAGTGCGCCGGCGCCCGTCTGGGCCAGCGACACGCCGTCGTTGGCATTCTGGGCAGCCTGGTTCAGGCCGTTGATCTGTGAGGTCATGCCCTGGACGATGGCATAACCGGCGGCGTCATCGGCCGCCGTATTGATGCGCAAGCCCGAAGACAGCTGCTCAAGGGCAGTTGACAGCTCGGAGCCCGAAGTGCTCAAGCTGTTCTGCGCGTTCATCGAATCGATGTTCGTATTAAGGACTAGTGACATTGTCAGATGCTCCTGATGTTTAGTTCAGGCGCCGGACACCAGTCCGTCGCTCTGGGGGCCATGGGAGGCCCTTTTGAGGCACTTCCCGTTCAATGCGGTTATCGGAGCGGGCGCTGCGAACTTGAATCGCCACGCGGCAAATGCTGCATTTTGGGAACAGCGTCACAGCGGCTCAATCCAGGTACTTGAATAGCGAAAGCTGCCCCAGCTGGGCGTAGGACTGCTCCGCCGCCTGCAGTGCGATGTATTCCTGGCTGTACTGTGATGTAGCCGACACATAGTCGACATTCGATAGGTTCGAGATCTGGGTCGTGACCGCTGTCGTGTCGGCGGTCAGTGTCGAGCCGACGCTGCTGATCAGGTTGATGCGCGTGCCGACGCTGGTGGCCACGGTCGAGACCTGGTTCAGCCCCTGGTCAATCTGCTGCACCGTGCCCCCCAACGAGGTCGCGAGCTGGGCCATGGCCGCGGAGCCGCTTCCGGCGCTATTCAGCGTGCTGACCACATTGTCCAGCGTCGTGAAAATGCTCTGCGTTCCGGCGCTCGATACCGTGAAGGTGTCGCCCGCGGCCGGCGCTCCGCTGATGCCGACCTGGATGCCATTGAAGGACACTTCGCCGCTGGTGCCGTTGTAGGTGCCGGTAACCGGGTTGCCACTGCTGTCAGTGACCGGATTGCCACTGCTGTTGAGCACTTCGTAATCACTGGCGTCGGTAAATTCGATCGTGTACTGGCCGGGCTGCCAGCTCGCGGCGTCGGTAACGCTGCCCGTATCGATGACACCGCTCCCGGTGTTGCTCGAGCTGGCGGCAGTCGTGAACGTGCCATTGCCGGCCGGGATATTCATGTAGATGCTCGAGCCCGGATCAGTAGTCTGCACCGATGTGCCGCTATCGAGCGCAATCGTGCTCGTGCCGCTGTCGCCGGCGTAGCTGACTGATCCGCTACTGCCGCGCCCGAAGGGCTGTGTGCTCTGCATGTAGCCTGAAAACAGGTACTGGCCCGCATCGTTCTTGGTATTGGCGGTCGACATCAGTTGCTGCTCGAGCGACTGAATCTGCGTGGCAATCGCCTGCAGATCGCTCGGCGTGTTGGTGCCGCTGTTGGCCTGTAATACCAGGTCCCGAATCGACTGCAGGGTAGTCGTCGAAGAAGCCAGCGCCGTCTGCTCAAGGGTCAGATTGGTGTTGGCCGACTGGCCATTGGTGGCGTACTGCGCATCCTGCGAGTTGATGTTATCAAGTGCCAACAGCTGCGCCGCGCCAACCGGATTATCGGATGGGCTGTTGATGCTCAAGCCACTGGAGAGCTGCTGCTGCGTGTTCGAGAGATTGCTCTGATCCTGAAGGATCGCACTGACGGCGTTGCCGTTGAGCATCGAAGTGGAAATGCGCATGGCTAGCTCCTATCGCGGGGCAAGAGCGTGCCGGCACCACTGCCCCAAAAGCGCGCCAGGATCATCCGTAACACTTGGCTGATACCGAGTTTATTCATCATGTGAGCGGCGTTCCGCCGACCGCGGCAATCAGGGACTGAAACAGGTTGTCGGCGGTCTTGATGACCTGGGCCGCAGCCTCATAGGCCTGCTGGTACTGGACGAGGTTTGCGGCCTCTTCATCCAGGTTTACACCCGATTCGCTCTGCTGCGTGTTGGTGGCATCGGTGAGCACTGACTGCTGGGCGGTCGCACCGGTCTGTGCCTGGTTGGTCTGCACCCCGATGGTGGTCACCAGCTGCTGCACGGTGCCGTTGATCGACTGCGTGCCGCCATTGAGGGTCAGTTGATCGAACAAGCCCGCCATCGCATTGGCGTTGCTGTTGTCGCTCGAACCCGCACTGTTGGGGCTGATCGTAAAGGTGTCTGTGGCGGCCGGCGCGCCGGTGACTTGCACCTGAATGCCGTTGAAATCGATGTTGGCGCCGGAGGTATAGGTGCCTGTGGCAACGGTGCCACCGGCGTCGGTCACCTGCCAGTCAGCGCCTCCATTGGTAAAGCCAAGGGTGTAGGTGCCAGCCACATAGGTGGCCGGATCCGTCACGATGCCGGAACTGATGGTGCCGGTGCCGGTATTGGCGGCGGCTGGTGCAGTGATCACCGGCGAGGCCGCGGCGATCTGGCTGGGGCTTGTCAGCAGCACCGTCATGCCCTGCACGGCATTGGTCGTCGGCTGGATCAGGTAGCTATCGCCGACATTCGCGCCGGCGCCAATCGTGATGGTCATGCCATCGGCGGTGTAGGTTCCGGCGGTCCCGGTGGGCGTCAGTGCTACCGAGGCGCCGGTATCGGTACGGATCATCGACCAGCCTGAGGTGCCGTAACTTAACTGGTAATTCGCGGTGGTTATCGCATTGGGATCCGAGCGCGTAACGCTGACGGTCGCATTACCGGTGTTGGCTGTCGAGGGGTCGACGCCGACACCACCAACGGAAAACATATTGCCGCCAAGATTGCCATTTTGATCCATGCCAGCACTGTTCTGCTGGTTCACGGCATTGGCGACGACCACGGCAATCTGCCCGAGGGCGTTGCGGGTCGGATCGATCATCTGCGAGCGAAACTGCAGAATGCCGCCGAGCGTGCCACCGGTCAGATTGTTCGTGATATCGACGCTGCCGCCGTCTGATTGCAGCGAGACATCGCTTTCGGCCGGATCATAGGTGTTGGGTGTCGCCACCAGCGTTGCGGCCGTATCGCCGCTGACCAGCGCCTGGCCGGAGCCGATGTAGACGTTTTCCGTGCCATCGCTCTGCATGCTGGTCGTGACGTTGATGTGCGAGGACAGCTCGGTAATAAGCTGGTCACGCTGGTCGAGCAGATCATTGGCCGGCTGCTGCTGGGACTGTCCATTGACCGCTGCGATCTGCTGGTTGATCTGGGCAATGCTCTGGGCCAGCGAGCTGATCGTAGTGGCCTCGGAGCCGATGCTGGAATTGGCCTCGGTGTCGAGCGTCTGCAGACTGCTGTCAAAGCCTTGCAGGCTGCTCGTGAGCGTCGTCGCCTGGCTGAGCAGTGCCTGGCCGGCCGAGGTGCTGGTCGGAGAATTCGCGAGGTTCTGCACCGCGTTTGAGAAATTCTGCAGCTGCGTGGAAATGCCGGCACTGGTACTGCCGAGCAGGTCATCGATCTGCGCTGCCTGCGTGGCGAAGGTGTTCAGCTGGTTATAGGAGCTGGTGGCGCTGCGCACCTGGCTGGCCACGGTCTCGTCAAACACGCGCTGGATGCTCTGGACCTGGACACCATTGCCCATCCACCCGTTGCCGTAGACATCGGATTGCTGGGTGCCGAAGTTCACGAGCTCGCGGCTGTAGCCCGGCGTGCTCGAGTTCGAGATGTTGTTGCTGGTCGTATCCAGGGCCTGCTGAAACGCGAGCAGGCCGGATACGCCGGTGGTCAGCATATCGCCCATCAGAACACCTGTCCGTTCAGAGGCTTATAGAAAATCATATTGAACTCTCGCCCGCAGATATCGACACTCGCGCCGATAAGTTGAGGGCACCTGAGGCGCGCAGCTCCTGGAGGCTCTGAGCGGTCGCTACCATCTTTTTCACATAATCTGGGTCCGTGGCGTAGCCGCCCTGCTGCAGACCGGCAGCGTAGGCGCCCACATCGTCACCGGCGCCCAGGGCCGCGGCATAGCGGGGGCTGCCACTGACCAGCGACACCAGGTCACGCGCGCTGGCCTGGGTCGAGTCATAGGCACGAAACGTTGCCGCGGTGCTCGCGGCTGAACCGTCGGTGTACTCGACGGTGCTGGCCGTGGCCGTGGCGCCCTTCCAGCTGGCACCGGCTTTGATTCCGAACAGGTTGGAGCTGCTCGAGCCGCTCGCGTTTGCCGGCAGGTGCTGTCCCCAGCCCGTTTCGAGCGCCGCCTGCGCAATCAGCGTATCCGGCGCCACGCCCAGCTGGCTTGCTGCCTGATCAGCCAGCGGCTGAACGCGTTGTACGAAACTGATGCGCTGCGCGGTGGTGGGTGCGCTGCTGGTCGTGGATGAGGGTGTGGGTGAAGCGCCCGCCTCAGCACCCGTCGCAGGCGTCGTGCCCTTGAGTCCGCTGCGGGTCAATTGCTGTACCAGCATATCGGCCAAGCCAAGACCTTTGCCCTGCGACATCTGCACGGCCAGCTGCTGGTCGTACATTTCCTGGTAGGTGTTCGTCGCATCGCTGTCGCCCAGGCCGGGACCGAGATTGGCCTCGCGCATCGACTTGAGCACCATGGAAGTGAACAGGCTCTCGAACTGCCGCGCCGCTTCGCGCAGCGCCGCCGGATTGCTCGCGGCCGCGGAGGTCTTCAGGGCAGCAAGGCCGTTGAAGTCGGCGTAGAAGCCGGGCGAATTAACCGGAGCGCTCATGGGATCAGATCACGACCAGCTCGGCATGCAGTGCGCCGGCTTCGCGCAGGGCCTGGAGGATGGCCACGAGGTCTCCGGGCGCAGCACCCACCTGGTTCACGGCACGCACGATCTCATCGAGGCTGACCCCGGCATCAAATACAAACATGCGCGCTGGCGCCTGGCTGACGTTGATCTCGCTACGCTGCGTCACCTGGGTGGTCCCCTGGGCCAGGGCGTTGGGTTGACTCACATCCTGTCGTTCGGTGATGGTCACCGAGAGCGAGCCGTGCGCCACCGCGGCCGGCGAGACGCGCACGTGGGAACTGATCACCACCGTACCGGTGCGCGAGTTGATGATGACGCGGGCCGGCGCCTCGGCCGGATCGATCTGCAGTTCCTCGAGTGCCGACAGGAAGGCAATCCGCTCGCCCAGGTTCGTCGGCGCGGTCACCTTGACCGACACGGCATCAATGGCCTGCGCAAGCGTACCGCCCAGCAATTTGTTGATGCCGTCGCTCATACGCGAGGCGGTGGTGAAATCGGGTGTATTGAGATTGAGCATTACGAAGGGCTCGACACCGAAATTGGTGTGGACTTCGCGCTCGACGGTCGCCCCATTGGGCACGCTGCCGCCGCTTGGCACGTTGACCGTCACGCGCGAGCCATCCTTGCCAGAGACACCAAAACCACTGACCACGATGCTGCCCTGGGCCATGGCGTAGACCTCGCCGTCGGCGCCGCGCAGCGGCGTCATCAGCAGCGAGCCACCGCGCAGGCTCGTGGCATTGCCGATCGAGCCGATCGTGACATCAATGGTCTGACCACTCTTTGCAAACGGGGTCAGCTCGGCCGTGACTGTCACAGCGGCAACGTTCTTGAGCTGCATCTGCGAAGCAACGGCCGCCGGGATAGTGACGCCAAAGCGTGCCAGCATGTTGGTGATGCTCTGCACGGTAAAGGGTGTCTGCGTGGTCTGATCGCCGGTGCCGTCCAGGCCAACCACGAGTCCATAGCCCACGAGTTGGTTGCTGCGGACTCCGGAGACGACCGCAATGTCCTTGACGCGCTCGGCCAGCGAGGACGACGGCGCGGCGCCCAGCACGATTGCGCCGGCCAGGGATGCCCAGAGAAATTTAGAGCAGCAGCTGTTCATTAGAAGGGCATCCAGGGTGAGTCGAATATCCGGGCGAGCCATGACTTGGTGTTCGAATCGGCCAACGTGCCGGTGCCGCCGTACAGGATCTTGGCATCCGCCAGGCGATAAGAAGGCACGGAGTTATCGGGGCCGATGTCCACGGGCCGCACGATGCCCTGAACCTGGATGAACTCCTTGCCCTGATTAAGCGTGATCCATTTCTCGCCACGCACCTGCAGGTTGCCGTTGCTGTAGCGCTTGGAAACCGTGACCGAGAGGTATCCGGTCAGGTTGTTACTCTGGGCGCTGGCGCCTTCGCCATCGAAGGCCGAGGCGTCATTGAGCGAGGCGCTGAGGATGTTTGCGCCATTGTGTGTCAGCGGCAGTCCGGCGACGCTCAAGCCCGGCATGGTTGCGGTGGTCGACTTCTTGGTCGTGGTCACCGCGCTCTTGGTCGCATTGGTGGATTCTTCAAGCACCACCGTCAGCACATCCCCCACGTGAAGTGCGACGGCGTTGTAGAACAGCGGTACGTTCTGGTTCTGCTGAAAGATCGCCCCATTCAATTCGGCGGCCTGACTCAGGTCCTCCGGCGAGGTCGCCGGGAAGTGCTCGGGCTTGTCAATGAACGATGAACAGCCGCCCAGCGAGGCGGCCAGCACAGCGATCAGAGTCCTAAAAAACATGCGTCGCATTATTTTTCTCTAGAGATTGGTATCAAGATCATTGAGCATCTGATCCGTCGTCTGGATCGCCTTGGTGCTCATCTCATAGGCACGCTGCACCTCGATCATGTTGACCATTTCTTCCACAACGTTGACGTTCGAGCTCTCGGTGGCGCCCTGCTGGAGTGTGCCGAGGCCGGAAATGCCGGGATTGCCGGTCTGCGCGGTGCCGCTCGAGCCGGAGGCCTGCAGAAGGTTCTGGCCGATCGGCTGCAGGCCGGCCGGATTCACGAAATTGGCCAGCTGCACGGTGCCGATCGTGGTCGGGTTAGTCTGTCCGGCAACCTGCACGCTCACCGTGCCGTCGTTGGCGATGGTGATGCTCTGGGTACCCGAGGGGATGGTGATGGCCGGCTGTACGGTATAGCCGCTGGCAGTCACGAGCTGGCCCTGCGCGTTGGTCTGAAAGGAGCCGTCCCGCGTATAGGCCTGGGTGCCATCGGGCATCAGTACCTGGAAGAAGCCCTCGCCGTTGATCGCAAGATCCAGAGCGTTGCCGGTCTGATTCAGACTGCCCTGCGTATAGATCTTCTCGGTGGCAACAATCTGCGTACCGGTGCCGAGCAGCATGCCCGAGGGAGCCAGCGTGTTCTGGCTGGTATTGCCGCCGACCTGGCTGACATTCTGATAGAGCAGATCCTCGAAGACAGCGCGCTGCTTCTTGAAGCCGGTGGTGCTGACGTTTGCCAGATTGTTGGCGACCACGTCCATCTGGGTCTGCTGGGCGTCCAGACCGGTTTTTGCGGCCCATAGTGCTGGAATCATAGATTGCTATTCCTGAGCTAAATTTCGGATCAACTGCTGGTTTGCAGCAGTTTTGTCCCTGAACTCGCAGTGTCCTCGGCCGTACGCATCGCCTTGACCTGCAGGTCATAGCGACGCGAGAGCTCGATCATGTTGGTCATGACCTGAGCCACATCGACGTTGCTGCCCTCGAGGGCCCCGGGTACGAGGCTCACCGAGGCATCCGAAGGTGCCGATTCGCCGCTGTCGAGGCGAAACAGTCCGTCCTGACCGCGCACAACGTTCTGCGCCGGTGGATTGACCAGCTTGATGCGTCCCACGACGGCACTGGTGCTGGCCGTCTGCCCTGCCGGCACGATCGAAATCGTGCCATCGCTACCGATCGTGATCGAGTTATACGGGGCTACCGAGACGACCCCTGAGTCGGAGAGCACCTGCAATCCGTTGGCCGTTACCAGTGATCCGTTCTCATCGACATGCAGATCGCCAGCGCGGGTGTAGGCCTCAGAACCATCCGCACTCTGCACGGCGAGCCAGCCACTGCCCTTGATGGCCACATCGAGACTGCGCCCAGTATTCTGCAATGCGCCGGCGCTCGCGTCCCAGCCGACGCTCGAATCCATGGCATAGGCGCGCGAGGGCAAACCCGCGCCCGTGACCTGGTTGGTCTGGAACGCCGACAGATCGGCCCGAAAGCCGGTCGTGCTGACGTTCGCCAGGTTGTGGTTGTTGGCGGTGAGCGCGCGCATTGTTTCCTTTGCGCCCGACATTGCCACGTAGACCAGCCGATCCATGAATTACTCTCTTGTCCCTTAACTGTTGCGAATGTTGATGATGGTCTGGGTGATCTGATCCTGGGTCGAGATCATCTGCGCGTTCGACTGGAACGCGCGCTGCGCGGTGATCATGTCGACCAGCTGGGCAGTGACGTCGACGTTCGACTGCTCGATCGAACCCGACTGAATCTCACCAAAACTGCCGGTGTCCGCCGTGCCCATCAGAGCCGCACCGGAATCGGCAGTCTGTGCCCAACCGGTGTTGCCCAGCTGCGCAAGCCCATTGGGATCGGCGAAGTTAGCCATCGCGATCTGGCCCAGATCGACTGACTGGCCGTTCGTGTAGTTGGCCTGCACGATGCCGGTGGTGCCGACACTGATGCCCGAGAGCTGGCCGGTCGTGTAGCCGTTCTGGGTAATCGAATTGACCGCAAACGAATCGCCGTACTGCGTTGAGGTGCTGAAATTAAAATTCATCGCCATCGGCGCAGCGCCAGTCGTGGGCGTGTAGTTACCAAAATCAACCAGACCACCTGTCGGAGTCACCAGCGTGCCGTTGGAAGAGTACTCAAGCGTCTGCGGGGTTCCGGTCGGCTGCCCGTCGACCGTCAGGTTTGCAGTCCACTCACCATCACCGGTTGCTGCGTCGATGCCGTCATAAGAAAAGTACACGCTGGCCGTGTGCGCGGCACCGAGCGAGTCATAGACGGTCGCTGAGGTCGTGTTCGTGTAAGTCGCGGGCGTATTGGCGTCAAAGGCCGGCACGGCCGGTATGACGGTGGAATTGGCCGGCAGATTGACTGTCATGTCAACATTGGTCGTCGCCGCCGGTGCGTTGTCACTGGTCTGCAACTGCAGGTTGGTCAACGTACTGGTGTTGAAATTGCCGTTGGTCGTCGGCGGAAAGACCTGCAGCTGCTGACCGGCCGCATTCACAACAAAGCCGTCAGCGTTAGTCTGGAACGAGCCCGCGCGGGTGTAGGAGAGCGCGCCGTTGTTGCTGACCGCGAAGAATCCCTGTCCGCTGATTGCAAGATCCAGGGCGTTGCCGGTCGTCTCGATGTTGCCCTGCGTGAACTGCTGTTCAATCTGCGAGACCTGCACGCCTTCGCCGACCTGGGTACTGGCAACACCCGCCTGCGATGCGGCGTAGATGTCGGAAAAGTTGGCGGTCGAGGACTTGAAACCAGTCGTGCTCGAGTTTGCGATGTTGTTCGATACAACATCGAGCGCTGTCTGGGCCGCGTCGATACCACTGAGTGCTGTGCCGAAAGACATGTATATCTCCTACTGAAAACCTTGATTGGAAGATTTGGCTGCTAGTTAATTGACTGAACGCTGCTGAATGGCACCGCGCCCAGCTGAGGCGTATTAAGCGTCAGCGTGTTGGTGGTCTGGTTGATCGAGACACTCTCGACCGTGCCGATCATCGACACCGCCGGTGCCTGCGAGGCGCTGCCGACGTTGGCCACGGCCTGAAAAGTGTAGGTACCGGCGGGCGCGTTGGCGCCGCTGCTGGTTTCACCGTTCCAGGTGAAGCCGTTCTGGCCCTGTTGCGAACTCACGCTGATCTGATCCACGGTCGCGCCGGAAGCATCGACCACCTGGACGACGACGTTGGAGGCTCCGGCCGGGACCGTGACCGCGCCACTGAGCGAGCCGCCGGCTGCACTTAAGTTGGCCGCAGTGGCCGAAGTGAGGACGCTGGTGCCCACGAGGCTCGCTCCAGACAGCGCCTGGGAGGAGAGCATCGATGAAGTCAGCGTTGCCAGCGAGCTCTGCATCGACTGGATGCCCGAGACCTGCGCGAACTGGGCCAGCTGCGAGACGAATTGGGTGCTGTCCATCGGCTGCGTCGGGTCCTGGTTGGTCAGCTGCGTGGTCATGAGCGTCAGGAAGTCGCTCATGGTCAGCGAGGAGGCCGCCCCGGCCGAGGCGCTGGAACTGGAGGAAGAGCCATTTAGCGCGTTGTCGAGCGCGTTATTAACTTGCGTAACTGAATTGGTGGTAGACATCTAGATTCTCCGTACTGACTGGATCAGCTCTGGCCGAGTTTGAGTGTGTCGAGCAGCATGTTGCGTGCCGAGTTCATGACCTCGACGTCGTTCTGGTAGGAACGCGAGGCCGAAATCATGTCGGCCATCTCTTCGACAACGTTGACGTTGGGCGAATAAACGTAGCCATCAGAGTTGGCGAGCGGATTGCCCGGGTCATAGCGGCTGTCCGGCGCTGCCGTGCTTTCGGTTATTCCCAGCACATTCACTGCGGTGGACGCCTTGTTGCCGTTGGTCGAGGCCGCGGCCTGAAACACCGGGTGCTTGGCCCGATAGACCTGACTCGGATCCGTACTGACGCTTTCGGCGTTGGCCAGGTTGCTCGCGACGGTGTTCAGTCGTACCGACTGAGCACTCATCCCTGAACCAGCCACGGTGAAGACATCGAAGGTGGACATAAGGTATGGCTCCTATGGCCATTTAGCTGCCTGTGATCGCGGTCATCAGCGATCGAAGTTTGCTGTTGAGAATCGTGAGGGTTGCCTGGTAGCGCACCGAGTTCTCGGCAAAGGCCGACTGCTCGAGCTGCTCATCCACGGTGTTGCCATCAAGAGCAGGCGCCATTGGCACCCGATATTCGACGCCCGGCTCCGCCGCAGCGCTCGCGCCAGCCTCGGTGCTCTGGTGCCCGGGCTGGGTGGTCTGCAGCGCCAGCGAGGTACCCGAGGACGCTCCGGCCGCTGCCAGTGCCTGCTTGAAATCGATGTCGCGGGCCTTGTAATTGGGCGTATCGGCGTTTGCCAGATTGGAGGCCAGCAATTCGGTGCGACGCGATTCGACCATCAGCGCCTGCGCGTGAATTCCGAGATAGCTGTTGATATCCAGTGGCACGTGAACTCCAAAAACAACTTTGTCGGTCGTCGATGGAGCAAGTGCTGTGCCATGCCCTGCATGTCAAATAACTGGCGCGTGAAAGTGTGACGGGCTTCTAGAAGTTGAGCCGATCGAGCGGCTTGGGGCGGCAGAATGTGGCCGCGTGCCGCAAGGAGCCGGCAAGAGGTTGCCGGGCTTCATCTTCCTCTGCTCCTGTATCGGCAGCGCTTTCCGGGGCTTTAGCGTCGGAGAACCGCCACTTTCCATGGCATGGCTCTTGCTCTCGCTAAGAGCATGAGTACACAACCAAGCATTCCCCGAGCTGCCCTGATGTTGCTGCTGATCGTGGCACCGCTATGGGCAGGTGGCCTGCAGGCTGCGGATGGCGCCATCACGGACCCGGATCTGATTCGCAAGGCGGCGGCTCGCGCCGTGCTTGAGCGACTCGATGTGGCCAAGGGCGTCGCCGACGTGACCGTGGATAACCTGGATCCGCGGCTGCGGCTGCCGGCCTGCAGCCAGAGTCTGAGCGGCTTCATCGCCGGGGACGGTCTGATTCGTGACCATACAGCCGTGGGCGTGCGCTGCGACGGCACCGCGCACTGGACGATCTATGCCCAGGTTTCGGTCAGTTGCTCGATCCCGGTCCTGATTGCTCGCCACACCCTGGGGCAAAATGTGGCACCGAGCGCAACGGATTTTGATATCGAGACCCGGCGCATGCCTGGCTTGTACTCTCATTATATAGGCGACCCGGCACTGCTGGCCGGGCAGCGACTGCGGCGCGCGCTCTCGGCGGGTGAAGTCCTCACCGCCGATGCCCTGCTGACTGCCCCGGTCATTCATCGCGGCGACCAGATCACCGTGATCGCGCAGGCAGGCGGAATGCAAATCCGCGCCAGCGCCATAGCCCTGTCGGACGGGCGCCCTGATGATCGGATCCGCGCCCAGAATCTGTCATCTCAGCGGGTCGTCGAGGGCGTCGTTCGCTCTGCGGGTGTGATCGAAGTCGTGTTATGAGCCGGATTTCGCCTAAAGTATCCGCTGTATGGGCCGATAGTACAGCCGAGAGAAACAGGAGAGCGTTGTGACAGACAAGATTAAAGGAGCAGGTAGCGGTCCCATTGATGCTGGCGCGAGCCGGCCGGTGGATTCCGTGCGCCCGAAGCCCGCAATCTCCTCCTCCTCATCCGAGAGCCAGTCCGGCTCCACGGGCGACACCGTTACCGTTTCCTCGACCGCTCGCCACATGGCAGATCTGCAGCAGGCCGTGAATGACGTGCCCGATGTTGACACGAATCGTGTCGCCGCCGTGCAGCAGGCGCTGGGCAACGGTCAATACAAGATCAATGCCGGAAAGATTGCTGATCGCATGATTCAGCTCGAGAGCGATCTGCGCGGCACCGGCAAGAATTCCCAGTCCAGTAAATGAGCGTGCAGCCTGACGGCGTGGCCGAACAGATGAAGAGGATTCTTAAGGAAGAATCCAGTCTTCTGGCTGCCCTTGAAGTGCTGCTTGGCAAGGAAGCCGGCGTACTACAGGGCAATGATGTTGCCGCCATTGAGCGCATCGGCGCCAATCGACACGACTGTGTCGCCGCGTTGATTCGACTGGAAGCCGAGCGCAGCTCGGCCTGCAAAATGCTCTCCTTCGGACAGGGCCCGGCTGCTTTCGAGAAGCTGATGGGCTGGTGCGATCGCAGCGGCGCAATACGCCGGCAGTGGCAGGCTAATCTGGTCGCGGCCCGTCGCTGCCAGAACCTGAATGACCGCAACGGTGCCGTCGTCAAGGTAAAACTCGGCCGGGTCCAGAAGCTGCTTGCTACGGTCAGAGGCAGCGACACTCCTCCGGTCTACGGCCGCCACGGGGCGCGCTACGGTGCGGTCGCAGTAAAGGATCTGGGCCAGGCCTGAGCGCGGTTCAGAGCGCTCGCCTTACATCGACAGGTGTAACGGCTCCAGTAACCGCTTCAGATCAAGATGAGCTTCGGCCGCATCTGCAAGCCGATCAATGGCGGTTTCACGCAACTTGGCATGATCGAGCGAGCGCGGATCGCGCACGCCCATCCATCGCAACAGGACATCACAAGCCTCCGGCGTTTCGAATACGCCATGCAGGTATGTGGCAAGCACTTGATCATCGGCGCTACGTGCACCGTCGGCACGGCCGCCCGCCAGCACAGCGACCGGCCTGGACAGATCTGCACCGCTGCTCACTCCGGCATGAATCTCATATCCAGTCACCGCGGCCTTGCTTGGCTGCAGCTCGCCGCTTACATTGCGCAGCTGTTTCTCCGCCTCCAGGGTGGTTTCAAGCTCCAGCCACCCCAGGCCCGCGCTTTCGCCCGCCTCGCCCTCGATGCCCATCGGATCGCGGATCCGTCGCCCCAGCATCTGCAGTCCGCCGCAAATGCCCATCACTTTGCCCCCGTAGCGCAGGTGGCGCGCAAGGAACGGCTCCCAGCCATTAATGCGTAGCCACGCAAGATCGGCGCGAACGCTCTTTGAACCCGGGAGAATGACCACATCAGCCTCGGGAATCCTCGCACCGGGTCCGATGAAGCGCAGGTCCACCTGGGGATTAGTCCGCAAGGGATCAAAGTCAGTGTGATTTGAAATCCGCGGCAATGCCGGCACGATGACTCTTAGCGCATCCTCGCTAGCCGCTCTGATATCCCTGGGCAGGGCATCCTCTGCATCCAGATGCAATCCTTGAAGGTACGGCATAACTCCAAACACCGGCTTTCCTGTGCGTTCCTCCAACCAGCGCAAGCCCGGTTCAAGCAACGCCAGATCACCCCGAAACCGATTGATCACAAATCCGGTGACGCGCGCCTGCTCGCTCTCGCTCAGGAGCGCGAGCGTGCCGACCAGGTGCGCAAACACACCGCCGCGGTCAATGTCGGCAATTATCACCACCGGACAATCGACGTTCTCTGCAAAACCCATGTTCGCTATGTCGCCGGCACGCAGATTGATTTCTGCCGGGGAGCCCGCGCCTTCCACGATGATGGCCTGGAAATCGGCCACCAGCCGCTGATAGGACGCGAGCACGGCACTCAGGGCGATCTTCTTATAATCATGATAGGCACCCGCCTCCATGTGTGACAGCGCGCGACCGTGCACAATCACCTGGGCACCCTGATCTGTGGTGGGCTTGAGCAGGATCGGATTCATATCAGTGCTCGGGGCAATCCCGGCGGCCTGCGCCTGCAATGCCTGCGCGCGTCCAATTTCACCGCCATCGGCGGTCACCGCGCTGTTGAGTGCCATGTTCTGAGGCTTGAATGGGGCCACGCGGATGCCACGGCGCACAAGCACGCGGCACAAGGCCGTCACCAGGGTACTCTTGCCCGCATCGGAGGTCGTGCCCTGAACCATCAGGGTGCCAGATTTCATGCTTGCGCCTGCAACAGCAAGATGCCCGGCTACACCAGCACCCGCTCGATGCCCCCCGCATTGGCCCGACCGACGTAGTCGACCAGCCAATTCGCGCCCAGCACATGGCGAGCCAGTTCCACCACGATGTAGTCGGCATCGGTTCCGATATCGTCGTTGAACCGCTTTAGACCCTGCAGGCAGGACGGGCAGGATGTCAGCACCTTAACCTCGCCGCTGAATCCGTCCTTGCGAATCTGCGTTGCGGCACCCTGCAGTTCCTGTTCCTTGCGAAACCGCACCTGCGTCGAGATATCGGGTCGGGACAAGGCCAAGGTCCCCGATTCGCCGCAACAGCGCTCGTTCTTGGCAATCTTCCCATTAAGCTCGGAGTTCATCAGTGCGTTTACAACCCGCAAGGGCTCGTAGCTCTTCATCGGTGAGTGGCAGGGGTCGTGGTACATGTACTGCACGCCGGTCACTCCTTCCAGACGAACGCCCTTTTCCATCAGGTACTCATGAATGTCGATGATCCGGCATCCCGGGAATATCTCCTCAAACTTGTAGCCCTGCAGCTGATCAAAGCAGGTGCCGCAGCTGACCACAACGGTGCGGATATCAAGGTAGTTAAGCGTGTTCGCCACCCGATGAAACAGCACTCTGTTGTCGGTAATCATCTTCTCTGCCTTGTCGAGCTGGCCAGCGCCGCGCTGCGGGTATCCACAACACAGATACCCGGGAGGCAGTACCGTTTGCACGCCGACATGCCAGAGCATCGCCTGCGTCGCCAGCCCGACCTGGGAATAGAGTCGCTCGGAGCCGCAACCTGGAAAGTAAAAAACGGCCTCGGTATCGCCGCTGGTGCGCACCGGATCACGAATAATCGGCACGTAGTCGGAGTTTTCAATATCGAGCAGCGCGCGCGCGGTCTTTTTTGGCAGACCTCCTGGCATGCGCTTGTTCACGAAATGGATTACCTGCTCGGAGACCTTCGGGCGCCCCGTCGTCGCTGGTGGTCGCGCGGTCTGGTCTTTGGCTAGCGACTTGAACATACCGTGGGCGATCCGCTGCAGCTTGTAGCCCCAACCAATCATTAGCTTGCGGCTGAGCCGGATCGTCTCAGGACTGGTGGCATTGAGAAACAGCATCGCCGCGCTGGTTCCCAGATTCAATCGCTTGCGCCCCATGCGGCGCAGCAGATTGCGCATCGCCATCGAGACGTCACCGAAATCAATATCAACCGGGCACGGGCTCAGGCACTTGTGGCAGAGCGTGCAGTGATCGCCGACATCGGCAAACTCATCCCAGTGGCGAATTGAAACACCGCGACGCGTCTGCTCCTCGTACAAAAACGCCTCGATGAGCAGGGAGGTTGCGAGAATTTTATTGCGCGGGCTGTAGAGCAGATTGGCACGCGGCACGTGCGTCGCGCACACCGGCTTGCACTTGCCGCAACGCAGGCAGTCCTTGATCGCATCGGATATGGATCCAATATCCGATTGCTGCATGATCAGCGATTCATGGCCAAGCAGATTGAAGCTCGGCGTGTAGGCATTTGACATGCCGCCCCCGGGCAGCAGCTTGCCGCGGTTAAACCGTCCTTCCGGATCAACGCGCTGCTTGTAGTGGCGAAATTCCTGAATCTCCTCATCCTGCAGATACTCGAGCTTGGTTATGCCAATCCCATGCTCCCCGGAAATGACCCCGCCCAATGCCCGGGCAATTCCCATGATGCGGGCCACGGTGACATTGGCCTGCTGCAGCATTTCGTAATCATCGGAATTCACCGGTATGTTTGTATGGACATTGCCATCACCAGCGTGCATGTGCAGCGCCACGAACAGGCGACCGTGCAGCACGCGCGCGTGCGTGGCATCGCACGCGGCCAGCAACGCCGCAAAAGGACCGCCAACAAACAGCTCCTGCAGGGGCTGACGCAGCTCGATCTTCCAGGAGACGCGCAGCGTCCGATCCTGCAGCAGATCGAGCACCGTGAGAGCAGGGGTCACCGCGAGCCGCTTGGAGAGCTCGCCCGCAAGCGCCTCAAAACCGAGCTGGGCAAGGACCTCGCCCGAATCGGCTATCTGGGCATCCAGGTTGGCGAGCAGCCAGTGCCAACGCCTCCTGACCTGCGCCAGCAAGGCGCGTGCGCGCTCGGGTCGGTCTCCGGCAACGTCGCCGGCAAGCAGCCGATCCGCCGGGCCGTCCGCAGATCGCGCCGTGGCCTGACTCGATGCGAACAGCGCTTCGAGCTCATCGACGAGCTGCAGCTTATTCCGGCCTGAGAGTTCGATATTGATGCGCTCAATGGCGTCTGTGTACTCGCCCATGCGCTCAAGCGGTATGACGACATCTTCGTTAATCTTGAAGGCGTTGGTGTGGCGCGCAATAGCAGCCGTACGGCTGCGATCAAGCCAGAATTTGCGGCGCGCTTCAGCGCTAACAGCAATGTAGCCTTCGCCTGATCGCGAATTGGCAATTCGCACCACTTCAGAGGTCGCCTGGGCGAGCGCCGTTTCGTCGTCGCTGACCAGATCTCCGAACAGCGCCATCTTGGGCAACGAGCCGCGCTTGGACTTCGCCGTGTAGCCAACGGCCTTAAGGTAGCGCTCATCCATGTGCTCGAGGCCAGCGAGCTGGACGCCGCGACTCTTAGCCATCCGATCGATGTAGTTCTTTATCTCGACTATCGCTGGAATGGCTTCGCGAGCCTGGCCAAAGAACTCCAGGCAGACCGTGCGCACATGTGCGGGCATCCGGTGCAGAATCCAGCGTGCGGCCGTGATGAGACCGTCACAGCCCTCTTTCTGTACGCCGGGCAGGCCGCCGAGAAATTTATCGGTAACATCCTTGCCCAAGCCGGTCTTGCGAAAGCGTGCGCCTGGGATGGAGAGCCGCTCGCTGCGCAACACGCGGGCGCGCTCAGGCTCCTGTGTACCTTCCTTCCACACGAGTTCAAATTCGGCGAGGGCAACGTCATGGATCTTGCCCCTGTTGTGGGCGATGCGGCTCACCTCGAGCCAGTTGCCATCCGGATCAACCATGCGCCACCACGCGAGATTGTCGACGGCGGTACCCCACAGCACCGCCTTCTTGCCACCGGCATTCATCGCAATGTTGCCACCAATGCAGGAGGCGTCCGCCGATGTCGGGTCAACGGCGAACACGGCACCGGCCTCCTCGGCAGCAACTGCGACGCGACGCGTAACGACACCCGCCTCCGAGAATATCGTGGTCACCGGACTGTCCAGGCCAGGAAGCGATGACTGCTCGACTGGCCCCAGGCGCTCGAGCTTCTCGGTATTGATCACTGCCGAGAGTGCCGTGAGCGGGATCGCACCCCCCGTATAACCGGTGCCGCCTCCGCGTGGAATGACCGTGAAACCCAGTGCCACACACGCCCGCACCAAAGCTGGGATCTCCGACTCTGTGTCCGGCATCAGTACGACAAATGGGTACTCGACGCGCCAATCAGTGGCATCCGTGACGTGGCTTACGCGTGCAAAGCCATCAAAGCGGATGTTGTCGGCCCGCGTGTGGCGCAGGAACGCGCGTAGTGCCCGACGGCGAAGTACCGCGCAGGCACTAAAGTCGCGTTCGAAATCGGCGACCGCGGCGCGTGTCGCCGCGAGCAGTTCGCCGACTTTGCGATCACGCCCTTGCTCTTGCGCGTCGCGCCGCCGCTCGACCTCGTTGAGTCGGTGGTGCAACGCGCTGTTGAGCAGTCGTCGACGCTTTGGATTCTCGATCAAATCATCCTGGAGGTACGGGTTACGGCGCACTACCCAGATATCGCCGAGCACCTCATACACCATGCGTGCCGAGCGCCCGGTGCGCCGCTCGTGCCGCAGCTCATCAAGCAGATTCCACAGCGGCTCACCGAGCAGCCGGATTACGATCTCGCGATCAGAAAAAGAGGTGTAGTTGTACGGAATCTCGCGCAGCCGCAACGGGGCGTCGCTTTCCTCGGGCGGGAGCTTGCTGAAGAGCTCGGCCTGTAGCTGGGCATTCATCGTACGGGAAGTCTGCGGCGGCCTGGATCGGGCCTCATTGTATTCCAGGTGCTGAGGCCATGAGCCGCATTAGCAGATGTCAGTCGGCTCGTCCGCCCGCTCGAGAACTCATCCGCCGGCCCAGCCGCGCCGGTATCGGGATCGCGCTGCGACCCTGGCCATACGAGAGCGCTAGTGGCTCTCTCTGTTCGGCGACCAGGGCTCCTTGTAATCAAACAGGAAGATCTGCGAGGTGTGCTTGTCCGCAGGGATCGCCCGGGGGACCCAGCTGTCGTCGTGAAGATCCATGTCGGCGTCATACTCCATCATGCCGCCAAAGGGACTGTTGAAGTACCAGAAATAATTAGAACCGAGGATGTGCCGGCCCGGGCCCCAAAAACTCTTGTAGCCCTTCTGAAAAAATTGCCAGCCGGCCTGAAACAGTTCATTGGCGCCTGAGACATGGAAGGTAAAGTGATTGAGGCCGTTCATCATCGGGCCGTGGCCCTGGATCAAGAACAGCGTGTGGTGATCGTAAGTGCCCGCCGGTCGCAGGAACGGGCCAGCGGTCGTGAAGCGATCCGTCAGCCGGAATTGCAGGCGCTCGACATAGAATTTTTCGGCTTTGTGGACGTCCGGGACAAAATAGACCACATGCGAGAGCGTACGCGGCACGATCGGCATATTGTGATCGGCCGCTATGACATTGAGCGGACGCTGCGGCGGCTGACCCGGGCAATTGATGCCGAGCAACGGCAGTGAATACGCTCGGCGAATAGTGACCTGAAACCCGAGGGCTATTCCTGAGTCATCGACCGAGTGCAGAACTCCGGCCGCATCCTGCCGAACATTTCGATCCTTGCTCAGTTCGGCGCCGATCTGCTCCAGGGTCTGCTTATCGGCCACGCCGTAGACCGTCTCGCGAATGTTCGGCGAAGGGGCTATTGGCGAGGGCAGCGCCGAGTCGCCGGCCTTACGCACGACGCAGTTGGTACCATCTGCCGCCTCCCATACGGCGCCGCTCGCTGAACTGTCGGCCTTCTTGAGCCCGTAGTCGCTCAGGTATTTGTTGCACGCATCCAGATCCTCGACACCGAATACCAATGAGTCTGGGCCCAATATGTTCACGCACTTCTCCTGATTAGATGGCGTTGCATTATTCCAGCCGCAACCAGCCCAGCCAAGGCATATCCGGTATCTCAACGAAGGTACAAAAGTGTACTCTAGCTGTGCGCGCATCCGCCTACATTGCAGCAGCACGCTGGCGCTCCCCGGGGGGAATCAGGCTCAAGATGAATACCAAGACCGGTAGCCAGGCCACTATAGGCCTGACGATCCTGCTGTGCTTTTTTTCCGCACTCTTTGAAGGCTTCGATATCCAATCAGCCGGGGTGGCGGCCCCGCGGCTGGTTCAGGCCCTGCAGCTCGATGATCACTCGCTGAAGTGGGTATTCAGCGCCAACATTTTTGGCCTGCTGGTGGGCGCCATTATCGGTGGGCGGGTGGCGGATGTGATCGGTCGCAAGCGCGTGCTGGTGATCTCGATGATTGCCTTTGGCATTTTCTCGCTGGGCTCAGCGCTGGCGCATACAGTGGATCCGTTGATCCTGATGCGCCTGCTCACTGGCCTAGGACTGGGTGGTGCGATGCCCAATATGCTGGCATTGGCCGCCGAGAACAGCCCAGCCGAGCGTCGCGGGCTAGCGATCGCACTCATGTACTGCGGCATGCCACTTGGGGGCGCACTGGCGAGTCTGATCTCCATGTTTGAGGCGGTGAGCTGGCAGCAGATTTTTTACATGGGCGGCATTGCACCGCTTCTGGCTGCACCGGTCCTGGCGTGGGTGCTGCCCGAATCGCGCGGCTTCCAGGCGCTGCAAGCGGCGCACCGATCCACGACCAAACCCGTGCGATCGCAGGTGAGCATCTGGTTCGCTCTATTCGGCGACGGGCGGGCGGCAAGCACGCTGCTGTTGTGGGCGGCGTACGGGCTAACGCTGCTCGTAATGTACTTGCTGCTCAACTGGTTGCCGACGTTGCTGCATCGGCTTGGATTGACGCGGCCGCAAGCCTCGGCTGCGCAGATCTTCTTCAACATTGGTGGCGCCGCCGGCAGCATTCTGATTGGATTCATGTTGGATCGTGGCCGCCGCCTGCTCACGGTGTCGCTCACCTACGCGTGCATGTGCGCCGCACTGCTGGCGCTCGCATTGCTGCAACCTCAGCTGCTGCTGACATCCATCGTCGTGCTTTGCTGCGGTACAACGCTGATCGGCGCCCAAGCCATCATCTTAGTAACCGCACCGGTGTGCTATGCGACTGCCTTTCGAGGTACCGGCGTGGGATCTGCGGTAGCCATCGGCAGGGTCGGGTCCGTGGCCGGCCCGCTGGTTGCCGGGGTGCTGCTGGGTGCCGGCTACAGCGTCTCCACGTTGCTGCTGTTTCTGGTGCCAATCATCTTAGTTGGCGGGCTGGCGGCATTCATAATCACGCGGCGCACCGAGGGCCGGATCCTCACGTAACCGCCCCAGTGCAAGACTGCCCCGATTCTGGCTACGCGGGTCGCTGCTGCAACCCCACGTAATTGGGCAGCGATGCCACGCGGCGAATCCATGCCTGAACATGAGCGTAGGGGGATAGATCGTACCCTCCCTCTTCGGCCACATGGGTGTAGGCATAGAGGGCAATGTCAGCGATGCCATAGCGATCATCGACAAAATAGGGATGCTGATCCAGATGTCGATCCATGATCGCCAGGGCCGCCCGGCCCTGTTCCTGGCGCCGCGGCACTTCCGCGTGGCGCGGGTGATCTGCACTGAGGTGGCGAATGATAAAGCGCGCCGTGGCGACAAAGGGTTCGTGGCTGTATTGCTCGAAGAACATCCATTGCAGCGTCTGGGCGCGCGCCCAGCGGCTCGCAGGCGCAAGTGGACTGCCTTCAGCCAGATACCACAGGATCGCGTTGGACTCGGCCAGATGCACGCCCGGCTCAATCTCGAGCACCGGTATACGACCGTTCGGGTTACGTGCCAGGAACTCGTTGGTGCGAGTCTCGCCACGCATGATGTCCCTCTCCACGTAGCGATAACCGACCTGTAGCTGTGAAAGCATCAGGCGGATTTTGTAGCCGTTGCCCGAATCCAGATAGTCGTACAAGGTATACATCGCCGAACCTCCTTCAAGGCATTTTGCAACACGCTGCAAATTCACAGCGATTCAAGACGCGCCCTGGCGTGCTCCGGTCCGGGCCAGCGCCTCAGTACACGCCAAACACGCTCAGTAACTCCTGTTCGCTGACTACGAGTCCAGAGGGGTAACCGGCCTCGATGAGCCGCTCGCGCTGGGCCGCGTAGCTGGTCAACACCAGCGCTGAGCCCGGCAGCTCACCGGCCAGCATGGATTCAAGGGAGGCCAGGCGTACCGGAAGATCCGGCTTGAGCACTCGCAGCAGATCAACGGAGGACTGTGCGCCTTCGACATCACACAGCACGAGCTCGCTGAGCATCGAAATGCCGCAGTACAGCTCAACAATGCTCTGACCGAGCATCGGTCCGGCCAGTTGCTGGCGCTCCGCGGCAAGTTGCTCTTCGGTAATGGCGCCAGCGACCTGCAGCCGCGACAGGTACTGTGCGGCCGCGGTGAAGTTCCGCCCCTGTTTGAGAAAACGAATCGCCACTTGCACGCGCACCGCGATGAAATTTCGAATCATCCGCTGCACAGTCTCGATCTGAGACGCGGGCACTCCTGGCAGTCCCTTGAACCGAAACGCTGCATTGATCAGCACTTCAAGTCCGGCGCGGTAGCTGTCTAGCTTACTGAGCACATCCTCAGCGCCCATTTGTACCCGCGCTAGCCCAACTGAGTGCCGGGTGACCGATCGATAGAAGGGTCGGCTCAGGAAGACCACCTGGCCAAAGTTCAGGCACACTGCCAGATAAACGAAGGCCCAAAAGCCGGCACTCGGCGCAACATACATCTGGTGCAGGGCGGCGGTCCGATAGATGCAGATCTCGGGGAAGATGTGTCGCTCAAGTACAAAGTTAGCCAGCTCCAGAGCCTCGCCCCTGGTAAATAGCCGGGTTTCCTCCACGCGATAGAAGAGACCCTGACTCTGCTTGGCAACATCGTCCCACATCTCCCACGGCGCATGAGCAACCACAACCTCGGGATGCTGCTCGAGGTATCTGACCGTCTCCACGACCGCTTCCGGGATGAGCAGGTCGTCGTCGGCCAGGTAGATCGCGTAGGTGCCAGTGGCGAGCCGATAGGCGGTTAGAAGGTTATTGAGCGCACCGACATTATGGTCTTGACGAAAATAACGGATTTGCGGGTGTTGCTCGGCCCAGCGCGTCGCAACAGCCATCGTCGTATCGGTGGAACAGTTATCGCACAGCACGATCTCATAGTTCAGATCAGCCATGCCGGTTGCGAGTAGCCGCTCCAGCAGCGACTCCAGAAACTGCACGCGGTTGTAGGTGATCAGGCAAATGCTGAGTGCCGGGCGCACCGCAGCTGCGGCCGCTTTTTTTACCAGCTCGTGATTATTTGCGGATACCATCGCATCGGCGCCAGCAGCATCTGTCGCTTGACTCACGCGCTCGCTCCGACTTCTGAGAATCCATGATTCTTAAGCTGACTGCGATCCGCCGCCAGTTCGCAGCTGGCAAGCGCCCGGCAGAACTCATGTTAGCAAGAAGATTCGCAGCCGGTGCCCCATGTTTTGGCCGCCATCCAGTCTCAAGGCACTCTGTTCGGGTCTGCTCGCTCGAGAGCGCTCGGCTATGGCTCGATATAGATGTGCTCCGGGGCCAGACCGGCCTGGTAGCGCTCTGCGATCTTCGCGTAGGCCGCCTCGATGTGCCGGGTGAACAACCGGGCATCGAACAGTGGCGAGCTGTGCCGGTTGTCGAGCAGTCTGGCCTTGATGGCCTGCAGCTGCTCCGGATCGCGCGCCGGCGCAACCGCCAGGCTTTCATAGTGCGCCGGGTCTGCTGCGATGAGTTCAGGGAGCTGCATGGCGTTGAGCAAGCTCGCTGCCACGCGACCTGCAAAGGCCTCGCCGATGCAGGTCAGCACCGGAAGACCCACCCACAATGCATCGCTTGCCGTCGTATGGGCATTGTATGGCCAGGTATCTATGAACAGGTCCGCCAGACGCTGCCTCGCCAGATGCTCGGCTGCTGGCATGCGTTTGGCGAAAATCAACCGCTCCGGGCTGATGCCTCTGAGTGCCGCTTCGCGCCGCAAATTAACCGGGCCAGCCGGACTATCCTCAAGCAGCCACAGCACGCTGCCTTCTACCTGGCTCAAGATCCTCATCCAGATGGAAAACACCTCCGGGGTTATTTTGTAGGTGTTGTTGAAGCAGCAGTAAATGAAACCGGCAGCGGGCAGACCAAGCTCTTCGCGCGTGAAAACTCGCTCCGCAATGCTGCGTTTTGAGTCATTCACCTGATAGCTATTGGGCAGGTAGACAATCTTCTCGCTGTAATGCTGCTGACTGCACTGTGGCACCAAAGTGCGATCCGCAAGCAGATAGTCGATGTATTCAGCGCCCATCGTGCCGGGATACCCCAGGTAGCTCACCTGCACCGGCGCGGCCCGCAGTGCAAAGATCCCGGGTCTGCAATCGTGCGTAAATCCTTTCAGGTCCACCGCGATATCAAGCTGCAGGCTTCTGGCAAGCTCTGCTACTTCCCGATCCGGCATATTGCGCACGTCGATCAGACGTACATTCGCGGCCGCCAGCCTGCCGCCCATTTCATCCTTGATATTCGGCCCAAACGACCACGCGGTGATCTCGAACCGAATCTGGTCATGCAATTCGAACAGCTGCGCCATAAGCTGCATCGTTGCATGGTTATAGAAATCAGCAGAGAAGTAGCCCACGCTGATCTTTGCCCGCTGCGGCAGCTTATTTAAGGGCGGCAACGCGTGACTTGGCGGATGCTCGCTGCGGATCCAGACCTCCGCGGCAGTCTTCTGCAACGCCGCTGAGCCGGTCCGCGCCATCAGGCAGAACGGATTTGAAGCCGGCTCGCCGCGTAAGATCCGCTCCTCAATGTCCGCGAGTGCCGCGGCTGCGCCGGACCAATCGCAAATGAACATCTTGACCTGGAGGCACTGCCCGCGCAGTCCGGGCGGACTGCGCTTCAGCGCAATCACCTGTTCATAATTTGAGATTGCCGCCTCATATTGCTTGAGCTCGTAGAGCAGCGTGGCTCGACCGTTGTAGGCATCTGCATAATCGGGTAGCAGCTCGATGGCCGCATCGTAGCTGGCGCCGGCGGCCTCGTACTGTCGGAGATCGCGCAACGTGTTGCCGCGATTGTTGTAGGCTTCGGCGTAGTCAGGCTTAAGTTCGATCGCCCGATTAAGGGAAGCAAGGGCCGGCTCGAACTGCTTCAGATCACGCAGCGCCGTGCCGCGGTTGTTATAGGCCTCGGCAAGATCTGGCTTGATCGCAAGGGCCTGCTCATAGCTTGCGATTGCCGCCACCTGACGACCAAGATCCCGTAATGAGTTGCCGCGATTGTTGTAGGCCTGCACATAGTGAGGATTGAGCGCGATTGCCCGCTCGAAGCTCTCAATGGCCGCCTCATGCTGCCTAAGACCACGTAATGCAGTGCCGCGGTTGTAGTAGGCATCCGCAAAGTCGGGCTTCAGTGCTATCGCGATGTCATAGCTGGCAATGGCCTGCTCAAAATTATTGAGAAGATAATAGGCATTACCAAGATTGCTGCGCGCAACGACGCTTTGGGGGTTGGCCATTGTGGCCCGGCGCAGCAGATCTACAGCGACGTTTAGTTCGCTTTGCTGAAGCGCGATTAATCCCAGGAGAATAAGGGCGTTAGAGTGCCGAGGCTGCACTTGCAGCACCTTACGGCACAGAGCTTGCGCCTCGGCGAAGCGCCCCTTCTCGTTCAGGGCAAGCGCCTGATTGAATGTCGCCTCCGCTCGGGCTGCCAGTTTGCTTGCCATAACCTACAGCACCAAGAACCGACAGGTGCTTTGGGCGGCTCTCATGAGTAACCGGACTGCGAGCGTTGCCAAGAGCTCAGTCCCGAGTTGAGCTGACGGGCGTGTCAGGCCGACCACCCCACTCCGCCCATGAGCCATCATATAGGGCTCCTTCTGGAAGCCCCGCAACGTGCAGACCGAGCGTAAGAATCGCGGCACTCAGGCCCGAACCGCACGTGGTCACGACGGGCCGCCGGGAATCCACGCCGACGGATGCAAATAGCCTGCGCAGGGCCTTTGGATCGCGAAGCGTTTGATCCGGTGCGAGCAGCTCCTGAAACGGCAGGTTGACCGCTCCCGGTATGTGTCCGCCCCGCAGGCCAGGCCGCGGCTCGGGCACGCGGGCATAGAATCGGTCCTGGGAGCGTGCATCCAGAACCAGCTCCTGCTGGCTGCCGATATTGTTCAGCATGTCTCCTGCACCGCGCAGCATCAGCGCATTCAGGCTGGCCCGAAACACCGCTGCAGCGCGAACACCGGGCGCGCCTGCCGCAAGCGGCCTGCCCTCTCGACGCCACTTGGGCAAGCCCCCGTCCAGTATTGCGACCTGCGTATGGCCAAATAGCCGCAGGATCCACCATGCCCTGGGTGCAGAGAACAAGCCTTTTTGGTCATACATGACTACCCGGCTGGCGTTGGAGATCCCCAGCGCGCCGACCAGGCGCTCGAAGCGGCCGCTGGCTGGCACCATATGTGGCAGCGAAGTCTCGTTATCGGCAATGGCATCAATATCAAAAAAGGCCGCCCCGGGAATGTGGCCCTCGGCAAACTCGGCCTGAGCGTTGCGCCCCTCGTTCGGCATGTAAACCGTGGCATCAAACACCAACAGGTCCGAATCGCTCAGGTGCGCCGCCAGCCAGTCGGTGGCGACCAGACTCGGAAGATCATCCTCTCCAGCACTCATTTGGATCCGGGAGCTCCTGCTGCAAGGGCCCTAAGCTCGAGAGAAGCCAGGGCCCGCGAGCGAAAATGTAGCCACAATTTCTGCCAGTTGCATTAATTTGATGATGGCACAGGAGCGGCCAGGACGTAGAATTCCCCAGAGGACCGATGGGCACGCGCGGCGAACGCGCGGATCGAGCGGACACCTGAATTTCGAGACGGCAAGAACATGAACATCAAGTTCCCAAACAAGAGCCATGCCCGCACCGCATATTTCGCGGGAGCGGCGTGAAGACGCGCAAGGCCAATTCAGTACGGGTCCTGCTCGGTGGACGCAAGTTCACCAAGATTGGCGTACGCACGCGCGACTGGCGAGATGCCTACCACCTGATCCTGGCGCTCAACTGGACACAGTTTTTTCTGCTGATGGTCCTCGTGTATGTATTCATAAACCTGATCTTTGCGGCCATCTACCAGCTTCAATCCGGCGCAGTCGCCAATACCACGCGCGGCTATCTCGATTACCTGTTCTTCAGCATCGAGACGCTGTCTACGGTTGGCTATGGCTATATGTATCCGGTCACGATTTTCGCCCACACTGTCGCTTCAGTCGAAATCTTCATCGGACTGCTATGTGTTGCCATGGTAACCGGACTGGTGTTTGCGCGCTTTTCGCGTCCCCGGGCACGTATCATGTTCAGCAACATAGCGGTGGTGGGACGTTTTGATGGCGCTCCGACGTTGATGGTCCGGGTAGCCAACGAACGGCATAACCCTATTCTTGAGGCTGATGTTTCGATGACCCTGATCCGTATTGAGACCACCTCAGACGGCGAGAAGTTTCGACGCCAGCATGACCTGCACCTTCTGCGGCATCATTCAGCCGCATTCGCGCTCAGCTGGACAATCATGCACCCGATAACCGCCGAGAGCCCACTGCACGGATATACCCTTGAGGACGTGAAAAAATCGGATCTGCTTATCGCGGTCTCGGTGACGGGACTTGATGAAATCCTGGAGCAGACCGTGCACGCGCGCGGCGAGTACAACGCCGAGAGCATCCTTTTTAATCGACGTTTCGTCGATATTCTGATTCCGGGCGAAGGACACACGATCCTGGATCTGACCCGCTTTCACGATACTGAGCCGTCGGCCGCCGCGGCGCCTTCCGGCGAAGCGCATCCCCGTACGCACCGGGCGACGCCCGCTGATTGAAGTACAAGCGCTCCTCTAGAGATTTGCGATCAGTTACACCAGAGCAGCAAACTGCCTTAGGAATACTGCCGAGCCGGGCGGCCGCCGGCTCTCAAACCCTACGACCTCGACTATCATTTGAAGCCTTCATTAAGGACCGCGTCGGAACCCCATGCTAAACCTGCTCGACTATGTGCCAACGGTGCCGGATTTTCCAAAGCCTGGAATTGCCTTCTGGGACATCTGTCCGCTGCTAGCCGATGCCGGCGCGTTCCGACAGGCGCTGGACGAAATGGTGCAACTCAGCCGGGCATGGCCAATCGATCAGATTGCAGGAATTGAATCCCGAGGATTGATCTTTGCCTCAGCGCTGGCGTGCCGTCTGGATCGCGGGCTGGTTCTGATTCGCAAGCGCGGCAAGCTGCCGCCACCGACTGCAGTCGCAACCTACAATCTCGAGTACGGGCAAGGCGCCCTGGAGATTCAGCCGCAGGTGATCAGAAAAAACGCGGCCGTGCTGCTGGTCGACGATGTCATTGCAACGGGGGGCACGTTGCTGGCCAGCAGGGACTTGGTGAGGGGAGCGGGCGGCCAGGTGAGTGGTGTCGTGGCGCTGCTTGAACTCAAGGCGCTGGCCGGTCGAGGTCGGCTGACTGAGGTCGGACTACCGGTTGCCACGGTACTGAGCGTCTAGACGCTTCAGTCCACTATTCAGCAGGCTGCCCGCAGAATATCAACAAGCCAGCCGGCGGCGAATTCGCGTGGGTCAGTAACTGTGGAAAACCGGGCCTTTGAGCACTCGCACTCGAGGGTGCTATGAGTGCATGCGCACCAGAATAGCCAGGGCAAACACTCCGATGACGGAGGCGATTACGACGATGCGCATGAAGGTGTCTTTGGTTTCCATGGCGCACAGCATGCGGAGAACTGCGAGCGTGAACCATGATCACGCTCACGGATTGGAATGCGCGAAAAAAACTGGTTGCATTATGGCAATCGAATCGACTGCATTATGACCGCGGCGGTGTTTGAGTCTGCCGGAATGGGCCGGAAACACCGCAACATCTACGCCAGCGGCGAAACTCCGAACAAATGCAAATGCAGCCACTCCAGCATCCAGACGTAGAGCGCCAGCCCGAGTGCCACGGCGATAAGATCGTTCCATTTTGAGGTGGGCAGCGTCGCAGCCATCGGCTTCGGATGGCGCTTGAGTGCGATCCGATCGGCCACCGCCCAGATCAGGAACGCTCCAAACAGCACCACATCGGCCGCGGTGCCGTTGGCCAGGAGATGGGCAAAGGCCCAGAGCTTGACCGCGGCGAGCAGTGGATGTTTCGTTGCGCGCTGGATCTTCCCTGGCAGATACGCGGCCAGCACCAGTGGCAGAACCGGCACCATCAGTACTCGCGCTGCCAAGCGCAGCCCGTAATCTGGCGAGTACCACACGATAGGTTGCTGGCGGGCTCGCGAAAAACCGTACAGCAGCAGCACGAAGCCGATCACCGACAAGATCGAATACACCGAGCGCCACAGTCCGGGTCCCCACACGGACTTGAACCGATCGCGCCAGGCAGGCGCCACGATTCCAATCGAATGGGTACCGAGAAAAAGTACCAGCCCGAGGAACATTGTCAGCACAACAAACTCCAAGCAATTGCAGTGTCCACGCACGATCCAGGAACCGAGTTCACCGATGGCGCACCTGCGCGGCCGTATCGCCTACGACAGCTCCCGGAATCATGCCAGAATCCCGCGCAGCCCTGTCCTTCTTAAGGGGCAGGTGTCCGGGGCGAGGGCCATTGCCAGGAGCCCGATGTCGCGAGCGCTCATTCTGCTCCAGTATTGCGTGCTGTCGCTGCTTGGCAGCTGCGTCTCACTGCTGCCCGTGTCCGCTGCGCCTGCAGCACCCGATGCTCCAAGTGCCTGCGATGCACTGGTGCATCAGGTGGATAGCGTGGCCAGCGGCCCGCTGTTTTTGGCGAGCTTTCCGACCGTGACGGAGGGCCCACTGTACAAAGCCAGCTTTGTCTACGATCAGTCCGTTGCAACGATTGCACTGGTCGGATGCGGGCACCCGCAACAGGCGCGCCGGCTGGCAGACGCGCTGCTTGCGGCATTAGACCGGGATCGTCACTGGCACGACGGCCGCCTTCGCAATGGCTACGCCGCCGGCAGCGTGCCTGCGGGGCCGATAAAGCTCAGTGGCTGGTGGGACAAACCGCAAGGAAAGTGGCTTGAGGATCGCTACCAGGTGGGTTCCGATGTCGGCAACCTGGCCTGGGCGATTTTGGCGTTGCTTGCGGTCCGAGGTCCTGAACAGGACTCTCCCTATGTTGCTGGCGCGCAGCAGATCGGATACTGGATTGAGAAACGACGGGACTCTCGCGGCGCCGGGGGCTTCACCGGCGGCACCGAGGGTTCGGAGCCCACGCCGGCCGAGAACGGTTGGAAGGCCAGCGAACACAATACCGACTTGGTGGCCGCCTTTGGTCAGCTCGCTAAGGCCACCAGTGACCCGCGCTGGCGGCGAGACGCCAGCGCAGCGGCACGATTTGTCGACGCCATGTGGAGTCCGCAGTGCGCCTGCTTTGCAGCCGGCACCGGTGCCGACGGTGTCAGTAAAAATGACCTGCTGGCCCTGGATGCGCAGATCTGGCCCCTGCTGGCTATTCCCGGCGCAGTAGCTCGCTACAGCAGCGCCATCGGAACCGTGGTGAAGCGACTCGCCGCCGCTGACGGCTTCGCCTACAGCGAGGCCGGCACTGGCCTTTGGACCGAGGGCACCGCTCAGATGCAGCTGCTCTACGCATTGCTCGGCCAGCAGAGCACGGCCGAATCCTTGCACGCCGCTGTTATCGCCGAACGCACTGCGGATGGAGGCTACTTTGCGACGCGCGATGCAAGCAGCCCAACAGGATTTGCTCTGGCCAGTGATCCGAGTCTGCCGCGGCGCTATCTGCATCTCTCGCACCTCGGTGCCAGCGCCTGGGCCGCCCTGGCCGAGCGCCAATTTAATCCCTTCACTGCGCGCAGCGCTCTACCGCCAGCTCCCAGGCAGCCACAGAGGCATTAGCAGACGAGGCGCAAATTCCTGCGCGGCAAATCCGCGTTCGCGCTCGCTGCCCCTTGGAAACACAATAGCGAGTGTGGTAACTCTGCACGCCTGCACAATCTAGATCCGGGCTCTCACAACTTATGAGAAAGAAACCATGACCGAGTCGGTTAAAGCCCCACGCTGGAAGTGGCTGCCCGCCGTCGACACCTGGAAATATCACCTGCTGCTTGGTGCCGTTGGCATCCTGATACTGGGCCCGCTGGGCGGCGTAACCGCCTCCTACATGAATTTTTCGCTGGGATTCTTTGTCGGCGGGCAGGTACTGGCCGGAATTCTTGGCTCAACCATCACCTTCGGCTACGGACCCGAAGGCAAGCACGGCGCAAATTACATACAGACCACGGCGGCATCGGTCGCCGGGTTGGGTGCGATGGGCGTAGTGATTCAGGCTATGGTCTGGATGGGCATGCGCCAGCCGCCGGTGGCCTATCTGGTGCTCTATATGATGTGCATCGGCATGTACGGTGCCGGCGTCGGGATGCTATACACACCGATCCTCGTGGATCGACTCAAGCTGCCCTACCCTAGCGGGCTCGCGGTCGCCAACATCCTTCGCGCTCTGACCGACCCGGTGCTGCTCAGACGCTCGGTTTCGCGGCTTGGTGGTGGCATCCTGGCGGGCCTGCTCGGAGGTGTCGGGGCAGCCCAGTTTGCGTGGATTGGCGCGACCGGCATTTCAATGTCCACGCTCGGCGCCGGCATGATCGTCGGCGCGCGGGTCGGCATACCGGCGCTCGTTGGCGGCCTGGTTTTCAAGGCATTGATACCCTACTTCATCTCGATCGGCTGGCTGCACGAAGGCGAGCCGTTCCGAAAGATCTCGTTCCTGATCGCGCTTGGCATGGTGATGGGTGCTTCTATCATCGATCTGACGTTGATTTTTTGGGGTGCCTTGAAACGCGCGCGCGCGATTAACCAGGAGCCCGCAGAAGAGATCGAACCCTGGAAGAAGACGCAGCTCTCGCGCCTGGTGATGTGGGTGATCTGCTGGGGCATCGCTGTGGTGATCGTGGGCACGCAGCTGCTGGGCCAGCCGGCCTTCTATCTTGTCTTTGCGCTCCTCCTCGTGTTCGTGTTCGCAATGGTGAATGGCATATCGCAGGGCCTCACCGACTGGAATCCGATCTCCTCAGCCTTTGTCGTCACGGTCGTGCTGATGGCTGAGCTGGGCCTGAAGGACCCGGTAGTTGGCTTAGTGGCCGGCACCGCGCTGCTGATCGCCATTAACGTCGGCAGCGATATGCAGCAAGACCGCTCTACCGGCTATCGGCTCGGAACAAATCGCACCTACCAATTCCGCTATCAGGTGGCGGGCATTGTAGTGGGCGCCATTACCGGCGTCGGCTTCGCCAAGCTGTTTATGACGGCCTACCCGATATTGCAGCAGGATCAGACCGTCATGAGCGCTGCACAGCAGCCGGCCGCCTGGAGTTCGGCGATGACCTACAAGTTTGTGGGCGCGCTGCGCAGTCTCACGGACGACAAGCCGTATCAGCGTACCGCCATCGTCGTAGGCATGGCGATTGGCTTCACAACGGAACTGGTGCGCAAATTAATCGCGGCCAGTCGCCGCTACCGCGAATACATAAAATCCGGAACACTTGCGCATGCCGTAGATTTCACGATCTTCGGCGTGCTCTTGCCCTCTCCGTACGCTTCGTCTTTTGGCGGATTTGTCAACCTTTCCACCTCCGCCTGGTTCGCAGTGGGAAGCGTGATCTCCGAAGCCACAGAGGGGCTGCTCAAGCGCGCCCGCAGAGGCGCCCAAGGCGCGTTGCCCTCGGACATGAGTGTCACCTCCCTAGTGGGCGGTGGCTTCATTGCCGGTGATGCGATTGCAGCGTTAGGTATTGGCATCTACGGGCTGCTAAGTACGCTGATGGCCTCGTAGCGCGCGATTGCCCGGGGCAGAGGGAAGTATGGTGGCAAGTACTCGTTGGAGGTGCGACGCTCGGCGAGTCAGCTAGGACGCGACGTTAGCGGCCTGCAAAGGCAGTTCGCGCCGCAACCACGGTGTGAGTAGCATCAGCAGCAACCCGCCGGCGCCCACAATCGCGGCGTGGATCAGCCAGAAATTGGTCGCAGTGTAGTGCTCGTAGAGCGCCCCCAGCCGCCCGCTGATCGTGCTGCCGACAAATATCGACAGATAGCACACACCGACCATTGTCGAGTTCACCACGGTGGGTGCAGCGCGGGTGAACAGTGTGACGGCGCTGGGGGCGAAGTAGACCCAGCCGATATTCGCGCACACGTGAAACACCAACACCCACAGCAGCGTGACCTTGTTGCTCGAGCCACTCATTGCACAGCCCGCCGCAAGCCAGGTCATGGACAGTGCGAATATCAGACATCCGGTGGCTAGCTTGCGGATTTCATCCGGTTCATGCCCGCGTCGTGCCTGACGACGCCACAACAGCAAGATTGGCGGTACCAGCAACACAGCGGCGAGGTTATCAAACGCGCGTAGCCATGGAACCGGCACCGCCCAACCCAGTATCAGCATATTGACCTGATCGCGCGCCCACAGATTGTAGGTATTCCATACCTGCGCCTGTGCGATCCAGAACAGTGCCAGCAACGGCACCATAAGGGCGAGCACGCACACAACGCGCCACTCGCGGCCCTCAAGCCGCTTGCGTGCCAGCACTGAGCGAGCGCGATTGGGCGGCAGATCGCGCTGGCCCGTAAGATAGATCAACAGCCCGAACAGCATGCCGACGCCGGCAAAGCCGAATCCGTACTGCCAGCCCCAGGCCTTCCAGAGTGCACCGGTAATCAGCGGCGCAACGAATGAGGCGCAATTGATGACGACGTAATACACCTGAAACGCTGTGGCACGGCGATGATCGCCCGGGCCGTAGAGCTCACCCATCTGCGAAGCCAGGTTCCCGCGCAGGCAACCGGCGCCAATTATCAACAGCAGGAGCGCCCATAGAAATGAGCGCTCGAACGCCATGCAGAAGTGGCCGGCCGTCATCAGCAGCGCACCGAGCGCCACGGCGAAGCGCCGCCCCAGCAGCCGATCCCCGAGCAGACCGCCAAACACCGGCGTGAAGGACACCAGACCGATGTAGAGGCCGAAAACTTGCAGTGCAAGCGCCTGCGCGGACAGCGGCCCGGTGAAGCGCTCAATGATTGATCGAAAGCTCTGGAATCCGGCTACATGCTCAACGTGACCTGGAAGCAGCACCTGACCAACCATGTAGAGCACGAGCAAGGCCTGCATTCCGTTGAACGAAATGCGTTCCCAGCACTCTGTGCCAGCCAGTACAAACAGTCCGCGAGGGTGGCCGAACCGCTCGCGCTTCATGAGTGAGTGAGATCTTCTGAACGACGATCAGTGTTGCTAAGCAATTTGGGCCTGCTTGGATTCGAACCAAGGACCAAGGGATTATGAGTCCCCTGCACTAACCGCTGTGCTACAGGCCCGCCGCTACCGGTGCCACGATTCTAACAGACCGCGTCTGGCGACCATGGCCCTGGTGCGCCCGCATAATTCAGCCAGCCCCTTGCGCTTGGCGCCACACGCGCTAGCATGACCGCCCCAATTCTCCCGGAGACCGTCCCATGCAGCTTTACTACTCTCCCGGCGCCTGCTCGTTGGCTTCACACATTGCGCTCGCCGAGGCTGGCGCCAGCTTTGGAATCGTCAAGGTCAACCTGAAGGACAAGACGACCGAGACTGGCAAGGACTTCAATGCCATCAACCCTAAGGGTTACGTTCCGGCCCTAGTGCTCGATAACGGTGAACTGCTGACTGAGAACACCGCACTGCTCGGCTACATCGGCGAGCTCGACTCGAAGGCCAAGCTGATTCCGAAGGCGGGCACGGCCGGCAACATGCGCGTACGCGAGTGGCTCGGCTACATCAGCTCGGAGCTGCACAAGCAATGTGGCCCGCTGTTTCGTCCCGGCACGCCGGAGGCCACGATCCAGTTCCAGCGCGAACTTCTGGCCCGTCGCCTCGGTTACGTCGACCAGGCGCTCAAGGGCAAGAGCTACCTGACCGGCGAGGAATTCACCGTCGCCGACAGCTATCTGTTTACCGTCCTGAACTGGGCGGGCCGGCTACAGATCGATCTGGCGCCGTGGCCGAACCTGCGCAGCTTCATCGAGCGCGTCAAGGCGCGCCCCGCCGTGCAGTCAGCACTCGGCGCCGAAGGACTGCTGAAGCCCGCGGCCTGATCCAGCAAACGCTGAGCGCAATCAGCGACGCTTGAGGCCGCGACTGGGCGCGGCCTCAAGCGGATTCTCTGGCCAGTTGTGTCTGGGATAGCGTCCGCGCATTTCCTTGCGCACCTGCGCGTAGCTGCTGCCCCAGAATCCGGCCAGATCACGCGTGACCTGCACTGGGCGGCGCGCCGGTGAGAGCAGCTTGAAGGTAATCGGCACCGCACCGCCGCCGACACGCGGTGTCGTCGCCAACCCAAAGACCTCCTGCAATCGCACCGACACGCAAGGGGCGCTCTCATCCAGATAATCGATCGTCACATGTGAGCCCGAGGGTACGACCAGATCGACGGGTGCGAGCTGTTCAAGCTCACGGCGTTGCGCGTGGCTGAGCCGCTCCCGCAATGCCTGCTGCAGCGGGAGACGCTCAAGCTGATCGCGTCGCGTGATTCCGCCTAACCACATCGGCAGCCACAAATCGAGCTGCGCGAAGAGCGCTTCATCATCACTTGCCGGCCAACCTTCAAGGTTGGCACGACCCAGGCGTCGAACGAATTCAAGCCGCGCGCGATAATTGCTGGCAGCCGGATCCCATGGGAGCGATGCGAGACCCATTTGGCGCACACCCTCGAGCATC